>Ga0194035_1001531_pt1 | contig 12148 bp, 9 predicted proteins | sample JunL2320m_MetaG_FD_148680 | JGI IMG/M metagenome (GOLD analysis project Ga0194035, IMG submission 148680) | Anoxic zone freshwater microbial communities from boreal shield lake in IISD Experimental Lakes Area, Ontario, Canada - Jun2016-L239-20m | ecosystem: Environmental > Aquatic > Freshwater >...
GGGCTTCTACCGCGTGCTGCGGCAGAAGAACCCCGCCACTTTCGCCGCCTACATGGATTACGGCACGATCCAGATCGCCTCGTCCTCGCCGGAGCGCCTGCTGCGTTACGATGGCACCACGGTCGAAGCCCGCCCCATCAAGGGAACCAGGCGGCGCGACAATGACCCGGTGCGCGATGCGAACCTGATTGCAGACCTGACCGCCAGCCGCAAGGACCGGGCGGAGAACGTGATGATCGTCGACCTGCTGAGAAACGATCTTTCGCGCGTCTCGAAGCCGGGCACGGTCAAGGTGCCCATGCTGTGCGGGCTCGAGACCTATGCCAATGTCCACCATCTCGTCTCGGTCATCACCTCCGAGCTGAAGGACGGCCATGGCGTGGGCGACCTGATCGGCGCCACCTTCCCCGGCGGCTCGATCACCGGCGCGCCGAAGATCCGCGCCATGGAAATCATCGCCGAGATCGAGCAGGCCCCACGCGGTGTTTACTGCGGTTCCATTGGCTACATCGGCTTCAATGGCCGCACGGATTTCAACATTGCCATCCGCACTGCGCAGTTCGCTGATGGCGTGGCCCGCGTGCAGAGCGGCGGCGGCATCACCGCGCGCTCGAACCCGGCCGCGGAGTACGAGGAGAGCCTCACCAAGATCAAGCGAATCATGGAGGCCTTCCGCCCATGATCCTGATCGTCGACAATTATGATTCCTTCGTCCACAACGTGGCCCGTTATTTCGAGGAGCTGGGCCAGCAGACCCGCGTGGTGAGGAACGACGAGGTGACGGCAGATGATCTCGCCGCCGCCAGGGCCATCGTCATTTCGCCCGGGCCCTGCACGCCCCACGAGGCAGGCCAGTCGATGGCGATCATGCGCGAATATTCCGGCAAGCTCCCCATCTTCGGCATCTGCCTCGGCCACCAGGTGATGGGCGAGGTCTTCGGTGGCCTCGTCACACGCGCAAAGCGCCCGATGCATGGTGACTCGTCCGAGATCAATCATAATGGAACGGGCATCTTCGAGGGCCTGCCGCAGCGCTTCAGCGCCGGGCGCTATCACTCGCTCATCGTCGAACTCGAGGGCCGCGACACGCCGCTCGTCGTCACCGCGAAAAGCGACGAGGGCGAGATCATGGGCCTTCGCCATGCCAGCCACCCGACTTATGGGGTACAGTTCCACCCCGAATCGATCCTCACCGAGGGTGGCTACGACATGCTGAGGAATTTCCTGAAGGCGGTGGAATGAGCCGCACCTGGTTCAACGGCGCCCTCATCGATGGTCCGCTGGAAGTGGCGCGCGGCGAGCGCGGGCTGCTGCTGGGTGACGGGCTGTTCGAAACCATGCTGGTGCTGAACCGCACGCCGCTGTGGGGCAACATGCACCTCGCAAGGCTCGAGGCGGCAGCGCATGAACTCGGCCTCGGCTTCCATCGCGACAGCCTGGATGATGCGATCGCCGAAATCCTTGATGGCATCCCGAAGCTCCACCACGTGCTGCGCGTGACGCTCACCCGCGGCAGCGCGGCGCGAGGCTTGGCGGCGGTGGGCGGCTCGTCCAGCCTGCTCCTCATGCTCGATGCCTTCGATGCCGCCATGATGCTGAAGCCCGTGGCGCTGTCCTCCACCGCCATTCGCCGCAACCCGGCCAGCGTCTCGTGCCGGTTGAAGACGCTGTCCTACATCGACAACATCGCAGCCGCCCGCGAGGCGTCGAGCCATGGCGTCGAGGACGCGCTGATGCTGAACACGGCGGGCAACGTCGCCTGCACCACCATCGCCAATGTCTTCCTGCTCAAGGGCAAGGCCCTCATCACCCCCGCCCGCGACCAGGGCATCCTCACGGGCGTCACCCGCCAGACCCTGCTCCACTCCGCCGCCCATCTGGGGTTGAAGCCGGAAGAGCGCGTGGTGAAGCCGGGGGAACTGAAGGACGCGGACGCCGTTTTCCTCACCAACAGCCTGCGCTTCATCCGCCCCGTCACCGCGCTGGACCGGGAGCCGCTGGCCCAGGCCGACCTCGCGCCCCTCGTCCGGGCCCTGTGCGAGGCCGCCCGCCTGCAATGCGGCCACGACCCGCGCATGGTTGATTTGGCCAGGGCCGGGCGGTAAGGCTCCGGTCCAGAGAGAAGGACCGCACCCCATGAAATTCTTTGCCGATACCGCCGAAGTGAAGGACATCCAGGAACTGAATGACTTAGGCCTGCTGGATGGCGTCACCACCAACCCGTCGCTCATCGCCAAGTCCGGCCGCAACTTCAAGGACGTGATCGCCGAGATCTGCGCCATCGTCGAGGGCCCGGTGTCGGCCGAGGTCGTCTCGCTCGATTACGAGGGCATGATGCGTGAGGCTGCCGACCTCCGGCAGATTGCCAACAACGTGACCATCAAGGTGCCGCTGACGCTCGATGGCCTCAAGGCCTGCAAGGCGCTCACCTCCGACGGCTGCATGGTCAATGTCACGCTGTGCTTTTCGGCCATCCAGGCGCTGCTCGCCGCCAAGGCCGGGGCCACCTTCATCTCGCCCTTCATCGGCCGCCTCGACGACATTCACCTCGACGGCACGGAACTCATCGCCGAGATCCGCCAGATCTATGACAATTACGCCTTCGACACGGAGATCCTCGCAGCCTCGGTGCGCACGGCACTGCATGTGAAGCAGGTGGCCCTGATCGGCGCCGACGTCGCCACCTGCCCGCCCTCCGTCATCAAGGGCCTCGTCAGGCACCCCTTGACCGAGAAAGGCATCGAGCAGTTCCTGGCCGATTGGAAGAAGACCGGCCAGACGCTCTGACTCACTCCAGACACATCATGCCCGGTCCAAACACTTGTCCCGGGCATCCTTTGTGCGGCCCCGAAAAGGATGCGCGGGTCGAGTCCGCGCATGATGAAGGGGTGGGTACAGTCGGTAAGAATTGAGCACAATGTCCACCATCCTCGCTGAATATGACCGCCGCTGCGACGCTGGCCTCATCCGGCCCGATGCAGCGCAGCGCGCCGTTGCTGCGAGGCTCGACGCGCTTGCGGTTGAACTGACGGCACAGGCCCCCGCCTCCGGCCTCCTCGCCCGCTTTAAGAAAGCCCCTACCGCGCCACATGGCCTCTACATCCATGGCGAGGTCGGCCGCGGCAAGACCATGCTGATGGACCTGTTCTACGAGACGGTCGAAGCAGCCTCGAAGCGCCGCGTCCACTTCCACGCCTTCATGCAGGACGTTCACCGGCGCCTGCACGACGCCCGCCAGTCGCATACCCAGGATGCGATTGCCCCCGTGGCCAAGGCACTCGCCAAGGAAGCGCGCCTGCTCTGCCTCGACGAGATGCAGATCACCGACATTGCCGACGCCATGATCATCGGGCGCCTGTTCGAAGGCCTGCTGGCCGCCGACACGGTGATCGTGACCACCTCCAACCTCGCGCCCGACCAGCTTTACCAGAACGGCCTCAACCGCCAGCTCTTCCTGCCCTTCATCGCGCTTATCAGGCAGCGGCTCGACGTCATCTCGCTCGACAGCCCGACGGACTATCGCCTCGGCCGCGTGAAGGCGCATGAGACCTTCCTCACGCCGATCTCGGCCCAGACCGACGCCCGCCTGCAAAACCTGTGGCAGCGCCTCACCGACACCGAGCAGGGCAAGCCCCTCGACATCGATGTGCTGGGCCGCAAGCTGCACGTGCCACAGGCCGCCCATGGCTGCGCCCGCTTCACCTTCGCCGAGCTCTGCGAGCAGCCGCTGGGCCCGCCGGACTACCTGGCGCTGGCCCAGAATTTCCAGATCCTGTTCCTCGAACACATCCCTGAGTTGAATCCGGATCGCCGCAACGAGGCCAGGCGCTTCGTGCTGCTGATCGACACGCTCTATGACGGCAAGGTCAGGCTGGTGGCCACCTCCGTGCAAGCCCCGGAGGGCATTTATCCGGCGGGTGATCACGCCTTCGAATTCGGCAGAACCGTCTCCCGCCTCAAGGAGATGCAATCGGCCTCCTGGTGGGGTAAAAAAATCGTCGAAACTTGACGTTTTGGTCAATTTTCTCCCCCAAAAGGACTAGCCGGGCGACTTGAAGGTGTTAGATATCGGGCCTACACAAACGTCACTCTTGCCGTGCAAAACGACCTGACGGCTTGGCCTTCAAGAAGGAATTCCAAACATGGCTCGGAAGAAAATCGCTCTGATCGGCGGCGGCATGATCGGCGGCACCCTCGCGCATCTCGCAGCCCTCAAGGAACTGGGCGATATCGTCATTTTCGACATCGCCGAGGGCCTGCCCCAGGGAAAGGCACTGGACATTTCCCAGTCCGGCCCGGTTGAGGGCTTCAACGCCAAGCTGACGGGCGCCAATTCCTACGAGGCCATCGCCGGCGCCGACGTCTGCATCGTGACGGCGGGCGTGGCGCGAAAGCCCGGCATGAGCCGTGACGATCTCCTGGGCATCAACCTCAAGGTCATGGCCTCGGTGGGTGCGGGCATCAAGCAGTATGCTCCCAATGCCTTCGTCATCTGCATCACCAACCCGCTCGACGTGATGGTCTGGGCGCTCCAGAAATATTGCGGCCTGCCGCCCCAGAAGGTGGTCGGCATGGCGGGCGTGCTCGACTCCGCGCGCTTCCGCCACTTCCTCGCCGAGGAATTCAATGTCTCCGTCCAGGACGTGACGGCCTTTGTGCTCGGCGGCCACGGCGACACCATGGTGCCCTTGATCCGCTACTCGGCGGTGGCCGGCATTCCGGTGCCGGACCTCATCAAGATGGGCTGGTCCACAAGTGAGAAGATCGACAAGATCGTGCAGCGCACGCGTGATGGCGGTGCCGAAATCGTCGGCCTGCTGAAGACCGGCTCTGCTTACTATGCTCCCGCCACCTCGGCGATCGAGATGGCCGAGAGCTACCTGAAGGACAAGCGCCGACTGCTGCCCGTCGCTGCGCACCTCACCGGCCAGTATGGCGTGAAGGACACCTATGTGGGCGTTCCCGTGGTGATCGGCGCCAATGGCGTCGAACGCATCGCCGAGATCGCACTCAGCGACGAAGACAAGGCAGGCTTCAAGAAGTCGGTCGATGCTGTGCACGGCCTGATGGACGCGGCGAAGGTCATCGCACCGGACCTGGCTTAACCCTCTCGCCTGATTGACGCGCACGTAACGCGAGGAACGCCCAGATGAACATTCATGAATACCAGGCCAAGGAAGTCCTCAGGGGCTTCGGCGTCACCACCGGCAAGGGCATCGCAGCCTTCACCGTCGACGAGGCCGTGAAGGCAGCGGAAACGCTGGGCGGCCCCGTCTGGGTCGTGAAATCGCAGATCCACGCGGGCGGCCGCGGCAAGGGTGGCGGCGTCAAGGTGGTGAAGTCCATCGACGACGTGAAGGCGGAAGCCAAGCGCATGCTCGGCATGACTCTTGTCACGCCGCAGACCGGCCCCGCAGGCAAGCTGGTGCAGCGCCTCTACATCGAGGAAGGCACCGCGATTGCCCGCGAGCTCTATCTCTCGATGCTGGTTGACCGCGAAACCTCGCGCGTTGCCTTCATCGCCTCCACCGAAGGCGGCATGGATATCGAGCAGGTGGCGCATGACACGCCGGAGAAGATCATCTCCGTGCAGGTCGATCCTGCCGCCGGTTACGCGCCTTATGTCGGCCGCCGCATCGCCGCGGCCCTCAAGCTCGAGGGCGACCAGGGCAAGCAGTGCGTGAAGATGATGGGCCAGCTCTACAAGGCCTTCGTCGACAAGGACATGAGCCTGCTCGAGATCAATCCGCTCGTCGTCACCAATGACGGCAAGCTGATCTGCCTCGATGCCAAGGTCGATTTCGACTCCAACGCGCTCGACCGCCACCCCGAGATCAAGGAACTGCGTGACCTTTCGGAAGAAGACCCGAAGGAGATCGAGGCCTCCAAGTTCGATCTCTCCTACGTGGCGCTCGATGGCTCCATCGGCTGCATGGTGAATGGCGCAGGCCTCGCCATGGCCACCATGGACATCATCAAGCTCTATGGCGCCGAGCCCGCCAACTTCCTCGACGTGGGCGGCGGCGCCACCAAGGAAAAGGTGGCAGCGGCCTTCAAGATCATCACCGCCGACCGACGAGTGAAGGGCATCCTCGTCAACATCTTCGGCGGCATCATGAAGTGCGACGTCATCGCCGAGGGCGTCATCGCCGCGGTGAAGGAAGTGGGCCTCAAGGTTCCCCTCGTCGTGCGGCTTGAAGGCACCAACGTGGACCTGGGCAAGAAGATCATCGCTGGGTCCGGGCTCAACGTCATCCCCGCCGACGATCTCGACGATGCTGCGTCCAAGATCGTCAAAGCAGTGAAGGAAGCGGCCTGATGTCCATTCTCGTCAACAAAGCCACCAAGGTCATCTGCCAGGGCATCACCGGCAACAATGGCACCTTCCACACCGAGCAGGCCATTGCCTATGGCACGCAGATGGTGGGCGGCGTCACGCCGGGCAAGGGCGGCGCCATGCATGTGGGCCTCCCCGTCTTCGACACCGTGTGGGATGCGAAGCAGGCCACGGGTGCGGATGCCTCCGTGATCTATGTGCCGCCGCCCTTCGCGGCGGATGCGATCCTCGAAGCGATCGACGCCGGGATCCCGCTCATCGTCTGCATCACGGAGGGCATTCCGGTGATGGACATGGTGAAGGTGAAGCGCGCACTCACGGGCTCGAAGTCGCGCCTCATCGGGCCGAACTGCCCGGGTGTGCTCACCCCCAACGAATGCAAGATCGGCATCATGCCGGGCAATATCTTCAAGAAGGGCTCGGTGGGCATCGTCTCGCGCTCCGGCACGCTCACCTATGAAGCGGTGTTCCAGACCACGCAGGAGGGCTTGGGGCAGACCACGGCCGTGGGCATCGGCGGCGACCCCGTGAAGGGCACCGAGTTCATCGACATGCTGGAGATGTTTTTGGCCGATGACGCGACCGAGTCGATCATCCTGATCGGCGAGATCGGCGGCTCGGCCGAGGAAGACGCAGCCGAGTTCATCGCGAAGTCCAAGAAGAAGAAGCCCATGGCCGGCTTCATCGCCGGCCGTACAGCACCTGCCGGCCGCCGCATGGGCCATGCCGGCGCCATCATCTCCGGTGGCAAGGGCGGGGCCGAATCCAAGATCGACGCCATGAAGCGCGCCGGCATCGCCGTCGCGGATTCGCCTGCTTTGCTGGGCAAGACACTGGTCAAGAAGCTGAAGGGCTGATTGATGCAAAGAGAACCGGTGGCACTCGCCTCCTCGTCCTCTCCCGCAAGGCGGGAGAGGAAGGGGCCCCAAGCGCAGCATGGGGGAGGTGAGGGGCCGCGGGTTCCGAACGCAATTCCCCTCACCTATCCCACCGCTTCCGCGGCGGGCCCCTTTCCTCTCCCGCTTCGCGGGCGAGGACGAGTCACGAGGATCATGGGATGAACAAGACCGATCTCACAACCGCTTTCGAGCAAACCTCCTTCCTCTATGGCGGCAACGCCCAATACATCGAGCAGCTCTACGCCAAGTATCTCGAGAACCCCGCCGCCGTGGACCAGCACTGGCGGCAATTCTTTGCCGGGCTGGAAGACAACGCGGCCCTCGCCAAGCAGCAGGTCGACGGCCCGTCATGGGCCCGCAAGGACTGGCCGAAGGCTGAATCGGGCGAGCTCGTCTCGGCACTCGACGGCAACTGGCCAGTGGTGCCACCGCCCGCCGCCAAGGGCGGCAAGGGTGCGGCACCCGAGGCCAAGGCACCCACCCTTTCGGCGGATGACGTGCGCAAGGCCACGATGGATTCCGTCCGTGCGCTGATGATGATCCGCGCCTACCGCATGCGCGGCCATCTGGCGGCCGACCTTGATCCGTTGAAGCTGGTCGAGCAGGAGAGCCTCCCGGAGCTCGACCCCGCCACCTATGGCTTCACCGCCGAGGACATGGACCGCCCGATCTTCCTCGATCACGTGCTGGGCCTCGAACACGCCACCATCCGCCAGATCACCGACATCCTGAAGCGCACTTATTGCGGCACGCTGGGTGTTGAGTTCATGCATATCTCCGACCCTGAGCAGAAGGCCTGGATCCAGGAGCGCATCGAAGGTGCCGACAAGTCCATCAGCTTCACGCCCAATGGCAAGAAGGCCATCCTCAACAAGCTCATCGAGGGCGAGGGCTTCGAGCAGTTCCTGAACGTCAAGTACACCGGTACCAAGCGCTTCGGCCTCGACGGTGGTGAATCGATGATTCCCGCACTTGAGCAGATCATCAAGCGCGGCGGCCAGATGGGTCTCAAGGAAATCGTGCTCGGCATGGCGCACCGCGGTCGCCTCAACGTGCTGGCCAACGTCCTGTCCAAGCCCTTCTCGGCGATCTTCCACGAATTCAAGGGCGGCTCGTCCACACCTGATGAGGTCGAAGGTTCAGGCGACGTGAAGTATCACCTGGGCTCCTCGTCCGACCGCGTGTTCGACGACAACACCGTCCACCTCTCGCTCACCGCCAATCCGTCCCACCTTGAGATCGTCGATCCCGTGGTGCTCGGCAAGGCGCGCGCCAAGCAGGACCAGCGCCACGACAGGGAACGCACCTCGGTGCTGCCGCTCTTGATCCATGGTGACGCGGCCTTTGCGGGCCAGGGCGTGGTGGCGGAATGCTTCGGCCTTTCAGGGCTTCGCGGCCACCGCTGCGGTGGCTCCATCCACTTCATCATCAACAACCAGATCGGCTTCACGACGGCTCCGCACTTCTCGCGCTCCTCGCCCTACCCCTCCGATGTCGCCAAGATGATCGAGGCGCCGATCTTCCATTGCAACGGCGATGATCCGGAAGCGGTCGTCTATGCCGCGAAGATCGCCATCGAGTTCCGGCAGAAGTTCCACAAGCCGGTCGTCATCGACATGTTCTGCTACCGCCGCTTCGGCCACAACGAGACGGACGAGCCGGCCTTCACCCAGCCGCTGATGTACAAGCGCATCGCCCAGCAGTCCACCGTGGTGCCGCTCTATGGCAAGCGCCTGATCGATGAAGGCGTCATCTCGGAAGCCGAATTCGACGCCATGAAGGCGGCCTATCGCAAGACGCTGGATGACAATTTCACCGTGGCCGAGAACTACAAGGCCAACAAGGCCGACTGGCTCGATGGCCGCTGGGCCGGCCTCAAGGCGGCGCGCGACCATGAGGAACCGCGCAAGGGCGAAACCGGCGTGCCGCTGGCAACACTCAAGGAGATCGGCCTCAAGCTCACACGCGTGCCGAAGACCTTCAAGGTCCACCGCACCATGCAGCGCGTGCTCGATGCGCGCCGCAAGATGATCGAGGAGGGCACCGGGCTCGACTGGGCCATGGGTGAACACCTCGCCTTCGGCTCGCTGCTGCTCGACGGCTTCCCCATCCGCCTTTCGGGGCAGGACGTGCAGCGCGGCACCTTCTCGCAGCGCCACGCCGTGCTCATCGACCAGGATACCGAGAAGCGCTACACGCCGCTCAATCACCTGGTGAAGGACCAGAAGATCAAGATCGACGCCATCAACTCCATGCTCTCGGAAGAGGCGGTTCTTGGCTTCGAATATGGCTACTCGCTGGCCGAACCCAACACGCTCACCATCTGGGAAGCCCAGTTCGGCGACTTCGCCAACGGCGCTCAAGTTGTGTTCGACCAGTTCATCTCGAGCGGCGAGCGCAAGTGGCTGCGCATGTCGGGCCTCACCGTGCTGCTGCCGCATGGCTATGAGGGCCAGGGGCCGGAGCATTCCTCCGCGAGGCTCGAGCGCTATCTGCAGATGTGCGCGGAAGACAACATGCAGGTGGCCAACGTCACCACGCCTGCCAACTACTTCCACATCCTGCGCCGCCAGCTGAAGCGCGACATTCGCAAGCCGCTGGTCATCATGACGCCGAAGTCGCTGCTCCGTCACAAGCGCGCCACCTCGCCGCTTTCCATGATGGATGCCGGCACCACCTTCCACCGCCTGCTGTGGGACGACGCCGAGATGCTGCAGGGCGAGGTGATCAAGCTGAAGCCGGATGACAAGATCCGCCGCGTCATCCTGTGCACCGGCAAGGTCTATTACGATCTTTACGAGGAGCGCGAGAAGCGCGGCCTCACCGACATTTACCTGCTGCGCGTCGAGCAGCTCTACCCCTGGCCGCACAAGGCGCTCATCAACATCCTGTCGCGCTTCAAGGGTGCCGAGTTCGTGTGGTGCCAGGAGGAGCCCTACAACATGGGCGCCTGGAGCTACGTGCAGCCCAACATCGAGCGCGTGCTCGACTTCATCGGCGCGAAACACACGCGGCCCCGCTATGTAGGCCGCGCGGCGTCCGCCTCCACCGCAACCGGTTTGATGAGCCGGCACCTCAAGGAACTGAGAACGTTCCTCGACGAGGCGCTGGGCGAAAACAAGGCTTGAAGGAACAGACAAAGATGGCAAAGGAAATCCGCGTTCCGGCTCTGGGTGAATCGGTCACCGAGGCGACGATTGCGAAGTGGTTCAAGAAGGCCGGCGAGGCGGTGAAGGCCGATGAGCCACTGGTCGAACTCGAAACCGACAAGGTGACGGTGGAAGTCCCCGCCCCCGCCTCCGGCAAGCTCTCCTCCATCTCCGCCGAACCGGGTGTCACGGTGAACGTCGGCGCCCTGCTCGGCATGATCGAGGAAGGTGCTGCAGGCTCCGCCCCCGCCAAGGCAGCCGAAGCGCCGAAGAAGGCCGAAGCGCCTGCAAAGGCCGCCGAGCAGACGCTGTCGCCCGCCGTCCGCAAGATGGTGGAAGAAAACAAGATCGACACCGCTGCCGTTGCCGGCACCGGCAAGGACGGCCGCCTCACCAAGGGCGACGTGATCGCGCATCTTGAAAAGCCGGCAGCAGAGGCCAAGCCGCTGGTGATCCCCGCAGCTGCGGCACCTGCCGCACGCGCCCCGTCTGATGCCTCGCGCGAAGAGCGCGTGAAGATGTCGAGGCTCCGCCTCACCATCGCACGCCGCCTCAAGGATGCGCAGAACACCGCCGCCATGCTCACCACCTTCAACGAGGTGGACATGACGGCGACCATGGCGCTGAGGAACCAGTACAAGGACATTTTCGAGAAGAAGCACGGCGTGAAGCTCGGCTTCATGAGCTTCTTCGTGAAGGCCTGCATCCAGGCGCTGAAGGAAATTCCGGCGGTCAATGCCGAGATCGACGGCGACGACATCGTCTACAAGAACTTCTACAACATCGGCGTGGCGGTCGGTACCGAGAAGGGCCTCGTCGTGCCCGTGCTGCGCGATGCCGACATGCTGTCCTTCGCAGGCATCGAAAAGACCATCTCGGAATATGGCAAGCGCGCGCGTGACGGCAACCTGCAGATCGCCGACATGCAGGGCGGCACCTTCACCATCTCGAATGGTGGTGTGTATGGTTCGCTGATGTCGACGCCCATCCTCAACGCACCGCAGTCCGGCATCCTCGGCATGCACAAGATCCAGGAGCGCCCGGTGGCCATCAACGGCCAGGTGGTGATCCGCCCGATGATGTATCTGGCGCTGTCCTATGACCACCGCATCGTCGACGGCAAGGAAGCCGTCACCTTCCTGGTGCGCGTGAAGGAAAATCTCGAAGACCCGCAGCGCACGATTCTCGACCTTTAATCTCACGATGGCCGGGCCTGACCCGGCCATCCCTTTGGGCACGATGACACAATGACCAACATCGCCATCGTCACCGGCGGCAGCCGCGGCATCGGCAGGGCCGCAGCCCTCAAACTCGGCGCTGCGGGCTACACCGTCGTCGTCAACTACACGTCGAACGCCGCCGCAGCCGACGCGGTGGTGAAGGCCATCACGTCCAAGGGTGGCAAGGCCGTCGCCGTCAAGGGCGACGTGGCCAAGGAGGCCGATATCCTCGCCCTCTTCGCCGCGGCCGACAAGCTGGGCACCTTGAAGGTGCTGGTCAACAACGCCGGCGTCATGGACCAGCAGAACCGCCTGGACGAGATGACGAGCGCGCGCATCCGCCGCATCCTCGACATCAACACCTTCGGTTCGATCATCTGCGCCCGCGAGGCGGTGAAGCGCATGTCGACGAAGCATGGCGGCACCGGCGGCTCCATCGTCAACATGTCATCCGCCGCCGCCTATCACGGTGCCCCGGGCCTCGGCGTCGAATACGGCGCCTCAAAGGGTGCCATCGACGTGCTCACCATCGGGCTTGGTCGC
>Ga0194035_1001533_pt1 | contig 12136 bp, 13 predicted proteins | sample JunL2320m_MetaG_FD_148680 | JGI IMG/M metagenome (GOLD analysis project Ga0194035, IMG submission 148680) | Anoxic zone freshwater microbial communities from boreal shield lake in IISD Experimental Lakes Area, Ontario, Canada - Jun2016-L239-20m | ecosystem: Environmental > Aquatic > Freshwater >...
CGATCACCTTATGAAGTTCTTACGATCGCATCGTTATTGCAGGCTGAGGGCTTGCCGAATGACTTCGCCAAAGTAGCTCGCGTGATTTACAACCGACTTGATGCGAAGATGCCACTGCAACTTGACTCAACTGTGTCGTATGCTTTGGGGATAAATGACATTCTGCTCAATGAGGAGCAACTGTCTACTGAGTCGCCTTACAACACTTATCTAAATGCTGGTCTGCCTCCCACGCCTATCAACTCACCCGGTGAAGCAGCGATCGATGCTGCATTAGCTCCGGCCAGTGGCAAGTGGCTGTATTTCGTGACGGTAGATCCGGAGGCTGGCATCACAAAATTCACCAAGTCATACGACAAGTTCTTGCAGCTCAAAGCGCAGTTCCAAGCTAATCTCGCAAAGTCAACAAGTGAGTAGTGCACCCGGGATGCGAGCAGCAGTGCTCGGTTCGCCAATAGCTCATAGCCTTTCTCCGGTCATTCATCGGGCGGCCTACCAAGCTTTGGGGCTGGACTGGAGTTATGAGGCTCTAGATATAACTCCACCCCAACTGCCGGGATTTCTTGCGAACATGGATGAATCTTGGGCCGGCCTGTCGTTGACAATGCCACTTAAGGAAACGGTCATTGAGCATCTTGATGAAGTTGACGAATTGGCAAGGCGGGTGCGAGCAGTAAATACGGTGCTCCCGACGGGGCGTGGGTTGCTTGGCATAAATACCGATGTCTACGGGATGGTCCAAGCACTGAATTCGGCAGGCCTCAAGGTGTGCTCGACCGCAACGATTCTCGGTGCCGGGGCAACAGCACGAAGTGCGGTGGCCGCAGCGGCCGCAATGGGTGTTACTTCAATAACCGTCTGTGCGCGCCGTCTTGCTGCGGCGCTGGATGTCTGCGCGGTGGCCGCTGAATTTGGGTTGGTCGCTAACGCACGAGACCTTGAGCCGGCAGCCGATTTACTCACAGCGGATCTAGTAATCAGCACCTTGCCCGGAGATATTGCCGCGCATTGGGTTCCCTTCGTGGGGGATGGCGTAGGGGCCTTGCAAGATGTCTCTTACTACCCGTGGCCAACCCCGCTAGCCGGCGCCTGGCCCACAAAGATCATTGCCAGCGGTCGCGATCTTCTGCTTTGGCAAGCTGCCGAGCAAGTGCACCTGATGACTGGGCAGGATGCTCCGGTGCTACAGATGCGGGCGGCGCTCGATGCAGCTTGAGCAGAACCCCCTGAGATGAGCGTGGTTTTTGAAATCGCGGCTTGGCTTATCTTCGTGGGGTTTGGGTTGGCGCTGTCGGTAATAGATATGCGCGAGCATCGATTACCGAATAAAGTGGTCGCGCTCGCGGCCCTCGCGGGGTTGGCCGCGGTGGCGGCAAGCGCGATTAGCTCCGGCGATCTTGGTTCGCTGGTGCGCGCGGTGCTCGGGGCGGTGATGGTATTTGGAGCCCTACTAGTGATGGCATTAATTGCGCCAAGTGGCTTAGGGATGGGTGATGTCAAACTTGGTGCGGTCACGGGGCTTTATTTGGGCTGGTTGGGCTGGTCTTGGCTTTTTTGGGGCACCTTCATTGGATTTGCTATTGGTGCGGTGTGGGCGGTGGCGCTAATCCTGCTAAAAAAGGCCCAAAGTTCCACCCCGATTGCCTTTGGCCCTTTCCTGATCCTCGGTGTCGTGGTCAGCGCCCTGCTCGCTATCTGAAAGGATGGGCACATGGTGCGTTGGCTCACGGCAGGTGAATCCCACGGGCCGGCCCTCGTCGCGATCATCGAAGGGCTCCCCGCCGGAATCTTGGTGACCACCGCCGATATTGATATTGACCTAGCTAGGCGCCGGCTGGGAGCTGGGCGTGGGGCTCGGATGAAATTCGAGCGAGATGAGATGCGCTTCTTGGGTGGGGTCCGCCATGGAGAGTCAATGGGTGGTCCGATCGCCATCGAGGTTGGTAACAGCGAGTGGGCCAAGTGGGAGACCGTGATGGCCCCCGACCCGGTTGATGCAGATGTACTAGCGCAGTTAGCCCGGAATGCTCCACTTACCCGGCCAAGGCCCGGGCACGCTGATTTAGTGGGGATGCAAAAGTATGGATTCGACGACGCCCGACCGGTGCTTGAACGCGCTAGTGCGCGCGAGACCGCGGCCCGGGTCGCACTCGGTGCGGTGGCTCGATTGTTCCTGCGCCAGGTCGCTGGCATCGAAGTTTTGAGCCACGTCGTTCGCATTGGTTCGGTTGAGGTTGCTAGCGGGGTGGTGCCGTCAATTACTGACGGAGGCCGCATCGACGAGAGCGCGGTGCGCTGTGTTGACGAAGTCCAAGCGGCTGCCATGGTCGAAGAGATCGCGAATGCGCATCGAGATGGCGATACTTTGGGCGGTGTGGTGGAGGTCGTTGCCTTTAACCTCCCACCGGGTCTGGGAAGCCATGTGCACTGGGACCGAAGGCTGGACTCCAAACTTGCCGGTGCGCTGATGGGTATCCAGGCGGTCAAAGGTGTTGAAGTCGGTGACGGCTTTGGGCTGGCCGCGGTTCGCGGATCGTTGGCTCAAGACGAAATCGTCAATGCCGATGATCGTCTGGTGCGAACATCAGGTAAATCCGGTGGTACAGAAGGCGGGATGTCGACCGGCGAAGTACTTCGTGTGCGCGCCGCGATGAAACCGATTTCGACGATCCCAAAAGCTTTGCGCACGGTCGACGTTGCAACCGGTGAGGCGGCACCGGCAATCAATCAGCGCTCAGATGTGTGTGCGGTGCCGGCCGCAGGAATTGTGGCTGAAGCCATGGTGCTCTTAGTACTGGCCGATGCCATGCTCGAGAAGTTCGGCGGCGACAGCGTTGCCGAAACCACACGCAACTATGAAGCCTATCTAGCCAATTTACAGATCCGATGACTTCGAGTGCAGTGCCAACGACTAAACCCGTGCTCGTGCTGGTCGGAGCACCCGGCGCTGGCAAGTCCAGTATTGGCCGTCGGGTCGCGAGTCGACTTAAAGTCTCATTCGTCGATACCGATCAGCTAATTGAGAATTCCGCGGGTATGAGTGTGTCAGATATCTTCGTGACCCTTGGCGAGGCCGAGTTTCGCCGCATTGAGCAGGAGACTGTCGCTGATGCTTTGCGCGACCAAAATGGTGTGGTGGCGCTGGGTGGCGGCGCGGTGATGAATGCAAGCACCAGCGCTTTACTCGGTGAACAATGTGTCGTTTGGCTGCGCGTAAATGTGTCGGATGCTGCGCACCGGGTCGGAATGAATACTGCCCGTCCGCTACTTCTTGGCAATGTCCGCGGTCAATTGAAGTCCCTGATGGATGAACGCACTCCAACCTATGAAGCCGTCAGCACCTACGTCGTTGACACGTCCGGCAAATCTTTAAAGGTGGTGGCCGATGAAGTCGCGGCACTCGTTGGAGGTCATGGAAATGACTGATTCGATTTGCATTACGGTGCGCGCGGAGCACTCCTACGAAGTTCATATAGGCGCCGGGTGCATAAATTTGCTTCCTACGATGCTTACCGGTGCCGGCCGATTGGCGGTTATCTATCAGCGGCCGGTTTTGCGGTGGGTTGAGCTTATTCGCGCGCAATTCGTCGATCAGGGCGAGCTGGTGGTGTTGATTGAGGTACCAGAGGGCGAGGCGGCGAAATCAACAGCCGTGCTCGAGGAGTGCTGGCAAAAGCTAGGGGATTCAGGGTTCACCCGAAACGATGCCGTGATCGCAGTCGGTGGGGGAGCGGTCACCGACTTAGCCGGCTTCGTCGCTGCAACTTGGCTGCGCGGGATTAGAAATGTGAACGTCCCAACAACATTGCTGGGGATGGTCGATGCCTCGGTAGGTGGTAAGACGGGTATCAATAGCGCAGCAGGTAAGAACCTTGTTGGCGCATTCCATAGCCCCGTCGGAGTCATCTGCGACCTCGACACTTTGACTACTTTGCCGAGGCCGGACTTAGTGGCTGGAATGGCTGAAGTTGCAAAAATTGGGCTGACATCCGACCCGACTATCTTGTCCGACTTACGCCGCGAGGTGACTACCTGCTGTGATCCAAGTAGTTCGTTAATGGCTGATCTCATTAGACGCGCGGTCCAGGTGAAAGCCGATGTCGTGGGGGGTGACTTCAAGGAGGTTTCTTCAAGTTCTTCGCAGCCGGCCCTCGGCCGCGAAGTCCTTAACTACGGTCATACTTTTGGGCACGCAATCGAGCGGGTCGAGGATTACCGCTGGCGACACGGTGAAGCCATCTCGGTAGGCATGATCTACGTCGCTGAGCTGGCCAGGCTTGGTGGCCGACTAGGGGAAGCCGAGGTTGCCACCCACCGTGAAATTTTGGGCTCACTCGGGCTGCCCACCAGCTATGTGTCAGGCCGCTGGGAGCAGTTGTTGGCGGCCATGCAGGTAGATAAAAAGGCCCGGGGCACCATGCTCCGTTTCGTCATCTTGACGGGCATCGGGCACCCGGTCGAGTGGGCGGGTCCCGACCCAGAGCTGCTGTTGGCGGCCTATGAGGCCGTAACCGCGTAGGCTCACGTCATGGCTGCCAGCGTATTAATCTTAAATGGTCCGAATTTAGATCGACTAGGTACGCGCGAGCCCGCTATTTACGGCACGGCCACTTTTGCCGACTTAGTCGCGTTATGTACCGCCGAGGCGCTCACCCTGGGTTTGGCCGCCGATGTGCGTCAGAGCAATGATGAAGCCGAGTTAATTGGTTGGTTACATGAGGCCGCAGATGCAAATTGTCCAGTGATTATTAATCCGGCCGCGTTCACGCATTATTCCTATGCGCTGCGCGACGCCTGTGCTTTGGTCGAATCGCCACTAATTGAAGTTCATCTATCTAACCCAGCGGCACGCGAGGAGTTTCGACAGACTTCGGTTATTTCTGGGGTCGCTGACGGGGTCATTGCTGGATTTGGCATTGAGTCGTACCGACTTGCCCTACATGCTGTTGCGCGCATGACCAAGGGCTAGGTGTATTGATGTCGGTTGCTCGCCGCGATGCGCTAAGAAAGTTGATGGGTGCTGACATACCTGGCCTACTTGTTACCGTGCTGCCAAATATCAGATACCTTAGTGGGTTCAGTGGCAGTAATGCCGCACTGTTCGTTTCACGTGATGATCCAAGTCGCGACCTAATATGCACCGACGGGCGCTATCTAACGCAAGTTGCACGTGAGTGCCCGGACCTTCCAGTCCACCAGGATCGATCTTGTGCCACTGCCTTAGTGGCGCGATTAGCGGGTGAAGGCCTAACCTCCATCGGGGTTGAGGATCAGATTCCTCTTGTGCTCGAACGCGAATCCCGGAAGTTGGTGTCCGTTGTAGTTACCTCAGGTTTGATCGAGCAGTTACGGGTCATAAAAGATCCCCACGAAATTGAGTTACTCACCAGGGCCGGTGCAATCACCGCCGAGGCAATGGCGCAGTTACTTCGCGAACTTCGAGTGGGCATGACCGAGATTTATGCCGCAAGACGACTCGAACAGTTATTCGGTGAACTCGGAGCCGAAGATAGAGCTTTCGAGACCATCGTTGCCACCGGTTCGAACTCGGCGATCCCGCACCATCAGCCCACGTCACGATCCTTGGCCAGTGGCGATCTCTTGGTCATTGACGCCGGTGCAATGGTGGCGGGTTATCACGCCGACATGACTCGAACGGTGCTCGTCGGCGCAGATCCCGAGCCTTGGCAGTTGCAAATTCACGGCTTAGTGGCTAATGCCCAATTGGCGGGGGTGAGAGCCTGCGCCACCGCGGTGCCGCTCAAGTACATCGACGCGGCGGCCCGATCGATCATTCAGGACGCCGGCTATAGCCGTGAATTTAGTCACGGGCTCGGCCACGGGGTGGGTTTGGAGATTCATGAGGCACCGATGATCAATGCCCGGTCGACGGGTAGCATTTCAGCCAATACCCCGGTAACCATCGAGCCTGGTATCTATTTACCAGATCAAGGTGGTGTGCGGATCGAAGACACCTTGGTGGTGGAGTCGAAGGCAAGCCGGGTCCTTACTGAACTGGCGCGCGAACTCGTCGTGGTCGGATGAACCTGGAATTCAAGGCAACAACAAATAGCGGGAGATGACGTCGTGGCAAGCACGAATGACTTAAAGAACGGGCTCGTCTTGAATATCGATGGCCAATTGTGGACCGTCATCGAATTCCAGCACGTGAAGCCCGGCAAAGGGCCGGCCTTTGTCCGTACCAAGCTTAAGAGTGTGCTTTCAGGCAAAGTTGTCGATAAAACCTTCAATGCAGGAATCAAAGTCGAAACCGCCAGCGTCGACCGTCGCGACATGCAATACCTCTACCGCGATGGTGATGATTGGGTCTTCATGGACGTGGCAAATTACGAGCAGATCACGGTACCCAATGCCGTCGTCGGTGAATCCTCAAAGTACCTACTCGAAAATCAGGTGGCCAACATCTCGATCCACGAGGAGACGGCAATCATTGTTGAGCTACCGGCATCGGTTGAATTGATGCTCACCTATACCGAGCCAGGGCTGCAGGGGGATCGGTCCACCGGCGGCACTAAGCCAGCAACCTTGGAGACCGGTGCGATTATTCAGGTACCGCTTTTCCTTGAGTCAGACACTAAAGTCAAAGTCGATACCCGCGATGGGTCCTATCTTGGCCGCGTGAATTAGACGTGTCTGCTCGTGGTAAGGCGCGCAAACGGGCCCTCGATATCTTGTACGAAGCTGATATTCGAGGCATCCCGGCACTTGAAGTTCTCCAGTCGCAGGTGGCTAGGCGCTCGGAGGATGGTGATCCCGAGTTGAATGTATATGTGTCGGAAATTGTGCACGGGGTCGTCGAGCACGGTGAGTACATAGATGAGGTCATCAGCACGTATTCACTGGGCTGGACCCTTCCTCGCATGCCAGCGGTTGACCGATCGATCCTCCGGCTGGCCTGTTACGAGGTGCTCTGGAATGATGATGTACCTGATGCGGTTGTTATCTCCGAGGCCGTGAACATGGCGCAGAGCCTTTCGACCGATGAATCCTCGACTTTCGTAAATGGGCTGTTAGCGCGCATAAGTGAAGTGAAAGCTCGACTCACGACCCAGTAACCTGAGGCAGAGTTTTTGGTTTTAGTTCATACTTGGTCTATGGGTGGCCGCGTCACTACTTGGGTTTTTACCGTCGCCCTATTGGCAGCCGGCGTGTTGGCATCCGGTGCTGTTATTGAGGGAGCGCAGGCGGGTCCTGCGGTTACAACAAAAGAAGTTGGTTCCCTGACGGTGAAAAGTTGCGATGAAGTTGCGACCCCCGGTTCACTTACTTGGTGTGGAACGCTGAAGAGACCATGGGATCCCCGCGATGATTCACTAGGTAGTTTTGAATTGGCATTTGCTTTGGTGCTCCCGGTAACCGGACAATTACTGAAACCGGCCGTCGTTGGAATCGAAGGCGGCCCCGGCTATGGATCAATTGCCTCTGGGCAACTTTATGCCGAGATGCTTCAGCCACTTCTGTCTGACCGAGCCCTTTTGGTAGTAGACCAGCGGGGCACCGGTAGGTCCAGCCCGGTGGCTTGCGACCCCGATGCCTCGGTTTCGGCCTGTGCTAAATCGCTCGGAGATCGGTTCGATCTATACGGAACGGAATTAGTAGCCGAGGATTTAGGCGCCCTGCTATCAGGTTTGAACCTAGGTGCAGTAGATGTTTACGGTGATTCATACGGCACCTTCGTGGCTCAGGTATTTGCTAGCCATCACCCGGAGTTAGTACACAGTTTGGTGCTTGATGGCGCTTATCCGGTTACCGGTGAATCGGCTTGGTATCCAACTCAGGGGGCGGCGCTGCGTAATGCGTACACGGTCGTATGCGAGCGCGCCAATGGCTGCGGAAGGGGTTCGACCGAAACTATTGCCTTGTTGAACCGGGTACTTGCCAAGGTGCGCGCTAAACCCATATCGGTGGTGGCGCCTGGAGCCGACAACAGGATGCACCGAGTACGAATAAGCCCAAGCACTTTGACGGGGGTGGCATTCGGCGGAACGTATGGACCAACTACTTACCGCGAATTCAATGCAGTCTTACTTGCATCGTTAGGCGGTGATCACCTGCCGCTAGGTCGGCTGGTTGCGGAGTTTATGTATCAAGGCGACGAAGGGCCGGTGTCCGTTTACAGTCCCGGACTGAATATCGCTGTTTCTTGCCATGACTATCCACAACTATTTGATATTTCGAAAACTGAAGATGTTCGAAAAGTGCAGTATGCCGCCGCGGTCTCAGCGCAAAAGAAGATCGACCCGAGCCTTTATAGCCCCTTTAAAATTAGGGAGTACTTGGACTCTGACACAGGGGAGCAGTCACTTTGTTTGTCATGGCCAACCGCGGCGCGCAACCCCTGGAAGCTACCTGGGCCACCAGGTGGCACGTATCCCGATATTCCAACCCTGGTTTTGTCAGGTGAGCTGGACACGATTACGACTGTTGCTGAGGGTGAGTTAGTTGCAGCTCAGTTTGCACGTTCACGGCACGTGACTTTCGCTAACTCCACCCATGTCAATGCCATGGGCGACGTCTATAAATGTGCTTCACAGCTGGTCCGAGACTTTTTCACCGATCAAAGTGTTGTGATTGCTGGAACCGGGGGAGAGTGCGCGCGTGACATTCCGCCAATTGCGGCAGTGATTTCGTATCCGGTGCGGATATCTAAAGTTGGCCATGGGGTGGTCCAAACGGCGCTAGACGCTATAGACAGGTACCTGCAGGCAGCCGGCTATCAGGGTTTGGGCTTACGCGGCGGGTCGTGGTCGGCGAGTGGTTGGGGTCCGGTCGTCATCAAATTGCACGGGTATCGACTTTTTCAAAATCTCGCTGTTACTGGCAGAGTGCGGGTGGACTTCGACACCGGTGCGGTCGAGGTCCGCGCAAAGGCACTCGGGCGAACTTTTGGAGGTAATTGGAATAGCTATCGGGTTGGGGCCGGCGCGAACGTGCAGGAATTGCGCTGACTTGGTAATCTGCTGCCAACCTAGAGAGGACACCCCCTTGAGCATTTCAGTTGGCGATTCATTACCTGAGGTAGAAGTTAGAATGATGGCCGATGGAGCCCCGGTGGCGCTGTCGAGTAGTGATGTCCTTGGCGCCGGTCGCGTCGTGCTTTTCGCGGTACCGGGGGCCTTCACTCCAGGATGCTCCAAGGTGCACTTTCCAGGATTTGTGGAATTGGCTGCCAGCATTTCGGCCGCTGGAGTCGACACCATTGCGTGCCTTTCAGTCAATGACGTTTTCGTGATGGATGCTTGGGGCATAGACCAAGGAGCGGGCGATATTTTGATGCTCGCCGACCCGGATGCAGCTTTCACTAAGGCAGTAGGTATGGATGTTGATGCCTCCGGAGCTGGTCTCGGCATTAGATCCAAGCGCTATGCCATGGTTGTTAACAATGGGGTCGTCGAGGCGTTTTTGCCGGAAGATGATGGCTTTGGCGTTAAGTCAAGTACCGCCGCGTGCGTACTGGCAGGGCTCTAGCGCGCGTCGTATTTCCTAGGATGATTTCGGATTCTGGCGAGTTAGCGACATTTCAGGCCGCATTGCGGACAGCTCCTGTCCGCGCATGGTGAGGCCATCGCTAGAAGGATGGCTTCGCAATTTTGTCTGTGCCCCGAGTGAGATTTGAACTCACACTGGACCGAGTTTGAGTCGGCTCCCTCTGCCGGTTGGGGTACCGGGGCGCAGAGTCAAGAGTAGCCGGTCCACCGCCGAGGCCATTAGCCGCGTAACTATGGTTTAACTATGGACGGTGGAGAAGTGATCCTCGGCCCCCGCACCGTCGTGGTCGCTGAGGACGAAGCACTAATTCGAATGGATTTGGTCGAGATGTTGGGCGAGCTCGGCTACGAGGTAGTCGGGCAGGCTGGGGATGGCGAGCAGGCGGTTGCTTTGGCCCGCAGGCTGAGCCCAGACGTAGTGTTCTTGGACGTTGCTATGCCAATTCGTGATGGTCTTAGTGCGGCCGAGGAGATTGTGGCCGCCAAGTTGGCACCGGTGGTAATGGTGAGCGCCTTCAGCCAGGCCGAGGTGGTAGCAAAAGCAGCATCGGCCGGGGCTTTGGGCTACCTCGTTAAGCCATTTGGTGCCAGTGATCTAACCCCGGCGATTGAGTTGGCGATAGCTCGGTGGGCGCAGTTGCAGGAGTTGGAGGCCCAGGTAGCCAATTTGCAGGAGCGGGTGGCCGCCCGTGAGGTGGTGGAGCGCGCCAAAGTCTGGCTGCAAAGCGAACTGGGATTAACCGAGGCGGCAGCATTTACTTGGCTTCGACGCCAAGCCACCGACGGCCGCTTGACATTGGCTGAAGTTGCGGCTCGGGTGCTCGCTGACACGTAGACAGCCGGTCGAAGGCCCCCAAGATAACGGTCCGGTTACAAACCGGCGACTATCTGGAGTCTCAATTTCCCAACGAATGAGGGACAAAGTAGGGTGGAACGAATGTGTCGGCATTCGCCGTCAATTTCCATGGAATCAAGGAGATGCATGAAGCGCACAATGGTCATCAAGTCGGCCGCCGTGCTGGGAGTTGTTTCGCTTGGTCTCGCCGCATGCGGTGGGTCTACGACGAGCACCGCATCCAGCGCCGCGCCAGCAGCAAGTGAAGCACCAGCTGCAAGTGAAGCGCCAGCAGCCTCAGAGGCACCCGCCTCAGAGCCAGCGGCAGCAGAGTGCAAGAACCCAACCCTGATCACCGGTACCTTGTTGCCGGCCACGGGTAGCCTCGCCTTCCTCGGCCCACCGGAGTTCGCGGGAGTCAAAATGGCGATGGATGAGATCAATGCCGCTGGCGGCGTTCTTGGCGCACCAATGGTAAATATCGATGGCGACTCGGGTGATACCTCCACTGATATCGCAACACAGACAACTGATGCAGCGCTTTCACAGGGCGCCCAGGTCATCATCGGTGCTGCTTCATCGGGTGTTTCTTTGACGGTTATCGACAAGATCACCTCGCAGGGTGCCTTGATGATTTCGCCAGCTAACACCTCACCAGCACTTACCACCTACGAGGATAATGGTCTTTACTGGCGCGTTGCCCCATCTGATGCACTCCAGGGCGCGATTCTCGCCTCCACCGCAATTGACTCAGGCATCACCAAGGCCGCGGTTATTGCTCGTCAGGATGCATATGGCGAGGGCTTGGAGAAGGCTTTCTCCAAGAACTTCACCGAGGCCGGTGGCACCGTGACGAGCGAACTGCTCTACGACCCAGAAGCAGCCACTTTTGATGCAGAGGTTGCGGAGATCAAGGCTGGTGCACCTGATGCAGTAGTCGTGATTGGTTTCGAAGAGTCGGTCAAACTCCTCCAGGAAATGATCAAGCAGGGTGTTGGCCCGAAGGATCAGCAGGTCTACCTCGTTGATGGAAACATCTCGACCGAGGCCTACAAGGAGTTCCCGAAGAACACGATGAAGGGTGTTATCGCCACGGTACCCTCCGGCGAAGCCGATCTCACCGCGTTCAACGCGTCTCTCCTCAAGGTTGATCCGGCACTGACCGACTACACCTACGGTGCCCAGGCGTATGACGCCACCATGGTGGTAGCTCTTGCTGCAAACGTCGCAGGTTGCGCTGACGGCACTGCCATTGCGGCCGCGCTGGCAGATGTTGCCGGCAACGGTGGCGAGGCCTGCACCACGTATGCAGACTGCTTGGCACTTATCCAGGCGGGCACGGAGATCGATTTCAATGGCGTAACCGGACCGCTGGACTTCAACCAGTACGGCGATCCTGCATCAGCAACCATTTCGATCAATCAGTACACCGATAATGGTGCATTCGAGGAAATCGGCAAGGTTACCGCTGAGGTTCCACTGCCATAAGGCAAGCAGCAAACTGCCGTAAGGCGGCGAATCATTAAGTAGTTGGGCCCTCTCCTTCGGGAGGGGGCCCAACTACTTTTTATTGGTGTAAAGATGCAAAACAGCAACTGCGCTGAACGCGCACGTTTTGGTCGTGTAATCGACCAAAAATCGGGTTTTCACGACTAAAACGTGCGCACTCACGGACGGCGGCTCACGGACGGCGGCTCACGGACGGCGGCTCACGGACGGCGGCTCAAGGACGGCGGCTCGAATACGGTGGCTTGGCTCTGGTGGAGGCGGGGGAAGGTGACTAGGCCTTGGC
>Ga0194035_1001535_pt1 | contig 12123 bp, 11 predicted proteins | sample JunL2320m_MetaG_FD_148680 | JGI IMG/M metagenome (GOLD analysis project Ga0194035, IMG submission 148680) | Anoxic zone freshwater microbial communities from boreal shield lake in IISD Experimental Lakes Area, Ontario, Canada - Jun2016-L239-20m | ecosystem: Environmental > Aquatic > Freshwater >...
CGGTAAGGCTGTATTGGTGTTGAAGCAGACCAATCTCTGCAAGCAGTCGCTCGCGTGATGCATCGCGCAAGTCTGCGGGGTTCGCTACCCGTGAACCACTATCACTCATATTGATGATCTTACTGCAGGCTCCCATGCCCAGATGGGCGGCGAAAGAGCGGTGGTTACATTGATCTGAATCGCTATCGTCATATCGTCCCTCGGGCGAGTGGCGAAATGGCAGACGCGCTGGCTTCAGGTGCCAGTGTTCGAAAGGACGTGGGGGTTCAAGTCCCCCCTCGCTCACAACTGATGTTGGTAAGGTTTTTGTTAATCGTGACTCAACTATCCGAACTTCGCCGCTCGAAGAATCTGCTTTGGAATCTCACCCTTCGTGAATTAAGAGCCAAATATCGGCGGTCTTTTTTGGGGTGGGCTTGGTCGATGCTCAATCCGCTGTCCAACATGGTTATTTACTGGTTCGTTTTCGGTGTTGTTTTTGGAGCTACTGCGCCAACTGGTCACCCATCCGGAGTCAATAATTATGCGCTGTACTTGCTCTCTGGCATTTTGCCGTGGGGTTTCTTCTCGCTCGTCACCAACCTCGGTCTTGGCTCGCTCATTGGCAATGCAGGTTTGGTGCGCAAAGTGTTTTTCGCGTGGGAAACATTGGTGTTCGCGCAAGTCATATTTTCGTTCGTGCAATTCTGCATTGAGATGTCGTTGCTATGTATCGCATTAATTGTGGTGGGCAGCCCGATTTTGCCTTGGATTCCTGTGGCATTTTTGATGATGCTGATGTTGGCGGTATATGCGTCGGGGTTTGCACTAGCGGTATCAGTCGGCGCGGTATTCTTTCGCGACCTGCGATATCTCTGGACCATCCTCATTCAGGTCATGTTTTTTGCAACACCAATTATCTATCCACCAGATCGCTTAGACGGCAAGCTGCATCCGTATCTTGAATTTATTTTTCACTGGAACCCAATGGCGGTGTTTATCTTGTCGTTTCGACGGCTGCTGTACTCGGGTCGGGCGCCAGAGTTTGGCCACGTAATCTACCTTGCGTGCGCCTCTGTGGTTTCCTTCGTTGTTGGCTGGGCAATCTTTGTCAAACTCTCAAGGCGTTTAGCCGAAGAGGTGTAAGTCGTTATTTAGCGTGGCGTTCAATATTCCACGATGAGGGAACAGCAACAAGGCCTTCTTCAAACAAATCGTTTTGGTGCACGTCAAACCTCACCCAATTTTGGCAGTGGTCATACTCGGTAGTGCCCGTTGCATCGGTGCACGCAACCGAGATGAAGTAGGTACCTTCCAAGAGTGGCAAGTGTGGAATATCAATCGTTGCGGTGACTGATTCTGGAATATTTCCGAGCGAAGAATTGGCTCGTTGAGACGTGGTTGACCAAACGATGGTGCCATCGAGTTTGCTGATATAGATCTTGATTACTGGCGCGCGAAGAGGCATTTGCGCAGTAACACGAGTGGTCACTCGCATCGCCGCATTGGTCTCAACACGTTCAATTGCTTGTCCTGCCATGTCGGTCAGCAACACACTGTCGATACGGGCTTCTTCGGTGCCCCAGCGCTCGCGAAGATCAGCGTCTTTAGCGGTGTGCTGTACATAGCTTTCACCCGTGTATGCAGCGATCACTTCGGCTGCTGGACCACGCATTTTAAGATGCCCTTTTTCAAGCCACACAACTTCTTTACACAGTTGCTGCACTGCACCAAGGCCGTGGCTCACAACAACAATCGTGCGTCCTTCGCGGCGAAACTGCTCAATTTTTTCGCTGCTCTTGCGCTGAAATGACTGGTCTCCAACAGTGAGCACTTCATCGATCAACAAAATCTCTGGCTCAACGTGCGCTGCAACTGAAAAGCCAAGGCGAATGACCATGCCCGACGAATAATTTTTGACGGCAGTGTCGATAAAACGTTCAAGCCCTGCAAACTCAACGATGCTGTCAAACTGCCGCTCCGCATCTTTTTTCGATAATCCCAAAATCGCTGCATTGAGATACACATTCTCGCGGCCAGATAATTCTGGGTGAAAGCCAGCCCCGAGTTCGAGCAGGGCAGCAATGTTGCCATTGATAGAAACCTTGCCTTTGTCTGGCCGATATATGCCAGTCAGGCATTTGAGCATCGTGCTTTTGCCAGAGCCATTTGAACCGATGATGCCAAGAGTTGATCCGTGCTCCACTTCAAACGAAACGTCGTCGAGCGCCCAGAATTCCTCGTACTTTGCACGCCGGCCACGCAAAATGGCGGCCTTGATGTAGCGGTTGCGTTCGTGATACAGCCGAAAGTTTTTAGAAACTGAATCGACGACAATTGCTGGTTGAGACATGCGGTAACGAGCCTAGTGCTGGTTTCGAAGTTGCATCAGGTGCGCGCGAATTGATGCTGACAACACTTTTTTGTCCCAATTGATAATTAATGAGTCAGCGTGTTCTAAGTAATACGTCTGCTCGTCTGTTGGGTGATTGGAGTCTTGGTACCACGGCATGTGCCTGGCCGTATAAGGCGGCGCTGAGCGCAGGGCATGATTATTTTGGTGATGTTCGCCGGGTCTGTACATCGCAAAAGTTGTATCAATCTCGGCAACAAAGAATCCAGACGGATGTACATTTTTCCAAAATTGTGATTCCCACAAAATCACGTCGTCGCGATGGGCATAATGCTGAGGTAGGTCGTCTAATCGCAAACTGAAACCGACTTTGTCAATCGTTGGGTATTGGTTGAGTGTTGTGTAAAACAGCTCGAGTACATCTGTAGGGCACTCTTGAGAAGGCACCACGTCGGGATCAGTAACGATGAAATGAGTGTCGAGACCAAGCTCGGTCACGAGCCCACTCAGCCACGGTGCTCGGTGCCCAAGATTGAGACCATTCAAGCGAACATTGTGTGGTGTTGAACGCAGAAATTCGACCATAGGTGGGTATGTGCTGTCGTTGTCACACAACCAAATATTTTCCTGACCCTGTTGTTCAAGCCACGTAATCAGGTCACGCAACGGCTCAAGCCGATCGCGCACATTGATAATGACGGGAAACTGTCGTGTCACTTCGGTGTGTCGTCCTTAAAGATGGCGCCAAAGATTCTTTTTATTCGTTTGGCAAGTCGATATTCCGGTGAAGCATCGACTTGGGCCATGCGTTCACGCAACCTGTCGCGCTGGCCCGTCATTTGCACATGCACTTCTTCAAGATGCTCGTGCTCACCAATAAGTGCATCAAGTTTGGCTTGAAGTTCGTTGCGCTGCTGGTTTGCGGTCTCAATGCCTGCGCGCAGTTGACCGATCTCATCGTCGTTCTTGATTGAGTCCAGTTCGCGTTTGGTTTTCACCAACTCGGCAATCTTGGTCTCGACGTACTGGCTTAAATGCTCCGATTTGGTGCGTAACGCGAACGATTCTGCCAAGAGCTCTTTGATGAGCTGGTCCCGATCGGCTCCATCGGGTTCGTCATGATTATTAGTCATCATTTACAGCATACTTTCAACCGCTATGAGGTAAGTGGGGGCTTGTGTAGATTTGTAGTCAATGCAGATTGCAACAAACCGCATCAACACGCTATTGCGATGGTGCGAGTACGCATACGTTGTTGTTCTACTGATAGCCCTTACGCAGGGTCCGGTGTTGACATTGTGGTTTCAGAGTGGGATTTTTGTTCCGGAAACTGTCATGTCTGCTCAACAGTTAACTTACGTTGGAGTCCAGATACCAGCCTTGTTGCTACTTGGATACAGACGAATACCACAATCATCGTTACTCGGACCCGTTGGGATTCTTGGGCTGTTTTGTCTATGGATGTGGTTTTCAACTTTTTGGGCAACATTTGGACAGCACACTATTGTCGAGGCCACAACATTGTGTGTCACGTTTCTAACTGGCGTGTATCTTGCACGAAGCTTTTCTCTTTTGGAGCAAATGATTCTTGTCGTAGTCGCAATGCAACCTTGTTTAATAATTTCACGTTTTGCAATCGCTCATCAGTGGCAGAATTCTGCAACTGAAGACGAGCATTGGATTGGAATATATTTCAACCGCAACTCACTTGCGCCGGTTGCGATGGTGAGTTGCTTGGCCGCCAGTGCTCTTTTATGGATTGTGGTTCTTCGGAGAGGAAAACAGTGGCCGGTTACTTTGATCGTAATTTTGGTTGATGTTATTTTATTTGGGGCTGTGGTGTTATTTCGAACAGGCTCAAACACCGCAGTAGGCGGGGCAGTCGTATTCAGTGCAGTCTGGGCATTTTGGACTGTGATTCGTTCGCTGGTTCGCAGAAAAAGACTTGCTCATTCTGCACTTAAGAGATGGGTGTATCCAATATTTTTATTAGGGGTTGTGCTGCTGACATGGATTACGGTGCGAATCCAAGGACTACTACTAAGTTTTTTCGGGGAAACAGTTGACTTCAATGGTCGATCGGAAATGTGGCACTTTAGTTGGACGGGTTTTCTAGAACGCCCCATCAAGGGATGGGGTTGGATGTCGGCTTGGCGCACACAAGGGTTTTTGCTTCGCGATCTGTGGTGGTCATTTACTAATACAGGCTGGTCACACAGTGGATATATGGACATACTTCTGGGCGGTGGCGTTATTGGTGCGACTCTGTTTATTGGAGCATTGGTTTGGGGTAGCTATCGACATGTTGACCAAATAGTGAATGTTGTAGCAAGTCAATGGACGCTAGCAATTATGTTTTTTGTTCTAGCGGCAGCAACCCAGGAGAGTTTTTTTATTGGAAATCACTTTCTTTGGGTACTCCTTGTAGCGGCAGTCGCCGGAAATTTGTCAGACAACACAAAGAATGATGATCTAGCAACTACGATTTGAAAATTTCCAGCATAGTTTCGCGTGCATCATTGGGATTTGGCACAAGAACATCGTTGCTGATCGGATCCACCTTGACATGAGAAATCAGTGGGTGATGTGGTCTCGTGTCTATCTCTCCATCACCAAAAAGTTCTTCGTGCACCTTTTCCCCAGCGCGCAATCCAACAATTTCAATAGCCACACTCTTACGTGAGTTGCTCACAAGTTGGGTAGCCACATCGTAAATGCTCACTGGGTTTCCCATATCAAGAACGAGAACTTCTCCGCTACTTCCAATTGCACCTGCTTGTATAACCAACTGAACGGCCTCTGAAATTGTCATGAAATATCGCGTTACACCCTTGTGGGTAACTGTGACAGGCCCGCCTTTTTCGATTTGATCTCTAAAGGACATTAAGACACTGCCGCGAGATCCAAGTACATTGCCAAATCGCACAGAGATGTACTTGCCAGTGGTTGCGGTGACTCCAAAAGATGCAGTGATTCGTTCAGCAATTCGCTTTGAATAACCTAAAATGCTAATTGGGTTTGCTGCTTTGTCCGTAGAGATATTTACAAAAACTTTTACGCCATTTGTTTGTGCGGCTTGTAGCAGTGTTGCTGTTCCTAGAACATTTGTCTGGTAAGCCTCACTTGGGTAGCGCTCCAGCAATGGAAGATGTTTCAACGCGGCTGCATGAAATACCACTTCAGGCTGGCGTGTTTTAAAAATATCATTAATAGTCGTTGCATCACGAAGATCTGCAAGCACTGTTTGAGGAGTGTCAAGCAAAGCGCGACCATGAATTGATAGCTGCACTTCGTGCAATGCACTTTCGTCTCGGTCAAGCATGATTAATTCGGCAGGATTAAAGCGAACAAGTTGTCTACATAGTTCACTTCCAATACTTCCACCGGCTCCAGTAACCAAAACTCGACGGTTGACGATGTAGTCCGATATTTGTTGCAAGTCGGTATGTATTTTTCGGCGTCCGAGTAAGTCTTCATCGGTGAGATCGCGAATGTCGCTTGGATCAAGTGGGCGTTCAAAAAGATTTTGAACAGGAGGGACTATTTTGACGTCCATTCCGAGGGATTGTGCACGTTTACTGATGTCGTTTATAAGTGTTGAATCGGCAGATGGAATTGCAATCAACAACACTGAAGCACGTGTTTTATTTTTAGCTTCTTCAAGACTGTCGCGTCCCCCGATAACCGGTACACCAGAGATTGAAAGCCGATGGGTTTCCGGGTTGTCATCTATAAAACCAACAGGAAGGTATAAAGATGATGGGTTACGTAGCAGGGTGTTGACGATTTGTATCCCACCTTCTCCCGCACCGTAAACAAGTATCTTTGCAGCCGTTGATTCGTTTGGTCGACGCAATTGTTGACGGATTAAACGCCACAAATAGCGATTTGCCGCCATCAAAAATAATCCTGCGAAGCTCCCAAGGACTATGACACTTCTTGGGTATGGCGCTGTTGAGCGATCAAAGATTCGAACAAAAAGCAGAATCACAATAGACAATGTGGTTGTGACAATTAATCCAGCGACTTCATCAAAACTTCCGTAGCGCCACTTCCTTCGATAAATTCCAACAATGTAACCCACTAATGCTTGAACAAGAAAGACAATCAAAAGCACCCAACTGATTGATTCTTTGGTTGCCTTCAGTGGATCGTAATGACCCTGATAAACGAATCGACCATATGAAACTGCCATAGCAGTGAGCGATAGAGCAATGGTGTCAAGTATGAACTGGAGTATTGACGTGAGGGGATAAAACGAATTAGAACGGGCCATGTTGCGCAATGTCTGTGATGGCGAAAGTTTTAGGATGCTCATCAGAACGCGCTTTAAACAGACGATGATGCAAGAATTACGCCGAGAACACTATGTCCTGCGCGAGTCAAAACATCAAATGCATGATGAAGATTTTCATTGGTGCTGCGATGCTTTGTAGCCACAAGCACAATTGATTGAGGTTCATCTGCGACCAAGTCAGTAATTGACATTAAGTCGACTTGTGTTCCCACGGTAATTGTTACGCGAGCTTTTTCGGTATCACTGGCGATCATTCCAACTATTTGAGCAACCGCGGTATTTGTATCTAGTGGCACCAAGGCAACGCGATCAACATTATTGCTCCGAGATTTATGAACGAGTGCAGCAGCAGTGTGTCGCGTATCGACAATGGTGTTCTTTCGAGTAATTTCACCAAGAAAATCGATTTCAACAAATAAAGACTTAATCTTACGGACGGTACGAATTTTGTTATCAGTGAATGTAAGTTGCAGCACGATAAGAATTCCGATAATCATGCCGGCAATTAATCCGAAGAGGTAGGTAGATTTTTTGACTGTAGACACTGTGGCACTTCTTGCTTCGGTCATTTCACTGACCAACTTCACCTCGCCAGTAACAGAATTGATTGCAGTATTCAGTGCATCATGCTGCAACTCAAGTTGCGGCAGTGCTGCACCCGAATTGTCCAGCACTTTTTGTATTTGATCTGCAAGTTGTTGCAAACCGTTAGTGATTCCTGCAGCACGTGCAACTGAGATCTGGGAGACAAAAATATCAATAGCTTTTTCGCATAATTCTGCTTCACTAGCGATGCAGCCAATGTCGTAGTTCGGTTGGCCAACGCTCAACATGGTCAGCTGTTGTTTGCCCGAGTTGTCGGAAGATGCGATCAAGGAAACCTGAGGTTCGGGTCGGGTAACCGAGACATCGATTCCTCCGCCTAACTGGGATTCAATCTCTACAGAAGCTTTTTTACGAACATCCAGAAGTTGATTTTGAAATGTTGGAAACTCCTTGATTGAAGTTGGGTCAATTCCATAGACCGCTAGGCCTGAAGTTTCGTCTCGAGGGCCAAAAGTCTTAGCAACAACCACCGAACTAGGGCTTAATTGCATGTTGCTCTCTTGTGCCGTCAGAATGCCGAGCCCAATGACCATACACAAAGGAACTATCCACCAGCGAAGACGAAGAACTTCTCCTATGGATCGCAAATCAATCTCTGGAATTTCTTTTGTCAGCAGCCCCATGGACTGCAAGCCTACCAAGTGGAGTTATGGGCTATTGAGAGTGGGCAGATGGTGCAAGTTCATCATTTTGTGGGGCGAAGCGTGTCACGATGGAAGGGTGGACGATTTACAACGAGTACTTGGATACGTAGATGCGGTGGATGCAAGCCGACAAGTTGAGCGGGTTGGTGACGAATTGTTTTCGATGTCTTGTTGGACACCACAGTTTTGCACTGCGCTTATTCGAGCAGCGGAAGCCGCGGGTGGTTTTTCTGCACAAGCAGGAGATCCTGTTCCTGGGCACGAAATCTCTCTTGCATTGATTAGTCCACGATTGTTTGAGGCCGTGCAGGACGACATGGGAATACGAATCTGGCCGCAACTACAACAACATTGGCCACTCATTGACTACCACGGGATCAATGACGTATTCATCATTAAGTACGAACAAGGTGGGCAGGAAGAATTGCGCCAACATCACGACGTGGCACAAGTATCTGCAAGCTTGAAACTGAACGACACTTACGAGGGTGCACTGTTGGATTTTCCGCGTCAAAAATTTACAAATGCACAATTGCCGGTTGGCTCACTCTTGGCATGGCCAAGTTTGGTGACACATCCCCATGGCAGCACGCCCATTACGAGCGGCGTTAAATACAGTTTGACGATCTGGTTCGAATTGCCTATTTCTCTTTCATGAACAATCGCTCTATCTTTCGAACTCTGTTGATATTGGGCCCACTCAGTACGTTGACAGCCTGTGGACAATGGTCCAACGCGCAGAGTGTTCCGCCAACAACGTTCGCACCGTCCACAACTACAACCATCGTAGAGACAGGCATTAGTGCATCAGGTCAACGAAGTGGACCAAGCGCTCAGGCTTCGCAATTGAAATTGCTTGAACTTGGCTTTTGGTTGGCAGATCCGAATGGCAAATTTGACGACACCACCGCACAAGCAGTGATGGCATTTCAGAAATACTTTCAACTTCAACCAACTGGCAATATCAACGCAGCCACCGCATATTTACTTGAGCGAATCACGATTCCAGCAACAGCCATAACAACAGAAGGCACATTGGCCGAGGTGGATAAGTCGAGGCAATTGCTATTTCTCGTACAAGACGGCATCACCACCTATGTAATGAATACATCAACTGGCGATGACCGCGCTTATGAAGAACCTGACGGCAATACTCCTGGCGTGATGATCAAGGGCACTGCAGTGACTCCAGTTGGGTCGTTCAAGATTGACCGCGAACGACCTGACGGTTGGTGGATTGGCGACCTTGGCCAGATTTATCGCCCGAAGTATTTCGTCGGTGGAGTTGCCATACATGGCTCAATGAGTGTGCCTGCATATCCTGCATCTCACGGCTGTGTGCGAGTGACTGTTAGAGCAATGGATTTCATTTGGGACAATGACATTCTGCCTCGCGGCACAGAAGTACTCGTTTATGGAGAAATTAACTAGTTCGTTTACGAATATTGAGCTTGCGATCATCTGCATTTGAACAGTGCCCATCTTCCACACTGAAACGCCATCCGTGTAGGTCGCACACAACAAATCCATTTTCTACTCGCCCAAACTCAGACAAGTCTGCTTGACGATGCGGGCAAAGACGTTGCATTACATACCCGTCAATCTCAATTTCTTCAGAGAGCTCAGTCGTCGCATTGTCGGGGGCCGTTCGGCGCACTGCTTCTTGTTCTGCACGCCGCATTCGTTCAACCGACAAACTCTTAAAAAAGTTGTATAAAAATTCGTTGTATGCACCATCGCGCCATGCAGTAAATCGACAAGAGAGAAACAGCGAATTAGACCAGTCAACAGCCTTCTCGGCAACTGTCTTTTCTAAAATCGGTCGAGCAATCACAAATCGATAGCGATACTGCTGATCAGCGAATGGAACCACAAGCCCGTTTGTAAAATCGATGTACATCTCTGCATCATCTGTTTTCAATAAACATCCACCGCCAATTGCGGTTCGCAGTGCTGGAGCCATTGCCAATAATGGCTGCCACCAATCTTGCAATTGAGTCAACAAGTCGGTTTTCTCTTGTGGCCAAGTGGCTTTGTAGCCGCGCAGCCACTCAGACCAGTCAGCCTGGTATTCACGCAAATACTCTTCTTTGTGCGCAAAGGGTCGCTGTACAAGTTCATCGCTCATCGGGTGCATGACCACAACCGAGCTTGGCGAAATATCAATTGTTGTGCCAGGAATATTGAGTACAGCGCGGTCATTACCGATGGATTGCAGTCGCGCAATAAATTCTGTCTGATCTGGAAAAATTGAAAGCTCGTCTCCGGTGATCATGTTTAATGAAAATAAATCTTCATCCAAAAAACACGGTGGCCCGGCAGAAGGCACAACAACTCGTGCATCTACCAACGAAACGTATTTCATTGACCGCGCAAATTGACTTTCAACCTTGGTGCGAGCTTGTTGCACAAGCAACTCTCGCGGTTCGTCATAGACCATTGGGTACCAAATTGCTCCGCTGTACTGCAACCAATGCATGTCCACCGGGCCATGCACAGTGAGTGCACCCAAGTCGCCTGTGCGGCAGTCGTTTTGATTAACAAGTCGCGACTCGCCATCACTGATCACGATTGCCGAATCACCACCTGGGCCGTCAGCAATTGCACTCTCAACATGGATGGCAATGGTCAAACCGTCACCCAAGTCGATGAGTTTGCCGTTCTCCGTGCGGACAAAATGTGTGAAACCCAATTTGCTAAGACGACGTTCGAGCTCGCGAGTTGCAAAGTCGGGGAGCAAGACCTGTGTCGTTTTATTTACATGATTTGTAAGCCACGGTTCATCTAAGTGGTCGGCGTGTTGATGTGAGATGTAGAGATAGTCGGGAGATTCAATCTTCGCCATTAACTCTGGTGACAACTGATCGTTGCGTGGAAATACGAACCATGATCCGAGGAAGGCTGGCAAAAACCACGGGTCGCAAACAATCGTGGCCTGGCGCGTTTGCACCAACATGCCGGCATGACCGATGGAGGTTGCCCTCATGTCGTTTTAGGCCACTGGTTGATCGGTGAATTGCTGACCACCGCGTGCAACATGTTCTGTCCACTCGGCTCCATCCCAGTAGCGCAACTCGAAGCGCTTGGATGGATCCGGATACCAAGCAGCCGGGGCAGCGGCACTTGATGTTGCTGTAGTTAATGAACCCATAGTTGTTGCTTGAGAACTCGGCGCGCTGGAGGCAACTGCAATCGGGCGTCGCAAAAAGGCACAGTATCTGCCGTCAAAAGTCGGCACAATGTTGACAACTTCCCAGCCTTCGGCTGATTTCTTTGTCAGCTCGGCCGCAAGTGCCTCAGGGCTTGAGTTATAAGGGTTAAACGCGACATATTCATACATATATATAGAAGGTTAGTACGCTCTTGTAATGCCTCAGCAGGGAAGTGACCAAAAAACAGCTGATCAACTACGCAAAGAAATCGCAACCCTTGTTGGGCAATATCACCAAGCCGCGTTTCCCGCAAAGCCCTTCTTGGGAGGTATTTCAACACTTCCTGTCTCGGGCAAAGTTTTTGATGCCGACGAGATGCAACATCTTGTCGACTCCTCACTCGATTTTTGGTTGACTACGGGTCGCTTTGCAGAGCAATTCGAGACCCAATTTGCCAAAGTCATGGGTATGAAGCATGCATTGCTGTGCAATTCTGGCTCAAGTGCCAACTTATTGGCAGTGACCGCACTCACTTCGCCTCGCCTCAAGAAGCGAGCACTCAAAGAAGGCGATGAAGTCATCACTGTTGCTGCTGGTTTTCCAACGACTGTCAACCCAATCTTGCAAAACAGGCTGGTGCCAGTATTTGTCGACGTTCAGCTCGGCACGTATGACGCCTCAATGGAAAGCATTGAGGCTGCAATCGGCCCAAAAACTAAAGCAATCGTGATGGCCCACACGCTTGGAAACCCGTTCAATCTTGACGGAGTTATGAGTATTGCCAAGGAACACAATCTGTTTGTTGTTGAAGACACATGTGATGCTGTTGGCGCCACATATAACGACAAACCAGTTGGCTCTTTTGGTGATATCTCCACCACCAGTTTTTATCCTGCCCATCACATCACGATGGGCGAGGGTGGGTGTGTGCTTGTCAAGTCGGCGCCCATGAAGAAGATCGTGGAGTCATTGCGCGATTGGGGCCGCGATTGCTGGTGCCCTCCAGGCAACGACAACACCTGCGGACGCAGATTTGACTGGCAGTTGGGTGAATTACCCTATGGATATGACCATAAGTATGTGTACTCACAC
>Ga0194035_1001536_pt1 | contig 12119 bp, 21 predicted proteins | sample JunL2320m_MetaG_FD_148680 | JGI IMG/M metagenome (GOLD analysis project Ga0194035, IMG submission 148680) | Anoxic zone freshwater microbial communities from boreal shield lake in IISD Experimental Lakes Area, Ontario, Canada - Jun2016-L239-20m | ecosystem: Environmental > Aquatic > Freshwater >...
GCGAGGCGGTGAATCATGCAGCCTTCGCCGTGGGTGCTGACCCTCTCCGGCTGGGCGTCTCGCCATTCGCGGTAGTCGGTGAGAATGTCTGCCATGAGTCACGTTCTGGAAACTGGAAAGCGTCACGAAACCTATGCCCTTACGAACAAGAGCATAGGTTTCGTGACGCCCCAATCATACCGAAGAAGAAAGGAAAAGTGGTGTCTTTATCTTACGATTGGCGGCACGACACTGGTGCAAGAGCGTCACCCCGAAAACTGTTTCGGGATCATCACGCCTTTGCCTTGTTTCGTAGGGCGTACACATGCGCTCTCTAGTTGGGATAGCGTCACTCAGCCGAAGCGTTCACGACAGCCATGTACGCTTCGCGGTCGATCTCTTCGACGGCAGCACTGGCGAGCAACTGCGGGAGCAGATCGACCGCAACCGTGTAGGCACAGAACGAGTCATCGACCGCCAAAACGATCCGGCCTTGTGCGTCACGCGGAGCGGTCGCCGATGGCTCAATACAGGTGGCGGTGCCCTTGTCGTTCGGCAAGCCCCAAGCGGCATCCAGAGCGGCGCGGGCCTGTTCGTAAACGGCGGCAGTGGCGCGAAAGTATCTCATGCCGTCGCGTATCCCCATTTTTTAGCAAGGTACGATTCAACGCGGCGGCGCTCGCTGGTGGATAACTCGCGCGTGTATGCGATTATCTCACCCATCTTGCCGACGTAGAACAAATCTCGCGTAACATTGTTTCGGCAACCCAAAGACATTCCGTTGACGCTGGTTAGGGCGGACGTTCCTGCGGAAGAAGGCGCAGCCGTGCCGCGAAAAAAGGCCGTGCTCGTTGGAGAGGCAGCGAAAGTGCCAACCATGGACACTGCACCGATGCCAGCGGCATCAACGTTATCAAATCGCTGGTCTGCGTTGACTGAAACTGACGACCGCGTAGTCCCTACGCGAGTTCGAACCGTGCCAAAAATCCAGTTTGATCCGTTGTTTGCCGACAGGCCGACCGTGATGTCGTTTGTGTCTGCGCCGCCTTCGCCAGTCCTATGGGTAAACAACGCCGTCGAGTTGCCCGGAAACGTCCCCTCAAACACCTGGAAAAGGGTGAACGACGAGTTTCCTGTAAAAAGCGTCGACGTTGTCAGCAGGTGATCGTTTGTGCCGTCGAAGTTCAGCGCCGTCTTGCCGCCGATAGTGGTGAGCGTCGGCTGATTGTTCCCGGTGGATTGCGTAAAGTTCTTCCCGTTGCCACTGAGGTCGGACCACGTTTGCACGCCCGTGTCAATCGTGAGCGACGAGGCGACGGTTGGGTCCAGCCAAAGCGCAAGCCCGCTGATGCTCTTCGGGTTGAACCCCGTCGCTCGCGGCCTCAACAGTCTCGGTGACATGCTCATCGAATGTCTCTATCGTGGTGATGTAGTGCCGTCAGTTGGACGTATCGGCGCCGGGCTTCGCGCCTGCCCGTGGTTGTAGGGCATAGAGCAACCGTGTCTGCTCGCCAATGGCCTGACTGATCTCTCGTTGCGTCTCGCTCAGGCTCTTTACGAACGTGCGGTGCTCCTCGACCAGGGGCAGCAACACGTCCTGCCTGAGCACCCAGCCGCAGGCTAGTGCCACGAGCGTCGGGAATCCCCACCGCTCGATGATGCCAAACACGGTGTCTCTAGCCTGCTCGGTCATCGGATCGCCTCCAGCATCGCAGTGCGATTCTCCAACCATCGACGGAGCAGAATCTTCACGACCTCGCCGATGATTGCCGACAGCAGGATCGCGGCAATGAATCCCATGCCGTACTCGTTACGCTCCTGCCGCTCAATGCTGCGGGCAAGGTACTTGTTGACGATGCGGCACTGTGCCTCGTCGCACTGATCGAGCACGGGCGGATGCCACGCCTTCAGAGCACGTCCCGTGATGCGGTCCACGCGAGACCGGCCGATGAGGTACTTGCTCGCCGGCAGGTCGTGCCACACGTCGGTGATAAGTTCGTCGCGTGTCATTTCGGGCAATCCTTACACACGCTCTTGAGCTTCTTGCCGGTGCCTCGGCAGACGGGGCACGTCATCACAATCTTGCCGTCTCCGATCTTGCCGGTGCCATCGCAGTTCTCGCACTCGTCGCTCACAGGCGTCGGGGCAATCTCGTGCCGCAGCTGCGTCACCATGCGGGCCGTCTCACAGGCTAGATCAGCAGTCAAGCCATCATCCGGTGGCATGGAAGCCATGACGCAACCAGACACGACGAGCAGGCAGACGAGAAAACGCATCACAGGATTCCCCTGAGCCAGTTGTCGGGCATTTGCCTTGGTTTGAAGCCCTCAAATCCGGCGAGGGCAAAAGAGTCTTCGCCGGAAAGCATGCTGGTGCATGTGGCGGCCTTTACCCACCCGCCGCTTAGCTGAAACGGCTTCGGCACGTTCTTATCTGGCGTCCCGGTGTAGCAGTTGCCCCACGAGTTCTCGCAGTACAGGGCCGGGTACGGCTTCCACCGTACGCCGAGAAACATCATGCAGTGAGCCCATGAGCCAGACGGCGTTAGGTAGCCATCGCGGAGCGTCATGCTGAATCCCTGCCCGCTGCACACCGCAACCGGGTAGCCGTTCTGAATAGCCGTGGCGGCTTCTTCAAACGTCCGCACTAGCGTGACGTTGGCCACCTTGTGCTCACGGGCAAACGGCTCGAGCTCGTCGGGCACGCCATCTCGGCCATACGATTTCTCAAGCGTGCCGCTCTGCTCTGTGTACGTCTTTGTGCCGTACGATTGGCCCAAGTGCAGCGTGCCGTATTTGGTGACGGCCTTGGCGGCAGCACCGCCGTAGGAACCGTCGCCGCCGTAGTTTTTCTGGCCACGCACCTCAACGCGGCTGAATCCGTAAACGCTCGCGCAGAGCGTGTCGCCGCCGTACGCCTCGGGCTCGTTTCGCAACACGACATCGCAGGCGGCGAGCACGTCTACCGACAGGCTCCAGCCCCAGCCAACGCACGAGCCGATGGTCTGGGCTCCACGCTTCCAGCCTGGATTCACCTGCAGCAGAGCGTTGCCAAGAAAAACGTCCTTTGACTCGTCCAGCACAAGATCCGGCCCGGCCTGAGCCAGCGTCGGCTTGTCGAGCGTGGCAAGAAATGCCTCGGTGGCAACACGGTTTAACTGATAGCCAAAGAGTGGGACGAAGCCGGCCATACGTCAGCCCTTTCGCTGGCCAGCCCAGGCAATCGCCTTGGCAAGCTCGACGTACCGGGCTCGCATGTCGGCCGTTACCGGAACAACGTCCTTGCCGATCACTTGTGCGTACGCAGCCTCGACGGCCGCACGCAGAGGCTCGTTAGATCCGGGGGCGTGCTGCCCGATTCGTCGCCAAGCAATGTCCAAAGCCAGCGCCGTGAAAGCTCGGAGGCTGCGGGTGTCTGAAAAGACCACCTCTGTGGTAACAGCATCCCCGGCGACGACGACGCCGGCCTTAGTCCACGTTTGAGCCCACAGCAACCGATCACCGGCCGGCATTGCCGCCATGGCAGCGGCAACGGGGGCGACCACGGCCTGCATCTCCACGGTGGGCGTCTCCACGTTGATCGTCGGCACGGCCGTCTCGGGCATCGCCGGCATGGGCAACTTGCCCCAGGCCGCAGCCACGATCAGCCCGGCGGCTGCGATTCGTGCGAGGGCTGGCCCGTGGGCTTTGGCGGCGTCGATGGCCTGAGTGATCCGCTCGACGATTTGCTGCCGATACGGAGCGGCCAGCAGAGCAGCTGCCGCCACCACGGCTGCGGTGCGAATGATCTCATCTGTCACCGGGCGGTCTCCACCTGGAGAAGAAGAAATCGCACAAGAGCCTCACCCTGCGAGGTCTTGAGGATGTCTGCGAACAGCTTGACCAACTGATCGTCAACATTGGCGTCGGTCTTGCTCGCCATCCATTCGGCGGCTTCGCTAACAATCACAGCCTTTGCGTACGGGTCAGGCGTGTTCACAAACCGCTGACCGAAACCGATAAGCGGCGACCAGGCCGAGAGCAGTTGCAGTTGCTGCCAGATGTTGAGCGATGCCCCGTACTGCTGGAGCTCGGCGGGAGTGGCTTCGTATGACGGCATATTATTTCTCCTGCTTTGAGTGTGCCGGTTTTACCGGCCTCCTTGCAGTTGCTACGGGTCGCCAAAGTTGTCCATAAGCTCCTCAAGCGGGTCGTTTTGCAGTTCTCGTGAGCGTTCAATGCGAAACTGAATCATGTCGGTGGCAGTACGGTACGCACGCACCGGCTCGTTTCGTCTGGCGTCCATGTGGCGGGCGCGAATCTCTGCACACTGTGCGGCAATCTCACCTAGCGTGGGATCTGCGTGGCGCGGCCCCTTCTTTCGAGCACTGCGGTCTAACCGCACTGGCAGGCCAAGCTTGTCACGCAACCGGATGATCTGATCTCGGCTAACGCCGAGAAAGTGCGTCATCTCGGCATACGTGGAGCCAGAAGCCCAGACGTGCTTAAGCGCCGTTTGCAACGTCTGGCACGCCGTCGATACAGTGCCCATCGCTCACCTCCATCCAGTGCATGACGCACCGCTGAGAGGGATTTAAGAACAGGTGCTGGCCCGTGGCTTTAGCGATGGACTCATGAAACGGGACGTGCTCGCAGTCGGCAGCGCCGTCGTAGGTGCCGGCTAGATACGCATCAGTGCGGTACACGCACATGCCGCCGAACGCAGACGAGACAAGAACGGGCGGCGAGCCAACAGGCGGCAGCCACGTATAGCCAAACCCGCCGCACCCATTCCGGTACGTGTCCCAGTAGCAGTCGGCCTGGCCTACGCCACGCAAGGCCCAGAGGTCGTAGTGATACCAGTCGATGCCGTTGCCAAAGTTGTGCTGAAAGAGCGACGTGCTGGCCATGCCATACGCACCTTGCAACTCCACAAGCCAGCCGAGGCCATTTAGCACGCCGTCATTGTTCCAGCCGCCCCATGCGTCGAAGTCGATGACTACGACGTAGTCGGCACCGGCGGCACATGCACGCACCCATCGCTGGCAAGAGTCTCTGTACTCAGCCATGGCTATCGTGCGGCGGCCGGCAAACTCCGAGGCGTGGCTGGCCCTGCCAAGAACTTGGTAGTGGAACGTGGCCTGCGGCTTCTCATTGCAGTAGTCGTGCAGCACCTCAAGCGTCTGGTCTTCGCAGTCGTTGGCCTCGATGTGCAGCGACCACTTGCCCGCGATGCCCTGCAGCTGCTCCAGACAACCAAGGTTGTCAGAAAGATGCACCGCACAGTTTCTCGCCAAGCCCACGAAAGCAACGTTGGCGTTACGCAGCCGGGCCTCGCCTTCGTCGGCACGCTCTCGGTAGGCGTCCAGGAAGGGCTCATGTGGCTGCCAAAGACGGGCAGGAATAATCATGCCACCTCCAGGCGGCAACGCTTGCGGGCCAAGCCCGTAATCGTCTCGCGGTCTAGCCCCGCGTATCTCATCCACGCCACAGCGTGCATTCCCATCGTGAGGTAATCGCTCTCAGTCCAGTCGGGATTTCGCCCGTAGCTTCGTTCTCGCACAGTGAGACCAGCTCCCTTGCATTGCACGTAGGTCGCACCGAAGAGGCACGCGATGGTGCCATAGCCGATGCTATCCATGAGCGGGCCAAGCGAATCCCACCCCATCATCCACAGCCACTGCACCATATCGCGGCGTAGTGACGAGCCGACGCCGCTCTCAATCAGATTGGCAGGCCCACGCACTCGACACCGCACCTCGTCGGCGGACCTGTCGCCGTAGAATTCGCTTGCGTGGTAGTGGATGAACTGGCCTTGCTCGTCAAAGGCGTCTGCGTCTGTAAACACGACAGGAGAATGAGCATTGCGGCGGACGGCCTCAACAGCAGACGGGTAGAGCCAATCATCAGCAGCGAGGCCGATAACGTGATCGCTTTTTAGCGATAGCCAAACTTCACGCTGGGCTGCGTTGTGATCCTGCGACTTCTCTAGATGCCGCACGTACTGCACATGCGGATGGCTCTTTTGCCATTGCTCAACGACGCTGTACGTGCCATCTGTGCTTGCATCGTCCACCACGACAATCTCATCAGCACCGCCAACGCACGCGGAGCCAAGCGCCCGGCCGAGCGTGCTGGCCATGTTCCATGTCGGGATGATTACGGCTACAGTGCTCACGTGATTCGCACGGTAGTACGTGCCTCCTCAAAAGCCCGATGAAACGTTGCCTCGTGGTCTGTCTCGGATATGTCGTTCGCTGTCACTGCGACAGCCAACGCTGACCACCGATGGCCTGAAATACCAAACAATGGGCCGGGGCTTTTTTTTGTTCCTACTTCCCCAAACCGGTCAATGAGAGCCCGGCGAATGTTCCCGTCCTTAGCCCTCGGCGAGCCGCAGATGTGGAGTTTCACATCACGACGCGGAACAAGCCTCAGGGCTGAATGCTGAGAGAACATGCCGATAGCAAAGACAGTCTCAAAGACCTCTCGCCCGACAGCCATTCCGAAAGATTCAATCCACTCACAGGCGACCGTGGTCTTGTCGCTAGCGGAGTCGAGATACAGGGACAGTTCTGAGTTAGGCAGGTCGCCGGAGCTTATGACTCGTTGGCCGTCCCAAACGACAAACGCAGACTCGCGGGGGCCTGGGTCAACTCCAACAGTGAACGTGATTGCCATGCACGCATGGTGGCGAGCGTGTCAAGTTCACGCCTGAGCGTTTCGGCTGCGCCACTGGAGTGTGCTCTCGTCAGACTCGCCCCTTCTCGCGGCAAAGTGCTTAGCACGGCACTCAGCCTTTCGAATCTCAAGCTCCTCTGGCGTGGGGTCTTTGGGCTGGACCCTTCGCACGACAGCCCGCTTCGGCAGTTTGTGCCGCTGCCGCAACGCATGAAGCGTAGACATGCAAACTCCTAGGCGTTCTGCAATCACCTGTGACGGCACGCCTTCCGTCCACATGCGATACATCAGCGGCACGTCGATTGCCTTCTGCGGCCCGGCAGAGCGACGCGGCAGCCCCATCCGCTGGTAGTCAACCCGTCGCGGCATCAGGCATCCTCCGCCAGCGGCATGATGACGCCCGTGTATGGGCCGCACTTGAGCAGCACACGGCTCTGAGGATCTTTGATGTACACGTCCACATGCGGCTGCTCGTCAGCCGGCAAGTGCGACAAGAACTGGGACAAATACTTTGGGTCTAGTTTTGTGCAACCCGGCAGCCCGTGATGAATCGTCGGGCATGTGCACCGACTCTCGCCGTATTCGCTCGATCGGCCCACTAGGGCCAGCGAGTCTTTGCCCCACGTCAGGTTAATGCCCTTCGATTGCTCACTCGTGACGATGGCGGCCGATGTCACCGCCTGAAGCAGTTCGCCCCTGTCGATCACCGCCGGCTCGCCCTTGAGCTCACCCATCACGTCGCGCCACCATGGGAACCGCCCTTCGACCAGCCGGCCAGTCACGATGCACCCGTCGATGGTGAACCGAACCTCTTTCGGGTTGGCCTCCACCTGCACCGAGCCTTCACCGCCGGCCATGCTGGCGACGGCCGCGATGACTCGGACCGGCACAATGGTCTTGGATTCATTCATTGCCTGGTCAGTCTCGGTCTCGACACACGACAATCGCCGACCATCTGTCGCCACCCAATGCTGCATTGAGCCGTCCTCAGTGGGCGTCACTTCAAGCAACACGCCACCCAAGGCGAACCTGCTCGACTCGGTGTCGGTCGCGTAGATGGTTGCCCTGGCAGCACGACCAAACTGGTCCGCCGGCAGCCGGCAGATGGCTTTGAGGTCAGCTGTCTCCCACGTTGGGTACTCCGCCACATCCTCCGTAGGCAGCGTCCACGAGCCCGCACCGCACTTGACCGTGACGCTGGTGCCCTTAGTCGTAAGCGTCACTGAGTCGCCCGTAGCGGCTCGCAGAATGGCCGACAGCCGATGCCCCGGCAGTAGCAGCGCGTCGCCGTGGTAGTCGATCTCGCGGTCGATGCGGATCTCGAGGTCGGTGCCGGTCAAGAGCCCGTCGCCCAACCTGACGTTGGCGAGAATCGGCTTTGGCCCACGTTGCGTGACAGCCCGCAGCACGTCAGCCAATGCCTCGCTAAGGCTCGATCTGCTCAAAGTTATCGTCGTCGCCCGTTCCTTCGTTGCCGTTGTCATGTGAAGTCCTCTTCGTGAGTGAAATCCCTACCAAAATCCCCAGCGCGAACGTCGCCGCAAGGAGTGTTTCGCCGATGCTGAGCCAAACAAAGTCGCTGATGTTCAAAACGCTGCCCCCGGATCGTCGTCGTTCAAAAGCGGCCACCGTGGCTCGTTCACCGCTTCAATCACTTCGAGGTAGCAAGCCTGACGCACGAGCCTGCTCTTTAACTCGTCGTTCTCTGCGGTCAACTTCTCAAGCGACTTGCGTGCCGCCACGATGAGTTTGCGATTCTGCAAAATGCACTCAGCCATCCACTGCTCGTCGGCACGGTCAGCCGCCACAGAATGGTGACGAGCCATGCGGGTCAACTGCCGGATGATGCGGTCGTTTGTCATGCGATCACCTCAATGTTGCGGGCCTTGCCGGGCGTGCGACGGATGAGCCCCTTTCGCTCCAGAGCGTTCAGGTGGCCGGTCACGCCGTTTGGCGAGCGGATGCCCATCTGCTGGGCGATCTGCCGCACGGTAGGCGAGTAGTACGCCATGTTCTCACGGATGAAGGCGAGCACCTCCGCCTGGCGTGGCGTCGGTGGCATGGGTTTGGTCTCGGTGGTCATCGGTCCTCCTCCTTGAGTGATATGTCGGGCGTCAAGCCGGCAAGCTCTCGTGGTCGCCGGTACGGTGCAGGGCGGTACTCGTCCTTCCACGCCTTCGGTGGCGGCTTCTCGTCTGGCCGTGCACCTGGCGTCCGGTTAGTGCCGCCACGGTCCTGCGACCGGGTGAGCCAGCCCACCACGAACTTCCGCCAGTTGGACTTGTGTGCCTTCGTTGGGTTGGCCTTCAGCCACGACGTGGCCCGAGCCAGTTCGCCCGCTAGGTCGCACGCTGGGTACGCCAGACGCCACTCCTGGCGGTCGGCGTCCGTGATCCCCTGCCAGCCTGCGTCAGCAGTCCACGAGATGGCGGCATCGGGCCGGGAGCGTGTCCGCCGCTTCGGCGGCTCGCTCGTGGCTACCGGCGCAGCCGGTAATTCTTCTCTTATCTTGTCTTGTCTTGTCTTATCTGGCGTAACGGTTACGCGTAACGGGTCCGTAACGGTTACGGTGTTACGCGTAACATGCTGTTTTTCCCGGTGTTTACGCATTCTCTCGGCGGCGGTTGTGTCCTTGGCTGGCGTATTCCACTGCCCAAAGTTAGGAAACGTCAGCGTTTCGGCAACAACGTCCACCTCGAGCCAGCCGGCCGACTGCATGGCCTTGCCGAACCCGGCCACCCCAGAGATCTCGTCTAGGTCTTCGTGGCAGGCGTTCGCCATGACGCCGTCGCAAGTGTGCTCGTTGACGGCGGCCCAGACGGCGTGAAGTCCACCGACGACAAGGAGCCGCACCGCCTGGCGTGGCATCCCGCGCAGATCCTCAGAGGCACCGATAGAGCGTGCCATGGCCGCCACCTTGGGGCAGGTGGTCAGGCCTGAACGCATCTTGATCCAGTCACCGGCCATCCTTGGCCTCCTTAAGCACGCGCCACGTCTTTAGAAAACACTCGAGCGATAGAGCCTTGGTAAGCCTTCTTGTCGATCTCGCAGGCGATGCACCTTCGGTTCATCTGGCGCGCGACCAGCGCCGTCGTGCCGCCACCAGAAAACGGCTCAAAAATAAGATCGTTGACGTTGGTAAAAATGTCGATGAGCTTTTCAACGCCGTCGGCACTCTGCTGCCATTCGTGCGCGTCCTTCTCGACCTTTTCTCCCTCTATAACGTCGATGAAGTAGCGGTCGTGTGCTTGTACCTTTTCGCCGGCCGGCACGTTTTGGAACACAAGGATTGGCTTGTACTTTGTGTTCACCTTTCGAGGATGGATGGTCGGCATGACGGTCTGCATGAATACGATCTGCCAGTAGAACGACAGATGCTCTCCCATCCTCGCCATGCACTGATCAAGGTGCAGCTTGCCGCTGTAGGCAATGCACAAGCCGTGAGGCTTTAGAATGCGAGAAGCCACTTCCGACAACTGAGACCAGCAGTCAATGAACTCGTGAGGGTAGGGCGGATCGGTGATGATGATGTCTACGCTTCCGTCCGGTATGTCCTTGGCGATCTCCACGAAATCGCCAAGACGCACCTCGACCAGCTCGTCCTTTGCCGTCTTCACCTTTCGCGCGGCCTTTTCGTTCCGCAGTTCGCGGATGGCCGCCTTGACCGAAGTGCATGAATCGCCCTCATCAGTCAGCTTTTTCCATACGGCCGCCGTGTCGTCGTCAGACAGCCCGTATGCCTTGCCTGCCTTTTTGCCGGTCTCGTAGGTGCCTGGATGCTTGCCGAGCTCAATCACGTCAGCCATTCGCAGCTTGCGGCCCTTGACCGTCTCGCCGTCTCGGATGAACTCGCTGTCGCGGATGTCGTCGCGCTCGACGCCCAGGAGCGATGTCAGACGGTCGATGGCTGCGGCGTAGGCTCCGTCCCGCTCAACGGTAGCGCGGCCCACGCCGAGCTCGTCAGCGACAGCTTGGCATTCACGGCCGATCAAATCCTCATTTTGAGGATTTGATTTCCTGTCGCCTCCCTTCGTCTGCTTTCGCTGGTTGTAGACCTGGCCGATCAAGTCGGCTGCGGCCTCCTTCGACAGGTTGCGACGGCCAAGCTGGTGCCGGAGCATCCAATCGATCACGGCCTGGCGGTTCTCAAACAACAGCTTCAACGTCTCAAACGGCACGCCGAGCTTTTCGCAGATTGCCTTCCGGTTGTGCCCGTCAACTAATACGTCGTCCTTGCCATCCCTTGACCAAACGACCAGCGGATCTCGGCACCCTTCGGCCGCAATGCTGGCCTCAAGGGCGGCCAGTTCGCTCGGCTTAAGTTTTGGGATTCGGGCTTGGAATTCACGATCAATTTTCATGCTTAAGGCTCCTAATAAGGTCAACAACCGCCGAGAGCACGACACGCTCAAATTCTTCAGACGATGAAACAAGCACGCATTGCGACAACGGCGGCCTAAATACGGGCAGGTCGTCGCCGTATGCGTTTTTCTGCTTCTCAATTTGAAGCAGCTCGGTTCCATCAGGCCCGTACAAAGCAGACGCCGGTACTAAAAGCGCCGATTTTGTTGCGGCAGCTTTTGGCGAGGCGTATGGCTTATCGCTGTCGCCAAACGCATTGCTGTAAAGAGCAATCCAGCCAGGGTATCCCAGCTTTGCGCACTGCTGCATGTATCGCAATTTGTTGGTGCGGCTGTGCTTGTGAAACACGCCAGCGTCAAATTGTCTGCGGGGATGAACAGCGATGTTTACCGTCCAATGCGGCGGCCAATCCCCTCCGTTCCACCGCGTTTTTCTTTCCGGGTCGATGACGCCTAGTTTTGCGCCATCAACTTCTATAAACCCGTCGGCTGCGTATTCGTTGTCATCCGACTCACAGACTTTGACGTTGCCAGGCCGTATGGCAACGCGATACGTGCGCCCGTCAACTCCAATTGCTTTGCCGTGCATAAACAATCGCGGCGCAAGAAAAGCAAAGACCTGTGTCTCGACGTATGGCTCAGGAGCAATCCCGGCCATAGCCTGCCCTGTCGTTGGTATTAAAATTTCGTCCATGCACCTACCGTTGCACGCCCGTCAAGTTCTGTTCTGAACCCGTGGCCACCTTGCCACACTCGTCAACTGGTTTTCGCGCCAGACCGCTCCAGCAGTTCCCAGCAGGATTTGCAGATCACGTTTTCCACCTTGCCCGTTTGACCAACCTCGATCATGTGGCCGCTGCCCTTGCAAAGAAGCATCTTTGCATTGCAGTCAGAGCATTTCCCCATTGGCTGCCCATCGTCAGCCACCCAAAACATTTCATCGCTCATCTCTCGTCTCCTTTGCTTTCAAATCCCTTTCGCCATCCTCGGCCGCACGTCAACAAGGCGCCGGCCTTGCTTTACGCCAACCTCCACGCCGTCGCGTACCGTCCGCTCATCGCCTTCCTCGTGCCGGCCTCGACCACCAGGCCGCGCCGCACCAACTCGATCCGCCGTGGCC
>Ga0194035_1001538_pt1 | contig 12117 bp, 7 predicted proteins | sample JunL2320m_MetaG_FD_148680 | JGI IMG/M metagenome (GOLD analysis project Ga0194035, IMG submission 148680) | Anoxic zone freshwater microbial communities from boreal shield lake in IISD Experimental Lakes Area, Ontario, Canada - Jun2016-L239-20m | ecosystem: Environmental > Aquatic > Freshwater >...
CGGCTTGGATCGGCAGGTCTTCGTCCCCTCGGTGACGATCCAGGTCGACGTCGAGCAATGGGATAAGCGCGCCCGTGAACTCGGCGGGTCCGGTCCGACACTGCTGCTGGGGTTCGGAGTCAGATGCGGAAAGGGTCTCGGTTGGCTGGCTGAGGACGGGATGGTGAACATCTCGATCCCGATCAGCGAGCGCACGCCGGGGGACACCCGGGCGAATGCTCTGACGAATGTGACGTTCACGGTTGATCCAGACGAGGTCACTACAGACCTGTCGGGCGCGCGAGTGAAATTCACAGAAGCGCTGCAGCGCCTCGGCGAGGAAGGCAACGAATTGCTGGGCCCACTGCCGCTGGTGCCGTTCGTACCGCAGAGTGCGGTGCGCAGACTCGAGGGAATGGTGCTCAAGGACAAGGAGGTGGCTTGCTCCTACCTCGGCGAGCTGGATCCGGCAACCAACCGGCCGGATGGCAGTGACGCGGCATCGACGTACCTGTTGCCGTTCGAGCAGGGCATCACGTTCCGCGACATTCGACGTGCCGATGGCATCTTCCACCCGGTGATTTCCGGGCGAGTGAACGGTCGGGTCTGGATCGCCATCGGCTTCAGTAACGCCGAGTGCACCACCACCCGAGACGAGTTGGCAGCGGTGGCCCACAGTGCCCTCGACGACATGGGGCTTTCCGGCACCGTCGAATGACGGACGCATGACGCGTGTCACAGGTGTTTCGCGTCGCGCAACTGTTAGCCCTACTATGTAGAGGTGGCATTCGGGGTCTCCAACTACTGCTGTATCGACCTACAGCACAGCGTGCCAGGCGGCGCGGAAGGGAGCCGGGCGTGACAGTGGACAGCCCGGCCGGCGCTGCGACCGACCACCCCGCAGGGCACCCCGCCGCATCGGTGCAAGACCCGACACCGAAGCCGAAGCGGTTCCGCCGGCGTGACGCCGCGCCCACGAAGGCCGGGAGCGACGCCGTGCCCAAGAATCCCCGCCGGAGTCCCGGGTATTGGTTAGTGAGAGGCCTGCGGCGCGCCTGGATGCCGCTGGTGATCGCGCTGGTGCTGGTGGTGGCGGCGTTCGCTGTCGACCGGTTGCACGGCATCTTCGGCAAAAGCGAACTCACCCGCCCGGGTAGCGGCCTGGCCAGCGACCCTGCGCCGTTCAATCCCAAGGTCGTCGTGTATGAGATCTTCGGAACCCCGGGCACGGTAGCCACCGTGAACTACCTCGATCTCGATGCCGAGCCGCAGATCGCCCGTGACGTGACGCTGCCGTGGACGCTGGAACTGAGCACCACCGCGCCGGCGGCCGCCGCCAATATCGTCGCCCAGGGCGACAGCGACACCATTGGCTGCCGGATCACGGTCGACGGCGTGGTCAAGGATGAGAAGACCTCGACCGGGGTCAATGCCCAAACCTTCTGCCTCGTCAAATCCGGATGATCACGCTGTCCCGGAAGCAGCCGCCGGAATCCGCCGAGCGCCGCCCCCGGCCGCACATCGCGCACTGGATCCGGCTGCTGTCGATACCGATCATCCTCGGCTGGCTTGCCCTGGCCGTCGTCACCAACACCGCGGTGCCGCAAATCGAGGTGGTTGGCCAGGAACAGTCGGTGCCGATGGCCGACCAGAACGCCCCGTCGACCATCGCGATGAACCGGATCGGCGAGGTCTTCGGCGAGTTCAAGTCCAACACGGCGGTGATGATCGTCCTCGAGGGCACTGAGCCCCTCGGCGAGTCGGCCCACCGGTACTACGACGAGATCATTCGGAAGCTGAGTGCCGACACCACCCACGTCGAGCACGTCCAGGACTTCTGGGGAGACCCGTTGACGGCGGCCGGTTCGCAGAGTTCCGACGGCAAGGCCGCCTACGCCCAGGTCTATCTGGCCGGCAATATGGGCGAGGGTCTGGCCAACGAGTCGGTGGAAGCCGCCAAGACCATCGTGGACAGTGTGCCCGCCCCGCCCGGCATCAAAACCTATGTCACCGGACCGGCAGCGTTGATTGCCGATACCCACATCGCCGGTGACCGCAGCCTGCAACTGATCACGATGTTGACCTTCGGCGTGATCTTGATGATGCTGCTGTTCGTCTACCGGTCCATCGTGACGGTGGTACTCGCACTGGCCATGGTGTTCCTCGAGTTGGCGGTCGGCCGCGGTGTGGTGGCGTTTCTCGGGCACTACCACCTGATCGGTTTGTCGACGTTCGCGGTGAACCTGCTGACCATGGTCGCGATCGCGGCGGGCACCGACTACGCGATCTTCCTACTCGGCCGTTACCAGGAGGCGCGAAGCAAGGGGCGCGACCGCGAAGCCGCCTACTACGAGATGTTCCACGGAACCACCCATGTCATCCTCGGATCGGGTCTTACCATCGCCGGGGCGATGTTCTGCCTGCACTTCACTCGCAGTCCGATGTTCCAGTCAATGGGAGTGCCACTGGCGATCGGCATGGTCGTCGTGGTGGCAGCGGCGCTCACTCTCGGGCCGGCCGTGGTGACGGTCGCCAGCCACATGGGCGCGCTGGAACCCAAACGCGCTATGCGGGAACGGTTTTGGCGCCGCATCGGCGCCGCCGTGGTGCGCTGGCCCGGCCCGATTCTGATCGGGACGGTTGCGCTGTCACTGGTTGGTCTGCTGGCACTGCCCGGCTATCGGACCGACTACAACGATCGGCATTACCTGCCGGGCGACATTCCAGCCGCCCAGGGATTCGCGGCCGCCGAACGGCATTTTCCGTCGGCGCGGCTGAGCCCGGAGCTACTGATGCTCGAGAGCGATCACGATTTGCGCAACTCGGCGGACTTCCTGGTGATCGACCGCGTTGCGAAAGCCATGTTCCGCCAGCCCGGGATCGGACGGGTGACGACCATCACCCGTCCGCTCGGCAGCCCGATCGAGAACAGTTCGATCCCGTTCATGCTCGGCATGCAGGGCACCACCCAGGCCTTGAACCAGTCCTACCTGGATGACCGGATGAAGGACATGCTCAAGCAGGGCGACGATCTGCAGGCCACCATCGACAATATGTCGCAGATGTATGTGCTGATGGGCCAACTCAACGCCGTCACCCACGACATGGTCGGCAAGATGAATCTGACGGCGACCGACATCGCTGATCTGCGCGACCACGTCGCTGATTTCGATGACTTCTTCCGGCCGGTCCGCAACTACTTCTACTGGGAGCCGCACTGTTTCGACATCCCGGTCTGCTGGTCCATCCGGTCGGTGTTCGACACCATCGACGGTATCGACACGATGACCGAAGACATCCAGCTTCTGCTTCCCAGCCTGGCGCAACTCGACACGCTCACCGCGCAACTGCGCACATTGATGCCGCCGATGATCGCCACCATGACATCCATGCGGACCATGCAACTGACGATGCAGAGCACGCAGAGCGGGATGTATGACCAGATGGCGGCGATGCAGGACAACCAGAGCGCGATGGGGAAGGCATTCAACGAGTCCAAGAACGACGACTCGTTCTACCTGCCGCCGGAAGTGTTCGACAACCCGGACTTCAAACGCGGTATGAAGATGTTTCTGTCTCCGGACGGAAAAGCGGTGCGATTCATCATCGCCCATGAGGGTGATCCGATGTCGCCGGAGGGCCTGAGCCACATTGCCACTCTGAAGAGTGCGGCGTTCGAGGCGATCAAGGGCACCCCGCTCGAGGGTTCGAAGATCTACCTGGCGGGTACCGCGGCCAGCTTCAAGGACATGCAGGACAGCGCGAACTATGACTTGATGATCGCCGGGATCTCGGCACTCGCGCTGATTTTCGTCATCATGCTAATCATCACCCGTAGCGTGGTTGCCGCAGCCGTGATCGTGGGCACCGTGGTGATCTCGCTGGGCACCTCGTTCGGGTTGTCGGTCCTGATCTGGCAGGACCTGCTTGGGCAACCGCTGCACTGGATGGTGCTGGTGATGTCGGTGATCATCCTGCTGGCGGTGGGTTCGGACTACAACCTCCTGCTGGTAGCGCGGTTCAAGGAGGAGATCGGAGCAGGTCTGAACACCGGGATCATCCGGGCCATGGGTGGCAGCGGCTCGGTGGTGACCTCGGCCGGCCTGGTCTTCGCCGTGACGATGGCGGTGATGGGGTTCAGTGAGCTGAAAATCCTTGCGCAGGTGGGCACGACCATCGGTCTTGGCCTGTTGTTCGACACCCTGGTGATCCGGTCCTTCATGACGCCGTCCATCGCGGCGTTGATGGGCCGCTGGTTCTGGTGGCCGCAGTTGGTGCGCCAGCGGCCCGTCCCGCAACCGTGGCCGTCACCGGAGGCGATCCCTGCTCCGGAGGGCACGCCGGAAGCGGTGCTGCGCTGACCGCGGTCACCGGACCTGAGCTCAGCGAAACCTGCTTCAGGGCTGTGCTTCCAGGCGAATCGCAGCCGTGACGTCTATCTCGCGGGCAAAAAAGCACCCGGTCCCGCATGGATGCGCGTGACCGGGTGCCGTTGAGAGATTGTGCTTGGGCTGCTACTTACGGCCTTTCATGACCGCGCCAACGATCGCCGTCAGGATGGCGCCGGCGACGCTGTTTCCAGCGGTACCGAGGCTGTTCTTGGCCGCACCGGCCACGTTGCCGCCGATCAAGCCGCCGACAATCCCCAGCAGCCAATCCAAATTACCCATCTGATTTCTCTCTCCTCAGCGGCAGCTGCTTGTATCGCCAGCTGCACTCCCGCGATGTGGTGCCGACTGGCGTCGTCGTCGTCAGTCGGGAATTGAGTCGCTCTTGTCGGCGATGCTGGCCTGGTTGTTGCCGACTGCGTTGTTCTGGTAAGTCACCCGAACCGATGTCTCGGCTGCGGTAGCCGACTGCTCGTACTTCACCACCGTCGAGAGATCGCGATCGGTCGCTTCGGTGCGGACGGTCGCTTTGGGTGGCTCCGACAGTAATGGCCGGGGAGCCGGTGGCTGCGTCACTGCGGCCAGTGGAGCCACCTTCGCCGGAGCCGGCGGGGTCGGAGCCACCTTCGCCGGAGCGGGCGCCGGGGCCTTGACGACCGGGACGGGCCGGACCGGGTCGGACGGCGGGGTCGGCTTAACCACCGGTGCGGGCCGGGCGGCGACCGTCACCGGCTCTTCCGGGCGGCGACGCGTCAGCAGACGCATCAGACCGGCGATGAGGGCGGCCACTGCCACGCCGACCGGAATCCACCACCACTTGCTGGTCTTCGAGGCGGTGGGCTCGGCGGACACGGACTTACCGGGTGTGCTCACGGCGATGGTCCCTTCTGAAGTCGCCGTAGTGGCGTCGAACCCGGGGATCTTGGTGGCCAGAGCAGCCGGGATGGTGATGAGCCCGCCCGCCTGCGACCACTGGATCTCGGTACCTGTCGGACCGACGAACTTGCCCGTCTGCACGCCGTCCACGATTGATGTGTCTGAGCTCGGATAGCCGAACGGCCCGGTGATGGCACCAGACTGGCGCCAGGCCTCAAGAACCCGGCCCTTGATCACCGATGCCCCCCACTGCGGGCTCCAGTAGATCGCGGCCCCACCGGGCATGGCGAAGTCATTGAAACGCCCGACGCCGTCGCCGGTGTCGGTCTCGTCGTTCTTCGGGAACCCGAGTTCACTGCTGGGACCGCCTAGTGCCTGATAGCGATCCAGGATTGCGCCGTACATCACATGGGCGCCGGTGTCCTTCGAGTAGAAGATGGCACCGCCGGCGTAGTCGCGTTCGGCGCCACCCGGTACCTCGACTGCCTCGCCGATCGGCGCACCCAGCAGGGAACTTGCGCCGCCGAAGGTGGAATAGCGGTCATTGATGGTGCTGACCGCATCCGCGGACGGGGCAGCGCTCACGATCGGGGCGCCCGCCAGCAGAGAACTGCCTACGATGAACATCCCGCCGAGGGCGAGCGAAGCTCGCACGATTGGCGTCACAACAGACTCCTTATTTTAGTGGTCGGTGTGGACTGAATTGTCGGCTTTGGGGCAAGTAGGATAACGCCGGGGCGGGAAGGCCCGACCGCCCCGGCGTCCTGCTGTTCGGCGGTGGTGTCAGGAACGACGATTCCGGGGCTCGTCCAACTTCGGATCCACGACATAGGACTCGCGTGCCCGGAATTCCACCGATTCATCGCCGACGATTCCATCGTCGGGATGCTCGCCGGTCGCCCGCTCCACCCATTTGACCTCGCGGGTACCCCGGTCGAGGAACTTGGCCTCGACCTCGGAGGCCTTGCCCATCGTGCGCCGGCTGACGCTGATCTCGTCTGCGCCATGCTCGACGACCCGTTCGACCCGCTTCTCGACGTACTTGTGGACGATCACGGGCTTCTCGACGATGATCTCGACGATCTTCTCGACCGGCTTCTCGACGATCCGTTCGACCTCTTTGTAGACCGGGCGCTCGACGATGCGCTCGACGATGGTCTCGACCGGCCGTTCGACGATGCGCTCGTTGACGTACTCGACCTCGCGTTCGACGAGTTTCTCCACCAGAACCGGGTTGGTAACCGTCTTCTCCACCACCTTTTCCACCGGTCGGTCGACGACCTTCTCGATGATCTTCGGACGCTCGACGATCTTTTCGACGATGCGGTCGACGGGCTTGTCGATGGTTTTCTCGATGATGTTGACCTTCTCGACGATCTTTTCGACGATGCGGTCGACGGGCTTGTCGATGGTTTTCTCGATGATGTTGACCTTCTCGACGACCTTTTCGACCACCCGGTCGACCGCCCGCTCGAGCACCTTCTCCACGATGTTGAGCTTCTCGACGACCTTTTCGACGACACGGTCAACGGGCTTCTCGACGATGCGCTCGATGATGTTGGGCTTCTCGACGATCTTCTCGACGATGCGGTCGACCGGCTTGTCGATGATCTTCTCGACGACGTTGGGCTTCTCGACGATCTTCTCGACGATGCGGTCGACGGGCTTCTCGACGATGCGCTCGACGACGTTGGGCTTCTCGACGATCTTCTCGACGATGCGGTCGACGGGCTTCTCGACGATGCGCTCGACGACGTTGGGCTTCTCGACGATCTTGTCGACGATGCGGTCGACGGGCTTCTCGACGATGCGCTCGATGACGTTGACCTTCTCGACGATTTTATCGACGATGCGGTCGACCGGCTTCTCGACGACGCGTTCGACGATCTGCTCGACGGCGACCTCAACGATCTTCTCCACGATCTTGACAACCGGCTTCTCGACCGTGATCTCGACGATCCGCTCGACCGGCTTCTCGACTGTCTTGTAGACGATCTTCTCGACCGGGATCTCGATAATCTTCTCGACGATCTTCTCAACCGGCTTCTCTACGACCTTGGTGATGATCCGATCGACCGGCTTCTCCACGACGCGCTCGACGATCCGCTCGACCGGGATCTCGACGATCTTGTCGACGATGGTGACAACCGGCTTCTCGACCAGTCGCTGAACAGTGACCGCTTTGTCGACGACGTTGTCCTGGATGTCGACGATGAGCCTTTCGACGAGGCGCTGAACCTCGACCGGACGCTCCGCAACCTTGTCAACGATCGAGACGACGAGCTTTTCCACCAGACGCTGAATCTCGACCGGCTTGTCGGTGATCTTGTCGATGATGTTGACCACCGGCCGCTCGACGAGGCGCTGGACCTGCACCGGCTTATCGGTGATCGTGTCCTGCACGGTGACGACCGGGCGCTCAATGTTGCGGCTGACCTTCAGCGGCTTATCGACTACCTCGTCGACCACGGTGACGACCGGGCGCTCGATTTTGCGGCTGACCTTCAGCGCTTTGTCGATTACTTCGTCGACCACGGTGACGACCGGGCGCTCCACGAGGCGATTGACGCTGACCGGCTTGTCGACCACCCGGTCCTCGATCGTGACCACGGGTCGCTCCAGTTGGCGGACTACCTTGACCGGCTTGTCGACCAGTTCATCGACAACGGTCACCACGGGACGTTCGACCAGGCGTGATACCTGCGCCGGCTTATCAACGATCTTGTCGACGGTGTCAACCACCAGTCGTTCGATCACCCGCTCCAAGCTGACGGGCTTGTCGACGACCTTCTCGACCGGCCGCTCCACGAGGCGTTGCACGGTGTAGGGCTTATCGACGAAGTTCTCGACGACGTTGAGCGGTTGGTTGGGGAATTTGTCAGCCACAGAATTCTGCCTTTCGCCCGTCTGGTTCAGGCTGCGTGACGGTACCCTCGGCACCCTTGCGCGGCCAAAGGCCTCGTTCGTTGCTGAAACCGCACCTCAGTGTAGGGATTTGGTGTCTAACATCGATCCGTTGCCAGCCAGGTAGTATTTAGTATTCCGGTTAGGTGCTTCAAACTAGTCACATAGGTATTTGCCGTGCAAGCTTTTCGCGAAACTTCTTCGAGAAGATGGTCGCCGTTCACTCGGTGGCTAGGTTCCCACCGCCTTCGGTGTTCGGGTCCGCGCCGACCGGCTGGCACCGCCGCCCAGCGAGCACTCGGTAGGGCCACGGCCGCAGCGCAGGTGAGCCGTGCACTGACCGCTACGCGGGGCTAGTCCGGGAGCAGCCGCCGCATGAATCGGTGCGTGCCCTCCACCACTGTGGCCCGATCCGGATCATTACGCCGCCGGATATCCTCGGCGTTCCCCCCAGCCACGTGCACGGGTCCGTTTCCCAAGTGTGCCAGGCCTTCTCGTGCGACATCTGCAGGTTCAGCAACGCGCAAACCCGGCACATCGAAGTTCAATCCCAACCGCTGCATCGCAGGCGTGCGGGTGACCCCGAGGACCAGTTCCAGGACATCGACGTTGTGCCCGCGCAGTTCCAGCCAGAGACCCTCGGCGAAGATCCGCCCGTAGGCCTTCACCCCGCCGTAAACCGTGTGACGGACCGAGCCCAGATACCCGGCCATCGAACCGACGAGCATGATGCCCCCGCGGCGCCGGGAGCGCATGGCCCGGCCGTAGTGGGCGACCAGCGCCATCATGGTGGTGATATTCAGGTCGATGACGGACTGGAAGTCGGTGATTTCGGCGTCCAGGAACTCCGCACTGCAGGTGTTGGCGCCGGCGTTGTAGATCAGCAGGCCGACTTCGAGGTCTTTGGTGACTGCGGTGACCTGCTCGACTGCGGTCCGGTCGACGAGATCGACCGCCAACGTCCGCACGTCCACACCATGAGCACGGCATTGTTGAGCGGCCGACTCGAGAGCCCCCGGTTTGCGGGCCAGCAGAACCAGGTTGATCCCCGATTCGGCCAACTGAAGCGCGAACTCGGCGCCGACCCCTTCAGAGCCGCCGGCGATCACCGCCCACGGCCCGTACTTGGCGTATGACACGCGCCGATCATGGGCCCTGACGGTTTTGATCCGGGCAGCGGGGTCCTGCTGGCCGGTACCGCGCCGCGCGGGATGCCGTGGTAAGCCTGAACAGTGTCCGACAGCCTGTTCGACCTGCCCGGGGACGATTTCGTGGCGGACTCGTCGGCCCCCTATCCGACCGGCACGGGGTCGGCTCCACTCGCGGTCAGGATGCGCCCGGCCGCCCTTGAGGAGGTCGTAGGCCAGGCTCATCTGCTGGGACCGGGGTCGCCATTGCGGCGACTCGTCGAAGGCACCGGTGCCGCATCGGTGATCCTCTACGGGCCGCCGGGCACCGGTAAAACCACACTGGCCTCGCTCATTTCGCAGGCGACCGGCCGGCGGTTCGAAGCGCTGTCTGCGCTGACCGCCGGGGTCAAGGAGGTGCGAGCGGTCGTCGAAAGCGCCCGCCAGGCGCTGCTGCGGGGCCAACAGACCGTGTTGTTCATCGACGAGGTGCACCGATTCTCCAAGACCCAGCAGGATGCCCTGCTGGCTGCCGTCGAGAATCGGGTGGTGCTGCTGGTGGCGGCAACCACGGAGAACCCGTCCTTCTCGGTGGTCGCGCCACTGCTCTCGCGGTCGCTGATCCTGCAACTGCACCCGTTGACCCCGGACGATATCCGCGCGGTGGTGCGCCGTGCGGTGGCTGACCCGCGCGGGTTGGGCGGCGCGGTAGCCGTCGAGGACGACGCGGTCGAACTTCTGGTCAAACTCTCTGCGGGAGATGCCCGTCGGGCCTTGACCGCCCTGGAGGTCGCCGCGGAGACCGCCGCGGCCGCCGACGGGACCGTGACGGTCCAGACCGTCGAGCAGTCCCTTGATCAGGCGGCGGTGCGCTACGACCGCGACGGCGACCAGCACTATGACGTGATCAGCGCGTTCATCAAGAGCATCCGCGGATCCGACGTCGATGCGGCCCTGCACTACCTGGCCCGCATGCTGGTGGCCGGTGAGGACGCCCGATTCGTGGCGCGCCGGCTGGTGATCCTGGCCAGCGAAGATATCGGTATGGCCGATCCGACCGCGTTGCTGATCGCCGTCGCTGCGGCGCAGACCGTTGCCCTGATCGGAATGCCGGAAGCCCAGTTGACCCTGGCTCACGCCACCGTTCACCTGGCCACCGCGCCGAAGTCCAATGCCGTCACCACGGCCCTCGGTGCGGCGATGGGCGATATCCGGGCCGGCAAAGCCGGGCTGGTGCCTGCTCACCTGCGCGACGGCCACTACTCGGGTGCCGCCCAGCTTGGCAAAGCCCAGGGTTATCGCTATCCCCATGACGATCCGGATGGTGTTGTGGCACAGCAGTATCCACCCGATGAAATCGCGGATGTCGACTACTACCGACCGACCACACATGGTGCCGAACGGGAGATCGCGGGCCGGTTGGACAAACTTCGAGCCATCATCCGCCGCAAGCGCTGAGTCGGCGGGGGGAGCGTCCTGCTTCGGAATCGGGTTGTCGTACCCCAACGGCATAATCGAAAATATGTTCGATAACACGCCTCCCGATGCGCTCTCCGCGGCAGATGACGCGGTGGTCGTCGACGCCGTCGAAGGCTGGGCCCGTGCTGAAGCGGCCGCGGCGGCACGGCGGCTCGCGGCGATCGGTGAGCTGGTGCAGCGCCACTGCCCGGCCGACCCCGATGACCAGGATCTGGTCGATCCGCGTTCGCGGTGGGCCTGCGACCCCTGGGACGCCACAGCTGCCCAGGTGGGTGCGGCGCTGGGGATCAGCACTCGCCGGGCCTCTTCGCAGATGTATCTGGCGCAATCGCTGCGGGAGCGACTGCCCAAGGTGAACGACCTGTTCCTGATGGGACGAATCGGGGCCCGGTTGGTGTCCACGATTTCCTGGCGGACGCACTGCGTGGTTGGCACGGCGGCGATGGAGGCGATCGATGCCGACATCGCCCACGCCGCCGAACAATGGGGTGCGTTATCGGACCGTAAGGTCGAGACGCTCATCGATATCGTGCTGGATGCCCATGACCCGCAGGCCCGCGAATGGTTCCGCCAGGCCGCCCGCACGATGGATGTGCAGTTCGGCAAGCCCGAGGACGAGAGCGGAACCCGATCGGTGTGGGGCCGGCTGTTCGCCACCCACGCCGAGTTGATCGAACGGCGGTTGACCGCGATTGCGCGCGCGGTATGTGATTCCGATCCCCGCACCATTGGCCAGCGGCGCGCCGAGGCGATGGGGGCGGTGTTCGCCGGCGCGGACCGTATCGCCTGTCAATGCGCAGAGCCGGGGTGCCCCAATTCGACCAGCGCGGCGCTGAAGGGGTCAGTGATCATCCATGTCGTGGCCGATCGGAACGCGGTGGACCAGGGCCGGTCCCGGCCATCTTCCAGCCCTAGGACGCGGACTGCCGCGCTGATGACCAATGGCGGCGTCATCCCGAATCCGCTTCTCGAACAGTTGATCCGTGACGGCGCGCAGGTCGTGCCGCTGAACCCGCCGTGCGAGGAGGCGGAACCTCAGTACCGACCGTCGGTGAAGCTGCAACGGTTCGTCCGCTGCCGGGATCTCGCCTGCCGATTCCCCGGTTGTGACGTCCCGGCAGAAGTCTGCGATATTGACCACGCCATCGCCTATCCGCTCGGGGCAACCCATCCGTCCAACCTGCGCTGCCGATGCCGAAAGCATCATTTGCTCCGGACCTTCTGGACTGATGAGGACGGATGGCATGACAGACAGCTGCCCGACGGCACCATTGTTTGGACCGCTCCTACCTGTCGTACCTACACAACCCATCCGGGCGCCCGGCTGTACTTCCCGGACTGGGATGTGACCACCGCCGCGCTGC
>Ga0194035_1001539_pt1 | contig 12115 bp, 8 predicted proteins | sample JunL2320m_MetaG_FD_148680 | JGI IMG/M metagenome (GOLD analysis project Ga0194035, IMG submission 148680) | Anoxic zone freshwater microbial communities from boreal shield lake in IISD Experimental Lakes Area, Ontario, Canada - Jun2016-L239-20m | ecosystem: Environmental > Aquatic > Freshwater >...
CATGAAGGCTGACGACATGTACGGCCGACTAGTGGCAACGGGAATTGTGGCTTGGCTGGCCTTTCAGATGTTTGAAAACATTGGCATGACCCTTGGGATTATGCCAATCACGGGTGTTCCGTTGCCCTTTGTGTCAGCCGGAGGCACGTCGATGATGGCCGTCTGGATAGCCGTCGGATTGCTTCAGAACGTCCGATTGCATAGCCAGCAGCAACTGCCCTAGTTAAAAGCAACGTACACTCTGCAGGTGACCGTTATAGATGCTCGAGTAAAAGGCGCCTCCATCTTCAACGAGGTTGAGGCTCTGCTGCCCATGGTTTCAAAGCCGATTCAATATGTCGGTGGCGAGCTCAACGCGGTGGTTAAGCCGTGGGAATCCGTCGACGTGCGCTGGGTGATCATGTACCCGGATGCGTACGAAGTCGGTGCGCCAAATCAAGGTGTCCAGATCCTTTACGAAATCATCAATGAACTTCCGAACGCACTCGCTGAGCGCACCTACTCAATCTGGCCTGACCTTGAGAAGCTGATGCGCGAAGCAGGAGTTCCGCAGTTCACTGTTGATGCGCATCGATCCGTTGGCGACTTCGATCTCTTTGGGCTTTCATTTTCAACTGAGCTTGGTTACACCAACATGTTGACGGCAATTGATCTGGCTGGAATTCCCATCTTTGCCAAAGATCGCACGATCGATCACCCAGTGGTTGTCGCAGGTGGGCATGCCGCATTCAATCCGGAACCAATTGCTGAATTCATCGATGCAGCTGTGATCGGCGATGGCGAAGAAGCGGTCCTAAAGATCACCGAACTCGTGCAGCAATGGAAAAATGATGGGCAGCCAGGCGGCCGCGATGGGCTGTTGTTGTCGATTGCCACTTCTGGCGTTGCTTACGTTCCTAAGTTCTACGACGTTTCTTATCTGCCAGACGGTCGCATTCAGCGGGTGGTACCAACGAGCCCAGATGTGCCATGGCGAGTTTCCAAGCACACGCTGATGGATCTCGATGCTTGGCCTTACCCAAAGGCTCCACTGGTTCCGCTCGCCGAAACCGTGCATGAGCGATTAAGTGTTGAAATTTTCCGAGGATGCACACGCGGTTGTCGTTTTTGCCAAGCTGGCATGATCACGCGCCCGGTCCGCGAGCGCAGCATCACCACGGTTGCCGACATGATCGACACTGGATTATGTAAAACGGGCTTCCAAGAGATCGGCTTGCTTTCGCTCTCGAGTGCCGATCACTCAGAGATCGCAGAAATGGCGAAGGCTCTTGCTGACCGTTATGAAGGTGATCAGACCTCACTTTCACTTCCGAGCACCCGCGTTGACGCCTTCAACATTGACTTGGCAAATGAACTATCACGTAACGGTCGACGCAGTGGTTTAACTTTTGCCCCTGAAGGTGGCAGTGAGCGGATGCGCACAGTCATCAACAAGCAGGTAACTGAAGAAGATCTCATTCGTACCGTTTCGACGGCATACGGTGCAGGCTGGCGACAGGTGAAGTTGTATTTCATGTGTGGATTGCCGACAGAAACCGATGATGATGTGTTGCAGATTGCAGCACTTGCGCGCGAAGTCATCCGAGCTGGCCGTGAAGCAGCGGGCACAAAGGACATTCGCTGCACAATCTCAATTGGTGGCTTTATCCCCAAGCCACACACTCCGTTTCAGTGGGCGGCTCAGTTGGATCACGAAACTACAGATGCCCGTCTGCACAAACTCAAAGACGCGATTCGCGCTGACAAGCAATTCGGCAAAGCAATCGGAATGCGCTATCACGATGGCAGACCTGGAATCATTGAAGGATTGCTGTCCCGAGGTGATCGCCGGGTCGGAAAAGTCATTCATCAGGCTTGGCTTGATGGTGCGCGCTTTGACGGTTGGAGCGAGCACTTCTCTTATGACCTTTGGATGAATGCCGCAGAAGTCGCACTCGCTGATGAAATCGTCGACGTTGATTGGTACACCACGCGCGAACGTCAAAAGACTGAAGTATTCCCTTGGGATCACATTGATTCAGGTCTTGATTCCGAATGGCTCTGGGAAGACTGGCAGGCAGCAATTGCTGAAGAAAATGTTGGCGATTGCCGTTGGACACCTTGCTCGGATTGTGGAGTCTGTGACCAGTTGGGCACCGACATTCAAGTCGGGCCTACAGGTGTTACCGAACTTCCGATGCCAATGATGCGGCCAAGTGTGGTGAACTAGTTGGCTCGTCCTGCCCCGGTGCGTGATTTCGCACCAACCATTCAAAAAATACGTTTGAAGTATGCCAAACGCGGGCGTCTGCGTTTTTCATCTCACCGTGACTTTCAGCGGGCTTTTGAACGCGCGCTTCGCCGGGCCAATGTGCCGATCGCTTTCAGTACCGGCTTTTCGCCGCATCCCAAGGTTTCTTACAACAACGCTGCGCCAACGGGCACAGCCAGCGAAGCCGAATACATTGAAATTGGTGTGACGGTGGAGTGCGATCCTGATCGCATTCGTCTAGCGCTGGATGAAGCGTTACCGCCAGGCTTAGACATTATTGATGCAGTCATCTCCAACTCGCCCGACTTCGCTGGCCGTTTAGAAGCAAGTGTGTGGCATTTGGAGTTCCTAGGAGTCACGCATGGTCAGCTCGACTCAGCGGTGAGTGCCTTCCTTGTAGAGACGGAAGTCCTCGTGGAGCGCCTCATGAAGACCGGTATTCGGACCTTTGATGCTCGGTCAGCAGTGCTGTTCGCAGAGGTACATCCACCAGAGTCGATACCGCTGGATCCAGAGTGTGCGATACTCACCTTGGTTGTTCGGCATAGCGTTCCCGCTGTTCGACCTGACGATGTTCTTGCCGCGCTGCGGCGAGTGGCTGACCTCGTGCCGCCCACCCCTGTGAGGGTGACCCGGCTGGCGCAGGGACCACTTGCCCCCGATGGCCAAGGCGTAGGGGATCCCTTCGCTCTTGACCGCGGTTAGCGAGAGCCAAGAACCCCATGGCTTTGTGTGTTTTCCTCGGGAGACACACCTGATTGGCAGAAGTTTTGCCACCGAAGGAGGGTCGACCACATGGTCGACAACGAAAACCCAAGCTCAACCACATCCAATCCAGAAACTCCTGCTCCTCGCACCCGTCGCCGGGCTGCGAGCCGACCCGCTGGTCCACCAGTTGAGGTTGACGAGATCAAGGGCGCCCCTGCGAAAGCGGCCGAAAAGTCATCAGTCAAGACTCAGGACCCTGCTGACAAGGCACCTGCTAAGCCAAAGACTGCGCGTCCACCGCGCAAGACCAAGGTTTCTGCTGATCACGCTCACGTCGAGCAAGAGGTAGTTGCCAAGGATTCTGCACCCAAGGATGCTGCGCCCAAGGAGACAACTGCGAAGCAAGGCGCTCCTAAGAACTCACGCGCACCAATTGCTGCAGCTTTTGTGGCGCCAGTCTTCATGGCTCCGACCCCGGCTGCAGAACAGATGTCCGAATCAGCTGACGGCAAAGAGACACAAAAGGCCAAACGGCCCACGACTCAGCGTCGAGGCAAGGCTGCAGCTGACCAAGAAGTTGGACTTGAAACAGAAACCACCGATACAGATGCGCCGCAAGCCGACGCAGAGGGTGCGGGCGAGGTTGACGATGACAGCGAAGAAGGCCAGCGCCGTCGGCGTCGTCGTCGCGGTGGCCGCGGACGCCGCAAGCGCACCGGTGAAGGCGAAGACCTGACAGAAGATTCTGAGAACGACAATGGTGAAGAAGATTCGTCAGATGTTTCTGAAGACGCTGATGCTGATGTCGATGCCGTTGAGGGCGAAACTGAAGAGCAGGCTGCATCACGTCGTCGCCGTCGTCGCCGCCGCCGTGGCAATGACGACCTCGAACCATCGGCTGATGATCCACCAAACACTGTGGTCAAAGTTCGCGAGCCGCGTGCCAAGGGTGAAGACGTTACAACCATGCGTGGCTCGACTCGTTTGGAAGCCAAAAAGCAGCGTCGCCGCGAAGGCCGCGAAGCCGGCCGTCGCCGTCCACCAATCTTGACTGAATCGGAATTCCTCGCTCGTCGTGAAGCCGTAAATCGAGTGATGGTGGTTCGTCAAAACGGTGATCGCACTCAGATCGCCGTGTTGGAAGACGGAGTGCTTGTAGAGCATTACGTGACACTTGGATCTTCAGGTTCGCTTGTCGGCAACGTCTATTTGGGCCGTGTGCAAAACGTGCTGCCGAGCATGGAAGCAGCCTTCGTTGACATTGGTCGCGGCCGCAATGCAGTGCTGTACGCCGGTGAAGTGAACTGGGACGCGGCTGGCTTAGAAGGACAGCCAAAGCGCATCGAACTTGCCATGAAGTCAGGCGATCCAGTGTTGGTGCAAATCACCAAGGATCCAGTTGGCCAAAAGGGTGCACGGTTGACGAGCCAGATTTCTTTGCCTGGACGTTTCTTGGTGTACGTGCCAGATGGTTCCATGACAGGTATCAGTCGCAAGCTGCCAGACACTGAGCGATCGCGGCTTAAGTCCATCTTGAAGCGGGTAATGCCAGAGGAGGCAGGCGTCATTGTTCGTACTGCCGCTGAAGGCGCTCCTGAAGCTGCACTTGAGCAGGATGTAGAGCGACTCAAGGCGCAATGGGAAGGCATCAGCACTCGCGCGGTAAATGCAACACCACCAACGTTGTTGTATGGCGAACCTGATCTTGCGATCAAGGTCGTTCGCGACATCTTCAATGAAGATGTAAACAAAATGGTTGTCTCTGGCAGTGAGGCCTGGCAGACGGTTCAGGAGTACGTCACTTCTGTTGCGCCTGATCTAGCCGTTCGCCTTGAGCATCACGTGGGGAACAGCGATGTTTTTGCGGAATACCGCATCGATGAACAACTCGCTAAAGCTTTGGATCGCAAGGTCTGGTTGCCTTCAGGCGGCTCGCTTGTGATCGATCGAACTGAAGCGATGACCGTTGTTGACGTCAACACGGGCAAGTTCACTGGTCAAGGTGGAAACCTTGAGCAGACCGTCACAAGCAACAACCTTGAAGCTGCTGAAGAGATTGTTCGCCAGCTTCGGTTGCGCGATATCGGTGGAATCATCGTCGTCGACTTCATTGATATGGTTCTTGAAAGCAACCGAGATCTTGTGTTGCGTCGCTTGGTTGAATGTCTTGGTCGCGATCGCACGAAGCATCAGGTTGCCGAAGTCACCAGTCTTGGTTTAGTGCAGATGACACGAAAGCGTATTGGCTCAGGATTGATCGAATCATTTTCAACGAACTGTGAAGCTTGCAATGGTCGCGGCGTCAAGGTGAACATGCATGAGCACGATCATGTGGAATCACCGAAGAGTCGTCGGCCAGCAAATGCGGTTGATCCCGCAGATGTTGCTGCTCGTGTATCAGCGTCAATCGGTGATCTTGACACAGTAGATATTGAAGCCATCGATGCGATTGAAACCTTTGAAGGCATCGAAGACATGGATGCAATCGAAGCCATCCGACTTGAAGCACATCTTGAAGCAGCGCAAGACCGAGCTGAGTATGAAGTAGTTGCTCATGCGGTTGCTGTTGATAGCGACTCCGCGGACGCTTAACGAATTTGAAAGAGCGCGAACTGCCTATTGACGGTGTCAATGGTGTTCGCGCTCTTTTGCTTTATCGATGGCATTAAATGTGGCGCTGCTACTCAAGGCTTGTAGGCAGGGCTTGTTTGTGTAGCTTGATTCACAAAGATAATTGAGTGATGGGTTCTGTTCTCTTTGTAGACAGAACATCAAAATATGTTCGCACGAAGTACCACTTGGGTGTTATGACTCCTGAATTTATAACGATTTGATAACGAAGAACTTACTTACCTCCCTGGCTGTTGGATCGGGTGAAGTGTCAATCTCTAAATGTGACGGCAGTCACTTAATTTTTCTGACAATGGTGCGCATGACGCGCATCGATGAATCTGAAACGGGGAGTAATTCATGGCAGCTCAAAATAAGGGGCGACGCTCGGTACTTGTCAGCACCCTCAGCATAGGAATCGTGGTGGGTGCTTCGGCGAGCCTTTCATGGGGAGCACCCACGCCGGCAGTCTCTGCTAAGCCGGTTGTCTGTCCGGCATCGCCTGGAGTCGATAACACGTCGATAAATGTCGGTGTCATCACTGCTACCTCGGGGCCATCCTCGTCAAGCTTTACCGGGTTCGTAGAAGGCGCACGGCTACGTTTTGCTCAAGAAAATGCAAAGGGTGGCGTTTACGGACGAAAGCTCAATGTCACGGTGTACGACGATCAGGGAAGCGGCGCTCAACAATCATCGGTTGCCACCAAAGCCATTCAGCAGGACAACCAATTCGGAGTCGTCGAAGCGAGCACTATTGACACCATGATGCCTGTCTTCAAGGCTTCCAATGTTCCGGTGGTTGGGTTGACTAACCTGCCCGCACATGGCACCGACCGAAATGTATTCGGTGCAACTGGTGCCTTTGCACCTCTCTACACAACAACGACTACGGCTCACAAACTTGCGACATCAGGGTCAGTTGCTGTCGCTGTGGTGAATCACAACTCTCCAGGTGCTCAGGCAGCAGGAGCAGGAATTGTTGCGGCGCTACCTCTTGAGAATCTTCCGTTGGCTCTGAGAATCTCGGATGCACCGATCGGTGCCTATGACGCAACTTCGACCGCGCTTCGTATCAAGCAATCTGGTGCAGATTCAGTCGATGCAATTTTGACTTTGGATGGCTCAGTGTCGCTCATCACCGCATTGGCTCAGCAGGGTGTGAAGTTGAAGGCATTCATGCCAGCAGGACTATCCGATCCGCTCGTTGTCGCTAAGGCTCCGGCTGCTCTTGAAGGCGCCATTGGGGCAACCTTTGGAACTGTTCCCGCTGGTGTTGCCGGCAGGCCTGGGCTGCGTACCTTTGTGAACGGTATGAAGGTCGCAGGGGCGAACCCTTATGCAGTTGGTTCACCGATCGGCTTCGTATCGGCAGATACCTTCATTAAGGGTCTGCAACTTGCTGGTAAGTGCCCAACCCGTGAAGGCTTTGTCAGTAACTTGCGCAAGCAGACGAAAATTACTGGAGCTGGAATGCTCCCTGAACCAATCAGTTATGCACCAGGACTGACACCGAACGGCAATCCTGCTCGTTGCGGCTGGTATATGACGGTCAAGAATGGCGTTTTCGTTCCGGATGCACAGGCTACTTGCGGCAAATTGGTGGAAGTCGCCACGGGCAAAATTGTTGGCTAACACTTCAATAACTAGTGGGGTGGTCAGTGCTTTTGCATTGACCACCCCACTTGTTTGAGGCTGAAAACATTGCTGGTTATTCAGCGACGACGCCCATCGCCAGGAGGTAGCGACCGGCCATGGCATAAAAGCCAACAAGTAGAGCCATATCTGAGATTTCCTGCGGTGACCAATGCTTAGTCGTCGCAAGCCAGAGTTCATCTGTGGTCGTCACGCTGTCGGCAGCCTCGCAAAAGTTGAGCGCGGCTGTTTCAGACGCGCTGAAAGCCTTGAAGTCTGTAGATTTAAGCGCCTGTAGTTCCTGGGCAGTTACTCCGGCCTTAAGGGCCACTGGCTCATGTAATTGGGATTGATAAGTAGAACCGACTCGGTACAAGGTACGCAAGACAAGAATCTCTCGTGTGCGATCTGAAAGGCGCGAAGTGGAATGCACTCGTCCGGAAAGACTCGCAAACCCTTTAAACATTTCCGGATTGTTGTACACAGCACGCACAATTCGGTTGTCAGTCATCATTTCGGCAGGGAGTTCAGCTTCAGGCAGTCGCTGCATGAGAGTCCTTAGTGTTGTGAAGTGATGTTAAGCGAGTGCTGCGATGAGTGGACCTAGTTCCCAAGCAAGTGGCTCACTCACAGTGAAATAGGTGATTCCATTTTGATTGTTGATAGCTTGAACATGCTCGACAAGTTCGGCGGTATTACCAATCAGCCCAAAGGGCGACTCGAGTAACTCATCAGTAGTGAGCCCACCCGCTACAGGCATTCCGGTGGGCCCAAGCGCACGTGCAGCAGTTTCGGCGCGACTCTCACCTTCTGTGCCTACGGCTCCGAACAGCACCCGAACACCAATAGTGAGATCATCGCGCTCGTAGCCACCGGCATCGCGAATCCAAGATAGTTGGTCATTGAAAGCCGACTTTCGAGTATCAGCAGTGCCAGACATCTGCGTCAAAATACTGATGATTTGCGCATTCTTCGCGGCGTAGCTCAACATTCGTTTGCCACCGCCACCAAGCATGATTGGAAATGGATTCTGAACTGGTTTTGGAACTGAGGTGAAGTCGTGGATGGAGTAGTACTCACCGTCAAAATTCACAGGTTCACCAGTAAAGAGTTGACGAAGGACTGTGATGCTTTCAAACAATCTGCTGACACGCGTTCCAGGTGGATCCCAAGTGGCTATGCCGGTTTTGGTGAGATCTTCTTCAAGCCAACCTGCGCCTATCCCCATATCAACTCGACCTTTCGACATGATGTCAAGGGTTGCTATCTCTTTTGCCAAGATAGTTGGATTGCGAAAGTCGTTATTCAACACAGTTATTGCTAGGCGAATGCGCTCCGTAACCATCGCGGCTGACGCCAGTGCGACGATGGGTGCCAGTTGCGGCAGGCTCGGCCCCAGGTGGTCAGGAACAGAAATCGAATAGAAGCCCAGGGCTTCAGCGCGTTGTGCTTTTGCAACCCAACTATCCACATCAGGGGTGAATGGCATTTGAATTGAAAATTTGAATTGTGGGCTCAACTTGTTGCCCCTCCATCCACATAGAGCGTTTGGCCAGTGGTGTAACTCGCTCCATCGGAGCAGAAATAGGCCATCGCTTCGTACTGTTCTCGGCTTGTGCCGAAGCGCTTAATTGGATTGCTTCCAGTGATTTGGTCAGCGTTCGCGAGTTGACTGCCGGCCGCTTCAAAGGCGCTAATACCTGGTGCGATGCAATTGACGGTGATACCAAAATCACCGACTTCACGAGCCATGCCACGGGTCATATCTTCAACGGTTGACTTGGTCAAACCGTATGAATTGCCTCCGCTCTTTGCGGCCATAGAAGACACGTTCACAACTCTGCCCCAAGAGTTAGCCTTCATGGCAGGAATCGCGGCTCTCGTTGCGCGCAAGGTTCCGGTGACGTTGACAGCCCAAGCTATGTCCCAAATGTCGTCGGGACAATCGAGGAGCCCGGCCTCGGCTAGTCCGCGCCAAAGCCCAGCATTGTTGATGAGAATGTCCAAACGGCCAAACTCTTGCACTGTGGCTTTGACAAGTGCCTCAACAGAGGCTGCTGAAGTCACATCACACTCCACGCCTATGCATTTGGGCCCTAGCGCACTGGCTTCTTGAGCGGCGCTGGAGGTGTCTTTCACGTCTGCAACCACGACATGGCAGCCGTCCATTGCAAAGTATCGGGAATAGTCACGCCCCAACCCACGTGCTGCACCCGTAACAATAACGACCTTGCCAGACAGGCGGTTCGTATTTTCCATAGGTGAAGTATTCGAGATACCGCTCGGGTGAGAAGCGAAATTGGAGAAAATTTAGAATAACTTGAAGAAGTTCTGTCGATAGAGATGACACACAGAGGGATTTTGTTCACCGAACCAACAAAAGTCTCCGCGGCGCACTGTTTATCCGAGATGAATTTAGTCTGTTCTGCGCACGATTCTGATGATCTCGTAATTGACGAGCTCAATGAGGGCTTCACGGCTGTTTTCAGGCTCAGGGACTCCATAGATGAAGTGATAACTCACCCAACGTCCGACGAGATTAAATAGCAATCTGAGTGACTGTATTGGGGTTGCTACTGAAGTCACCCAACCGCGTGCTGCCCATTCTTTCAATACCTGATCAGCAACCTTGTCTAGCTTCTCTAGGGACGCTCCAATGGAATCAGAAACGATTGGCCCTGAGTGAATCCATGCTGATTGTCGACTCAATGCGTTCTCAAATTGCGTGAGCCACTCAGCAATATCATTTTTGCATCCCGGTTGGGCGTGCTGGATTGCCGCTGAAGCCCTAAGGAGTTCCAAGGCGTAGCGCTCTCCAATGGCATGAGCGATATCTGCTTTACCGTGAAAATGCTTGTACACCGTGGTGCGTCCCACGTTTGCGCACTTAGCAATTTCATCAATGGTGGCGGCTGCGAAGCCGCGGTTGGAGAAGACAGCGATAGAGGTTTCGATCAGCCTGTCGCGCGTGAGTTCTTTCTGAGCTTCGCGAATAGAAATTGGCCGATCTTCTGAGTAAGCGTGATGTTGTTCCTGAACTGCGGTACTCATCTGCGCTACTCCCTCCAAGATGCAATCTCAGTATTTGTCCGCCTGACGCATCAAAGCACAGAAATCCCAGTGATGTGCTGGCTTTCATGACTCCACTGTGACTGCTGATGCAGTGATTGCACTTCGGGGCGATTTCCTATTTTCTCAGCGACTTTTGTTCTAAATGTGAGCATTTGACGCAGCCTTCCGTGGCCAGCGTCGCGCTGTCGTGTCCAAAATCTTTATTTATTACGACAAACCTCGCAGAACCCATCACATTACGAGCCTGCTTGTGAGAGATTCACGAGAAATCAATTCCAGGGAGTGTGTGATGAGCGGACCGTTAGCAGGGCTTCGAGTATTGGAATTGGGCGAGAGCCTGGCAATTGCTCAGGCGGGCAACTTGTTTGCGGATTACGGCGCTGAGGTTGTCATGGTCGAACCGCCAAGCGGAGTCCCGCTGAGGCAGGTTCCTGGTTTCGCATTTTTTGGCCGAGGGAAGAAGAGCGTTGTTCTTGATTGTCGCCAAGAAGAGCAAGCGCAGCGCTGCCTGAAATTGATGGCTGACGTTGACGTCGTGCTTACCTCTGTTCGGCCTGCAACTCTTGCCCGCTGGGGACTCGACTATGAATCAGTTGCTCGAGTTAATCCCCGCGTAGTATTCGGGCAAGTCACCGCATGGGGACTCAAGGGACCGCTAGCCACATCAAAGGGCACAGAAGCCTTAGTGATGGCCAAGATAGGCGGCAACTTCTCGCCTCAGCGTGTTGTGGATCGCAGCGGTCCAATCTTCACAACAGTCCCATTCGCAAGTTGGAGTGCAGGCCAGACTCTGCTTCAAGGAGTTTTCGCCGCACTTCGTGAAAGAGAATCAAGTGGCCTTGGGCAGATGGTGGATTCGAGCCTTGCTCACAGTGTTGGTGCCCAAGACCCGTGGACGCAGGCAATCGGTGTCATAGCCGAACGCTTCCCTGATGCGTTCACCCCGACCGGGCAGACATCTAATGATGGTGCGCCAAATACCAGTTTTCTTTTCAAGTTACTTGTCGCAATCACGAAGGATGGTCACTGGCTACAGTTCGCAGAGGTACAGCCGCGACTCTTTCGATCCTTCATGACGTCATGCGGGTTGGACTGGATGTATGAAGATCCAGAGTGGTCGGAGTTCATGAAAGTAGCCACGGAAACCGTGACACTTCCTGAGTCGGCGAATTCTGCAAAGAGGTTCGAATTCTGGAACCTGCTACTCGACATTGTGCGCAGTAAAACGTTGGCTGAATGGCGCGAAGCCTTCGATATTGATCCCAACGTATTCGCGGAGGTCTTTCGACGTGGCACGGATCTCCTTCATCACCCGCAAATGAAGGTTGAACGTCAGATCGTCACCATTGAAGACCGTGACCTTGGTCCTGTTCTTCAACCAGCGGCACTTGTGAGATTCGAAACCACTCCCGCTGAACTTGGCGTTGATGCTCCGCGTTTAGGTGAGCACCAGGATGAAGTTGTAAAGAGAGCGGAGAAGGTTGTCATTGCGGACGTGCATGTGGAGGCGCGAAGCAAGCCCGGACTTCCATTAGCTGGGCTCACGATTCTTGAACTCGGTACTTTCTATGCCGCGCCTTTTGGGGCAACGATCTTGACTGACCTTGGCGCACGCGTCATCAAGATTGAAACTCTTGAAGGTGATCCAATGCGAACTCAACAAGCCTTCCCCGAGGCGGGCGCCATGAAGGTGCTTCAGGGAAAGCAATCAGTGGCCTTGGACCTGGCAACCCAAGAATGCCACGACATTCTTGAAGCGATGGCTCCGTCAATCGACTTAGTCTTGTGTGCATTTCGCATGGGCGTAGCTGATCGCCTCGGTGTTGGGACTGAAGACTTTCG
>Ga0194035_1001541_pt1 | contig 12106 bp, 7 predicted proteins | sample JunL2320m_MetaG_FD_148680 | JGI IMG/M metagenome (GOLD analysis project Ga0194035, IMG submission 148680) | Anoxic zone freshwater microbial communities from boreal shield lake in IISD Experimental Lakes Area, Ontario, Canada - Jun2016-L239-20m | ecosystem: Environmental > Aquatic > Freshwater >...
GGCACGTTCTCGAAATCCTGAGGAATCGCCCTCCGTTGTAGAAACGCCACCGGTCTGGATCACCACGCCACCGATTGCAGTTCCATCGGGACAACTCATTGCTATCGAAGCCAGAGTATGGGTTCCCAAACCAATTCAGGGAACCGTTGACGGCTTGCTCGTTTTTGATTCATGGGGTGGACCGGCATTAGCAGAACGAGTGGGAGTCACGCCCGGCTGGCGACACATGGTGCTCTACCGCATCGCTCCGGAAACAGAATCGAAGAATCCGCTTACGGTAACATTTGCTCTGTGTGGCATGGGAGAGGCTCGCATCGATGATGTACGAGTGCGACCACTTGAGCCGGGAGCTGAGCAGACCGACCTGGCAACAGTCTCGACTGTTTCAACTGCTCCGCCCCTTGAAAAGGCCGATCTTCTGTCGGGGCCTTCTCTTGAAGAAAAAAACTTTTCTGAGGCGCAGGGATCTCCTGCCGGAATTGGTCGGTCGCCGAACACGGCACCTCCTCAAGCCCCTTCATCTGCGATTGCAACATCCACAGATTCCGCCGTTCCAGCAGCCCCATCGCCACCTATCGCCACCGGCACCGCTCAACAGTGGCCAGGCATGAGCCTCGGATGGCCAAAACTATTACCCTTCACCAAACCGGATGCGCCTCCTCCCGGGCCTGGCGGAGGGACGGTCGATCCATTCAAACGCGCCCGCCCTCAAACACCTTAATGCATCATGCCACCGCACGAACGGAATGCCGTTGCTCTTCCATTGTCGTCAGCAGACGGCCATCCGGATTGCAGTGAATGCCGAACGGTTTTAACCCAGCTCGCATGGCTGAAGTGAGTTGTTCTTCTTCGCGACCAACAAACGCGACAGTATCAACGTCGTTAGTAAGATTTTTTGCGTTCTCAATCAACCACGCGACATCAGATTGTTCATCAATAGAATCTCTTCTGCTGCTGATCGTGGAAAAACAATTTCCGATATGCCATGCGTTGAGCCTTTCCTGCATGTCGGAAACCGTTACGAGTGAATCGCTCACAAGCCCAAGTCGCATCGACTTTTCATACAGCGACTGAATCAGAGTGACGACTGACGTAAATGGTTTATCGACAACGGAAGCCTTGCGCCACAAAGCGCGACACGCTGCTACCAATTCTGTGGCCAAGCCTGTTGGAATTTCCCAGCGTCGGAGGCATCGCTCGAGTATTTCTTCAGATGACATGTGCACCGATCGATGCAGCCGAATTTCTTTCCGCCACTGGGAACAAAACAGAGCGAACGAAATATTTCGGCCCAGACGTTCGAGCCATTGGCAGCATCGCCTTTGCCATGCCGTTCCATCAAATACGACATTTTCAAATTCAAAAATCACTGCTTTCACACCCACAAAAGATGGATACAGCAGATTGTTTCCACTTGAGAAACTTGCGGCGGGGATGCCTTGAGATTCTTGTATCGATCGTACAAAGGTCTGCATGTCGTGGCGTTTTTTATGATTTTCTAGCGCGGACATCGATCACACTATGTTCCGTCACAATGGGAATCGACGAACGCTTGGGGAAACTTTGCGGACAACCGACAAAGCGGCATAAGTCCGACAATCCGGACACGACGGCAGATTTTTTGCGACGATCGATCCGTGTGGGATGAAAACACTCTTCCCTGTCAGATGCGCGATCGCTGAAGAAGTTGTCGTGCCATTGCATCGAGCGATTCGAGTCGAGCGCGACAGCTCGCCACCAGTTCCGCATCGGTCATCTGCGCAACTTCCTGGGGCGTGATCATCTGACCAAACTCAAGTCGAATGCGCCCGGGTCGAGGAAACTTCCACGACCTCTCCCAGCACTCCCACGCTCCCACAATTGCAACCGGCATGATTGGAACGCCAGACCTTCTCGCCGCAATCACGAACCCGGCTTTGATCTCCCCCAACGAGCCATCTCTAGAACGTGTCCCTTCCGGAAATATGACAACTCCAACGCCATGCTGGAGCCGACCAATGATGGCCCGAAGGCCGGCAATAGCCGATGCGTCACGGTCGATTGGGATTGCGTCGAGTATCGAAATAATTGCTGCAAACAGTTTCCAATCGTAGAGCGATTTTCTCGCAAGGCTTGAAAGTCGACGCGGGCTGGCCAGTCCCAGGAGCAATGGGTCGAGATGGCTTTGATGCGTTGAGAGCACCAGCAGACCTCCTTGAAGAGGCATTGGTTGCGCGAATCGCACTCGAAATCCAAACACGGACACCGCAATCGCGCGGCAGACGATCCAAAGAAACGTATACATCGCGATACCGAAAGGACGCTGACCACGATGTCGAGTGGAGGCAGCTGAATCAGTCGTCATGTTTTCCGCGTGCCTGACGCGTCTCCTCGACGAGCGACACAAGGCATTCCACGACTTCCTCTAATGTCAGACTGTCGGTTTCGATCACCACCGCATCAACGGCCGCAACCAATGCTCCAACGGGTCTGGCAATATCGGCGGCATCTCGCACGCTTTGCGATTCGAGCACTTCCTGAAATGTTAAACCGCTTCCACGGACAACTTCCTCTTGATGTCGTCGCTTTGCCCGATGAACCGCAGATGCGGTCAAAAACACCTTGACCGTCGCCGTTGGAAAAACAACCGTTCCCTGATCCCTCCCCTCGGTAACGATATCGCATTCGCTACCAATTTTTCGCTGAATGATTTTCATGACCTCTCGTACCGCAGGCGCATCAGCTACGTATCGAGTTGCTGCCGTGACTTTTTCGGAACGAATCTCTGCCGAGACGTCCGTACCGTCTACAAGTACTCGACCAGTATCAAAGACAATCTGGACCTCGCGTGCCAGTTCGGCAATCAACGCTGAATTTTCCAGTGCATAGCCTCGTTGCATCGCCGCCCATGCCAACGCTCGATACATCGCTCCAGTGTCCATATAGTGGACGTTGAGCCGTGCCGCGAGCGCTCGCGCCGCCGAACTTTTTCCAGCACCAGCGGGCCCGTCAAGCGTGACAATCAACGGCATGAAAAGATTCCTCGCTTCGCTCCGACCTTTGTGCTTACGCCGTGAACTCGACAACAACAAAAGCCCATTCATAACTTGTCAGATCCATAAGGATCGAATTTCCCTCGAGTTCGATCGATTCGCCTCGCTTGCCAGCGGCGTCGCATCGCCATGCAGCAACAATTGGCACTCGAGATTGAACTGCTACTCGGCCCGCTTTTCCAAGTGATTCCAAAATGCCGAGTCTTACTCCGGAAGTACGGTTTCCTTCCTTGATTGCTTCCATGACACCGACACGCACATTCGCCGGACCGAAAAATGGATCTGATTCCCAAGAAGATTCGCCTTGTGGAGTACTCGATGCAGTGCTGCAAGCCAGATCGATGGCAGACTCAAAGGGACGCTCCACGCCGACCCCCACGGCGAGTCGAAATCGCTTTTTCGTTTCACCTCGCACGATCAGCAGTGTGTCGAGCATGTGAGGACTCGACTGAAGATGCCACGGCAGACCGATTGGAAACAGAGTGATACCGTGACCGCAATGATGAAGATCGATGAAGTGACTGGAGAAAAACTGTGTTCGCTGCGTTGCGATTGACTGCGTATGCAGACTTCTTCGCAAGCTCACATCTTCATTTTCACTCCACGCAAATCGGCAGGCGGCATACTCCTCAAAGAGACGGCCTTGAGGAGCCGATTCAAGCTCCAGTTGTATATCTAAAATCACGAACTTCGATCCGCGTTCCAGCGACATAGTTTGCACAAAAGACCCCACCGCCGATCCGTCTGATTTTTGAAGATGCCCACGGCTTTCGGCAGTCTGACCAAGCTCGGTATTGCGAGTCTGAATGATCGAATCCGCCTTCATCAGCGAATACTCGGCCCGGTCACTCGGATCAACCCATGCCGAACCTGTGGGGGGCGTGGCTCGCGTGCTTCTTCGAGAAAGTTGCTGCGAGAGCAGGTTCGCGCGATCCAGCGGCCCTTGTAAGGAAAGAATTCCACCGGTACGAGGATGGACTTTGAGTTTTACAAGTCCATTGTCAAGCACCACTGAGGTTTCTTTGTGCGTCGAAGAAAAAACCTTTTTGAACCAGGATCTTTTTGTAAATGGAACAGTTTCTTTTACGCTGGTCGCTAGAACCGTCGGCACAGCCGCTTGCTGTTCACACGGTGTGGGGATCAAGAACGTGCAGGCTTGCTGTGCAAGACGGATGCGAAGAGCCTCCGCTACGTGGTTCTCAATCGCCTTGGAAAGAACATCTGGTTCGATCGCATCACCCGATTCAGACGGAGTCTCTGTACGAAATGCATCAGGCTCCCAGTGGGCACGAGTTCCGGAACCGGTTGTGCGACGAAAAAATTCATCTACCGTAACAAAGGACCCCAGCAACGTGCTCGACCGACCAATGATTCGCAATTCCTGAAACCACGGACTTGCATTCTCAGGAAAATGGGCAAACGCGATCGCCGCAGTGTGATCGTGATCCATCGCGTCACCAATTTTTTCGGCAAGGCTCAGAATGGTCGTCGTGCTACGGGCATCCAAGGGCGTTCGAGCCAGTGCGTCGATCGAGACTGAACCTGTTCCCTCCCATCGAATTCTTCCAGTATGAGGATCTGGCAGCGACATCCCGTCGAAGAGCATGTACAGCACGCCTGAATATCCGAGTCCGGAAAGAACCTGTGGCAAAAGAGCGGAAAAACCTCCCGTTCGACGTGCGTAGACCCTTGGTGCTTGCCCCACCAGTTTCGTCCACAACGCCTGTCCTTTTTTTAAGTCGTTGAGCAATGTTTCTGGAGCCATGTTTGCGACGGGTGATGCGTCCCATGAGCCACCTGCCGGCGCAATTCTTCCAGACTCAACGGCCTCGCGGAGTTGCGAAAGTATCTGCGGTTGTTTTTCGGAAAGCGACTCGATGAGATGTGCATCTGCAACCCAGGTAGCAACCACGGGTGAATCGATCTCTGATTGAAGCTCATCTCCAAGCGTTGATTCTGCAAGCAACACCAGATCAAGAAGCCAAAAGTCTGCCGGATAATACTGAGCCCTCGCAGCCTCAAGAAAACCATACGCTTCCTTGAGTCGTTCTCTGAATGTTTCTTCGTCGGCAAGAACGGCGGCCTTTGCCGCATCCACCACTGCCTGCCCAAATCGTGTCGACGCGAGGTTCGTAACGCTTCGCATCCGACGTGCGAGAAGTTCTCCGAGCAGCCACGCCAATCCGATCGCATGCAGTTCGGCTGCGTGTTCTGCACAAACCACGGCGGGAGCGTCGAGCTTTGAAAGTGACTCGGCCACTATCGCCGATCGGCTCACGGCCCATCGGATCATGCACACTTCAAACGTTCCAGCAAAATCACCCGCCAGACGCGAGTCGAACGCGGCCGGAACAATGTAGATCGACCGTGCGACAACGTGTGGGGGTGAATCAATGCTCGCCCATGTTGGAATGCATCCTGCCGCTGCAATTAAAGCCGGATGCCAAGCGGCAGTCCACGCCGCAAGAAGGTCGTCCGCCTGGGGGCCTTCAAGCCAGGTTGGAAAATCCTCCAAGGAATGACACGGGAAAAAAACGGTGATCTGCTGTGGTTGCATGGTCATGTTAAGGGTACCGTCTAAAAGCGATTGCTGCTGTTTTGTACTTTGAAAAACGTTCCTTGATCTTTTTGTGCTCCATGCGTCGAATTGAAGCCCTGATAGGATTGCGTTTCAAGAACCCGCAAGAATGGTCGTTGTTTTTGGCGTTCTATTGAAGATCGTTTGACAGTGCGCAAATCGCGTTCGTACATTGGTTTACGGAGTTTCGGACGGTTGAGGCGACGTTCGGCTTTAAGGCTTTGAGGCGATCGAACCTTCACGGACTTTTTCTACATCTCTTTGTGGGGTTTTGCCATGTCTAAAAGCGGTGCCGTCTGGGGTATCGATATTGGAAAGTGCGCGCTGAAGGCCATTCGTTGTCGCGTGTCGAGCGAGCCTCGCAAACTCGTCGTCGAAGCCTTTGACTATATCGAATACCCTCAGCTTCTGAGTCAACCAGATGCCGATCCTGTTGAGTTGGTGAGAACAGCGCTGACCGGATTTCTGTCGCGAAATGATATCTCTCGAGACGATGTCGCAGTCTCTGTGCCCGGTCAGCTTGGGCTTGCAAAGTTTATCAAACTTCCACCGATTGAAACCAAGAAAATCAGTGACATCGTCACCTACGAAGCGCGTCAACAGATCCCTTTTCCACTGGATGAAGTGATCTGGGAATTCCAGCGAATGCCTGGTGGAATTGAAGAAAGCGGTTTCGTGATCGACGCGGAGGTGGGGCTCTTCGCGATGAAACGCGATCAGGTTTATCGAGCGCTTGCTCCACTGACTCGTCAGAAAATCGAAGTATCGATTCTTCAACTTTCTCCGTTGGCGCTTGCCAACATGATTCTGTACGAGCAGTTGCCCGAGACAAGCACGCTTGACCCCGACAATCCTCTGCAATCGGTGGTGTTGGTAACAATGGGCGTTGATTCGACTGATTTAGTCGTCACCAACGGTCTTCGCATTTGGCAGCGCAGCATGCCCATCGGCGGAAGTCATTTCACAAAAGCACTTGTGAGTGGAAAAAAACTTACGTTTGCCAAAGCCGAGCATCTCAAACGCAATGCCGTACGAGCAGAGGACCCCAAAGAAGTGTTCCGAATGCTTAAACCGGTGTTCAATGAATTTGTGACCGAACTGCAGCGATCACTCAACTTTTTTACCGGCACCGATCGCACGGCAAAAATTGGAAAGGTATTTCTGCTTGGAAATGCCGCAAAACTAAGAGGCTTGAGCGACTTCGTTGCGAAACAGTTGCAGATGGATGTGCATCGACTTGATGTTTTTCGCGGTCTTGAAGGTTCTGAACTTGCATCGCCCGCTTTTAAAGAAAACCGCCTCGCCTTCGGTACGGCTTATGGATTGGCCCTGCAGGCCGCGGGAGAGTCGTTCCTCAAGACGAATTTACTGCCTCCTGAAATTCGAATCGATCGAATTATTCGCGGGAAAAAACCTTGGGCTGTTCTTGCGATCGCAGCATTATTAGTTGGCGTTGTGATCAGCTTCGCCGGAAATGTCAGGGCCTGGAAGAGTTTTTCTTCTGATAACTACATACAGGCTTTCAGCAAATCGGATGCCGCTGGGAAAAAATCTCAGAACGCCGTAAAGGCTGTGGAGACAGAAAAAACTGAACGCGAAAATGCGATCAAGCAGCGTGACCGCCTCGTTTCAGTTGTTGAACGCAGGTTTCTCGCGATTGATCTTGAGCGAGCGATAGCCGCATCGCTTCCGAATGAATCGGGCAAAGCTCCGCTCGCCCCCGGCGACAAACGTTCGCTTTCCGATCAGATTGCCGATCGCACCGAACTCCATATTCAGAAAGTCGACTGCGAGTTTTTTCCTGATCTTTCGGTTTGGTTTACGGCTATCAAAGACAAGTGGGAAGAAGAGCAGGTGCTCGAGGAAGAAGCCGAGGGGGAGGAATCTGATTCTGAAAAAGAGACACCCGTCGCGGAAGAGGCTGATAACGCGAAGGAAAAAGCTGAATCAGATATCAAGGCCAAAGAAACCGGACCAACCGGTGAAGGGTTTGTGATCGAAATGGTGGGATATCATTTTCATAATGAAGACCGTCACAAACCTCTTGAAGGTGCGCAGTTCGTTCGCTCAACGTTGATTCGAAACCTTTCGTCAAAAAACGACGCGGTCAAAGTACTGATTTCGGCAGGGCCGAAGAAAGGTGACGAGATTTCGATGGCAGATCTCGGTATCTCTCATCCGCTGATTGTTCGCTCCTCCACAATTCGTGATATTCTTCTCGGGGGCAACGCTTCAGGTGGGTCGGGTATGGGTGGACCGGGTATGGGTGGACCGCCGGGTATGGGTGGACCGCCGGGTGGGCGCGGTCGAAGACCTCCTGGCAATCCCAGAGCGGGCGCTGCGCCTGGCACTGTTCCACCAGACTTAGAATCGGGGAACCCTGACAGACCAGACGAGTTAACACTGAAGCGATATGAATTCACAGTACAGTTTTGCTGGAAACCAACGATACTTGGAAAGCCTACGCCGGAAGTGGATGAAAATGATCCAGCGTCTCTTGCTCGTGGAAACTAATTCAGTGTTTGTTGTTCGATTTCATTTTTTGACCTGACTTTCTGAACGATTCACACATTATCAACTTCTTCTATCTGATTGATTTTCTCTCTAGGGTGACGCAATGCAGCTTCCGGATCAGGTGAAACCGTTCCTTGAAATTGTAAAGAAGCATCATTTTTGGATGCTTGCAGGAGTCGTACCGCTTGTGGTCGTACCAATTTTATTTCTTGCTCAGGGAAAAATCGCGAAGGCTCGGGAAGAAAGTAAAACGAAAATCCAGTCTCATCTCAATGCGATGGGAAAAGTAACAGGATTGTCGCCGCATCCAAATCAAGAATGGTCAAAGCAGATGAACGCTCAGACCATGAAGATCAAACGGGATACATTTGCGGTCTGGAGAAAAATGTATGACGACCAGAAAGCTGTGCTTCATGTATGGTCGGAAAGTCTCGGCCCTGACTTTGTAAAGAACGTGCAATCGCTCAAATCAAAGCCATTGTCAAAACCATTGCGCGAGCAGTATCAAAACAAAGTTCGTCAACTGGTTCGAGAACTTCCGAAACGAATGGGCTCTCGTGAACAAATGCTCGAAGCTCGGGGCCAACAGCAGGGAATGGGAGGGCCTCCAGGCATGGGCATGGCAGGGCCACCGGGTGGTGGATTGCCGATAGCCAAGGGTCCAGTCCAAAGAAATCTTGTTGATTGGAGTGCGCAGGATCAGGCAAGGATCTATGCGTCGTTCAACTGGCGCACCACGCCTTCGACCAGGCAGGTCCTTCTGGCACAAGAAGAGCTCTGGGTGTATGGCTTGTTGTGTGATGTGATCGCCAAAACAAATACGGGTTCTTTGGGAATGTACAACTCGCCGGTGCCAATCGTAATTCGGCTTTCGATCGGTTATCCGGCGGCCGAAGCGAATCTTGGTGGATCTGGAGAAGGCCGCATTGCAACTGTCTCTGCAGCAGCGGGCGGTGGCATGGGTGGCGGTGGCATGGGCATGGGGAGCATGGGCATGCCTTCGGGAGGGCCATCCGGCCCCGGTGGTCCTGGAAGTGGTGGTGGTCCCACTGCGTCAGCGGGTCGTCCGGCGCATCCTCGTTTTAGTAGTGAATCAGGAGCGGGAGGGGGAGGTTCGGGCATGATGCCCGGCGGTTCTTCTTCAGGACCTCCTGGCCCTGGAGCGCCTGCGGCAAGCGGTGCTGCGGATGACTCGGCACTTTTGAACTGGGTTTATTGTGATTCTTCTGGCAAGCCACTGACTGCCGAGGAGCTTGAATCGTCGGAAGATTCAAAGATGTTTCGCATGATGCCCTTTCAGATGGAAGTACGAATTGATCAACGTAAAATCGATTCTCTTCTTGTTGAATTGGCTCGCGCTGCACTGCCGATCGATGTACGCCAAGTACGAATCAATGCTCGCGCCGCAGTCGGCGGCGGTGGAAGTGAATCAGACGCAGGCATGTCTCAACAACCGATGTCGATGCAGCTTAGTTCCGGCATGGGTGGCGCGGCAGGATCAGGCACGAGTGACAATCTTTCCTTACGACAGCACGACGTTACGCTCGAACTGAGAGGCTTGATAGGCCTCATGCAGTCACCCGATAAGACCGTACTCGGCATCGAAGAGACCGCCGAAGAGACCGTTCTAGAACCGACCGCTGAAGCGAATCCCGCAAGCGATCCAAGTTTGGAACCCACCCCAAATACAGAAGAGATGCCGGCAGAAAAGCCACCTGTCAGCGAAGATCCCGTGAGTGCTCCTGAAAATGATACGTCGGTCGAACCCCCCGCTGCGAAGAAGCCCAGCCCGACGGATGGAGCTTTTTATGATCGGCTGCGAACTCGTACGATCATTCAAAACGTGTGCAGTTTTTATCGAAAGCCTGAATCTGTAATCCGCTTTTCTGTTTTTGATCGACCGGAGAAAATAACATGAAGTCTGGATCTAAATTCAATCCGATGTCTTTCTTGCTCAATCACGGCGAAAAACTGGTCGTCGGGATCTTTGTCGCCCTTGCGTGTGGTTTGGTTTTGGCAGGGCTCGACGCAGTTCGTTCTAAGGGTGCAACCCCGGGAGAGTTGCCAGACGTTCTTACTTCAAAAGCCGACACCGCCGACAAACACGTTGATGCTGAAAAAAACGTACCAGCAAAAATGCTTTCCAAAGTAGACGACCTTTCTCAGACCATCTCGGCGTGGCGGAAACCGGAGATCGCCGCAGCATCTTTGGTCACTTCTTTTGACAAGCCGCTACGCGAAGAATCCACGAAAAGAATTCGTCCACAAATTCTTCCCCTTGAAAAAATTCATGCGGTTGCCGGCTTCGTGGTGATTGCGGCAAAAACTCAAAATGCCGGTATGACGGATCTGATGGAAAACCCATCCCCGTCCGGCGGACAAGATGACTCTCGTCCTACGCGATCGACAAAGCCCGACCCCAAACCCAAAAAAAAACCGGCCTCCGACAAAGATTCTGGGCCTGGAATGACACCTCCCGGCATGATGGGCTCCAGCATGATGGGCCCGGGCATGATGCCATCCGGACAGATTGGTGGTGCCAAAGGCATTATCAAACCCTACGTCATGGTGACAGGATTGATTCCCTTCACAGCACAGATCAACCAGTACATCGATTGTTTTTCAAACGCAAGTTTTCAAGATCCACGTCGAGACATACCGATGTGGAGCGACTATCGAATTCAGCGGTCTCTTGTACAGCCGGGCCGGGAACCTGCCGAGCGAGATTGGAAGACGATTGACTTTGAATCAGTTGCCAAGCAGGCGAAAGATTGGTCGGGGGTATCTGTAACACTTCTCGATCCAAAGTACATTCCGGCGACCGCTTCATCCGGTGGCCCCTCGCAGCAAAGAGTGTTTCCGCTCGTCATGCCACTTCCAAGTTTGGCAAACGAACCGTGGGGCCTTAACGCTCTTCATCCTTGGTTTCAAACTGCTATCAAGGAGTCGCTCGAGTTTCGTATCAAAACGATAAAAAGCCAGTCGGATTCTGGAGCCAACAACGATTTGGCTTTTGGCGGACAATCGGGCGGAGGATTTCCAGGCATGTCGTCCGGAGGAAATGGTCCACCATCGGGATCGTCTTTCGGATCGGGGAGTGCCATGCAAGGATCTTCCGGATATCCGTCTGATGGTGGTGGGTCGTCTGGCGGCATGATGCCACCGGGAGGCATGATGAATTCCGGCGGTATGAGCGGAGACTCCGGAGCAGGATTTGCACCAGTTGAATATCAGCTATTTCGTTTTGCTGATTTTGATGTTCAGCCTGGTCAGAGCTATCGCTACCGAGTGGAACTGCGACTGTGGAATCCAAATTTTGAAGTCGAAGCAAGCCATCTTGTGAGCCCCGATATCGCAGATGATCCAAAACTGACGTCGCCTTTCAGTGAAGTTACGGTTTCTGTTCAGGTCTCAAAACCCGTAACGATGCTCGTTCGGGCGCTTGAAAAGTCTGACATGAAACGTGTCAAAACAGGAACCTTTGAGCTCGCAATTCTCGGCGAGGATAAAAAAACTGGGAACCTTTCCTTGCGATCTCTCGTGGCCGAACTTGGCAGCCTGGCAAATATCGACAAGTCTTCCGTAAAAGCGAACGACACTCGTTTTCTGGGTCAAGATATTGAAACCGATTCCATTCTTATCGATACCAATGGAAAACAGGACGTTGGAGACGCTGCTGCTGCAAGTAAGAAGCTAAAAATCCCTCCTGAGCCGTTTGAAATGCTTCTGCTCGATTCCAGCGGCGAACTTAATGTTATCTCGCTGGCAGACTCAGAGCGGCTTGTCATGCAGTGGAAAGCCACGCTTCTAACAGATTCTAAAGCAGCGGATAAACCCGCTGCTTTAGGTCTACCAGGATCTTCAGGTTCCTCGTCTGGTGGGTCTGGCAGCAGTTCTTTCCCAAGCTCTCAGTCAAAATGAGGTCTACTCAAATGTTTTTTTGTCAATCACGCATGCACTGTTCACTAGTTGTTTCTTGTAC
>Ga0194035_1001545_pt1 | contig 12080 bp, 16 predicted proteins | sample JunL2320m_MetaG_FD_148680 | JGI IMG/M metagenome (GOLD analysis project Ga0194035, IMG submission 148680) | Anoxic zone freshwater microbial communities from boreal shield lake in IISD Experimental Lakes Area, Ontario, Canada - Jun2016-L239-20m | ecosystem: Environmental > Aquatic > Freshwater >...
GGTTGCTGTGGCAATCCATGGCTCTGCTTTTACGACCAGCATGTGCTGGTTGGTTTGCGAAGTCTTGGGATCCGAAGCTGCACTGGTGCTGCAGGGTGCATTTCAAGGTGCCGGAGTAACCGTGGGCGCATATGTCGATTGAGCGAATTAGTGCCCTGCTGGCTAAAGCGGAACGCACCGACAATGCCGCTGAGGCTGACGCTTATTTAATGAAGGCTCAAGCACTGGCCACCGCCGCAAGTGTCGATCTGGCGTTCGCGCGAGCGCACACCGCGAAAATTGAAATGCGTCAAAGCCCGGAAATCCGCACGGTCACCATCGGAGAAAAAGGCAAGAGAGCCAATCAACACCTGATCTCACTTTTTATTGCGGTGGCGCACGCAAATGACGCGCACGTCGATATTGCGAGTAACTCAACTTATGTCATGTCATATGGGATGCCGGGCGACCTTGATGCGATTGAGGCGCTCTTCGCTTCACTTGCAGTTCAAATGACCCACTCGGCACAAAATTGGCTCTCCTTAGGACTATGGCGAACTGAGACGTATGTGGCCTGGAAAAAGGCCGGTGGGAGTTGGTCACGCTCGACGCGGCCGCATACTGCTCAGACTGCACGGGTAAGTTTCTACCGCTCCTACATTGCGCGAGTAGAGGAGCGCCTGCAGGCTGCTCGTGAGCAGGCACGCGATCAAGTGCTCGCCGAACGTGGCAAAGGTCGAGCCGGTCGAAAGGCGGGTGAATTGGTGCTGCGGGGGAAGGCCACTGAGATAAGTGACTTCCATCGCGCCAATACCTCAGCCAGAGGGGCCTGGGGCGGCTATTCAGGTGCGGTTCGCACCGATAAGGGGTCGGCCGGGGCGGCTGGCCGGCACGCGGCATCAAATGCCCACCTGGCGGCCCAGCGGGCGCTACCGGCTAAACCGGTGCTGGAAGGATGAAGCCCATGGGCGATAGCGAACTTCCGCAGTTTGCCGACATAGAGCAGGCTGCTGTGCGCCTAAAAGGGGTTGTACGAGATCTGCCGTTGGCCGGCGCTAGGTGGTTAGAAGTTCTGGTGGGCGGTCCGGTGATGTTGGTAACCGAGAACTTGCAGCGCGCTGGGTCATTTAAGATCCGCGGCGCTTACAACCAGATTGACCAACTCTCCGAATCCGAACGCGCGCGTGGGGTTGTTGCCGCCAGCGCCGGTAACCATGCGCAGGGGGTGGCCGTCGCCGGTCAGCTACTTGGCGTCAAAGTCACGGTTTTCATGCCAGACGGAGCGACAATTCCGAAAATTGAAGCCACCAAAGGTTACGGTGCTGATGTCTACTTCGCTGGTCCGACAATCGATACCGCACTTGAGGCGGCACGCGAATTCAGCGGACGCACCGGGGCGGTACTTATTCATCCTTTCGACCATGCTGATGTAGTTGCCGGCCAAGGCACTCTCGGGCTAGAAATTATCGAGAAGCTGCCCGATGTGAAAACAGTTGTCGTCTGCACGGGCGGCGGTGGCCTACTCGCGGGGGTGGCGCTAGCAATCAAGTCAGTACGGCCTGAGGTTCGGGTCATTGGTGTACAAGCGGAGCAAGGGGCTGCTTATCCAGCCTCACTCAAAGCGGGCGCACCCATTGCATTGACCACGATGAACACCATGGCAGACGGCATCGCTGTTGGTCGACCAGGCGCGGTGCCATTTGCGATCATTTCGAATCTAGTTGACGAAATCATCACAGTTTCAGAGAGTGAGATCGCTCGTGCAGTTCTGATGCTGCTCGAGCGGGCGAAATTACTTGTTGAACCTGCAGGTGCAGCGGCTACTGCAGCTGTACTTGCGCGCCCGCAGGATTTCGAACCCCCTGTTGCCGTGGTAATTAGTGGCGGAAATGTCGACTCGCTGCTGCTCATGCGCATCATTAGGTTTGGCATGGCGGCCGCGGGTCGCTTCTTGACGGTTCGAGTGAGGGTACTTGATAAACCGGGTTCATTAGCGCAATTACTGGAGGCTGTGCGCAAGTCGAATTCCAATGTAGTCGAGATTGAGCACATTCGATTTGACCCCGGGTTGTCGGTTGACGAAGTCGATATTGTGGTTCAAGTTGAGACCCGTGGCCCTGAACACCGTGATGAGTTGCTTCGCCAATTGGCCGAAGCCGGCTATGAAATTCAGGACCGGTAGGCTCAGAAATATGTCAGACAAACCAGCGGTTTATGCCGAGGGCATCACTCGCACTTTCGGTGATGTTAAAGCCCTTGACGGCATGGATCTTGTCGTGCAAAGGGGTCAGGTAGTTGGCCTTTTGGGCCCCAATGGCGCGGGCAAAACCACCATGGTGCGGATTTTGAGCACCCTGTTGAGACCAACGGGTGGCCACGCTGAAGTCGCTGGCTTTGATGTTGTTAAGCAGGCTAATCAGGTTCGGCGGATGATCGGTCTGACGGGCCAGTTCGCGGCGGTTGATGAGTACTTAACCGGACGCGAAAACTTGCGAATGTTCGGTGATCTTTTCCATCTGACACCGAAGTATGTCAAAGCTCGATCCGAGGAGTTGCTGACTTCATTTGATCTAGATGATGCTGCGGATCGACCAGTGCGCACCTACTCAGGTGGTATGCGCCGGCGACTTGACCTCGCGGCTAGTTTGATCGCCCGGCCGGAGATCTTGTTCCTGGATGAGCCGACAACGGGGCTAGATCCGCGCTCGCGACTCGGCATGTGGCAGGTAATCAACGATTTGGTGGCCGATGGCACCACCGTGCTGTTGACAACTCAGTACCTGGAAGAAGCCGATCAATTAGCGCAAAAGATTGTAGTAATTGACCACGGACACGTGATCGCGCACGGCACCGCTGAGCAACTCAAAGATCAAATAGGTGGTGACCGCATTGAGGTAACCGTCCATGACGATGCCACTGCCGAGCGCGCCGCACGTGCTATGGAGTCGGTTATCTCAGGTCACCCGTTAATTGAGGGCAAAAAGATTTCAGCACCGGTAAGTGGTGGTTCAATGGTTTTGGTTGGGGCGATTAGGGCACTCGACCTTGAGCAAATTGAAATTACCGACATCATGTTGCGCCGACCAACCCTTGACGATGTCTTCATGTCATTGACCGGCCATCTGGCCGAGGACGAAACCCAACGCCCTGAACCAACTCGTCGAAGAGGAGTGCGTAGGCGATGAGTGCAATTACGGTAGGTCACCCGGTCGCATTGCGGCGACCGATTTACGGTTGGGCATTGCACGACGGGTTCGTGGTTGCGCGCCGCAATCTCATTCAAACCCTTCGCGTACCCGAGTTGCTCTTCTTTTCACTGGTGCAGCCCGTTATCTTCGTGCTGCTCTTCGCGTATGTCTTTGGGGGTGCAATTCCCATCCCTGGCGACGGTGCGAGCTCGGCTGATGCGGCAAATGCATACCGCCAATACCTGATGCCGGGTATTTTCGGCCAGACGGTGGCTTTCGCGGCAGCAGCGAGCACGGTGGGCCTTGCCGAAGACATGAGCAGGGGCATCATTGATCGCTTTCGCGCCTTGCCGATGTCGCCATCAGCGGTGCTTTTAGGGCGTACGTTCGCAGACGCAGTCCGCCAAATTCTGGTGCTAACGGTATTAAGCATCACCGGGTTACTAGTTGGATGGCGAATAAATAATGGCTTTTTCAGCGCACTCCTGGCCTACGCCCTGTTGCTGTTTTTTGCCTACACCGTTGCGTGGGTTGGTGCTTGGATCGGGTTGAGTGTGCCTAACCCCGAGACAGCAAATACCGCAGGCTTGGCGTGGTTGTTTCCGTTGACCTTCCTGTCTAATGCGTTTGTGCCGATTTCCTCAATGCCAGATTGGCTGCAGCCGATAGCCGCATACAACCCGGTTTCTACTTTGGTGCTGTCCACGCGTGAACTATTCGGTAACCCGACGGGTATCCAGCCGCACTACTGGTCGCTCGATCATGCGGCGCTGTACACCCTGATCTCCTGCGCGGTCCTAATCGGAATCTTTGCACCCTTGGCGGTACGCAAGTACCGCAACGCCACTTTGCGCTAGCGGATATACGGCTCGACTTTTACGATGTCAACCGACATCTCCTTGCCATTGGCCAGCTGATAAACGGCACTCTCGCCAACGCGCTTGTGCATTACCGCTGAACCCAGCGGTGAGGTGGGGGAGTAAACCTCGATGGAGGCGTGCGCTGCTTCTTCGCGTGAGCCCAGCAAGAAAGTTTCGACTTCGCCGTCGGATGGGAATCGCACAGTTACGACTTTGCCCTGAGCGACTTCATCAACTTCGGCATCTGGGACACCGATCTGCGCGCTCTCCAAGAGCTGCCGCAGCTGACGAATCCGGGCCTCACTCTTGCCCTGTTCCTCTTTTGCGGCGTGGTAGCCGCCGTTCTCCTTTAAGTCACCTTCTTCGCGGGCGAGTTCAATGCGCTTGGTGATCTCGGTGCGGCCCGGGCCTTCGCGCTCGGCAAGTTCACCTTGCAGTCGGTCATATGCCTCTTGGGTCAGCCAAGTCACTTCGCTCATGGGAGTCGAGGGTAACGGTGAATTCATAAAAGGGGAACTGCGAGCGTGAATCGTTATCGATTATGGGGACCAGGGCTGGTTTGGCGGCACGACACCGGGCGGGAATTGGGGTTGGATCACATTCGCGGTGGGCCCGACACTGCATCCCAAGAGTTCGAGGACGTAGGCGGGCGCCAAGGTGCGAAGCTCGTAATCAACGCGCACAGTTGCTGCTCCGGGTTCAAGGGTGATGGCGGCGTAGCCGACATCGGCTCTGGATTTGTCTTGCGCGCGCACGACGCAAGTGACGGTGTCTGCCGCCTGGCGTTGCACGTCGAATGTCACTGACACGTGGTCGGGAGCCACGTCATCCCAGGTGATTAGGGTGGCGGTTAGCGTGTCGCGATTTAGTCCGAGTGAGACAAAAATGAGGGCGGCCACAAAACCCACTATCAAAATGGTCGCGCCGATAATGGTGCCTATGGGTCGTCGATCTAGCCCATATCGGGCGATCATCTCCGGGGAGAGTTGGTCCCGGCGAAATGGCGAAGGCATGAATGCCACACTAATGCTTGTGTACCCAGACCTGCGCCTCATGGCGGTCCATGCCCACCCCGATGATGAATCGAGCAAAGGTGCCGCCGCTACTGCTAAATATGTGGCCGAGGGAGTTGAAGTCTTGGTGGTGACCTGCACCGGCGGTGAGCGTGGCGACGTACTAAATGAGCAGGCCGCCGCCGAGGTTGCCGAACTTGGCCTGGAGGAAGTACGCCGCCGCGAGATGGCGCGGGCCGCTGAGATTTTGGGGGTGCGCCAAGTTTGGCTGGGTTTCCCAGATTCTGGGTTCCCGGAGGGTGACCCGCTGCCTCCGCTGCCAGCGGGTTGCTTCGCGGCCCTGCCGCTCGAACTCGTAGTTGCGCCGTTGGTCGCTCTCATCCGTGAATTTCAGCCACAGGTTGTCACCACCTATGACGAAAAAGGTGGCTACCCGCATCCAGACCACATTCGCACCCATGAAGTGACCATGGCCGCGGTTGATGCAGCCGCTGACCCCGCGATGTACCTAGGTGTTGGCGGTGCGCCTTGGCAGGTTTCCAAGGTCTACTACAACCAACAGTTCAGTAAGCAGCGGGTGCTGGCGCTGCACTTGGCAATGACGGATGCTGAACTGGAATCCCCTTATGACGATTGGCTCAAAGACTGGAAGGATCGCCCGGAGGATGCGGATCGACTAACAACTCGTGTCGATGCGGCCGCATGGTTTGAGGTCCGCGACCAGGCCTTGTCAGCGCATCGAACCCAGATCGACCCCGAAGGGCGGTGGTTCGCTGTTCCGATGGAACTACAAAAATCAGTTTGGCCGACCGAAGATTTTCAACTGGCAAGATCAACCATTGCCGTTGAACTACCGGAAGATGATCTATTCGCGGGACTAAGGGGCAGGTAATGGATCCAGATCCGAATAGCGAACTAAGTAAGCTCATTGATGGTGCTGGGCCAATTGCCGGGCTTTTTGTCCTCGCCCTGGGAGTTGCCTTGGTGCTGCTTTGGTTTTCACTTAAGCGTCAGATGAAGCGGATTAACCCTGACCTGCCTATGGGGCGAGGTAATAGCGAAGACATCGGTGATAACGAACAAGCCGCGGATCGCGAACCGACCAAAGAGGCGCCCGAGCGCGGAGCAGATGAGCAAGCGCCCAACTCCTAGCGCGCTGCTCCGCACGGCGGTCACGCCGCGCTGGGTTGGTTTCGCGTTGCTAGCGACCATCTTCATGATCGGCTGCGTGGCATTAGGGCGCTGGCAGTGGGATAGAACCCAAGACATCATTCAAGCCGAACAGGCATCGAGGTCGGCACCACGCGCCATTGAAGAAGTGGCGGTGCCCGGTGGCACCTTGACGAATGAATTAATTGGCCAACCGGTTTTCGCTAAGGGAAGTTATGAGGCCGCTGGCCAGTTGGTAGTTTTAAATCGCTCATTTGCTGAACAGCCCGGAGTCTGGGTTGTGACCCCACTTCGTCTAGTTGACGGGTCACTTATCGCGGTACTGCGCGGTTGGCTCCCTGACCCCACCGCACCGGGTGCGGTGCCGCCGGCGCTCGCGGTGGTAGTCACCGGTGTGGTGCAACCAGACGAGGGCTTCTATGCCGATGCTAAACCGGACCCGGGCACCTTAGTCGCGATTTCGAGCGTCGAACTGCGCAAACTTTGGGGCCCGGAGACCAGGCCCGGGTATCTCACTTTGGCCACCCAGCAACCCACGTTCACGCCGGGTCCGACACCGGTACCGCCAACCGTGGTTACCGGCAATGTCGCATTTCCGATCCAGAATCTCTTCTACGCCATTCAATGGTTAATCTTCGCGGCCTTCGCCAGTTTCGTATATGGACGCTGGCTGTGGCGCGATGCGCAAGAAATGAGTACTAAGGATGGCGATTTTTCGACTACGGTTACGTCGTCATGATTTATGTAATTGGTGAGGCGTTAATCGACATTATCGTCGACGCTGAGGGCAAGGTTCTGGCCTCGGTTGTGGGTGGGGCACCATTGAATACGGCCCGCACGATCTCACGTCTTGATGTTTCAGCAACCTTCCTGGGCGGGATCTCGACCGATGCCTTCGGTAATCGCATGATGCGACTGCTTGCTGAAGACGGAGTGCACTACGCACTTGGTAGTCAGGTGCCTGAGCCAACCACGCTGGCGATTGCCGAGCTTGATCAACACGGTGCGGCAACATATCGATTCGTCATGGATAAAACTTCGGCTACCGCCGTTACCCCTGATGCTGCGCTGGCGGCGATTGGGTCAGATTGCCGAGCCTTGCATGCTGGCACACTCGGCTTGGTTTTGCAGCCACTTGCCGATGCCACCCGCGCTGTTGTTGAGTCCTCTCCTGCCGATCGACTCGTAATGATTGATCCGAATTGCCGGCCGAGTGTCATGGAGTCATCCGACACGTTCAGGCGCACCCTTGATTCAGTACTTGCCCGCGCAGATATCGTAAAAGTAAGTGGAGATGATCTTGCGTTCATGAGCCCAGCCTTAGATGCGCAGACCGCGGCCGAGGAGTTGCAGCGCGAAAGTGGAGCGCTGGTTCTCTTTACCGACGGTGCCAATTCAGTTCAGCTAATAACGAAGGCCGAGACCGTTACACTTGAGGTGCCGAAGGTTAAGGTGGTCGACACCGTTGGTGCCGGCGACTCCTTCAGCGGAGGATTCTTGGCGCAATGGTTGGGTCGGGGGCTAGGCCGCAACGACCTTACGGACCTAGCCGCCGTGGTCGAGGCGGCAACATTTGGGATTAAAGTGGCGGGTATCACCTGTCAACGCGCCGGCGCGGATCCACCACGCGCGAGTGAACTGTAAACAGGTTAGCCTGACACCATGGAAAAAATCGGTGGTGCCGCACTTCGTTACCGCATCATGGCCTGGGTTACCGGGGTAGTTCTTGGCTGCCTCACCATTTGGCTCATTGTGGGCTATGGGTTCATGGATTATGCGAACACCGATGTCAAGCCGGATCTGTACCGGCTGCTGTGGACAGCCCACGGGTGGCTGTACTTCATTTATCTAATTGTTGGTGTCGACCTAGCGTTTCGGATGCGTTACAGCATTTGGCGCACCCTCGGCATATTAATTGCCGGCACCGTGCCCTTCATGTCATTTGTGTCAGAATATTTTGTTCACAGGGACGTGGTCGCAAGGATCGCGGCGCTGCAGCGCGACCCTTCTTAGTTCGCGTGAGTGCGCGCGATTTTGTCGTGAAATCGACTAAAAATCGCGATTTCACGACAAAAACGCGCGCACCCAGCGCCAACCGGTTGCTAGGTAAGTGACCAGTTGATCGGATCGACGCCCAGTTCATAAAGAAACTCGTTCGCCCGGCTAAATGGCTTGGAGCCGAAGAATCCTCGGTCGGCCGACATCGGGCTCGGATGTGCGCTCGCGATGATTGGCACATCGGGTAGTGCAGGTGCGAGCGACTGGGCATCCTTGCCCCATAAAATTGCGACAAGGGGCTGATCATCACGATCAACGAGAGTTTTGATCGCGGCGTCGGTCACTTGCTCCCAGCCGATGCCCCGGTGGCTGCCAGATTCACCGGCCTGCACGGTGAGCACTCGGTTAAGTAGCAGCACTCCCTGCGTCGTCCACGCTGACAGGTCGCCATGAGGCGGGGTGGCCACGCCCAGATCGCTGGCCAACTCCTTGAAAATATTTTGCAGACTTCGCGGTAGTGGCCGAACTTCTGGTGCGACCGCAAACGAGAGCCCGATCGGGTGCCCCGGGGTGGGGTAGGGATCTTGGCCAACGATCAGCACTCGCACATCGGGCAGTGGTTGCGTGAATGCCCGCAAAATGTGCTCACCGGCTGGTAGCCAGGGGCGCCCACCGGCAGTCTCGGCACGCAGAAATTCACCAATAGCGGTGATGGTGTCCGCTTCGCCTGAAAGTGCTTCAACCCACGTGGGATGCACCAACTCACTTAGCGGTTTTGTCACGCCGGCAATCTAGCGCGCCCCTGTTGGATCGAGGTGGGTTGGGTAAACGTCCAGATCAACGGCTTTGACGCTGAGCCACACTCGGGTTCCGGGTGCCAGACCAAGTTCGGCGACGGCGCCGGGGGTGACCGCGGCGACCACCGCGGGTGGGCCAGCAACTTGTACCCGCACCCGATCATGTGAGGCTTCCAGGGCCATGATTGTGCCGGGCCAGACATTGCGCGGACTACCTTCTGGCTGCACGCGGTGCACCGAAACCGACTCGGGGCGAATCACGGCAAGCACCGGCCCGACTGCTCCTAGATCAGCGCTATATAAAGTGCCACCGGCTTCCAGGGTGAGCTCGCCACGGGTGATATTGCCGCGCAGCAAAGTGACCCCGATCAGTGCGGCCGCATAAGGGGTGGCCGGGCGCCTTGCTATCTCAACGGGTGTCGCGTCTTGGACGATGGCACCGTTTTCTAGCACGATGACGCGATCGGCCAACAGCATCGCATCAAGTGGGTCATGGGTCACCAGAATTGTGCATCCACTAAAAGTTTCAAGTTGCTCGGAAAGGTGTAGGCGAACTTGGGCGCGGGTTTGAATGTCGAGGGCCGCAAGTGGTTCATCGAGCAGCAGCACATCAGGTTTAGTCGCCAAGGCCCGTGCCAGCGCAACACGTTGCGCTTGACCACCTGAAAGTGAGCCGGGCTTACGGTCGGCCAGTTCGGCGATCCCTAGTTTGGCAAGCACCTCATCTGCAATCTGGTTTGAGGCTTTACGGCCGCCCCCGCGCGACCTAGGTCCAAATGCGATATTTGCCAGCACGGTCAAATGTGGGAAAAGCGCGTAGTCCTGGAAGACAAACCCGACCGACCTAGCTGGCGGAGAAACAAAGATATTTCGCGCATCATCCACCGTGACGCCGTCAATGACGATGGACCCGGTGTCGATCGCTGTTAAGCCAGCAAGGGATCGCAGTAAGGTGGATTTGCCAGCACCGTTTGGCCCCAGAATCGCGACCACGGTGCCAGCCTCGAATTGCGCATTGAGGGTGAGGGTGAACTCACCACGATGTGCGGTGAAGTTGGTATTAATCATCATGTGGATGCCGGCCTAAGGTAGCGGCCGCGAAGTGCCACCAGCACCACTATGCAAACAGTTAGCATCACCAGGCTCAAAGCAATGGCGGTTGACCTATCAGTCTCAAGAGCTTGGTACACCGCCAGTGGCATTGATTGGGTGACCCCAGGGAAGTTGCCGGCGAAGGTGATGGTGGCACCGAATTCGCCCAGGGCGCGGGCCCAGCAAAGCACAGCTCCGGCAACCAGCGAGGGCCCCACGAGGGGCAAGGTGATCCGCCTAAAGGTGGTCCACTGTGAGGCACCAAGTGTCGAAGCCGCATCCTCGAATCGACCATCGAGGGAGCGAAATGCGCCTTCCATGGTGATGATCAAGAATGGCATCGCGACAAAAGTCTCGGCGATGACTACCCCGGCAGTCGTAAATGGCAACTGGATTCCAAGAGCTGTATATAGCCATTGCCCGACTAATCCGCGTCGGCCAAAGGCTGTCAACAAGATGACACCGGAAACAACCGGTGGCAGCAGCAGCGGCACGATCACCATGGCGCGCAGTACTCGGGTACCCGGCAAAATCTCGCGAGCCAGTAGCCAAGCCAGTGGAGTGCCAATCAAGATTGCGATCGCGGTAGCCGCCACGGAGGTAACCAACGAGATTCGCAACGCCTCCAAAGCAACCTGTGAAGTCAAGATGGCGCCGAATGAGCCCCACGGTGCTTCGGCGAGTAACCCGACCAACGGGATCACGAGGAAAGCAATCGCAACTAGGCCCGGAATCAAGAGAAATAGCGGCCTCGAGGAAATTGAGCGTCGGCTCTTCACGGTTTCATAAATCCGTATGCTCGAAGAATCCCTTGCGCGCTGAATGAAAATCGCAGGTATTGGACGAATGCCTTTGCGGCCAGCGGATTTGTCGAAGCCTTGACTGCCGCGACGGGGTAACTGGTAACCACATTGAGTGCTAAGGGGATAGCGGCTGAGGTGACCGTGGCCCCAGCCCACTTAACGTCGGTGACGTACACGATGCCAGCGTCTACTTCGTCAGCTACCACTTTGCCCAAGACCATTCGCACATCGAGTTCACGGGTTACGGGTGTCACCGTGATATTGGCGATCTTGAAGAGATCACGCGCCGCAGCCCCGCATGGCACGGCTACGTCACATACGGCGACAAGTACGCCGGGTTTAGTGAGATCACTTAGTTTGGTGATGTTTGCAGGATTACCCGCCGGCATCGCAATGGCCATTGTGTTCTTGGCGAAAATGATTGGGCTTACCGCGGTGCTAGCTGCCATTGCCTTTGCCATGGTCTGCTCGGATGCGGTTGCAATGACATCTACTGGGGCACCGGCATTCAATTGTTCTACGAGAGTAGAACTACCTGCGAAATTGAATCTCACCGTGACTTTCGGAAACCGTTTCGTGAATGCTGCGGCGATTACGGGTAGTACATCGGTCAGCGAGGACGCCGCCGAAATTGTGATGGTGCCGCTCGGAGCGATGTAGGCATTCGGTGTGGCTCCATTGCTTACCGGTGCTGCGCCAAGGGTTAATAGTGAACCCGTTACCACTATTCCAACGGCGACGGTGAGCCTCATGGTGATTCATCCAGCTCGACAACGACATTGGTGGCTTTGATACTCGCGGCGGCGCGTACCCCTGGCTCGAGCCCAAGCTCATCGGCGGCCTCGCGGCTCATTAGCGAAACCACCCGGTGCGGGCCGGCTTGAATCTCGACCAAGGCCATCACGCCATCGCGCTCAACGCGCGTGACGATGCCAGCGAAACGATTGCGCGCTGAAGTCGGGACGGGGGCTGGTACCCGTGGTGCGGCCTGCGCCATCAGGGCGGCCACCGCCGCGCCGTCGACGGTCATTGGCCCATTCGTGCCAGCGGTGGCCTTGAGCCGGCCGGTGTCGATCCAGCGGCGGACGGTGTCGTCGCTGACGGCGAGCAGCTCAGCGGCTTCAGAAATCCGTAATTGCGTCATAAAAAAGGAATATAGCGCATATTAGCGGTTAATAAC
>Ga0194035_1001549_pt1 | contig 12072 bp, 7 predicted proteins | sample JunL2320m_MetaG_FD_148680 | JGI IMG/M metagenome (GOLD analysis project Ga0194035, IMG submission 148680) | Anoxic zone freshwater microbial communities from boreal shield lake in IISD Experimental Lakes Area, Ontario, Canada - Jun2016-L239-20m | ecosystem: Environmental > Aquatic > Freshwater >...
GGCAATAGCTACAAACTGGGCAAGCCTCGCCCACTCAAACCCGACTTCAAAGAGTTTGCGCGTCAGCAGCCTGAGCGCGATCAGCATCACCACATACGCCCCAGCGAGGGCCATGCCGGCGCCCGCAATGCCAAATGGGGGAACCAGCACCACCAAGAGCAGAATGTTGGCTGCGAGTCCGATCAGTGCTGCTGGGAAATTTCTGGTCGTCACCTTCGCTCGACCTCCAACGCTGACCATCAGATGAACAAGACCGTAGAGCGCCCAACCCAAAGCAACCCACGGCAACGCGGTGTAAGCGTCATAGAAAGTCGGGGCGGCCAGTAGGCGGACAACCCACCTGCCAAGCAGGACCAGTGAGGCCACTGCCATGCCGGTTACCGCGGCGTACCAAGTGGTCACGGACGCGTAGAGGCGCGCTGCTTCGCGATCATCCTTGACGGAGTAGGCGAGCGGAGGCCAGGCGTATTGGAAGCCGCGGGCAAGGGCGATCATTCCGCCCGACAACTTGACTGCAAGCGAGTAGAGGCCAGCAGAGGCGGCACCGCCCTTGCCGTGAAAGAGCCAGGCGCGGTCGATCAGGTTAAGCGCGAAAACACTCGCGTCGGCAGGCACTGTTGGCAGCCCAAAGCGCAGGAGCGTTTTCATCCCGCTGGCTTGACCATCCTTTGCCCGCAGTCGCTCCCGCTCCCAAACCCAAAGGGCGACCAACACCACTGCCGAGGCTGCGTAGTTACCAAACAGAAGTCCATTGGCTCCATCCCCGCGGAAGACAACCAACCAGACGGTAAGGCTGACCGTCATCAGCACATTCGCAATTGAGAAAGCGGCGTACTGAGCTGCCTTCTCTTCCACGCGAAGCAATGACTGCGCGAGCTCAAGGTTTGAAAACGCCCAGAGGCCAAGTGCTCCAATGCGGACAATTGTCGGATCGGAGGTGCCCAAAGTCAGGCTGCTGATCGGCCCTGCGAAGTACGCGACGCCAAGACAGGCGACCGTTGACACGGAGAGCAAGGTGAGGACCGACTTGCGCGCAAGGGCGTCCTTCCCGGCCTTGTCAAGCTGCTCGTAGTGGTACCTGACGAACGCCTCGCCAATGCCAAGACGCACGACGATGCTTGCGAATACAACTCCCGCGCCAATCAGCTCTGCCGTGCCGTAATCGGCCTTGGTCAGGTGGCGTGTGTAGACGGGGAGCAGGAGGATCGCCAACGGCTTCGACACGAGGTCGGAGAGTTGGTAGGCAAACGCCGTGCGTAAAAGCCGTCTCAAGTGTCCCGGTCCGGCCATCCCCGCGGACGGTACCGGGGGGACGGGCGGCTACCGTCCGCGGTTATGAACCGTCAGACCGCCCTGTTCCTTTTACCTCGCCCCCTTGAGTCATTCATCCTGCAGGACTTTGTCCGCCCACTGCTGGCCGGAGAGGATGTCGCAGTTCTCGAACCAGGGCGCATGCCAGCCGGGGCCTTGATGCGTCTGCCAGCACCACTGGCGGCAGCCGAGGCAGCACGCCAGGCTGGCCGCGTAAAGATCGAAGGCGACCTGGCAGCAGTGATCCTGATGCACCCAGTGCTGTGGCCGCTGGCCTCCGCGCTTCTGGCTCGTAACCCGGGCGCTGAGCTCTGGTACGGAATCTGGGACCGTTACGACAGCGCGCCAGACGCGGATGCAAAGACCCGCGCAAGGGTGGGAGCACTGCACGACGCCGCCTCCGGCCGGGCCAACTGGCGTTTCGCTGTCTCAGGGGCTCTCGCCGACCTTGAAGCGGCAAAGGGTCGTGAGGTTGACGTCCTGCCACCACCCCACGACTCATTCCCAGCGCCTGACCCCGCACAGTCAATCGTCGCTGCGTCAATGGGTCACCTCGGTCGAAGAACTGACTGGACGCTGCTGCGCAGGCTTGTTGAAGACATGCCCGAGTTGACGCTCTTGATGATCGGCGCCGTCCACCCGGATGAAACACCTGACGACCAGGACATGCACGCTGTTTTGAAGGCTCCCAATGCGGTCCAGCTTGGCTCACTGCCGGACGAGGCTGCAGCACGGGTGATCAGCTTGGCCGATGTCTGCCTGCTTCCCTTCAGGCAGGACGAGTTCAATGACACGGGTCTCCCTCAACGGATTCTGAAGGCCGCACGGGTTGGCAGGCGCACTCTCGTGCCACCGCTCAAGGGTCCGCTTACTCAAGGCGAAGCGGTAACCGTCTGCTCCACCCCAGAGGAATGGCGGTCTGCGCTGACAGCGGCCAAGCATGCGGACCGGTCCGGTGAGGCGGGACTGCGTGAGTGGGCACTCTCAAACAACGAAGCTCTGCTGCTCGGGCCGATCCGGCAACGGATGCAAGCCCTCGGCGTACGCACTTAGCCCAAGCAGAGAAAAGGGTGGGCTGACTTTCCGTCAACCCACCCGATTATCAAATCCGTTTGAAGCGAACGCCTAGAAAGGCGAATTGCTGCAACGTGCGACCGCGTTCTTGCGGCCAAGAGTCGCGAGACTCTTCGGCGGAGTGTTGGCTCCGTACTGCGCCTGCGCCGTCTCAATGCAAGCCTGCTGCTTAAGGTTGCCTGCGCCAGTCCACAGCAGTGCTGTGGCCAAAATCGCAAGTGCCCCGTAGAAGATCTTGCCGAACGGGGGAAGCCCGATAGGCAGCGCTCCGCCAGCTGTCTCTTCGACTACTGCGTCGTTGGTCTCCTTGATCGCAACATCCGCATTCGCGGGGGCTGCGTTTGAAGGTGCCTGAGTCTTCTCTTGTTCGTTCATGGTTCGGCAGTTTACCTGCTTTTTACTATCCGCGTGTGACAAATGACACAGTGTCACCATCCGTCCGGTCCAAGAGGACCCGGAGGCTCAGTAAGGCCACTCCCCGCGACCTTGATCCAACAGCTTGGCAACCGGCCGAAGGTGAGCAACAAGCAAGACCTTGATTGCGACATTCCTGGCAAACCAACCGAGCTCACGGACTTGGAAAAAGATGCTCTTCCTGCGAGCCTCGGGCGCGGGCGAAGAACGGCGGTACTCCGCGAGGGAACGCGACCGGCCGATGTACTCCCACTCGCGGCTCAGGAAAAGAAGTCGAACCTGGGCGAGCGTGACTCCGACGGACGAAAACGAATCGTGAATCAGCATTGTCCCGCCTGGTGACACACGGGCTCCCCAGTCACGGATGTCAGCTGCCGCGGGGCCATAACGATGGGCTCCATCGATGTAGAGCATGTCAAGCGTTCCCTCGATCGCGCCGTGGGCGCCCTGCGATGGAAGTCGCACATGGCGAATCCGGTCGTCAACGCCTGCTGCCTTGAGGTTCGAGTGGAAGAGTCCGTGATCGCCTTCGCCCTCATCAACCGTGCCATCTATCTGCTGTGGCCCACGGTCGTTCCCGGCGTGAGGGTCAATGGCTGCGATCTCACCTGCGGACGGCGCCGCTTTGGCCAGAATGATGGCTGAGCGACCCCTGTATGAGCCAATCTCAGCGATCTTGCCGTCCGCCGGAACGGCAGACGCGGATTTCCAGAGAAGGCGCGCTTGGCCTTCGGTCATCCAGCCCTCGACGCCATTGACTGACGCCCATGCGGCATCGAACCCGTTTGCCTTGGAATCTGAAGCTGCTGGGCTGTCGCCGAAATCAACCAGAGAAAGAAGCGTATCGCGCTTGAGCCAACTGGAGGCCCTGCGCGTGAAATCCTTGCGGGCACTAGGCTTGAGGTCTAGTGGGGACGGTTTCTCAAGCAGGGGGTGGTGGTGCCCTAAGTAGTCGTGTCGGGCGAATTGCGGCCCGACCCGATGCCCGCTTCCTGTTTGTGATCACAGGCCTCGCATTTCTGTTCCGCATAATTGTCATTCTCAGCATTCAACGCGGCAACAACTTCGCCTTCAACGACGCATTCTTTTACCACTCTGTTGCGGCGATGGCGGCAGACGGAAAGGGCTTCTCCACCCTTGACGGCCGGCCATTCGGACAGTGGCCACCCGGCTATCCGTTCCTCCTCTCAGTGCTCTACAGATTCACCGGATCCAACCCGCTTGCCGGAGAATTCCTCAACGCCACCCTGGGCGCTGCCGCCGTTCCACTGATTTACGCAATAGCCGAGAAGTCGTTCGGGAAGATCGAAGCCCGATTCTGCGCGATCGCAATGGCGATCATGCCAGCCCAGATCTTCTTCACCGACGTGCTCATGTCGGAGCCATTCTTCGTGATCATCCTGCTGACGATGCTCTGGATCCTTGCCTCCAGAGAACCCACCATCCAGACAGCAGCAATGGCAGGCGTTGTCATGGGAATTGCCACCCTGACCCGAGGAGAGGGGCCAATCCTGCTGCTGATGCCGCTCGCCGCATGGTTCCCAAGGATTCCAAGACGTCAGCTCGCAGAGCGAATTGCGGTTGTTTTTGGAGTTGCCGTCCTCTGCGTTCTCCCTTGGACAATGCGCAACTACTCAACCTTCCACAGGTTCATACCCGTAAGCACAAACTTCGGCTCGACCTTCTGGTCGGGACACAACGCCACCGCCACAGGAAAGCAGAGTTACCCGCCTCCCTCATTGACAGCTCAGGCCGGTCCGTCCAGCGGCCGCTTCTACCAAATTGACCAAAGCAAGCTCCTCCAAAAAGATGCCATGAACTGGATCAAAGCCCACCCCCTTCAAGACCTTGCGCTGATCCCGTGGAAGATGCTGGGCATCGCAGAGGGAGACGGCGGTTCCATCTACTACTGGGTCAACAAGACTGGTGACGGAAAGAAGCCGTTGAACCATGCATGGGCCGAGCGCCTTGGCACCATTGCCGACATGGGTTGGTTTGTTCTGCTGACGCTCTTCGGATCAGCGCTCGCGGTCTTTGGGCGAAGCGTGTTCCGCAACAGCGTGCTCCGAGCAGCGATCGCCTCCATCACATTCAGCTTCCTTCTCTACTCCGTGGTGCTCTACGGCCAGTTCCGCTACCACGTGCCGATGGAACCACTGATGATGCTTGTGGCCGCTCCACTCGTGGCGCAGATGGTCGCAGTTCGCCGTCGACGGCTCGACGCCTCAAGGAGCACTGAGTGAGCACCTCACCGCGCACAGGAGGTGAACGCGAGACTGGTCAGGGCCTGCCTCAAGACGAGACCGTTGTCGTACCAGCAAGCGTAGAGCCGCTGATCGCAGCGGAAACCACTGCATCAGTCGGCTTGATCGAAATCGGTGAGGTAGCCGCTCCTGCCACTCAGCCCGCTCCCCTCACAGAGACACAGGTTGCCCCCGCAAGAATCCCGCTGACGCCCAAGTGGGCCGAACGGCTGCTGGTCCTTGCGGCGACCACAATGACCTTCCTCCAGCGCCCAGGGCTGATGTTCACCGACTCACGAAGCGACCTGACCGCGGATCCAATCCTGTTCCTCAGTCGAGTGGTGGACGTCTGGTCACAAACCTACGACCTCGGACATGTACAGAGCGGCCAGTTCGTGGGCTATCTGTTCCCGATGGCTCCGTTCTACGCCGGAGGTGCCGCCGCAGGGATCCCGATGTGGATCGTGCAGCGGGTTTGGCTCGCCCTGATTCTCGTCGGTGGGGCAATCGGAGTTTCCCGTCTGATCGGCGCACTCTGGGACAGGCATGACGGTGCGGCTCGTCTGCTCGCAGGACTGGTCTTCACCTTCAACCCATATGTAGTCACACAGCTCAACCGAGGAACTGTCACTCTCCTCGCGTATGCCGTTCTCCCTTGGCTCCTTGTTGCCGCCCACCGCGGGGTACTTGAGCCACGCAGGTGGCGCTGGCCAATAGCAGGGGGACTGCTCGTAGCGATCGGTGGCGGCGGCGTGAATGCTGCCGTGCTGATCTGGGTGCTGCTCGCCCCATTGCTGCTCGTCGGCTACGAAGTTGCTGTGATCGGCCGCTCAAGAAGAGCTGCCTGGTCGTTCCTCTGGAGGACGATGCTGTGCGTCGCCGGCCTGTCGCTCTGGTGGGCAATCCCAGTCACGTTGCAGAGCAAATTCGGCGCCGACTTCCTGTCGTTCACCGAGCAGCCCTCAACCATCTGGGCCACAAACAGTGTCTCCGAGTCGCTTCGCCTGCTCGGCTACTGGATCAGCTACTTCCAGATTGGCTTCGGCGCCGGTCGACCAGTAGTCCCACCGACCACGGTGTACCTGTTCGCGCCTTTCCTTGTGGCAGCAAGCTTCGCGGTTCCGCTCGTTGCCTTCGGCGCGCTCTCCAGAATCTGGAAGCGACCATACGTTCCATTCTTCGTGCTCCTGGCCGTTGGCGCATGCACAATCATGGCCGTTGGCTTCCCCCCTGGCAAGCCGCTTTACACCCTCCTGATCAAGGCCTACTACGGCATTCCACTCCTGCAGATCCTCAGGACCACCTACAAGGCCGCCCCGCTCCTGGCGCTGGCCCTGTCCTGCCTCGTTGGTGCCGGCGGCGCCGAGCTACTCCGCCGAGCCTCAACCGTTGGTGCCCGAAGGGCGATCCTTGCCGGGCTGGTCCTGCTCCCCGTCACCTTCGGATGGCCAATGTTCAATGGCAAAGCCATCGACTCTCAACTTGCCTACAAGGACGTCCCCTCATACTGGCGCCAGGCAGCATCCGATCTTGACAAGCAGACCACGCCGGGGTACCGGGCGATGATCCTTCCCGGACAGCAGTTTGGCGTCTACAGCTGGGGTGCCACATTTGACCCGGTCGCGCCAGCCATTACAAAGGCGCCAGTCGCCCAGCGCTATGCGGTCCGATACTCCGACGCTCACAGCTCCCAGCTTCTGACTGCAGTCGACAACCTCGTTCAGCAGCGGCGCCTGGTCCCTGGCCAACTGGACAGCTTGCTCAAGCTGCTGGGCGTTCAGCAAGTCCTCATTGCCGCCGACGGCAAACCGGAAGCGTCAGGCGAAATTGACGCGGCAAGTGCGGTGGAAGCCCTGCGCGGCGAGGCCATTCTGCAGACGCCAACCAAGACTTACGGACCGAAGGTGCTCGTTCCGCCTGCTGTCGGCCGAGGTGGACAAGCCATTCAACTCCCAGCCATCCGCCGCTACGCGCTCGACACAAACGCGAACAAAGCGCCAGGCCTCGTTCGAGCCCACTCCCGCAAAAACTCAGTCCTCGTCAGCGGCGACGCAAACGCGATCACCGAACTCGCCGCAGCAAATCTGGTTCCGCACACGCAGGCAATCCTCTTTACCGGTGACCAGACTGCACGGCAGATCCGCAACCTCGTTCATAACGGGGCATCCCTGGTCATCACCGACAACAACCGCCGCCAGACCGTGCTTGCCACCCGGACAACCCACGACCAAGGCACAGTGCTCTCAGCCAAAGACGTAATTTCACCCGACGTCCCGTCATACGCCCTCTTCGAAGGCATCGGACACTCCAAACAAACTGTTGCCGTTTACACCGGAGTGGACTACGTAACCAACCCAGAGGGCCCACAGCTCCTCCTCCGTCCCGAGGCCAGGCCGTACGCCGCCCTTGACGGAGACCTCAAGACGACTTGGACGCCAGCTGACTTCCTGCCTGCTCACCGTTGGATCGAAGTCGGGCTCAAGAAGCCCGTCCAGGTCAAGGCCATCCGGATTCACCCCCACCGCGACGGCCTCGTTCAAACAACCAGAATTGCGATGTCCATCAACGGCGGGCCAGAACGGGACATCAAGTTGATGCCCGGCTGGAACACGGTCGGAGTGGGAGACACCGCAGTTTCCAAAATCCGGATCCGCATAACCCACACATCCACATTCGGCGGCATTGACCTCGGTGGCATTGACGAAATCCAGATTCCCAGAGTTGGCATTCGAGAATGGCTGCGGACACCGATTTGGGCGGCCAAGGCGATCGCCGGCATGAACCTCTCCCACAACCCAATTGACGTCCTCCTGTCACGCCAGACAGCCTCTGACCCCTACCACGAGTCCGGTGCATACGGCGGCCCTGTTCCGACGGGCGATCCGCAGGCCACTTTTGACGCAGAGCAGTCCATCAAGCGCTTGGTCAATGTTCCGACGCCCAGAAGGTTCAGGCCAAGTGGCTGGGCGAGCAGCGCGCCATGGACCCCCGACCCCAAATTTGATGCTCTGGTCGGACTCAAACGAGGGTGGAGATTCGCAGGGTCTCCTCGCTTTGAAGGACTCCCCATTCACCGTGCCTCATCAGCATTTGACTCAAGCGCCAAGACCGCCTGGATTGGCGAATTCCGGACGGGAATCAAGCCGTGGATCGCCTGGAATTCCCCCACCCCGAAGCGTGTCTCCTCAATGAGACTTGTCCCGGATCTGCCGCTCTATGCAAGACCAACGGTCGTGAAGGTCACTTTTGACGGTCTCGCGACTGGCCTGATCAAGGTCGCTGCAGACGGAACCGTCAAGCTCCCCAGGCCAGTCCGAGCACGGTCAGTTCGGATTGATGTGGTCAAGGCTGCGGTCCCCGATGGCCCAGCGTCGTTCAGGCTCCTCCCAGCAGTTGCAATCCGAGAAATTGTCATCCCTGGGTTCAATGCGCCGCGTCCCAGGAGGACGGGAACCTTCGCGACGAGATGCGGGCAGCTGAGCATCATCGGCAACGACTCCACAGTGCTCGGCTTGGTCAAGGGAACTGTCGCCCAACTTGACGCCGGTCGCCCCATGGCCTTCCAAGCATGTGGCTCACAAAGAGAGCTCTCGCTTGCCGGTGGGCCAAATGCGATCACAACACCGGCAGGCCCGGTAATGCGCATCGACCACCTGAAGCTTGCATCGACGCCACCTCGGCCGCAGCCAAAGCCAACGGCTGCGTCTGTTCTTTCCCCCAATACAGACTCCGAGGGATTTGCTCATGTTTCCTTCAACGGACCGGGCTGGCTCGTAAGGGCAGAGAGCATGAGCCTTGGTTGGCGGGCAGCCTGTGGCCCGGATAAGAACCACATTTATGACCTTGGCGACCCACGAGTGATTGACGGATTTGCAGCCGGATGGCCTGTAGGGCCGAAGTGCAAGGTTGCGAAGTTCACCTTCACTCCACAGACAACTGCAACCAATGCTTACCTTGCCTCAGCCGGCGCGACTGGGGTCTTTGCACTGATCCTCTGCGCAAGTCTCTTGGCAACACGCCGCAGGCGGCTGAGCGGTGCTCCAGACATGATCATTCCCGAGCTGCACGATGCGCCCGGTAACGATCCCCTCGCTCACGCCAAGCAAGGCTTTGCCGCAACTGCTCCACTTATCGCGGGCGGGCTGGCAGCCGCCGTGTTCGCCCTCCGAGTGGGACCCCCAGTGGCCCTGCTCGCCCTGTTCCTTGGACTTTGGGGTGTGAATGTGAGGCGGCTCTACACCCTGGCCTTCGGTGCCCTCGCGCTTGTGCCCCTTGGCTACCTCGCACAGCTGCCCGCAAACAAGAACGGTGGCAACTTCTACTACGCGGTGGACCTGATCAGCGAACACTGGCTTGCGACTGCCGCCATCCTGTTGGCAGGGTGCGGCGCACTGCTGACAGCACTACGTATCCGCTGGTCCACTCACCCAAGGGCCGGCCGTTGGAGCATTCGTCGCATCAGAGCGACCGTAAGACTGAAGAAACTCAGTCGACGCGGCTCAGGTGAATGACGCAGTTCCACGACAGCAACTCGCGAACCACAGGAATCCGACTGATGAACGAAAGGCGCGGCCAGTAGCGCGGCTCAACCTTTTCGATCACCAGGTCGGAATGAGACTTGACCCTGCGCAAAATCGTTGAAATGTGGACTGGCCAGAGTCCTTCATAGATCACGTTCTTTTCCGGCTTGCCGTGGATCCGATCGTGAAGCCAGGTTCCAAATCGCGGCCCGAGATAGTGGTACGGCGCATAAAGATGGCCTCCCCACGGGGAATACCAGTTTGTCCATGAAACGTAAGCCCAGCCCCCCGGTTTAAGTATGCGGGCGATCTCATCAATGACTTCAGGCGCGCGGGAGCAGTGTTCCAAGAGATTGGAGCACAGCACCGCGTCCACGGAACGGTCGTCCAGCGGAAGGTCCGCGGCGTCGGCAATCAGGGCACCCTCAGGCGGAGCACCGGCAAGTGCGAGCTCACCCGGGTCGAGATCCACGGGCAGGACATCAGCACCACGGTTGCGGAGCTCGGCGGTGTACCAACCGGCGCCACAGCCCACATCAAGGATCCTGAGACCGGCCACCTTGCCGTGGCGATCCTCCAAGACGTCAGCCGTGTCCGCTGCGATCCGGGTGTAAAAGGGCTCTGGCTCTGTCTGCTCCTTGCGAAACAGCTCCCAGTACTCCTTGAAGTGCGCGATGCCTTTCCTGCTGCCGGTCATCGCGAGAGCCGCCGGGCGATGCCACCATCAGCAGTTGGTGAATGTGCTGCGATGGCAAGTCGGAATGCCTCAATTGTCTGGCTGGCAGTCCGCTCCCACGCAAAGCTGTCTGCCCTGACCCGAGCAGCCTCCGCCATCTGAGCTCGCAAGTCACCGTCCAAGAGGAGCTTCTGAACGTTTGAAGCAAGCTGCATCCGACTGTCGGAGAGCAGCCCCGTGCTGTTGTCAACAACTGCCTCCCGAAGCCCTCCCACTCGCATCGCTACCGTCGGAGTTCCGCAAGCTGCCGCCTCGAGCGCAACCAGTGACCAGCCCTCGACCGAAGACGCCGTCACATTGAGCCAGGCGCGCTGAAGCAGATCCAGCTTCTCCTCCTCGCTGACAAAACCATGCATTCGCACGCGGTTGCGCAGACCACGCCTTGCGATCTCGGACTCAATTGCTTCCCTGTGGTCACCGTCGCCGGCTATTTCAAGGATCGCCTCAGGGACCAGCTCCAGAGCATCAAGCAGGAACTCAATGCGCTTGTAGCGTTTCAGCCGACCGAGATAGAGAATCGTTGGGACATCAGCCTTCGCACCGGGAGAGAGCGTTGCCGTATCAACTCCGTTGTGAGCAACATGGATCCGATTCAGCGGAATCCCGTGCCCGGCGATCTCATCCGCAGTTGAGTCAGAGACAGTAAGAAAGGTTGTGTCCCGATAGAGCGCCTTCAACGGGAGCGTCTCAAGGATGGCAGCAGCGAACTTGCCTGCGCTGCCCATCTCCCGAACATAGTGCTCCTTATGAATGTGGTGGATCATTCCCACGCGAGGGACGGTCATCCAGAGCGGGGTCAAGAAAGTAATCCCGTTGATCACCTCAAAGGCAATATCGGCCTTTGGTTCCAAAGCCTTCTGGCCACGCATGATCGCCCGGGGGAAAACGGTCGTCCTGCTGCCAACTCGCTTCACGGTCAGGTTGCCTTCCCGCTCAACCGGGAGCGCGCCGGGGAACCCTCCGGCAACAACCGTGACCTTGTGTCCCCACTCGAGCCAGTACTTCACCTGCTCGTGAAGATGCGTGCCTGTTCCGCCGCCCTGTGGATGCGTCCAATCGCGATCCGTGAGCACCAGAATGTGAAGCGACGGCCCCATGTCGTTGCCACTTGGGGGTGTCAGAGGAACCTCAGTTGTTGTCAATCCATCCATCGTGTCCAAATCCGACCTTCGTCAAGATGACTGTGCCCAAGCCCAAGCCTTCCGCGAAGCATCGCAGGTCAGCTGAGAAGGACTCTCACTTGGTGCGAGAGCCCATCAGCTGAATCACACGCCGCCGTACGCCAGGAATCAAGAGAAGCCCTGCTCCAAGTGCAAGAAGTCCGGCGATAAGGCCCACAAGAGATACCCCTCCGGCGCTGTCCGCGGCACGAGCCTGCTGTGCAGCTCCTGGGACAAAGCGTTGTGCGCTCTGCTTGCTGATGACCGTATATCCGGTCTTTCCATCTTTCACTCCGAAGGTCCAGTGTCCGCCGATATCGGTCTTGAGCAGCCATGCGCCCTGTGCGCCGGCGATCGTACGATCCGAAATTGAGGTGCCGTTCTGAATCCAAGCTCCGACCGTGAAATTAGATGGCTTGACATTCAAGAGTGGCGGAGTTGAAATGCGGCCAGTGCCGAGGAACTTGGCGGAGCCACCGTCCTTGTTGCCGGTTGCCACATGGCCTGTTGACTGGCCGACGGCGCCGACAACCCTTCCGCTGGTTTTGCCAATCCGATCCTTGACTCCACGCTGGATGTCACCAAGCTCGTACCAGCGGACCAGGCCGGAGGAG
>Ga0194035_1001550_pt1 | contig 12048 bp, 11 predicted proteins | sample JunL2320m_MetaG_FD_148680 | JGI IMG/M metagenome (GOLD analysis project Ga0194035, IMG submission 148680) | Anoxic zone freshwater microbial communities from boreal shield lake in IISD Experimental Lakes Area, Ontario, Canada - Jun2016-L239-20m | ecosystem: Environmental > Aquatic > Freshwater >...
TCCGACAAGACCGATGCGGTGAGCCACGCCGTCGTGGTCTTGCCACTGGTGCCGGTAATGGCAATCACTCGGAGGCCGGCGGCAGGATCGCCGGCAAGGGCGTGCGACAATCGAGCCTGCGCCCAAGCGCTGTCTGGCACCAAACACAGAGGGGTGCCAGAAGTCGGAACGATTCGTTCCGCCACGATACCGGCAACGCCGCGTGCAATTGCTTGCGATACAAGTTCGTGGCCGTCCCCGGCTGCGGTTAACCTTGCAATAAAAACATCTCCAGGCCCGCATTGCCGCGGATCATCGTGGCACCCAGATGCAGCAATATCGTCGCAGGCGATAAATCGCGCTTGTGGGAAAAGTTGGGAGAGTTGGACGTTGCAAAACGTATTGGTACGCATGATGGCCTCCTGCCACAAAAACCCGCATCCGCAACACCTGTGTTGAAAGACGAGCCTTCGATCAATCGGTGCAGCATTCATCCTTGAACACCGCTCAGGCGAAATTGTGCGCCGACACGAGACTTGGTCAACCCCGCATTTCTGTTTTGTGTCTGGCTCACAGCCATCGGATCGATCGATGCCCATACGCCCTCCCCGCAAACCCCCCGCCTTGCCCTAGCCGACAGTTGAATGCGAACACGTTGGGCCGCACGAACAGCCGGATCGCAATTCACGATACATGAGATGGGAATGATCCGACTGCGTGCGTGTCCTCGCCAGTGTGTATGCTGCGACGAGCCATCGGCTGCCGATGGCCGGACTCAGACCCCGGAGGGTGAGGTTTACACGACATGCCCATCAGCCCCAACGTGGTTCAACCACCGGATGTTTCTTTAGCCAGTCGGAGCGTTCTGGTTGGTGGCACCGTACAGCCAGCCTGCTCACTCTGGATAGGCGACGACGGCTGTGGGCTTGAACTTGATCTGGTGCGGACGTGGCTTGCCGAGCGAACGCATCTGTTTGTGGCGGCGAGCCCACAGGCGGCGATCCAGGCGTTCTCGCAGTCGCTTCTGCCAGACTCCTGTGCGGCCGTGTCTGGGGTCCACCTGAATGATCCGTATCCTTCCAGATCTCCTGCCATCGCAATTTTTGCGACCAATCGACCCGGCCGCTGGACGCAGCGGGATGCGATTGTGCTGTCGCTTCACTGGCCGCTTGTGCCGATGGTTTCGGTGGTATCCAGCTTGGGAGACGGTCGACGCCGCAGCGGGCCGACGCTGTCGGGCATTGAAGAGGTGCTCTGGCACGAAATGCCTGGCCGGCTGGAACGCTGGCTAACCCAAGCTGCGAGTGGCCACGCAGGGCCGCGGGGATTGCCTGCCACGGCCAGGCGCGAGGAACGTTTGCTGGAGGCCACCAGCGGCATCCACGTTGAGGCCCTTCGGCCCACCGACCCGCATCGTTCCAGCAGCATGGCTGTTTCCGTGGCGGCCTTCCACGCGATGGATCTCGAGGGCTTGGTGGATCTGCTGAAACTCTCCGGGCGGCAGATTCTACGGCAGTCGCTTGGCCGCCCGCCGCTCGACGAGCCAGCAGATCTTCTGGTGTGGAATGTTGGCTGCGTGGATCATGAGTCGCTGGCATGGCTGGGCATGCTGTCGGCGAACCGCCCATCGTTGAGGATTGTGCTCTTGGAGTCGTTTCCGCGGGGCGATTCAACGGCCTCCGCCATGCGTGCCGGGGCCTCTGCCGTACTGGGCGTACCCATTTCGCTTGAGTCCCTGACCGGCACGCTCCAGCGACTGGCAATTGCTTGAATACTTCCCAGTGGATCTCAGGCGTCGGACAACGCACAGCATGGTTACTAGCGACGGAACCGGCGGAAGCTCTACCAGCATTCGGATTTTTCGATCGCTCCGGGCTGGGGCCTACCACAGAAGCCCTGCCGAGAAAAAACCGCCACGGTGAGACTTCTTCCCTTCCGGAGCCACAGCCGGAATGGCCTTGGCCCTGGTGTGCGAGGCCGCTACCATCCGTCGCCATCCCTCGAATCGTCGTCCACCGAAAGACTGTGGAAAAGCCGACTGGAAATGTTTGCTTCCCGGGCTCACCGATGCTCTCTCGTCATAGCGTACGCATGCTCGTTCGCACAGGCTTGCCACTGGTAGCCCTGCTGCTGGGTGCATGCACACTGGTGGGTTGCGCCCACAGTCTCACCGCAGTGCACTGGCCCCGATCAACGCTGGACCGCAGTGGCCTCCCCACCGGCATGCCTTGGAACGACACCAGCGACCTACCCAACCGTACGGAAATTCTTGCCGGACAGTTGGTGATCCACGCGGACTTTCCGCTCGCCGGCCAGCATCGCCTCGTGCGCGATCTTGAGACACTGCGTTTGGATGTCAGCCAAAAACTGGGGCTGCCTATTTCCGACGAACTGGTTCATCTCTACGTCTTCGAACGCCCCGACAGCTACGACGCCTTCGCCGCAAAGCACTTCCCAAACTTTCCTGTCCGACGCGCCTTTTTCGTTGAGACAGACACCACGCTATCTGTGTTTGCACCGTGGCAGGATCGCATCGCCGAAGACTTGCGGCACGAAACAACGCACGGTTACGTGCATGCGGTTGTGCCCACGGTTCCCCTGTGGCTCGACGAGGGGATTGCAGAGTTTTTTGAGTTGCCTCGGGGTGAACAGGGCCTCCATCGCGACCACATATCGCATCTCTCCGGCCGCATGCTGGAGGGCACATGCCGTATCGATCTGCCTGGGCTCGAGTCGCTCGAATCGGCGGGTGAACTCTCGCAAGACCACTACGCCGAGTCGTGGGCGTGGGTGCACTGGATGCTCGAGACCACTGCCCCGCGTCGCACGCTGCTGCAAAATTACCTAGCCGATCTGCGACGGGATGGAAAAACAGCCCCGCTATCGGCCCGCCTGACGCAACTGGAAGGCTCGCCTTCTGCATGCACCGCATCGGTGCGTGCCCACATCGAAGCGGTGGCCGCGCTACTGCAAAAGTAGCGAAGCGAATCTTACCCCTGTTCGCCACCCCGGCGGGATGAATCCGCGCTTTTTTCAAAGAGCGTGCCGTGTTCAGCGGTCTCAAAGCCGAGTTTTCCAAAGAGCTTCAAAGCGGCTGTATTGCCCTGCGAGGTGTGCGTTTCCACAAGAGTCACGCCTTCCTGCTCCAAATCGTGCATGGCCTCAGCCACGATGTAATGGGCAAAGCCCTCTCGTCGTCGACCACCTTGGATGTCGATGTGCATCAGCCCGGCAGCCACCACACCCCAGGCTCCGGCCAGTGGCTGCATGTCCCAGAAAGACGCGAGGCCGAGTAATTCATCGGTGTGATTGTGCAGTTCGTAGCGGCGCAGGGCGATGCCTGTGGTCGTGGCAGCCTCCCACCACGTGCGGCGAGTTGGTTCATCGATCACACGCAGCACCGTGTTTCGCCTGATCGCAAGCTGCAGCCGATTGACGGGCGGACGAAATCCAGCCAACCGCCGCCGCAGCACAGCAATGCGGTCGGCTTCGCGGTAACCGCCCCTGCGAAACACATCCTGCATCGCCATCGAGGAATCCAGAATGCCCGGTAAATCTGAGCCACCATAGAGGCCCAGATAAAAGCTCCTCATATCAGCCGATCCGCCCCCGAGCAGGACCTCTGCGCCACGCCGTCGGAGGTACTCCTCACAGCGGCTCAGGAGGGCGTTGCCGATCTGGGCTTCGTCTTCGTGGGGCACAACGGCCACAAGCAGCGTTGTACCTACGCGGGTGTCGATCGCCGAGTGGTCCTTGCTGGGTCCAAACGCCGCATGGGCAAATCCCACCGGTCGCTCGCCGTCCATGGCCACCACCAACCCCTCGCGGTCGAAATAGGGCTTTGAAAAAACGCCGCTTTCAAGCAGAGCAAATGTCATCGGCTGCATCGCTGCCGGCCCCAGATCAGCCGAACGCCACACGTCGGCCAGACGGGGAGGATCATCGTTGCGAAAGCAGCGAATCTCAATCACGCGATCGGCCCCCGCTGCTCACAAATATCACTGGGCGGCAGAGTGGCCACTGTGGGCCACCGCACGAAGAGTTCGCCATCCCGCTGGCACACCTCGTACACCTGCTGGTGCACCGTCGGCGAAAGGCGATGACGGCCACTGACAACATCAAACTGCCAGCCGTGCCAGGGACACGTCAGCACCGTGCCGCAGAGTTGGCCCGTGCCAAGCGGCCCGCCTTGATGCGGGCAAAGGCCGTCGAGAGCGTGCCACACGCCTGCCACATTTGACAAGGCTACCACGCGACCATCGACCACTCGCTCGATGCTCGCACCCGGCGGGCAATCAGACGCAGACGCAATCGGAATCCAATCGGGCATGGCGGGCATCCAAAAAAGGAACGACCGCATCCATTTCACGCAGCCGACCGAGACAGTGTAGCCTTTTTTTTCTGTGGCGGTTGCTCCCGCCAACGCCTGTGCACCCACCAATACTGCTCGGGTGCCCTCCGAATCGCCCGCTCCAAGAGGCTCGTATACCACTGGGAGACCGCCTGGGGATCGGCCGTATCTGCCGTGCCCTGGGCAGGATCCACCGTGCCCTCCAGTCGGAGATCAAAATCGAACAGACCGCCACGCCGAGTGGCCGAGCAGACCAGTATCGGGGCATTGGACGAAAGGGCAAACACGCCGATGGCCTTGTGCACGGTGGCGTATTGCCCAAAAAACTGAACCCAACAACTGCGATACCCCGCTGCCTGATCTCCGAGGAGGCCGATCGCACCGTTTTCTTCCAAGACGATCGCCACATCCGGTGCGCTCCCCTTTTTGGGCAGAATTTTTTGACCTCGCGATTCGCGGAAGTTGGTCACAAATCTGTCGAGCAACGGATTGTCAAGCTCGCGGGCGACCGAAAAGATACGAAAGCCAAAAAGTCCAAAGAGATACGCCGCCAACTCAAAATTGCCAAAGTGGCCAGACAGCACCACTTTCGGCCTGTCCAGCCAGAGCGTGCGTACCATCTCTTCCATACCCTCAATTCGCAAATACCGCCGCCACGTTGTCTTATGTATCACTCTGGGTGCGTGTGCGATTTCAATGACCATCAGCAGCAAGTGCTCCCACATGCCCTGACCCGCTGCACGGCATTGCTTGTCCGACCACTCCGGAAAAGCAGCCTGCAAATTAGCTCGCACAACGCTGCGGCGGATCTTGACCCGATTGGCCAGAAAATCTGACCATCTTCGGGCAAAACGCTCGCACGACTCTCGCGGAAGCGACTGCAACACACACATCACTATCCGCACCGCCCCATAGGCGACTCGGTCTTTGCACTGCTGAGAGAGTGAACGCGACAATGAAGCCTTTCCTGTGAAGCACTGCGTGGCTCTGCCACATGGCATTGGAGCATCGCAGAATTGTGGCGAAAGCATGCCCCGCCGGCCAGATCGATTTTGACGGGTGTTTCGTGCGTCTGGAGGAGCACCAACACCACGCTCACGGCGTTGAAAAGGCTGTGCACGAAAATCCCGGGTACGATCGAACCCGTCTGCTTCGCCAGATACCCAACGGCCATTCCAAAGAACACAAGTGGTATCCAGGCCAGTCCCTGCCCAACGTGTGCCAGCCCAAAAGCAAGCGATGCAATGGCAATGGCACCCAGACCGCCCAACTCTGGCAGACGCTTTTGGAGCCAGCCCTGCAAAACGCCGCGAAAGAAAAACTCCTCCGCGATTGGCGCAACGACCACGGCCGATACAAAAACCAGAGCCAGCGACAGCGGATCGCGATGCGTGCGGAGGAAGTCGATGATCGGATGGCGGTAGGGAACCAGTTGATCAAGCCCGCTCGACAGCGTGAGGAGCGGCGCCAGAACGAGCGCCAGTGCCGCGAGGGCCAGTTTGGCATCGCTGCCAAAAGACCGGGTTACAAGTCCAAGCGATCGCCACGATGCGCCGCGCGATCGCAAAATCCATACGCCCACGAACGTCGCAGCGACTGTGCTGGCTGTGCCTGCAGAGAGCTGGTGAAGAACCGGCATTGGCTTTGGCCCACTGTTTGCCGCAACGAGCGCAAACATCACCTGCACGAGAAACAAAGCCCCTACGTCTGGACCATCCCACGCCACCGGCTCCCACGGCTGGGCCGCCACCAGTGGCTGGCCTGGCTCTCGCATAGCCAATACGCGCACGGCCATTGCGAAGCTGGCCGTAACGGCTGCCACGGCCAGGCTTACGAGCAGAATGTCAGTGTTCATGGCTGGGAAATTTTGGGATCACGGTTTACGATTCATCACGCGTTGCGCGTCGGGGACGAGGACGTTAGGATTCCACGGGCAACACACAAATAGTCGACGCCGGAATACGCCGTCACCACAACCGCAGCCCATGCGGCTATCCACGCCATCTGCCGCACGCTCGTGCCAGCCAAGGCCGCGTCTGGCTGAGCCCTGGCCATCAACTCAAGGCCGATCGCCGCACACTGCAACACCATCTTGAGTTTTCCGGAGAGCCCGGCAGAAAAATCTCGTCCGCTGCGCTCCATTTCGGCCCGCACGGCCGTCACGATGAGTTCTCGCACTACCACCACCACGGCCATCCAGGCGGCGATCGCAGACCCATCTCCGCGATCGGCCAACAGGATAAACGCTCCGCAGACGATCACCTTGTCGACCAGCGGATCAAAGATCCTGCCCAACCGGGTGATCTGTCCGAACCGTCTGGCCCACCAGCCATCGATCCAATCGGTTGATGCGGCCACCAGAAAGAGCAGCGTGGCTCCGACAAAGAGGTGCTGCTCGATCAGTACAAACAATCCGAACGCCAGAAGCAGTCTCAGCGCCGACAGCGTGTTGGGTACGTTCCAGACGCGGGACGATTCAACGGATGGCTGCATGGAGGGCCGTTATTCTCCCGCCGGAACGCCGGCGAGATCGTAGCCGCTGGAGGCGACTATTTCGACCGGCAGAATCCTGCCCGTGAGGGGCTTGCTGGCCGAACTACCCGCAGAAGTGACGTAGACAACACAATCGATATCGGGCGCATCGGCCTGCGATCGGCCGATCCACACATCTTCGCGTTCGTCGCTCTGTCGGTCGATCATCACGTCCAGAACTCGCCCTACCTGCCGACGGCTATGGTTGTGGGCGATCTCCTGCTGCACCCGCATCAGTTCATCGCGGCGGGCTACTTTTTCCTCCTCGGGCATGTGGCCATCGAGCTTTGCCGCCGGTGTGTCGGGCTCCAGCGAATAGGTGAACACGCCGGCCCGTTCAAATTTCCACTCCCTCACAAAGTCCACGAGTTCTTCAAACTGCGGGCGGGTCTCGCCGGGAAACCCAGTGATAAACGTCGTGCGCATGGTGAGGTTTGAAATGCTGCTGCGAAGCTTTTTCAGGAGCACCTCGGTCGGCCCACGCGCCACGCGACGCTGCATCCGCTTCAGGACGGGATCGCTCGCGTGCTGCAGTGGCATATCGAGGTAGGGAATGATCCGTTGGCTCGAGGCAATCGTGTCGATGAGCCGGTCGGTGAAATACATTGGGTAGAGATACATCAGCCGAATCCACTCAATGCCGTCGACGGCCTCAAGTTGCTCGAGCAACTCCACCAAGCGTGGCTCACCGTAACGGTCCATGCCGTAATAGGTTGTGTCTTGGGCGACGACGACAAGCTCCTTCATGCCGTCTGCGGCCAGTTCGCGTGCCTCTCGCACGACCTCCTCAATCGGCTTCGTGGCGTGCTTGCCTCGCATCTTGGGGATCGCACAAAACGTGCACGTCCGGTCGCAGCCTTCAGAAATCTTGAGATACGCCATGTGCCGAGGCGTGACTCGCATTCGCCCGCGGTCTTCCAGGGCCGTCGCGGGCGCCGGACGAAAGATGCTTCTCTGTTCGCCCAAGCCGCCGATCAGCCGCTGGGCCGTCCGCGCGATCTCATCTCGCGAGAAAACGCCGATCACCGAGTCGATCCCCGGTAATTCATCGAAGAGCTTTTCTTTCTGACGCTCGGCCAGGCAGCCCGACACGATCACGCCTCGCGTGCCGCCGGCAGCCTTTAACTCAAGCATCTCGCGGATCGCTCCGTACGATTCCTGCCGGGAAGCATCGATAAATGCGCAGGTGTTGACGATCACTAGATCCGCCCCTTGGGGCTTGCCCACCAACTGCCAGCCGTCGTCCCGTAGCAGGCCGAGCATTCGCTCGCTGTCCACGAGATTCTTCGGGCAGCCGAGGCTCACCAAGGCGTAGGTTCCACGGCAGGTGGGCGAGCCGGGAGTGAGCGAGCCCTCGAATACAACTGGTGCAGACATTGCTCCTGCCAAAGGCGACTGCCCTGCGGTAGAAGCCGTTCCGCATGAACCTGGATCGGTTGAATCAGCATCGACGATGGGGAGCTGTTGCATGTGCATGCGTCACGCCATTTCCTGAATGATTCGATCCAGCTCTTCTCGCAGCTTTGGCAGGATTGCGTCGTATGGAAAAGCACCTAGCTCTTGGCTGCGTCGCTTGAGATTCACGTGGGTCGGGCCGCACCATAGGCCGAGGTCGGCGTCGTCAGTCTCGCCGGGGCCGTTCACGCGGCAGCCCATGACAGCAATCGTAATGGCATGCTGGCTGGCGTAGGCCGTCATTTCCTTGACTTGACTGGCCAACTCGATGAATGCCTCATTTTCCACGCGAGAGCAACTCGGGCAGCTGATGATATTGAGCGACGAGAGACCGTAGTCCACCACGCTGCGCACCCGACCGGCCGCAATATCGGCGAGGATCATCTCTGCGGCAGCAATTTCCTCCGGCTTGCGGGCGTTTGGCACGGTGAGGGACACGCGCACTGTGTCGCCGATACCCCGGCTCACGAGTTGCTCAAAAGCGATACGAGTCTTGATGATGCCGTCGGGAGGCATGCCGGCTTCTGTGACACCCAAGTGGAGCGGAACATCCGGGCGAGCCTCGGCGAACCGCCGATTCACATCGATCACCTTCCGAGGATCGGAGTCTTTGAGCGACACGCAATAGCGAGTGAACCCCAGCGAGTCGAGCAGTTCGCAATGCTCCAAAGCACTTGCCAGCATCGGACCGATCGAGTCGTGCTCGGCAAATTTTTCTTTCTTGGCAGGATCCACGCTGCCGCAGTTGACCCCCACCCGCAGGGCGCAGTCGTGGCCAGCCGCTACATCCACAATAAACTTCACCTTATCCTGCCATGGCTTTGTGGGCTCATGGTGATAGAGGTGGCCTGGGTTGTAGCGGAGTTTGTCGACAAAGGGTGCCGCATCCAGAGCCAGCCGATAATTTTCCTGAAGGTCGATCGCTAAATTGGCTTCCGTACCTTCGCGGATCGCCGGCAGTGCGGCGGTGTCTTTCTTGCTGTCTACGGCAATCCGTACAACACCCGCCCCGGCCCGGCGCAAGTCTTCCACCTGCTCAAGCGTGGCTTGCACGTCTTGCGTGTGTGTTGCCGTCATGCTCTGCGAGGCAATGGGGTGGCCAGCACCGATCGTGATGCGACCGATTTGCACCGATCGCGTGGGATTTCTCTTGATCTCGACCAAGGCTCTACCTCTTGCCACACTCACACTGCCACACTCTATCGAACGCCCACGGCGTTTTCCTTTCCAAAACGATAGCAGACCAGCCCACCCGGGCGATACGCCCCATGCGATACGACCCCGTTCTCCACGTTGTTCTCTACGAGCCCGAAATACCCCCAAACGCGGGCAACGTTGGCCGAACCTGCGTGGCAATCGGGGCGAAGATGTGGCTGGTGCGTCCATTGGGGTTCCAGATCGACGACGCTCATCTCCGGCGGGCGGGTCTCGACTACTGGGACGAACTGGAATGGGAGGTGGTCGACTCATGGGGCCACCTCGTCCAACGGCTCGGCCGCGAGCCAAACTGGTTTTTCTCCGCGCATGCGTCCAAGCTCTATACCGATGTGGCCTACCAGCGAGGCGATGCCCTCGTCTTTGGCAGCGAGTCTCGCGGTCTGCCAAAACCCCTGCTCGATCGCCACGCCGACAGTCTGCTCACGATTCCTGCCAGGCCCCAGGTGCGCAGCCTCAATCTCTCTAATTGTGCAGCCATCGTAGGCTATGAGGCGATCCGTCAATGGGGCTTTGCATAGATGGGCATGTGGCGGTAGTACACTTCCAGCATGAACGTGCAGAAGCACGTTGCGTAAAGCCTGCCACCGATATGTCCCCACTTGTCGAGCGACGGATCCCAACTTCCCTTTTCGGGACCCTTGGCTACCTGACTGGCCGGCAAAACATCCCGTAGCCGATCGTTCCATCGCGTCCAGACATCGCCTTCCGCGTGATGAGCCACCTGCGTGATGTAGTACCACGCATAAAAATCTTTGTCTTTCTCAAAGTCGAGCGGATTTTCGGCGACCAGCAATTCCAGCCCCTCAACCAGCCGAGGATCCTTTTGGGCCCAGCCCAGATACTGCCGGCAGAGCAAACCTTCGGCCGATACCGAGGCCGTAACCGGGCCGGCTTGCTTCGCCATGTTGTCACGACGGTAGCCATAGCGAGTGCCTTTGTCAGTGGCGACCAATTCCAGAAAGCTATTGATGCTGTCAAACGTGGACTGTGGCACCTTCATGCCCGCCATCTGCGCGCTTTGCAGGGCCACCACATACCACCCCGTCACGGACATATCGCCGTCCTTGCCTGGTTCGTACCGCCATGCGCCGTTGGCTCCTTGGGCCTCAACGGCATACTTCACGGCCCGCGCAGCCGGCTCGGCAAATGCCTCATCCCGCGTCATACCGTAGAGTTCACACAGCGCGATTGTGACTTGCGCGTGAGAATAGAGCGCGTGATGCGTGGGCGTTTTTCCGACTTCAAAAAACCCCTCGGGCCGCTGCTTGCCAAGCAAGGCTTTCCAGCCACGAGCCACAGCACTGCGATACGGCCCATCGCGCACCGTGTTGCCAGCTCCTTGAAATGCCATCAAGCTCATCGCACTGGCGGCCAGCCTGTTTTCCTGCGAGCCACCATCGTCATACGGCCCCTGCAAGCTCCAGAGACCGTCCTTGCCCTGCTGCCGAGAAAGCCAATCGAGCGCCATTGCCACAGCGGCCTCGGTGGAAGCTCCCCCACCGAATGCTTGAAGTAACATTTTCTTCTGCCCAGGTTCGCGGCCCATCAGTGCCGATCCAATTGCCAACGACGCGGTTGTGCCCGTAGCCGCCTGACCATCTTCGACTGGCGCCGCAACGCTCGGCGTTGCTAGCGGCTGCTCGACGGGCGGCAGTTCTGTGGCTGCAACCTCCGGCACCTCCTCTTTCTTCTCCTCGTCTTGTGTGGTCATCGGTTCGGGCTCCGGCGGAGCCTCGATTTTGATTCCCTTCTCCATGCCTTGATCGTCTTGGGCCAGCGAGAAAGACATATCCAGCCGGAGCCCCTCTTGTTTTTTTTGCTGCACGACCCCGAACATGAGGAGGAGCAGCAGCAACACATGCAGCGACAGGCTTACCGTCCAAGCAGGACTCTTGCGCACAAGCGACTCAAGCCGGGCCCGCACGGCAGACCACAATGGAAGCGGCGCGAGGTTCTCACCGTGCCCGTCAACGCCGGAGCGTTTTCCTGATGTCTTCGTCGAATCAATAACGACAAACGGCGAGGCCGGCTCGGCGGACGGCTGAGCCCATGGAAAACCACCCACAACAGCAGACCGCTGGACGGCTGGCGGTGGTGTGGGCCAGAGGGGCAACTGGGGCTTAGGTTGGTTCATATTCATGACGCACTGATTTTCACAGGAATCTTCTTTCAAGCACAACCTTCTGCCGATCGACTCCTATGCATCAGTATCGTGAGTATCGTTATTCTCGACGCTTCCCCGGGCGGGCAATGCCAAATCCAGCGACTTCTACGTTCACCCCTTCTTTTCAGCTCATGGAGGGTATAGAATCCTCGCTCACCCATGTCGCGGGGTGGAGCAGCCCGGTAGCTCGCGAGGCTCATAACCTCGAGGTCACAGGTTCGAATCCTGTCCCCGCCACTCGGTCAGTTTTGGTAACTGGCGCAATTCCCGAAGAACCCGCGGTAACCCGAGTGGTGGCCGCGGGTTCTGTCGTTTTATGCGGCTCAAAGCAGTTCCTGTGCGCCTCAAG
>Ga0194035_1001552_pt1 | contig 12037 bp, 24 predicted proteins | sample JunL2320m_MetaG_FD_148680 | JGI IMG/M metagenome (GOLD analysis project Ga0194035, IMG submission 148680) | Anoxic zone freshwater microbial communities from boreal shield lake in IISD Experimental Lakes Area, Ontario, Canada - Jun2016-L239-20m | ecosystem: Environmental > Aquatic > Freshwater >...
ACACATGTGACTGCGGCCGCGCTCAATGCCATGGGGCTTTCCGCTGAACACGCTCCGACCGTCGCCTTCGTCGGCGCCGTCGGCGCAATCCTGACGGGGCGCACGCTCCTGATGAATCAATTGGAGCGGATGGTGGCGGAAGCGCGCGCCGACAAGTCGACGCCAGAGGGATCGGAACCTCTCCGAAAGGTCGATTATCATGATTGATTACCTGGCAACCCGCTCAATCGTTCTCTTGTCCGGCACGAGTGGATCTGGGAAAACGACCTTTGCCCTTCGGCTCCTGGCGAATTCAAAGGCGCCATTTCGGTTCATCTGGGATCCCGATGGCCAGATTTCCAACAGGCTGGGCATGGCAACGGCCCAGAATGAGGAGGAGCTGGGCTGCGCGATTGAAACAGGCTGGATCATTTTCGATCCCAATTTGATGTTCCCAGGGCGCCACCCAGAGGGATTCGCCTGGTTTGCCGGTTGGGTGTTCGGGGTCTGTTCCGGCCTGGCAGGCCGCAAGTGGCTCCTGGTGGACGAGGTGTGGCGTTACTGCAACAACCTGACTATTCCCAGTTCCCTGGCTGAATGTGTTCAAACGGGGCGCGTCCGTGGCCTCTCGTGCATTTTCGCAACGCAACGGCCCAACAAGCTCAACGAATCCATCTCGAATGAGGTCACGGAAGCGGTGTGTTTCCGCACACAGGGATCCAATGCCCTGAAAAAGCTGCAAGAGCTGGGATGCGATCCCGACCTCGTGGCGGAACTTCCCCCTGGGCGTTTCATTTCATGGCTTCAGGACGGGCGCATGACTGAGGGGGCACTGTGGCCAAGTGTGGCTAGTTCCACGACAGCGGAACCTGTGAGTAAGAGAGAGGGCACCGTCAGTGTTCCAAGCGTCCGGGTGGATCCGGAGGGGAGCCAAAACGGCACCGGAAAACAAACATGCTCGGCAAATTCAAGCCCTTCCTCGGCCCCATCATCACCACCGTCCTCGTCCTCATCGCCGTGAATAAAATCACGTTCCTTCGGAATCTGGTTTACGGCACCGCCTCCGCCTAATTCCGACCCCAACCCGACCCCAACCAAAGAGCCTTTCCCATGCTGTACGCAAAGCGCAAAGACATCATCCTTCCTCAATCGGCGCCGTCCGGCACGGGTGCCCAGACATTGCGGTTTCTCATCAAGCAGGAACGGCGACGATTGGAGGCGTTCACGTTTCGACTTGGTTTGACGACCGCTGCAACGGCCATGACTGGTGCAGCTTGGGCCGGCTATGCGGGCGTCGTGAAAGAAATCCGGCTCGTTGTAAATGACGGCCCTGCGGGTGGCGGTCAGCGCAATGTCATTCAAATTTCTGGTCCTGCGTGCTTGTCCTATGTGCGTCAATTGGGCCTGAACATCGACCGGAAAACCCAGATTGGGTATGCGTCGGCTGGCTTCACGGGTGTCAGTACAGCCATTGAATTGAACTTCTACGTTCCCATTCGACATCCTTCCTTCCAGGAGCCTTTGGGGAATGTGTTGGCCTTTCCTCTTTCGTCGACCTACAGCGCAAACGATGTGTATGTGGAAGTGGACCTGTATGACATCGCGCCCGGTGCCAGTGCTCCAGTCTTCACTACGTTCGGCCCGACCTACACGGCCAACGCTACGTTGCTTCAGACGCACCTGGTCGAAATCCCCGACAGCTTCCCATACCTTCGCTCGGAATGGCGAACCGACACTGGCTTCAGCACCAATGCCACGGCCAATGTGCCGTACGAATTTACCAGCGGTGGGTTTTTGACGGGATTCCTTATGCAAGGGTTCTCAGCCGTCATCAAAAACGATGTGACGCGGTCCACCCTGCTCAGCTCAGGCGGTCAGTATCGCCTCGAATACGGCCGTGAGGTTCTCATGAAATCCGATGAATCGTTCATGCAGGCGTTGAACGATCTCAGCTCGATTCAAGTTTACCCCAATGACGCCAACGCAATCGGCACGGGCGGCGTACTCCAAAACCGTAACTTCGCCGGAGAATCGTTCTTTGACTTCCTGACGGACCTTCCCGGTGTGGATGCTTTCTCTCTTGCCTCCTGCCCTGACTTGAACACGGACGCATTGGGTGGGGATAAGTTCCGACTCGTCTTCAACGACCTGGCTTCGTCCTCCAAGGGTGTTCATCTCACCTATCACAAGCTCTTGTCCTCTCGCGATAGCATCATTGGGGTTGTGAAGGGATTCGAGAAACAAGGGGTTACCGCTTAATTTATGGCCTGGTCTGATACATTCCAATCCGCGTTTGACGACGTTATCGGCGCCGGGGCCAGTGTGCTGAAAGCGAAAGCGGAAGCTGCGGGGAGAACCAACAATGCCCCAGTGACTTCCAATGAGTCTTCCCTTCAGAAGTGGCAACCCATGGTCATGATTGCTGTAGCTGGCCTGGCGGTTGTTCTCGTGTTCATGCTGGCGAAACGCCGTTGATCTCCCTCATGCCCGCCCTCGACACAAAAACGGAATACGTTTACCGGCGAGCCCAAATGAATGGGTATGTTGGTTCGTCGGTGTTTGGACCCTTTGCCCTTCCTGTCTCGCGTGAATTGCGGAATCGTAAAATCTACTTTTCCTGCAATTTCCAGGGATACACGGATTGGAAAGCCTCCGCCACGTTGACCCTCATGAATGGCACGGCCCAGCGGCAAGTGTTTCGGTACAACTGGGGTTCTGTTTATTCCGATCAGTCCAGTTCAGTTTCCTGGCAGGGGACGGGCGGGCAGGCGGGTTATGCTGGTGGCGGGCCTTCCTATGCGGTTGATACATTTGACCCGGCCGCTTATCCCAACGGGCCTTCTGTGGGAGATGTGGATGCGATCCGCTTCACAGGCATGAGCAACGTCGACGGACTAAGGGAGATTGGATACAGCACTGTCATGTATCCTTTCGCCTGGTTTGGTTCTATTGATTTCATCGTGTTCCAATGGGTCGACGTTTCAGGTCGAGCCAGTGCAACTCCATCCATCACATCGGCGCCCTTTGCTGAAATTTACATTGGGTGTAAATCTATCGTGGGCTGATTATGGGAGGAATTCTTGGATACGATTCGAAGAGTCAGGACAATTCGACAAAGATCTCAACGGTCTCTGATTCTTACAATACCACCTCGTCCTTCACTCAGGGTTTCGAGGACATCGGAAACACGAAAGTTACTTTGCCAACCGTGTCGAATCTCGAAACCTTCATGCCCGTCATTATCGTTGCCCTGGTCATCTTTGGTCTCGTGATGCTGGGCGGGGGGCGTAAGACATGAGTGCTGGATACAGTGCGTCCGCAACGGACACAACCACCCAGACAGCCAGCCAGAAACAGACCCTCGGGAATGCTGGCGCCAGTGGTTACCGTTCGAGTGTCATCAATAACGTCGCTTTCGGTGGATCCCGCCTGGCGGCCGATACGGCCGCGACCGGGGACGGTGTTCCTGTCTGGGCCTGGCTCGCCATTGCTGGCGGGTTTGGTTTCATGTTCTGGTTCATGATTCGGAGGCGCCATTGAGCTACGGCCTTGCAGATTTCTGGTTCCCAGGGGAAACCCAAAGGACCGCTGACTTGAACGAGCGCAATCGGGAGCTTAACCGAATCAAAGTGGCGCGTGGCCAGATGACGGTCGAACAGGCGGCCGCGCAAGAAACCCGATACGAGGAACCGACAAAGGATCTCAACACCCAGATTTTTGATGCCGGAGTGGAAGGGGCTAAGGAAGGGTTGCAGTCGATTCCTGACACGATTCGAGGCGGATTGAATTCCGTGGCTGGCTGGGGCTGGCGCGCGATTCCCTGGTGGGTCTTTGTCGGCGCGATCATTGCTTTGGTCGTGTATATGGGTGGTTGGGTGAGACTCAAAAACATCCTGGTAAAACCGTGAACCATGGCCCTCTGGCGTTGTTATTCGCAGCATGGGATGGAACTGATCGAATCGGACCAAACTCCGACGAATTCAGCGCGGCAATGCACTCTCGAAGTGGGTGACCCTGGGGAGACACCCGACCTTAAACCCTTCGACACTCGGGCCTATCTTCCTCCCGGTGTCGCCAATGAAGCCCTCGGCCAAATGGCGCCAGGGCCCAACCCTTCCAAGCCTCAATTCCGAATCAATCCCATAGGCCCGACCCCAGACGATCCCTTTTCTGATCCCTCCATGGCTGAAGTTACCAACCCCCCACGCTCTCCGGTCACCAACCTGTTGCAAGGCCCCTGGGCTGGGAAGACGACCGTCACCTCCAACGGGGGAATCAATCCCAAGTTCAATTTTGGCTCCGACGACTCAACTGAATCCGACCAGGACAAAACCCCCAACCCATGGCTGTGGCTTTTGATTTTGGCGGCGGCCCTCTACGCATGGAACCGACTGCGATGAAATGGGAACCTGTGGCAGCTTCTGGCACCACCGTTTTGGGTTTTGGTTTGGATGTGGCGCAGGCGAATAGCTGGTTACAGTTTGCCGTCGCGGCGTTGACGCTCGCCTGGTGGATCCGTTTATGGATCAAAAACCCAAACATCAAACCTCCTGAACATTGATTACTGACGTTTTACTTTTGGGCGGCTTGGGCCTTGGTGCCCTTTGGTATGCCAGCAAACGAACGGCAAAGCGGGACGAGCTGGCCGGCAAGGCCCTGGATGTGGCGGCTTCTGTTAAACCCATGGTTTCCATTTCGAACGTGGAAGCGATTGAAGAACGCCAAGTTTGGATCTTCAAGCCGACCCTTGAACGCTCTCTTAAGTGGAAGGGGGGAATAATTGCGGACGTCGAGGCTGCGTACAAATCCTTGGGACCGACTCCCTCGCAGAGTGCGCATGTGGGACACACGCTGGAAATTGCCGACGTCATGGAAAATGCGTTTCTAAAAAACGCGTCCATGAATCTTGTTCCCGGGGGCTGGTATTCCGCCAAACCTAGAATGGGTGAGTCGGCGTTTTCAGACATCCGCCTTCGATATTGGGGCACCGATTTTTTTTATAACACCGGCCCATTCGTGTTTGCCATCATCGTTCCACCTGAAATCTGGGACAAGTGGTGGATCACTCGAATCGCGACCGTCGCTGAACAGATTGAAGCTGGTGGAGTTCAAACCGTCCCTCCTGCCTTGACGTGAATTTATGGACATGACCCTGGCCACCCTGACGCCACAAGTCGGGGATTCTCAACAAATGCTCTTGGCGCGAATTGCGCGCAGCACCAGCGTTTACAATTTGACCTCAGCACGAGTGGGCCTGGCGAGCGCAGCGCGCACGGCGTTCACGAGTACAGGCAACCTGGACGCTACCGGATGGAAGGGTGTGCATTGGTGGCTGAACATTACGGCCGCGTCCGGGACAGGCGGATTGACGGTGCAAATTGCAACCCTGGACCCCCTCCTGCTGAGTGTAATCGGGGGATACATCTTTCACACCGCAATCACTACGGCCGTCCTGGCCACGGGATTTATTTACCCAGGCGCCTTTAGCGCGCGAGGCAACAACCAGGTGGCAAGTGAAGGTCTTGTTGTCCCTCCCACTTTCCGCCTTTCTGTGAATCATGCGGATGCCTCGTCCTACACCTACAGCCTCAACTACGCACTGATTCAATGAAAATCGTTGGATACATCGAAAACCCTGACGGCACCGTGGCAGAGGTGAAGCTCGACAATGGAAACACCTACCCAATGCCAACCCAGATTTCCATTTCACAGGAGGAAGCAGGCAAGCTCCCCATTCGAATTCAGGCAGGGGTTTTGTTTTTGGGCGGAACCGTAGTCATTGAGCCGGATGTACCAGAGCCTGTGAAAGTGGATCCTGTGTCTGTGTTCGAAGGCACCATCATCGACCAAAACCCATGAGAATCCTTTTCCTTCTTCCGTGCCTGGCAATGGTCGGGTGCATTTCGAGCCCCAAGGATATCGTGACCGCTGAGATTGAAATCCGGCACGGCACAAATGTCTTCCGACTGAAGCAACCCAAAGACACGACGCTTAAGAAAGCATCCATTGACCCCTTCAGCGGCCGAGTAGAGCTGGAAGGCTACACGTCGACCGCCAACGCGGCAGCCCTGGAAGCGCAACGTGCCCAGGCTGAAATGATCGGAGCTGTGATGGATCGAACGATCCAAACGGCCGACCGTCTCGGCGCCATTGCAGCGCGCCTGTCTGGCGTTCCCATTCCGGCCCCAACAACCAACGCCCCCTCGAAATGAAATGGCTCTGGATCCTCCTCGCGGCGTTCGTTCTGGTCTCCTGGTACATGATCCCAGGGAACGACTTGATTGCAAAACCCTTTGCGGCTCTGGGAATCCTCATTGATTGGATTGACACCAAACTTGGGGTCAAGAAACCCACAAAGCCCTCGGAATCAATGCAATCAGGCTACCTGTTGAATTAATTTCCTTCCGCTTCGCAACACTGTAACGGCAAAGAGCGGAAGGCGTTCTGGACCCCTGGTGGGAATTCATACACCCCACCAGGGGTTTTTTTATGGCCGCAAAGCCCAGAAGGCAGCGGCATCCGAAGGGGTAACCAAAGCCCTGTAGTGGCGGAAAAGCATTGCTTCACTGTGCCCAGCCTCGACAGCGGTTTTCCCTGCGGACCCGAAGTGTCCCAAGTGGTAGGAGACAAAACTGTGCCGAGTCACGTTATGAGGCCAAGCAACGCCAGATGCTTTCACGACGGCCCGAATCCGGTTGGGAGACATCGGGCGCAACGTCCCTCCCAGGGCGAGGAAAGCGAGTAACGCCGGGTGCAATGTTATGAGTCTTCGGGAGCGGGTTTTGGCCTGGGCGGCCGTAACTTCGAGGAATCCATTTTCGAGAAGAATCGATGCTTCCGAAAGCCGATGACACTCGGCAGAGCGCAAGCCAGCAAAGTATCTCACAGCCAGGTGACGCCCAACGTCGGGATTCAAACGGAAAGCGGTCTTCAGGACCTCGGCAACCTCGGGCGCGGTGTGCACCTCAATTTTCCGTTCTGACCCTCCATTCGGCAACTCTGCGGACCTGGCTGGATTGGTTTCGAGTAGCTGACGGCGCACAGCCCATTCGAAGAGGCAACGGAGGTCTTTTAGGTAGCCTCGACGTGTGCGGGGGGCTCCGCCTCTCGATTCGACCCAGGCTTCCAATTGCCCAGGGGAAATGGTCCTGGCGTCGAGGGTGGAACGACCTTGAACCCAAAAGGCGAGGGAACAACGGAGTTGACGCAAATAGCGATCCGACCGGCCGGCCCTGGCCCTGGCCAAAAGGAAATCACGGACCAAACTTCCAAAGGTAACAAAGTTGGGGCCCTTTGCGCTAGGGACATGGAGAAAATCGGGTGTCCCCTGTGGGGGCCTGAGTGTGTGAGGGGGTTGGGAATCAACGCGTTGGAGGGCTTGAACGGCCAGTGAAAGGGCATCGGCAGCGGCTTTCAGGACGGCTAAAACCTCGGGCGGGATGGCACCGGACGGCAGGTTTGGTGTCAGGCCCGAGGGGGACGGGGGCTGATTTTCCAAGGGATTCACGGTCGGGACGACAGGATTTGAAATCTCAGAGTTCGGAGATCACGACCGACGTTTTGAGCCTGAAAACACGCTGTTTCTGCACGGCTTCACCGATTAAAACCGCGACGTAGCGGCTACGGCTGATTCCGCTCTTCTTGACCAGTTCGTTCAACTTTTCCGCCACATCCTTTGGAATGTTCGCGGTCACGTTTTCAGTCAGATCCTTATTCACTGTGGGTGTAGACTGAGAGGTTATTAAATTTCCTCAGTTTTTTATTGAGTAGTAGTGATTGAGTGACTAATCGGTATGCGTTCCAGTTATAACTGAATGAAAACAAAAACTTCACCCAAGCCCCAAATGGTCACTATTTCGGCTCAATTCCCTAAGCCGCTGGCGGATTGGACGCATCAACACGCTAAGAATCGAGCACAGGGGGGAAACGCATCGCAACTCCTTCGGGAGCTGGTACACGCGCTGAAGGTCTCCGTCGAAGGACAACCCGTGGAAACAGACCCGGGAATTCCAACGGCCAAGGAACTTCGAACCATTGCAGCACAGAAAGGGGGTGCCCGATGAAACGACTTCGAACGATTGAAGAATTTCGAAAGGTTTGCAGCGGAAAGACAATCCGGGGTTTCCTTCGAGACGGGGGGCTCATCCGAATCCCTTTGAAGACGGCGGAAGAGTGGTTTGCAATTAAGTCTCAAGATCTCATTTTTGAGAGCTACGCCATCACGACTGGGGCAATGGTTTGCATTGGGGAGCGGGATCCAATTTGCGACCCGGAAATGCCTGAATTCACGACGTACGGAATCGGGGGGGTAAAATGACTTCCGATGAATTTCAAAGGAAAGTCATCAATTGCGCGCAGGCGTTCGCAATAACGATGCCTGGCGTCCTGGTGCCGGTGACCCGTTCGACGGTCCTATGCTGGCTTAACGATGCATTGGAGCAAACTACCTACAAACCAACCGTTCAATTCATGGAAGGCAAACAAGGGGTTTCCGTTGTCGTGGGGTTGCCAATTGGAAGGGGGGAAGAGGTCACGCCATGAGAATAAAATTTACAATGACCGGCGCCGTTGATTATGCGGACGAGACGTTTCCCAATCTGGACAATCTGGAAGAACACGTCCGAACAACCCTGACTGAAATGCTGACGCGAAGGGTGTTTGCAGGATCCATCGAAACCCGCCTGGACCTTTCAGTCTCGATCCACCCCTCAATCAATGAAACCTGAACTTTTTACCCGAAAGGAAGCGGCCGCTCGACTGGGAATCTCCGTCAAGACAATGACCCGGATTGAACGCCGTTACAAAATGAGGGTCACGACCTACACAGGATTGGAGCCAGTTTACACCCGTGCAGAGATTGCCCGTGCCCAGTTTTGCAGGATGAAGGACAAGCGAGCCATGATCGCGAAACTTCAAGCCTCGAAAGGGGGATCCCAATGAATTCAGAAAGATTGCTGGAAATGATTCCGGCTCTCGTCATTTCGGGTTTTTCCGTCCATTTCATCGAAACCCATTGCCCAGGTTGGATGAATGAAGACTTCTGGAAAAAGGCAATGAATTTGAGCGAACCCCTGGACCGCTCGAAATTAACGAAAGCCCAGAAGTCCGACCTCAATCGGTTCATCCGGCACAAAAAAAAGGACGGCCGGGGCTATGATTCCATCGCCAGAGAATGGCACAGAGAGGAGGTTTTGAATGCACGACCAAATTATTGACCAGTTGCCTCCGCATGACGAGAAAGCGGAAACGGCATTGGTGGGGTGTTTGATTCGAGCTGGGGCTGAAGGGTCACAAGCGCAAGTGGACGCGATTTTAGAAGGGTCAAGGGCAGGGCTCTTTTTCTGCCACTTCCAACAATCGGTTTTCGAACTGATTCGAAACTTCAGGGCAAAGGGGAATGCAATCGACCCCATCACAGTCGGATACCAACTGAAGGCGCACGAGTACCATATCGACGTAATTTCCCAAATTCTGTCATGGGTGGACGAGACGCCTTCGGTCATCAATTGGATTTACTATCGGGATCTGTTGGTTGACCTGCTGAAGCGTCGCAAGATTCTGAAGCTCGCGGCCGATGCGGTTGTGATGGCACGGGACATCACACTGGACCCAACCAGCCTGCAAATGGACGTGGCATCCATTCTGGAAGGCGTCGTTTCAGAAAATAGCGCAGAACAACCCCGCCTTGTCATTAGAACGGCAAAGGAGCGTCGTGAGTATGTCCCGCCTGTTGGGCTCGATCTGGTGGGCGACTGTGAAATTATGAAGGGGATGGAAGGGATTGCAGTCCTGGCTGGCCCCGGTGGATCTGGGAAATCTCTTTTACTGGCGGGCCTTTGCCTGGGAGGCGCCATCGGCCAGGGCTTCTGGCAGAAGCGGAAAGTACACAGGAAATTCAAGAGTCTGGTCATTCAAGGCGAAGTCGGCCCGCGGAGACTCAGCCGAACCATGCAAGATTTCGCGTCCAAACATCCGGAAGCGGACATAGACAACCACGTTTTCTATTCGGACCCGCCTCCCTTTGGCTACTCGATACACGACCAGAGGTTTTGGGCAGAATTGGCCAAACAAATCAAACGCATCCAACCCGACCTTCTGGTCATCGACCCCATTTCGGGATTGGCGGTTGTGGATGAAGCCAACGAAGTCATGGACGCACTGAGAATCATCCGACAGGCGGCCGGCACTGGGGACAATGCTCCGTGTATCCTGTTGGTGGCACATACCAAAAAACCGAGAAGCGAGGAGTCGATTCGAGGACGCAATATGGCAAACATGGTTTCAGGGTCGGTCCAATGGGTAAACGCATCCCGTGTCACCTACCTGTGCCTCCCTTGGGATAGCGACGAAATGGAAGACGACCGGGTGTACTTTGCCACACCCAAGCTCAACGACGCAGCAAACTATGCGCCATCGGTCTGGCATCGCCGGTTTGGGACGTTTTTCGAACATGACCCCAACACGGACCCGCGCACCTGGGGGAAGGACAAGTCAGAGGAAGAACGCCACGAGGAACGCCGGAAGATCGGGAAGGAAGACGTGGAAGCTGCCTTTGGCGACCGGACGGGGATGAAGCGCAACGAGCTGGTCAAGGCATTGGTTTCCCTCGGGCACGATGAAGCTACCTGCTATCGGGCAACTGGCCCCAATGGTTACCTGATGAAGCATCTGCACACCGTGGCGGGTGTCATCGGGTGGAAATAGCGGCCCCAAACAAACAAACGGGCATTACAGGCGCCGGGGATTCTATCCCTGGCGCCTTTTGCTTAATGCCTCCCGAACCAAGTCGGCATCCACCAGTATGGTCACCGTGTTAGCTCCTGGATCCGTGGCGGGCACCACGAGCTGGACGGCCTCGACGGCGCCGGGGGTCCATGGCAAACGACGCTTCGAAACGACCTCGGCGCATAACATCCGTACAGCGTCCTGAAGGGTCAGACCCAATTTTTCGAGGACCGTTTCACTTTCGAGTACCAACTTTCTTGGAATTCGTGCCCTGAATAGGTGGCTGTGCATGGGCTCAATCGTAGCCTTTTTGAGCATGGGGTCAAGCGGTGGGTCTCTCTCACTCAGTGGTTTGGGGTCTGGTGAGTGTATGAGAGAGGGATATAAATATCTCTCTCACTCACTCACCCCCACCTTACGCGCGTGCGCGTGAGTGCGCATGCGTGTACGCGTGCGCGTGCGTGCGATAGGGGTGGGTGAGTGAGTGAGTGTGTCCAGTTCCGTGTCAAAGGGGTTGGGTGGCAGGGTTCATGCATGGCTGATGATCCCAATGCAAACCCAAGCGCTGCCCAGGTTGTCCTCGGTGGCAAGGTGACGGAAGACACGGCGGCCGAGTTGGCGCGACTGACTGAGGACCGTGAAAAACTCTCAAAGACTGTGAGAGAGCGAGAAATCCGGATTTCTGAATTGGAGGACCAAAACCGATCCCTGATGGCCGTTCCCACCAAAAAGGATTTTCTTGATACCCTGGCTGAATTCTTTCCGAAAGCGGATTGACCTATGGACCTTCAACAGAGCCCAGGTCAAGCGGTGGGACTTGGTAGTCCGACGCAAGCGATTTCGGGACCGGCTCCTGTGGGAACCGCTCCTGCGAAAAGCTCAGAAGAGCAACGAGCCAAGTGGCGCGAAAAAAACCGGCTGGCGTGGCTTCGCAAGTCGGCTCGTTCAAAAGGTCTTCCCGACCCTTCCCCTCCGCCTCCTCCAACTTCGGCGCCGTCTTCTGGTCAACCTGGTGACGTTCCTGGTGTCCCGTGGGATCCGGGCGTTCTTGCTCCGTTCTGGCAATCGGTAGTTCCAGAGGTCGAGAAACTGGACGTTTCCAGCCTGGCAAAGAAGGCGGCGCCCTTGGGGGAAGCGATTGTCGCCAAGGTGAAATCAGATGCGCCATGGAACCCTGTGGCGAAGGCAACGCTCATTTCAACGGGTCCACATGTGACTGCGGCCGCGCTCAATGCCATGGGGCTTTCCGCTGAACACGCTCCGACCGTCGCCTTCGTCGGCGCCGTCGGCGCAATCCTGACGGGGCGCACGCTCCTGATGAATCAATTGGAGC
>Ga0194035_1001553_pt1 | contig 12036 bp, 12 predicted proteins | sample JunL2320m_MetaG_FD_148680 | JGI IMG/M metagenome (GOLD analysis project Ga0194035, IMG submission 148680) | Anoxic zone freshwater microbial communities from boreal shield lake in IISD Experimental Lakes Area, Ontario, Canada - Jun2016-L239-20m | ecosystem: Environmental > Aquatic > Freshwater >...
CTTCCGTACAAAGGAGAGAACCGCAGACACGGCATCACCCGACTTGGTAGGCGCACTTCGTGCCAAGACTGATCTTGAGCCCGCGACCTTGATATTCATGCGCATGCCCGCGATTTGCAAGAGCAGCAGACGGGCATAACTTCACAGAGCTGGAACTTGCTGGGTCATGCAATGGATGGCGCCACCCTGGCGCGGAGCAGCACGCATGGTGACAGGCACAATCTGCCGTTCAGGAAAGAGTTTCATGAGATAGGCAAGCGCTTCCTTGTCCTTGTCCGGCTCGGCACCTGCAACCGGCACGATAGCCGCACCATTGCAGAAGTAGAAATTCATGTAGGGCGCGATGATCCAACGGCCTTCGTCATGAAACCCCGACATGTAGGGGAAATCCACGACCTCAACACCTTCACGCTGCAACAAGGCTTTGGAGGCTTCAAGATGCGGTGCGTTGGGATCACCTTCGCCCGCCTTCAGCATCAAGGCGCGCCTGGGGCCGATGAAACAGAAGAACAGGTCAGCGTGGCCATCGGTGCCATAATACATGCGGTCAGGGTCGCGGACGGTATCCTCCGCGAGGCCCTGCCCCAGCCAGATGATCTTGCTGAGGCCGAGGGCTTCCTTGATACGCTCCTCTGCAACAGCCTTGGTGAGGTACCAGTTGCGCGAGGGATGCATGACGCAACCTTCCGGCGCCACCATGAGGCCTGATCCATCAATGGCGACTGCGCCACCTTCAAGTACTACATCAACATCATCGACGGAAATGCCCAAATCCTCTGCCAGCGTCCGGCCAAGCCGTGCGTCACGGTCTCGGTTGGCGTGCCGCTCGCCCCAGGCATTGAACCGGAAATGACGGGCACGTCGCGACTGTCCATCCGTCACGAACAGGGGGCCATTGTCACGTAGCCAAGAGCCATCCATGGGTCGGACCACCACGCTGACATCCGATGAAAGAACCTTGCGCGCCGCCACGGCATGGATTTCCTCAGCGCAAACCATGGTGACGGGCTCAAACTGCGCGATGGCATTAGCAACGGCAGCGAACTCGCTACGGCCCTGTTCCAGCGTGTGTTCCCATGAAGAGACACGGCACGGCCAGCCCATCAGTGTGCGCTCGTGCCTTTCCCATTCGGCGGGCATATGGAGTTTGTGCGACATTCTAGCTTTCCTCTATTGCCGTCCGGCTTTGACTCCATTGATCACAAGGTTCTTGGTCTGTAGCAGATGCCGTCTAAGTGACGCTGCGGCCCCTTCGGCATCGCGCTTCAGTGCAAGGTCAAGCAGTTCCTGATGTTCTGCGGAAACGTCACGCTTCACCACTTCGAACGGCATGGACCAGCGGCGATAAACTTCCGCCGCAGCGCGCAGCGATTCTGCCATGCCCATGAGCCGCTTGCTCTTGGCCGCACTGAGCAGCGCCATGTGAAACTCATGGTGTGCCTTAGCCCAGGCGGCGGTAACGGGAGCGATCTCCTTGGGATCATGTTTCGGAGTCCGCTCCATGCGATGATGGGTCGAGACCACGCGCGCTTCCCAATCAATGTCGCCATTATGGATCGAGTCCATGAAGGCAAGGCCTTCGATCGTGCAACGCGTTTCTGTGAGATCGATCAGGTCATCCAGCGACAACGACATGACCTTGAAACCAAGCTGCGACTGATTGACGGTGAGGCCCTCCGCTGTGAGACGCATCAGTGCTTCTCGCAACACGCCCATACTGGCGCCATAGTCCGATTTCAGTTTGGCAAAAGGCAATTGACTGCCAGGCTCGATCAGGCCACCCACGATGTCGGCCTTGATGCGATGATAGACCTCCTCCGTCCTCGTCTGACTTGACGTCATGTTTTGTCTCTTCTCCTAATGTGCCGTATTCGCCAGAAACTGATCGAAGCGCTCTGATTGCCCACGCCTGAAAACCTCTGCAGGTTTGCCCTGCATTTCAATTTGTCCCTTGTGGAGGAAAACCACGCGTGAGGATACGTCGCGCGCGAAACTGATCTCATGGGTCACGACGAGCATGGTTCGGCCTTCCTCAGCAAGACCTCGCATCACGCGAAGGACTTCGCCGACGAGTTCAGGGTCAAGCGCCGATGTCGGTTCGTCAAAAAGCAGGGCCGCGGGCTCCATGGCCAAGGCCCGTGCGATTGCCACGCGCTGTTGTTGGCCGCCAGAGAGAAAAGCGGGATAGGCGTCTTCCTTTTCTGCCAACCCCACGCGCTGCAACAGTTTGCGAGCGCGGTCTCTGGCTTCCGATGAAGAAAGGCCCAAGACATGCAGAGGACCCTCCATGAGGTTCTGAAGGACTGTCATGTGGGACCAGAGATTAAAACTCTGGAACACAAAACCGGTGTTGCGTCGGAGCGCTAGGATCTTCTGTGTGCTGGCTTTTCCACTGTCCCTGACCGGAACTTCGACACCCGTGCCATTGACTTCGATGTAGCCGGAGTCTGCTGTTTCGAGGAAATTGATGCAACGGAGAAAAGTGCTCTTGCCAGAACCGGAGGAACCGAGAATTGAAATCACTTCACCCTTCTGGGCCTCAACGGTGATGCCTTTCAGCACTTCCAGGGACCCGAAACTCTTATGGATGTCTCTGGCGATCAATGTTGCGCCGGAGAGTTGGGGAGAATTGGCCTTGTTTTGCATCATTCTTCCCCTTCAGATCATCTGCGTCTGTTCACGGGTGGTCATGCTTTGCAGGGCAAGGTGTTTCAAGGTCCGGCGCTCCACCCACCCCAGGATTCGGGTGATGATGAAGACCAGCGCCATATAGATCACTGTCGCCGCCAGAAATCCCTCATAGGCCAGATAATACTGCGCATTGAGTTTCCGGCCAGCGCCGAGAACATCAGTGATCGTCAACATGGAAGCGATCGCAGAGCCATGCAGAAGAAAGATCGACTCATTGGCGATCATCGGCAAACAACGGCGGAGCGCTGATGGCAGGATGACATGGCGCAACGCGCTTCCCTGTGACATTCCGATCGCCGCGGTTGCTTCAATCTCACCCCTGGGCACAGAATCCAAACCGCCTCGAAAGATCTCAACCTGATAAGCGGCGGAATTGATGGCAAAGGCTATGGCCGCACACCACCAGGGTTCACGCAGCACGGGCCAGAGAAAGCTGTTCCGCACGGCTTCGAATTGCGCCAACCCGTAGTAAAACACATAGGCCTGCACCAGCATGGGCGAGCCGCGGAACACGTAAACAAATACACCGATGGCCTTGGCAAGAAATGGCACACGTTTCCACCGCGCAATAGCCATCGGCAGTGCAATGACAGCACCGAAGCTTAGGCCCACCAATACCAGCAAGACCGTGTTCTTGATTCCAATGAGGAAAATGTCCCAGTGTGAGAGAATTAGAACAAAATCAACCGGCGATGACTTGGACGAAAATTCCGTGATCCAGGCCATGAAGCCTGAGAAGAAGGCTGCGAGCGTCATGCGCCTATCCTCCTGCCCCGGGTGTAGCGGGCTTCAATCGCGCGCAGTGCAACGTCAGACAGCGCCGTCAGGATGAGATAGATGACGAGGATGGCGATCAGAAAGGTGAAGGGATCGCGGGTCGAGCGACCGGCGGACACGCCGAAGAAAACGAGATCCTTGAGGCCTACGACTGACACAAGAGCAGTGGTTTTCAGAAGCACCATCCAGTTCACACCGATAGATGGCAGTGCATAGCCCATGAGCTGTGGGAAGGTGATACGGCGAAACAACTGTCGCGATGTCATGCCGATGGCCATGGCCGCTTCGAGCTGGCCCTTTGGAATGGACCCATAGGCGCCTCGGAATGACTCGGTCATATAAGCGCCAAAGATGAATCCGATGGTGATGACCCCGGCGGCAAGCGAGTTGATTTCAATATAGTCCCACCAGCCTGTTGCCGCGCCGAGCTTGTTCAATAGTGTCTGCCCGCCAAAGTAGAGGAGCAGCATCATGCACAGGTCTGGCACGGAGCGCACGAAGGTGGTGTAGTAGCCCGCAAGCCTCTTCACAACCGGCGTGCCACCGATCTTGGCGGCTGCGCAGACAAGACCAATAGCCAAGGCAAGTGCAAGGCCGCACAGGCCGAGCAGAAGTGTCACACCTGTTCCTTGCAGCAGAAGCCAGCGATATTCCCAGAGGCCTTCCATTGCGCTACCTTGCTTTCGGGCCCGAAGACCTGCCTTGCTTCAGGACTCGCGCCGTCTGAAGGGGGTGCCAAGGTCATAGGTTGGCACCCCATTGCACTCAGTTGAAAATATCGCGGCCGAAATACTTGTTCGAGAGCGCTACATAACTGCCGTCGTCGCGGGTCTTCTTGATGGCGGCATTGAGTTCTGCCTTCAACGCATCCTCACCCTTGCGCAGCGCAATACCCTGGCCAACGCCGAAGCACTCCCGATCATAAAGGTCAGCGCTCACGGGGGCGAACTCCTCCGTGATCTTGGCGTCAGACTTCAACCAGGTTTCGCCGGGGATGGTGTCCACCAGGACTGCATCAATGCGGCCGGCCTGCAAGTCGAGATAGGCCTCTTCTGAGGTTGCATATTGGCGCATGTCAGCCTTTGCCATGTGCTTTTTCATGTAGCACTCATGAGCCGTGGCACGCTGCACACCAACGGCCTTGCCGGTTGTGCCGGCTTCGTCAGCCTTGAAGTCCACACCCTTCTTGGCGATCAAGGCGGATGGTCCCTTGTAATAGGTATCGCTGAAGTCCACTTGCTTCATGCGCTCTTCGTTGATGCCCATCGACGAAATGATGACATCGAATTTCTTGGCGAGAAGGCCGGGGATGATGCCATCCCATTCGATGTCGACGAATTCACACTTTCTGTTCATGCGCTCGCAGACAAGATTGGCAAAATCGACGTCAAAGCCACCGACCGAACCATCGGGATTCAGCACGTCGAAGGGCGGATAGCCGGTGGAAATGCCGACCTTCAAAACCTCCTGCGCCGAAGCGGCCGGGGCTATCAGTGCCGCTGCCGCTGTTGCCAGAAAGGCGAACAATGTGTTGCGTCTATTCATGGTCTTCCTCCTTTTTTGGCCATTCTGGCCCTAGCTTTTCATTCTGCTCGCGGTTGGATCAAAGGCTGCGGCGGGGAGCAGTTTCACGCTGCGGCGTTTTCCGAGAATATCGATCGTGAGTGGCACCGTCGTTCCGGCGTGGACACCGTGCATATAACCAAGGGCAAGGCTTTTCGAGACGCGAAAGCCGTAAGCCGCCGATGATAGGAAGCCCACGACCTCTTCACCTGCGAGAACGGGTTCGTCACCCCATGGGTCAACGTCATCTGCGTCAATCTCAAATAGCGAATAGACATAGCGCTTGGGTTGATCCTTGACTTTCAACGCCGCCTCGCGGCCCACGAAGTCCGGCTTGTCGAATTTGACGAGAACACCCATGCCTACCTCGAAGGGCGTATAATCAAGGGCGTACTCAACACCCCATGCGCCATATCCCTTCTCTACGCGCAGGCTGTTGAGCGCGCGGATGCCGGCGAGCGTGACGCCCAAGTCTTTTCCTGCCTCAAGCAAGGCTTCCACAAGCGGAACATGGAACTCGGGCGTTACATAGATTTCGTAGCCAAGCTCGCCCGTGTAGGCAACACGCAACAGGATCGCTTCGACGGCGGGTCCCATCTGTACGTACGCCGACTTGCGGTAGGGCCATGCTTCACCTGAAAGATCCTGGTCACAGAGCCGCGCCAGTAGAGTACGTGCATTTGGGCCGGAGATGGAAAGGCCACAGAGGCCGATTGTCATGCTTTCAACAGAGACACCTTGCGCCGGCAGGAACTGCTCCCACCAGCGATGGTGGTAGCGGTCAACGACGCCAGAGCCGATAAGCAGGAATTCCTCGTTGCTCAGTTGGGCAACCGAGAACTCACCCATGAGGTGGCCGCTGTGGCTGAGCATGGGCGTGAGCACCAGCTGGCCGTCACGGCTCGGCATCCTGTTGGCCATCACATGCTCAAGCCAAGCTCTAGCACCGGAACCCTTGACCAAGTGCTTGCCATAGGTCGAGATGTCGATAATGCCGACGCCCTTATGTAAGGCGCGGCACTCTTCGCCCACATGCTGGAACCAGTTGGGGCGGTGGAAAGTGAGGCTCTCCTCAGGGACTACACCTTGTGGCGCGAACCACAGGGGAAACTCCACACCATCGCTGGAGCCGAATGCCGCCCCCTTCTCGCGGTAGAGCGGGTAGGCTGGCGTTGTGCGCGCCGGGCGGCCTGCGCTGCGGTGTTCATAAGGATAGAGCGTCTTGAAGCGCGTGGCATACATGTCGCCGGTGCGGGCCTTCACATAGGCCTTTCCAGCCCAGCGGCCATAGCGCGCGACGTCCCACATGAACACATCGAACAGCGGCTCGCGCTCCTTCATCCAGCCCGCCAGCACCATGCCGATGGCGGCCGACTGGCTGAAGCCTGTCATCACGCCGCAGGCGCACCAATAGTTGGGCACGCCGGGATAGGGGCCGATCAACGGATTGAGGTCAGGTGAGAAAATCATCGGGCCGTTGATGATGCGCTTCACACCGGCAGCGCCCAGCACCGGCACGGCTTCGACTGCCTGGAGGAAATTCTTGTCGATGCGCTCCAGCTGGTTTGGCAGCAATTCATGCCCGAAATTGAGCGGTGTGCCCTTTTCGGCCCAATGTGTGCAGGGATCCTCATAGACACCAAGGAGAAGCCCTTTGCCCTCCTGGCGCATGTAATACTCCGAGTCCGCGTCGCCGATGAGAGGAAGCTCGAAATCAAGGTTCTCAATTTCCAGAATGCTCTCCGTCACGAAGTAGTGGTGCTCGACTGGCATGAGCGGGAGCTGGATGCCCGCCATGGCCGCAACTTCGCGGGCCCACAGGCCAGCTGCATTCACGACCCGGTCTGCTCGGATAGTTCCATTCTTGGTGACGACATCCCAGGTGCCGTCGGGCCTCAGCCTTGTGTCGAGTACAGGATTGTGACGCACGATCTCGGCTCCCATGTCCCGAGCACCCTTGGCAAAGGCCTGCGTCACGCCGCTTGGGTCGACATGCCCGAAATGCGGCTCATCAAGTACGCCCTTGATGGTCGAAGGATCGAGAATCGGGCAGCGCTTCAACGTTTCCTCTATCGAGAGCCAACCGGTCTCAAGACCCGCACGGCGCGCTGCCATGTGATGCCGCTGCAATTCATCCATGCGCTCGTCGGTGCGCGCCAGAGCGAGCGCTCCAACATGATGGAATCCGCAGGATTGGCCAGTTTCTTGTTCTAAGATGGGATAAATGCTGAAACTGTAGTTGTGGAGGTAGGTGGCGTTGGCACCGCCGCCGAAGGCCCCTGTTCCACCGGCCGCATGCCAGGTCGAACCTGCCGTGAGTTCGGTGCGCTCGATCAGGATCACATCCTTGAAGCCAGCCTTCATCAGGTGGTAGGCGATGGAACATCCGGTGACGCCACCACCAATGATTGCCACTTCTACATTTTGCTTCATCAGAAGGCCTCCACGATTCTGTTGCGAAGCGTGCCGACGCCCTCGATTTCGACCTCGACGATATTACCGGCTTTGAGGAATCGTGCAGGCTTGTGGGCCGAAGCAACACCGGCAGGCGTGCCCGTTGCGATGATGTCGCCCGGTTCAAGCGTCATGATGCGCGACAGGAAGGCAATGATCTGCCGGACCGAGAAGATCATCGATGAGGTATTCCCGTCCTGCAGTACATCTCCGTCGACACGCGTCCTGACAGTAAGGTTTTGGATGTCGGAGATCTCGTCGATGGTGACGAGTGCAGGACCACAGGGGCCGAAGGTGTCGATGGCCTTTCCACCCGTCCACAGTTGATTGGCCAATTGCAAATCACGAGCGCTCACGTCGTTGAAAACCATGACGCCTGCCACGTGATCGAGCGCTGATGACTCTTCGATGTAACGGCCGCGTGTTCCGATAACCACGGCGAGCTCTGCTTCATAATCGACCTTGCTGGTATCGCGCGGCGGGACGACGTCGTCTTTCGCTCCCACCAGCGAGTTGGGATATTTGGCGAAAAAGATCGGCGCAGCGGGAGGGGTTGCTCCCACTTCCTCGGCGTGGTCATGGTAGTTGAGGCCGATACAGACGATCTTCTGCGGATCGGGAATTGGTGGTCCAAGTCTCAGACTGGCGCGCGGCATCAGCTTGAGATGGACAGTTCTGTCACGCACGACCCGTTCGAGTTGGCGCAGCGCATCGGGCCCAAGCTCCAGGAGTGTCCGGTTGGAACCCGCCGCGGCGACGTTTTCCTCGCTCCAGCCAGCGAGCGTCGCCACTTCGGTCGTTTCGACAACCGACTCGCCGAGCTCGATGCCGCTCGTCCAGGCCCTTGGCTTTCCGTAACTGACAAGACGCATCCAGCAACTCTCAGATAAAGGTAAGATCGATGGTGCCAAGCGAGCCGAAGTCTGCATGCAACCGCGAGCCAGACTTCACTTCGACCGAGCGGACCGGTGCCCCCGTGATGACAATGTCACCCGCCTTTAGATGCCCACCCAGGCCACGAAGTTCTGCAAGTTTTCCTGCGAGAAAGGCCAGCGGGGCGGCGGGATGACCCATGACATCGGTCGCGAGCGCGGCCTGGTGGTGGCCGTCCACATCCATGGTGAGCGTAAGGCCCGCGAAGTTAACCTGATCTGGCCTGAGTGCTGTCTTCCCGAGGATGATCCAGCCAGCCCCAGCGTTGTCGGCGAGGGAGTCATTGGCCCTCGCCTTCATCGCGCCGACACGGCTGTCGATGACCTCCACAGCCGCCCTCAGGCACGCTGTCGCGGCAAGTACATCAGGCACAGTAAGACCTGCCCCTTCGAGAGGCCTCGCAAGCTCAAATGCGATTTCAGGTTCCGCACGTGTGTTTGAGAGGTGCGTCACACGGACAGGCTGATTCTCCGGCGTGAACATGTTGTCGAGAAGAATGCCGAAATCGGGACCAGTCATGCCGTACATCTTCTGCATCGCTTCGGATGTGAAGCCGATCTTGTGGCCCTTTGGCCTGCCTCCGGTGGCAATCAGGTGGTCGACGAGCCTCCGCCTCACCTGGTAGGCATCCTCGAAGTCGTAGTCGATCGTGTTGGATGGCGGATCGATACCTTGTCCTGCCTTCACGGCCTCGAACAGCCGGTCAGCAAGGGCCTGTTGCTGCTGCGCGGTAAGTTTCATCAGGCGACCTCCACCCAGCTCGCATAGCGTGGATCCTCACCACGCACCGCGTTACTGAACGCTTGTCGCACCGCGGTTCCCATCGGTCCCGGATATCCGACGCTACGGTCATCGACCGATTCGACCAGGTTGACTTCCGAAGCTGTTCCACAGACGAAGATTTCATCTGCGATGTAGAGGTCCGAGCGGGACAGTTCGGTGGCACGCACCTCGTAGCCCAGATCACGGGCGATGGTGCGGACGGAATCATGCGTGATGCCCTCGAGACCACCTGCCGAAAGCGGTGGGGTGTGGATGACGCCGTTGCGGACCACGAAGATATTCTCTGCCGTACATTCCGCTACAAAACCCTGGGGGTTGAGCATGACGCAGTCGTCATACCCGGCCTTTCGCGCCTCGGCCTTGGCGAGCGACGAGTTGACATAGTTTCCGACCGTCTTTGCCTCCGGAGGCATGATATTGTGGTCATGCCGCCGCCAGCTCGACACTTTGAGCCTTAGGCCGCGCGCGTCCGTCGCCGCGCCGCGAACCGAGGCCCAGCCCCAGGCCATGATGGCGATGTCGACTTTGCAGGGTCCCGTGTCGAGGCCCATCTCGCCATAGCCGTAGTAGGCGAGCGGCCGGACGTAACAGCTGTCGAGGCCTGTCGTGCGCACGACCTGTTTGGTGGCTTCAACGATCTCCGAGACCGAGAAAGTCATCGGCATTCCGAGAATGTGTCCGGAGCGGTAAAGCCGTTCGATGTGGGGCGTAAGACGAAAGAGGCCGGGCCCGTTGGCAGTCTCGTAGGCTCGCACGCCCTCGAAGATGCCGGTTCCATAGTGCAGGGTATGGGTACCCACGTGCACCATTGCCTTGTCCCAGCCCACGAGCCTGCCATTCATCCAGATGCTGGGCGTGGGCGTGATCGGCATGTGAGGGCTCCATTTGTCAGAAGCGTTGAGTATGTCGAATTATGTATCACTAGTTCGACATGTCAATTCATTTTCGACATTTTGTAAGCGATTGATTTTCCACACTTCTTATCGCTGCCCACCGTCCACATCTACGATCGCGCCCGACGTAACCGTTTCAACCAATCTGGGGCCCTGGGTAAACCGACGCGGGCTGTTCGCACGCGACGCGCGGAAAGACACCTTCCGAGACGAACGGATTCCGTCAGCCCAGAAGTGGGCATTCTCACCAGACGGCCAGCACATCGAGCTTGGGATAGCAGAGATGAACCTGATGCTAGCACTCGGCGCCGCCGGGCTGTCGCACTCGCTGTTCGGCGAAAGACTGATCCCAGTGGGCACAGTTTATGATCCCTTTATCGCCCGCGGCCTCGATGCCCTCAATTACGCCTGTTACCAGGATGCGCGCTTTCTACTGGTCGGCACACCATCCGGGGTGACCTTGGCGCCGGAAGGAGGTGCGCATCAGTCGATTAGCTCGCCGTTGATCGGTATGTCACAGGACGGGATTGCCTCCTTCGAACCCGCGTTTCTTGATGAACTCTCGGTCATCATGAACTGGAGCTTCGACTACCTACAGAGGAACGGCGACGACGATCCGGACGAGAGAACATGGCTACGCGACGAAACCGGCGGATCGGTCTATCTACGGCTCTCGACGCGGCCAATTGAGCAGCCAATGCGGCGTGATAGTGCCAAATTCGAGCAAGGCGTCATCGACGGTGCTTACTGGTTGCGTGAGCCCGGCCCCAACGCAGAGGTCGTCATCGCCTATCAGGGTACGATAGCGACAGAGGCAATCGAGGCCGCGGGCTGCATTGCCAGTGACCGCCGCGACATTGGTGTCTTGGCTGTTACCTCCTCAGACCGACTGAACGCGGGCTGGACTGCTGCGCGCCGCGCCTGCGCTAGAGGCCATGCCGGCGCACGCTCGCATGTGGAAGAACTGCTCGAACGCTTACCATCTTATTGCACCCTGATTACAGTGATCGACGGTCACCCCGCTACGCTATCTTGGATCGGCTCAGTCGCTGGCCACCGTGTAGTGCCGTTAGGTGTTGAACATTTCGGGCAGACGGGAACAATTTCTGATCTCTACCATCACTTTGGGATCGACGCTGATGCAATCGTCGCGGTGGCGAGCAGACTCACGCCAGGGCGGCCGGCGCGTATGATGAGCACGCCAGCATAGCAAACAACAGCGAAGCAGGCATTGAGGCCTGCCTCATCGGTAACTCTTACTGCTGTGGGAAGAGGGGTAGTTACCCCGCCAAGTATGTAACAGAGCTACCGAATGCGCTGATTTTATTGATAACTCCCAATCTGGTCGTCTGAACGATTGAAGCTAATTGAAGCGACAGGACTTGGCACCAAGCGTCAGCATCCGCCCAGAGCATTGACTTTTCATCATTTGATCATGGCAGGATTTCTAAAGGCGATGAGTATCCCACACTTGATCTGCACAGTGCTTAATCACATTCCGTGCATTACCCAACCATCACTTTCCCCGATTGATTCATTTCTCGCTACCAAGCTCGTCTGGATCAGAATTCTCTTCCCCGTCAACGATGATGCCTTCGTAGCGATGGCTTGTGTCGAAGGAATGGGAATTTCGCCAACGGAGTTGGCGGCAGATAGAACTGTCCTGAGTTTTGGCGGCTTGACATGAGCAAGGAGCACGTTGTCGACAATCGGACGCCCGGTGCAGGCGAAGCCAGCAGGGGCACGGGATCAAGCTCTTCGCGAGCGCTCTGTTCTGAAGATGGATGGTTGCGCGAATTCCGTTTCTCGCCGCAAGACGTCCCGCTTACTGCAATGCAACAGATCATCTGCCAATGCATCGCTTGCGGCCTAAGAGTCTGTCCGAAGAGTTCATGCTGGATTGCATAGCTTCCTGAGCATGAGCCTGATTGAGGCGAGGTGC
>Ga0194035_1001554_pt1 | contig 12034 bp, 11 predicted proteins | sample JunL2320m_MetaG_FD_148680 | JGI IMG/M metagenome (GOLD analysis project Ga0194035, IMG submission 148680) | Anoxic zone freshwater microbial communities from boreal shield lake in IISD Experimental Lakes Area, Ontario, Canada - Jun2016-L239-20m | ecosystem: Environmental > Aquatic > Freshwater >...
GTCGTGACATTGTCTGCCGCAGGAGCCGTTGCCCCCTGGCCGAGCGGACTGGTATGCGATTCGACCGACGTGGGCGATGAGGGAGCGAGGCTGTTGATGTAGGTGTCCGCCGCAGCCTGCGAGAGCGATGTTGGAGCAGCATTCGATCCAAGCTGAGACCCGTTCGATCCTCCATAGGTGATGAAAAAGAAATTATAACAAGCGTCCGGTCCCGCCATACCGCTCGGAGTTCCGTACTGTCGAAATCCAGCCGACCAGCCCCCCGGAACGGTCCCCGTTGATGTTCCCGTGCATGTCACATTTCCGGCAGGCACAAACAGCCGTTGCATACAGTTGTTCACGAGGGGAATACACCCCTCAACAAACCCACTTCCGGCAGGCGCTGTGTATCCTGGAATAGCAATCGTTGTTGGCAACGTCGCTATCGCCGCCGTTTTCACCGCTTGAACCGACGCCGAATCGTAGTACATACCGGCCAAGGTCACCGCCGCCGACACCCCTAGCAGCCCCCACCCGACTGGCCCCGTGGCGATCCGCACCGCCACCGAGGCCACTGTCGGCGTGGCGACGGCTGAGGCCACCGCCGAGACAAACTGGGCTTTATTGGCTGTTTGATAGGCCGAGATCGCCGACGCCGTCGCGACTCGGACATAGCCCGTGGACGAACTGGAGACTTGGAACGCATAGACCGGGAACGCCACCAAGTACACGGCGATCACTTCCGTCAGGAGGAGATACAAACCCTTCACTATTGTTTTCCGCATACGATCCCCACGAGGAAACAGAGGACGAACAATGCCGCAAATTCGAGCTGCTGCACCACGGTCAATACGGTCCAGACCATCGTTCGTCCCCTTTCCCACACTCTCCTCTATTTACTAGCCGGCGGGAGCGCCACCGCGCCCGTCGGTGAATAGCCGGTCACATCGATGAACCGTTGCCCTTTGTATTCCCGCAGATTCACCATGAGGTGACAGGGCTTCATCTTGTTGGCCTCCATTAACTTGTACAGGTGCTCGTGCTCGTCGGAGATACTCGCCTCCAGGCTGGTCGTATCCTCATCGAAGTAGAGCATCGCGGTCCGATACGTCCGCGTGCCATCCTGACTCGGCTTCGACTTCACCCCCATGACCACACAATTCGCCACAAACTTAGACATGCTTCCCCCTTTCATTCGTCCATTGAAACCAGCCCTGTCGATAACAGGACCACAGAAACACGAACACGGTGCCACAGGCTCGACACCGGCCACGACATCGTGGCCCGCACATGTAGAGCCTTAGCTCACCGGTTCGACAGAGCCGGCAGAGAATCCGTTTCGAGGATCCCACGCCCGCATCTTGTTCTTGAGTCGCCGTGCCTCCTGGCCGCTGGCGAGCAACCCCAAGTGTTTTCCTCCCCATCGTTCCACCCCCTCCACGATGATGCTGACCAACCACTTCTCACCCGCGTCTGGATGCGCACAGAGCAGCCCCAACATCGGGGACAGGCTCTTCTCTGCCCACCGTTTCACGTCTTCGATCTTCTGCACCGATTTCGCGATCTCTAAACGAGCCCGTTGCATCCCCTCTGTCAGGACTTTCCACCAATCCAGCAAGGGCGCGTAATAGCGATCCTTGGGGTCATCGGCCCTGGTACAGTCACGGAAATCCAAGGCACTGCGAAACACCCCGACGATGTACTTCTGGAATTGGTCCTGATCGAGCCCGGACAAGGCCATGCCCACGGCATCAGCGCGTTCCGATTTCCATTCCATTTCCCACCGGATCCAGGTGCCCTCGACAAGCTTCTCTTTGGCTCGTTGTTCCGCGGCCTTGTCGTAGATGCGGAGATAGGTATCCGACTGGCGGGACCCCATGCAGAGGGTCTTCCCGGTGTCCAAGCCCGAACCCAGGTCCAAACCCGCAATCAAACGGGATTGACGGAAGTGCGAGACACAGTTGCCTGCCTTCACCGACGCATAGATGCGATCGACATCGATCACCCCGTTCCGGTCATCAAGGGCCACGTCGATGCGCCCGAAATGCCCTTTCTTGTCAAACACCCACGTGGCCACGTCGTGAAACTTCTGATACGTCCAATCACTGATCAACTCTTGAGACAGATCGACATGCACTTCACGAGGGGCCCAGCTAGCACCTGTGCCGATCCGTCCTAATCCGCCTGCAGGCCCGCGGGACAACCAACCTTGCCGGTAGCCCAGGAACCCTTTTTTATCCTTGATCCACTCTCCCCCCACTCGTGCCATGACCTCATCTGCAGAGGAATCTGGTACGGTGAAGCGGAACCAGCCGAGTGAGCATGTCCATGCACTCATGAAGACCTCCGTGAGGAACCTTGGAAATTCCGCCCCCGTTTTACCGACCGGGGGCTTTTCGGTGCGCGTCGCCGGCTAGCGCCGGCGGTCGCGCCCCCACTCCTCCTGTTACCGTTAAGACGTCGCATGCGGCTTTGTCCGTTGCGTTTCATCGCTCGTCGAACTTCGGCGAGATTGAATCGCGCCATGCGACCTAACCAATGCACGGGAATCTCCTCCTTACGATAAGCCCGCTGGATCGATTTCGGGCTCATGCGGAGTTCCGCCGCCAGTTCCTTCACCGTAAGCGCATCCTTCTTCATGCCCAGTCCTTTCTAATGGTGCGGCTCAGCACAGCGCTGACCATACCGGTATGAATGAGTATTGGGAAGTACCCTACTTAGGCCTGCTTAGGACAGTTAGGGACTCTTAGGGACAACGGTCAAAAGTATGACGAAGGAATGTACCCTCAGGGCATACAGATAGGAAGACGTAATATTAGGAAAGAAGGGCGAGGACTGGGAATCTAGCAGGCTGGTACGACCTCACAAAGAAAAACAGTGAGCGAAAAAAGCGTGCTTTCCCTGCCAACTCCGGAAGAATGGAACGCGAATGATGGGGGTTGAAGGTTCCATTTCCAGGGCCACTCCCTCCCATCTGGGTGCTTTCTCAGGGGGAAAGGGGTATTCTTTGGCGCGAACAGAAGGAAAATGGCCTGGCTGGGGTTGTTTCCGTCAAAAAACAGGGAAGTCCGCGATCTCTGGATGAATGCATGATCGCAGAAGCTGACGCTGGATTTTACGCAATCCAGGCTGGATATCGTGCAGGTTTTACCCTGCATCCCAAAGCACGTGACATCTTATACGGAATCAGATAATCCATAGTTAGATGCAAAGAGGACACTGATACATGGCTGTCCCAGATTATCAGAGCTTGATGTTACCTCTCCTCAGATTCGCTGGAGAAAAAAAGGATGAAACATCCACAGGAGAAGCCGTTGAGGTTCTTGCCAAAGAACTAAATCTAACGGATGAAGATCTCAAGGAAATGCTTCCGAGCGGCATTCAATTTACACTTGTTAATAGAGTCGGGTGGGCATCTACTTACATGAAAAAAGCTGGCCTCCTTGAAGCTACAAGAAGGGGCTATTATCGAATAACGCCTCGAGGATACGAGCTACTTGATAAGAAACCGAAGGCCATCAATGTACGGCTCCTAAAGCAATATCCTGAATTTCTAGAGTTTCAACAACTCAAAGGAACAAGAAGCCGTGACAAGACAGCTGAGTCCAAAGAAACGATTGATGTTTCTACGGCAACTCCGTCAGAGGCGTTAGAGACTGCCTATGAAAACCTTAGAGATGAACTAGTGGATGAATTGCTTGGCAAGCTGAAGAAAACTTCGCCATCGTTTTTTGAGCGTGTCGTAGTCGAGTTGCTGGTTAAAATGGGTTACGGTGGTTCTCGTGCTGACGCAGGTAAAGCCATAGGCAAAAGCGGTGACGGTGGCATAGATGGAATTATCAAGGAAGATAGGTTAGGACTTGACGTTGTATACATTCAAGCGAAGCGTTGGGACAACAATCCAGTAGGCAGGCCGGACGTTATGCAATTTGCTGGGGCGCTTCAGGCAAAGCGGGCAAACAAAGGTATTTTTATAACAACATCAAGATTTACCGAAGATGCTAGAAGCTATGTTTCACAAATAGGAAGCACAATCGTGCTGATTGATGGCGAACAACTAACCAATCTGATGATCGAACATGATGTAGGCGTATCGACAGTATCACTGTACCCGGTCAAAAAGATCGATACTGATTATTTCGATGAAAGCATCTAAGGAAACATGCCAGAGGACGAACTATCGCCAGCCGCTGAGCTTGTCGTTAGCTGCTTAAATTAGCAAGTCAAGAGCCATCCCAACCCCAAATCCAATCTAAAGTACCACCTGCCAAAGTATCTAGTGCGAGAGCAGCGACATTAACCTCAGTTGCCACATATCGCTATGGATGGATTTTATTTTGCAATCTAGTTACACTGCCGGGCGCCTCAGTATTTATCAGAAGACCACTCATGAAGCGTGAAAAACTTCGAGATCTAAACGCCGTACCTGCTAAGGATATTCTTCGTAACAAAGCGAGGGTGTGCCCTCCTGTCTCGGCAATTTGCGAGATCATGGACAATATCTTTGATAATTTTGAGGAAAATGGCGAGCGTCACGATCTGGCCATCTCAATTGTGGTGAATACTGAAGCGTCTAAAATATCGATCGCTGAGAATTCTGGTGGTGTTCGAGAGGCTAAATTAGAGCCACTTGTCAGGCTTGGCGTGCCATACCACGGTGCAAAGGGAAGTATTGGAACTTGGGGAGAGGGCCTAAAGGTGGCATTGTTCTCCCTTGGCACAGAAGTGGAGATATTAACTTCGTATCAGGGCGAGGCTGCCGTTGCGATTCATTTTGAGCAGGGCTGGCTAGACTCGTCTGATTGGAATGTCCCTGTATACAAGCTTGGATCTGATGCCCCTCCTCCAGGCAGCACCGAGTTTCATATCAATCGACTAACACGCAAGATCGATTGGGCAGAAGTAATGAGGGAAGTAGCGGTTATCTACGGTCACAAGATAAAGGATATTGAGGAGAGAAAAAGAAAAGTGCGGCTTGACTTCGAGGTGGATGGAAACCGTACGACCGTAAAGCCTCGTGCGCTTGCCTCTCTCGAATCCCTTCGGAGCAGACTTTCATTTCCACCTGATTTTTCACCTCGGATATTCACAATGGAGTGGCCTGGGCAGGACGGGCCAGTCAAGTGTCACTTAATAGTCGGGCTGACGGCACGTCACTCAGGCGAGACGAGCGGCGTCTATATGTACGGCAACGGCCGTCTTTTTGCCCGTGCTTTGCGTACCCGGTCAGTAGGGTATGGAGAAAGCGGCAATGCCGTGCTCCGTGATCATCCATCATGCTGGCGAATACACGCCTACGCCTTCTTCGAAGCGGACAACGGATCCGATATTCCGTGGCAAGCACCTCTTAAAGATGGTTTGTCAGAAAACCATCCAATCACAGCAGCGTTTAGGCAGATGTTCAAGGGAGCAGTTCTGCCATATTCTCGCTTCGCCAAAACAGCAAAGGCATCCGAGCTGGTGCCGTATACGATGGAATGGGGGGGGATGACGCCTGCGCAGAAAGCCGATGTCTTATTCGGAAAGCATACCACTGATGCTCTTGATCGTTTTAAACGCATCCCCCCTAGCATTGGTAAATTTGAGCCGCCCTGTGAATTAGAGAATCTCATATATGATGGTGTTGCCTGTGACACTGTACTGAGTCAGTTGGATGATCATGCCCGATATGCAAGACAAGTAATAGCCAAGCGAGATGCCGAAGGCCCAGAGCTTCAGGAAGACGTGCTACGGGCTCTCAATCCCCACGCTTTTGCAGCCGACGGCAACCCTCGGCGTAGCGCCGGCGCCCCTCAGCGCACAAACTTTGTAAAGGTAAATAAGTTGACTCGAGTGGTAATCGAGATCAGTGACAGTCAACTTGGAAAGTTACGGAAGATGCTTGGAACGGACGACAGTAGTGAAGCCATATTGGCTGCAGTGCGCTATACGATTAAGTATGGAAACGGTTAATACCGCATATCCATGAAAGGGTCCTTGACTTCCCTCTATCCTCGAATCCGACGTATCCGGGTGTCCGGTCATCGAGCTACTCGCACTCTCACATGCCCGTATTGCCGTCGCCTTATCAAGGTGACGCTTGTTACCCATCTCCGACGGGAACATCCTGCTGAATGGGACGACTGGAGCAAAGAGTTTGTTCGGCTATACAACGAAACTAATGATCTTAAGCGCGTAATGCGGGCATTCACAAACTCTGAAGGACAGCCGATTCTCTCTTGGACAGTGATCGATAGTGAAGTTAAGCGAAGGGTTTCACGAACCGGAATCGTTCCCCGCTTCTTGGAAAAGGAGTCCATTGGTAGATGGCAACCTACGGCACAGGAATATAGTGGGTTTACGACTACAGTGTGGGACGTTCCCCGTCGTGGGACGTGGGGCGTTCACCAATCAACCTACCGTGGCAATTGGGCGCCACAGATTCCTCGCGCGATTATTGAGACTTACAGCAAAACGGGTGACTTGGTTCTGGATCCGTTTGTTGGAGGTGGGACGACCTTAATGGAAGCATGGGCTCTAGGCCGCCATGCAACCGGCTACGATGTGTCAGAAATTGCCATAGAAATGACCCGTGCACGACTGCGCGAGCTTGGAGTTAAAGCAGAAAGAGATAGTTTGCATGGGTTGCCAAGTGTTCGTATCGAAGTCAAGCGAGGCGATGCAAGGCGCCTCCCCAAACTCAAAGCTGGCTCCATTGACCTTATCTGTACGCACCCCCCCTACGCCGACGCACTAAACTACACGCATGATGAACCGGCTGATTTATCTCTCATACGCGATCCGGCATTATTCCTGACGGAACTCGCTGTAGCGAGCCAGCGTTTTTTTGAGGTGCTGAAACCAGGTGGGTTCTGTGCGATTCTGATAGGAGATATAAGGCGCAATAAAATAATTTATCCTCTCGGACTTGAAACGCTCAATCGGTTCCGATCAGTTGGCTTCGTCCTCGAGGAACTTATTATAAAAACTCAGCATCAAGATCGGTCGAATGAGTTCTTTTTCACAGATGCGTCAATTAAGTTTCGGATCCGCCATGAATACTTGCTGATTCTGCGTAAGCCTAGCAAAGACGGAGGATAACATGAGTGAGCAGGAGAGCTATACTACTCTTCAAACTGCTGATCTTGTTCTTGACGAGGACAATCCTCGTTTTTTTCACTTGCGCCATAAAAATAAAAATAAGTTAACGCAGGAGCAGATAGAAGAAGAAATCCTTCACAACGATGACGATATCCCTCTTCTGACAAAGTCTATTCAAAAAGATGGAGTTAAGGATCCGGTGTGGGTGGTGAAGCGGGGTGATGGGAAATATGTGGTCATGGAAGGAAATCGTCGAACCGTCGTCCTTAAACGACTAATAAGGGAAAGCTTTCGTCCCCCCGGTGGAATACGATTCGATAAGGTCCTCGCTCATGTAATGCCGGCTGATACTCCACAGGTTGAACTAATATTGCAGAAAGCGCGATTGCAGGGTGGCAAAAAGGCATGGGGAGCGTTCAATGAAGCGGCTCTGACTTATCAACTTCAGCAACCACCTTATTTAATGCCAGTTGAAGATATTGCAGTAGACCTGAAGATCCCAATCGCAAAAGTAAAAGAGAGAATCTTAAACTATAAATCTTTTGTTGAGTACACCAAGGAAACTGGCGACGACAATCCCAAGCGGTTCGCGTATTTCGCTGACTGTCCGCCGCGAGTACGAGATTGGTACCAGGATGACTCTAAAAACAAGAAGGACTTTTTTCGTTTAATTTGCCCGGTAGGAGGCAGCAACAAAATCCGATCAGTTGCGACAAGGGGTGGGTTGCGTGACTTCGCAAAAGTTTTGGAAGATCCCGAAGCACTTAAAATGCTCCTGACCGAACCATCCGTAAGTGTCGAGGATGCTATCGACCTGGCGAAGGATAATGACATCAAGAAAGCCATTCCTTTTATCAAGCGATTATCTTCGGTTGCGATGGACCTGAGGGCTCTGGATGCCGCCCAGCTCGAAAAGTTAAAAGGAGAGGTCAAATTCAAAGTCGATTTGAAAGCGGTGCGCTCCGCGTGCGATGAAGTTCTGCAAAAACTTGAAAAATGACCATCCCAGGTACGCCATGGCTTGATCAATTGCTCGATGCAACTAGACCCAATTTGCCTTCCACAGAGCTTGACCTTACCCAAGTCATTGGTCGGCTAAAGGGTGAACTCGGTGCCGGAGAGGCGGCGACGGAGATTTGGGAAGAGTTGACAAAAGACCTACGAACTCCGGTAGTACATCGCGGCTACGCCTATGAATGGAACATATTCCGGCGTGTTCTCTGTATAACACGACTTCCCACTTTGATCGATTATGAGCGCTTCGCAGAATTATATGAACGATCCACTCCGGTGGAACTTAAGAAGCGCATACAAGAACTCTCAGGGCCCCAATTCGAGTCGTTCTTGAAGAATGTGCTTGCTGCTGAATCTTTTCTGACAAATGTAGTGATTACGGGTCAATCGCACGACGGCGGAATCGATTTTAAAGCGTTATACACGCGAGATCATATTCTTCCTCCGCTTAGGTTAATCGGGCAGGCCAAGCAAACGAATGCCGCTGTTTCAGCAGGGAAGGCTCGCGATTTTGTCGGTGCACTCGATACATCTGGTGAGTCCAAGTCTGTTATTGGACTCTATGTGTGCACAGCAGGTTTCACAGATCCTGCATTAGAGGCTTTCAGCCGCAGTCGGTTCCACGTCATGACATGGAATTTGGGGGAAGTAACTAAAAGAGCAATCGCTGCGGGTGTCGGAGTCAAGCACGCATCTCTCAACTTTACCCTCCTCGATGACACATTCTGGGATGAGCTAGGTGCAAAACCTTAGACCAGCTGGCTACCAACTGGTAGCCCTCACGAAACTACTTCTTAATGGGCAGAATGCTATCCTAATTGCTGATGGCGTGGGTGTTGGTAAAACGATCGTTGCCGGATATATTCTTAGTTGTCTTGTTAATGACGGAAGTCCGGCATTAGTGGTATGCCCACCAGGGCTTCTGGAGAAATGGCGGTTTGAACTACGCACCAAGTTTGCTTTAGCGCCAGTTCTGGTGCGGACTCCAGAGGAGCTCGCAAACGCCGAGGAGGCGTGGAGTCATTCCGTACAAGAATCGTGGGTATATGTCGTGGCTTCATCATTACTATCGCGAATGCCTGCCCCAGCGTTTCCAGGCACGGTCGTGATTGACGAAATTCATTCTTACCGAAACCCATCGACAGCATTATGGCAATCCGCTCGAGCGCTACTGTCGAAAGCCTCTTACCGAATCGGATTGTCAGCCACACCGATAAATAATCGCCTAGAAGATCTCGCGGCTGAACTTGCTCTTCTACTCAAGGTGGAAATAGCAGTTGCCGACGCTTTGATCGCAGATCTTTGGAGGCCTGGGCAGCGAGAGCTTCTCAGTCCACTCCTCACTCGATTTAACAAGGAGCGACTTGGAATCCACTTTGCTCGGCGGTTAGTGTCAGACATACGTATACAGTACCCAGCTAGCTATATCCACGAAGCCCTCACTCTTATCAAAGAGAAAAAGAACCGCTCGAAGAACGAAGCCGTTTATCTCGACGAAATCACCTATTTCCGACTCGCAGCTAGCTCACCTGTGGCACTAGGAAAATCATTGGACGTGGACATTCAGGGACCGTCAACCAAACGGGATGAATTGCTAAAGCTACTTGGCAGGCATGATCTTGATCATGTGATAGTGTTTTGCGAATTTGAAGCTACGGCGTCGGAACTCGCATCAGTGATTAACGATCGGCCTTCGTTTCTTATAACAGGGAGCGTTCCAGTCTTCGATCGACAGAATCTACTCGTTCAATTCAGTCGTTCGCAAAACGGCATAATGGTTATGACAGCTGTTGGATCAGAAGGTCTTGACCTTCAATTTTGCTCTGTGCTGGTGAATTATGACCTCACCTGGAATCCGATGGTCCTCGAACAGAGGATAGGAAGAATTGACCGAATCGGTCAAAGCAAGGATATCATTCAAATCTACAACTTTATCGTTGATGGCTCGATTGATGAGCGGATCCTTGAGGTGCTAGGGATGAAACTTGGGCTTGTGAGAGGCTCTGTGCTTGAAACGGCACCTGTCCTATCCGACAAACAACCGTTGCCTTTGCCAGAGCAAATTGGCACAAATGACTTCCTGAGTCAGGAAATTCTGAAAAAAGAACTTTCTGAGGCGCGGGGGTTGCTGAAAGCAATAGCTTTGTCCAGCGAGATAATTCCCGAGGACTATTCGGTACTCCCATATGTTGACGAAGAATTCTGTAACCCAGTGCGGCTTCGTGAAGCTCGGAAGGGAGACCGACCTGTCTGGCTGCGCGAAGGAGCTGAACTAGGGAAATGGCTCAATGCACTTAGTTCTGAGAGCAAGCGATTAGGAGAGAGGATCTCATACTATGCTAGCTAATGTTACCTGCCCAACTGGTAGGCTGCCCGCTACCCTGTAAACATGCCAGCGACTTAGGAACGGATCCTTAAAGGCGGCGTTCTGCCGGAGCGACACGTAGGGAACTGAAAAGGGTGACCGAGGTGACCGTTCTGTTAGCTTCTTAGAGATATTGACTAGTCTATGAATATAAATAATTTACCCCTCCACGCGTCCACTTCGCCCACTTGGCTCCCTACTTCTTACCCCTCTACGGACGACACAACCATGTGGGCATGGATTCCGCCGAGATCGGCAAGGGGGCTTTAGACACCCATCCTAGCCCGCTTGCGCTGTTCTCCAGCCGGGGAGTAGGCTAAGTCCGCTGGATGTTCCGCTTCTCGGAGTTTCGCCATGTGGGTTGTCGTCCTCCTTCTGCTCATGCCTCTCTCCGTCCACGCGGAAGATCTTGGCGAGCTGAGCGCGAATCCGTTCAATCCTGAGTCCACGTCTAATCCCTTCGGGGCTGGAAGTCCTTTCAAGCCGGACGGCCTGAACAATCCCTTCAGTCCCTACGGCAGTCCCTTCAGCAATCAATCGGCGACAAATCCCTACGCGACTGACGCACCAAGGCTCTACGATCAGCAGGGGAACTATCGCGGAAAGCTGAGCGCGAACCCGTATGATCCGGATTCAACGAGTAACCCCTACGGCCGTTACGGCTCTCCGTTCTCACAAGACTCGATCAAGAATCCTTACGGCGCCGGGAATCCCTACAGCCCCAGCAGTCCCACGAATCCCTACGGCCGAGGCTTGCGAATTGAAGGACGCTGAACCAGCCGCTGAAGCGCTCCACGTGATCTCAGAACTGCTTGATACCTCGGTCCTACACCGCGGCCACGGGTTTGTTGTCGCAGCCATGCCCGGCAGTGGCCGACCGGCTATCACCTACGAGGCGCACCGCTCGCGCCAGTTCCGCTGTCACTCCCGCCGCTTGTTCCTCTACGGCACGCCGGCAACAGCCCCTGCCTCACGTTTCCTCCGTGAACTGTGCGTTGGCTCTCCTCTTCCTGTGAGAGAGCCAACTTCATTTCAACAAGGAGGAATCACAATGGCTACCAACAACAAACCCGCGAATACGCTGCGATGCGGCAGCATCAAAGCAACGATCTGGGAGAATACCAGCGAGAAAGGTCCGTTCTTCGCGACAACCTTCTCTCGACCGTTCAAGGATCAGTCAGGGACGTGGCGCAATGGCACCTCGTTCGGTCTGAATGACCTTGAAGCGCTTCTCATGGTAGCGCGTGAGGCCAAGGAGTGGATGGCCGCTAACGTCCTCAAAGGTTGAGGGCATCACTGGGAAGTCTCCGGCCTTCCGGGGGCTTCCCTCTCGCCGGGGGAATCGTTGCTCGGAGGGCTGATGGGTGGGCAAACGCAACACTCGGTTCGGGCTTGCGTCCCCTTCACCACCTTCCTAGAATGCGCCATGAACCACACCTTAACGCTGCTGGAACTGGTGTTGCAGTTGCACGGCGAGTTCCGAAGCTGTCTGGCACCGATCCGCGTCACACCGCTTCAAGCTGGCGTGATCCTGTTTCTGCATCGTCATGCGAACGCCACACTGACGGACGCCGCAACCGCATTGCGCCTGACGCT
>Ga0194035_1001556_pt1 | contig 12024 bp, 9 predicted proteins | sample JunL2320m_MetaG_FD_148680 | JGI IMG/M metagenome (GOLD analysis project Ga0194035, IMG submission 148680) | Anoxic zone freshwater microbial communities from boreal shield lake in IISD Experimental Lakes Area, Ontario, Canada - Jun2016-L239-20m | ecosystem: Environmental > Aquatic > Freshwater >...
GCCCTGTTCTGTCGTTTCCATGATCATGGCACCGCAGGCCTGCCAGAAGCGGTTGGGATGCGGCCCGGCATGCATGCAGATGTTGGTGCAGACGTCTCCAATGGCCGGATCATAGCCCTCGGGATGCTGGCGCAGCAGGGCCGCCATGGTGCCGAGGTCGATCGTGCCCTCGCGCGCCCTCAACCAGTCATAAGCCACCTGCTGGCGCTGGTGGGCGCCCACTGCGGCCACCATCGACTTGTTCTCGAACTCGGCTGCAAGATCCGTGCGCGCGCCATCAGCGCCAGGGATGGTGCAGCGCTGCCAGTCATCACCGATGGTCATGGCGTTGGAAATGGCGCCGACGCCCTTGACCTCGCGGGTGGCCCAATCTCGCCCCGAGGTCTCGATAACGAAGGCCGTCTTGCGGTCGGAGACCAGGTAGCTCGAATCGAAATGCGAGTTGCCGCGCAGCTCGCAATTGCCGCCTTGCCCGAAGCGCGACAGGAGATCCCCGAACACCTCAAGCGCCTCGGCACAGTCAGAGGCGCGTTCCAACATCAGGCGCAGGAGGTCGCCGGTGATGAGACCATCCTTGTCATCGCCTGCGCGGGAGAAGATCGCCTCGTTGCCAACGGCAAGCCCATGTTCGTTCACGCCGATCTCGCCACCCCAGGTCCAGAACGACTTGTCGATGATCACCTCATGGGTCTGCCGCGCCTGAGGGATCACCACGTGGGTGGTACGCAGCATGGCGCCTTCGGGATAGCTGCGGCGGGGCAGGCGGAGAACGGCCTGCGCCTCGTTGATCTCGCAGTCGGCATTCTTGGCGGCCAGTGTGAAGCCGTGGCGGGCGGCGGATGGCAATGCGGCAAAGCTGTCACACATCGTGTGCTCCTCCCTCAGGTGACGAAGTGGCAATCGGCCTTGTGATCGGCGGAGACGGTAATGCTGGGAGGCGCCACGGAACGGCAGATATCCTGCACGCTGGGGCAGCGCGTCTGGAAGGGGCAGCCGGTGGGAATGTTGTAGGGGCTCGGAATATCGCCCTGCAACACCGCCTGCCGCTTGCGCTTGGCGGTGCCGAGGCGCGGAACTGCGGCGAGCAAGCTCTGGGTGTAGGGGTGCTTCGGTCGCTCGAAAATGTCATCCCGCCGGCCGATCTCGACGATCTTGCCGAGGTACATGACAGCCACGCGGTGCGAGATGTGGCGCACCACGGAAAGCTCATGCGCGATGAAGATCATCGCCAGACCAAAGGCCTCGCGAAGGTCAAGGAGCAGGTTGAGGACCTGCGCCTGAATCGAGACGTCGAGTGCCGCCACCGCTTCGTCCAGCACCAGCATGCTTGGCTGGACGCTCATGGCTCGGGCAAGGCCCACGCGCTGGCACTGACCGCCGCTGAGCGCCTGCGGATAGCGGTTTGCCATGTCCGCCGTGAGGCCGACCAGGCCCAGAAGCCGTTCGATCTCGGCTGGAATGTCCTGTGCGGGTACGATTGTGTGGAAGCGCAGCGCCTCGTCGATGGTTTGCGCCACCGTCATGCGTGGATTGAGGGAGGCGTAGGGATTCTGGAACACCATCTGCAGATTGCGATGCAGCTTCTGGCGGGCGACGGCATCGCCTGTGCTGACGTTCTGCCCCTTGAACAGAACCTGGCCGGCGGATGGCTGGTATAGGCTCAGGATGGCACGTCCGAGCGTCGTCTTGCCGCTGCCACTTTCACCCACCAGCCCCACCGTCTCCCTCGGGTAAACGTCGAGGTCCACGCCATCGACGGCGCGTGCCGACATGGGTTTCTGGCCGAGCAATGCACCGGTGAGCGTCCGCCGCTTCGGAAACTCGACGCGAAGGCCGCGGATGGAAAGAAGGGGTTCCGTCACAATGCCACCGCAGCGATTTCCTCGGCCTTGATGCAGGCGCTAAAGTGTCCTTTGGCCACCTCACGGAGCGGGACGTCGGATGTGCCGCAGGCGGGCGAGGCAAAGCTGCAGCGGGGCATGAAGGGACAGCCCGCTGGTAGTTCAGACAGGCTGGGCGGCTGGCCGGGAATGGGTTCCAGCCGCTGGCCCTTGCCGTCGATCCGCGGGATGGATCGCAGGAGGCCGAGGCTGTAGGGGTGGCGGGGGTGAGCAAAGACATCCGCCGTGGGCGCCAGTTCCATAATGCGCCCTGCATACATGACTGCAACACGATCGCAGGTTTCGGCCACCACCGCCATGTCATGCGACACGAGGATCAACGTAGTGCCTGTCGCCGCCTGCAGGTCCATCAGCAGGGCCAGGATCTGGTCCTGGATCGTCACGTCGAGCGCGGTGGTGGGCTCATCCGCGAGGATAAGCTTTGGCCCGCCAGCGATTGCCATGGCAATCACAGCGCGTTGCACCATGCCACCCGACCACTGATGGGGATATTCATCAACGCGCATCTCCGGGCTGGGGATGCCAACACGCTTCAGAAGCTCGACGGCGCGCGTGCGCGCGGCCCGAGTGCCGAGCCCGCGATGAACCCTCTCGCCCTCTGTAATCTGGTCGCCGATGGGCCACACCGGGTTCAGTGCATTCATCGGATTTTGGAAGACCATCGCGATGTCGGCGCCGCGGATTTCCTGCATCTCGGTTTCCGGTAGGCTCAGCAGGTCGCGGCCGGCGAAGGTTATGCGCCCGCTCTTTACAAATGACGGTGGCGAGGGAAGGAGGCGCAAGATGCTCCGGCACAGCACGGACTTGCCGCTTCCGGACTCGCCGACGATCCCCACCGTTTCACCCTGGCGGATGGTGAGCGACACGTGGTTCGCCGCACGCACCACCTTGTTGCCTTGGTGAAACTCCACCACCAGGTCCTCGATCTCGAGAATCGACGGCTTCATTGCCGCATTATCTGCCGCTATCTGTTCCGGTGCCACCATGTTCTTGCCTATATCAGCGCGTGGCGGCGCTCGCCCAGCCGCTGGGCCAGTCCATCGCCGATGAGACAGAGTGCTGCTCCGGTGACCACGAGCGCAAGGCCCGGCAGCGTGCTGATCCACCAAGCCTCAAAGATGAAATCGCGACCCTCGGCGATCATCGCACCCCATTCTGGTGTTGGCGGCGTGACGCCGAGGCCGAGAAAGCTCAAGCCTGACACCAGCATGATATTGAGGACGAAATCCGACATCGAGAACACGATAGAGGAATTGATGACGTTGGGCAGCGCATGGCGGAAGACGATCCGCCCTGGCCCATAGCCCAGATTGCGGGCAGCAAGAATGTAGTCCTTGTTGCGCTCCACCAGCATTTCAGCCCGCGCCAGCCGCGCATACATGGTCCATGCGGTGAGGAAGATGGAGAGATAGATGTTGAAGATACCGGGACCGAGGATCGCGACGATGACAATGATGAGAACCAGGAAGGGGAAGGCGACGACAACGTCCAGCACGCGCATCAATATGCCATCGAAGAAGCCCCCGGCGTAACCCGCCATGGCGCCCAGCACGACACCGTAGACCATCGGCACATAGGTCGTAAGGAATCCGAAGGGAAGGTCGATGCGGATGCCAAACAACACACGGGTCAGCACATCGCGCCCGAAATTGTCGGTACCGAAGGGGTGCGTCAGGCTCGGCGGCTGAAGTGTGTTGTTGAGATCCTGCGTGTAGGGATCGTAAGGCACCAACCATGGGGCAAAGATGCCCGCCAGCACGATGCCAAGGAACATGATACTGCCTATCTTGAGTGTCATCGGCCAGCGGCTGAACTCCTCCGCCAGACGGCGGCGCAGGGGAAGATTCAAGGCCTTGCTATACTCCATGCCGCTCCTCACGCTTTCAGCACCCGGCGGTCGATCAGCATGTAGCTGAGGTCGGCCAGCAGATTTACGAAGAGCACAAGGATAGCGAAGACCAGCGAGAGACCTTGGATGACCGGATAATCACGCTGGCCCACGGCCCGCACCAGCAGCGACCCTAGACCAGGAAACGAGAACAGATATTCCACCACGACGGCACCGCTCAGAAGCCAGCCGATGTTGACGGCTAGGATCGTCGTGACCGGCATCAGGGCATTGCGGAGGGCATGCTTGATCAGAACGCGCCAAGGGCCCAGTCCTTTAGCCCGGGCCACCGTGATGTATTCCGCCGTCATCACGTCCAGAATGGCGGCGCGCAATGACTGAATCAGAATCGGCGCCAGAAACAGGGCGATGGTGAGGGACGGCAGCACAAGATGGTACATGCGATCGCCGAAGCTCCGGCCGTAGCCGGATATAGGGAACCAGTCGAGGTAGATGCCGAAGAACAGCATCAGGATGATGCCGACCCAGAATGGTGGCATGGCAAAACCGATGATGCCGAGGAGGCGGATGACGTGGTCGGCCAGCTGGTCGCTGCGGCGTGCCGCGATGATCGAAAGGGGCAGGGCAATCAGAATGGCAAAGACGGCGCTGGTGACTAGCAGCAGCACTGTCGGGAGTAACCGTTCGCCAACGATCTTGCCGACATCTGCATTCTGAATGATGGAGGTTCCAAGGCTGCCTGTTGCGGCATTCCGGATGAAGTTCCAGTACTGGACAAGCAGGGGCTGGTCCAATCCGAGCTTGGCATGGGCCGCCTGCAGCGTCTCAGGCGTCGCGCGGCCATGCATCATGAGTTGCACCGGATCGCCCGGCACCAGGTGAATTGCGAGGAACGCAACCAGACTGACACCGATTACCACGGGGATCATCTGCAGCAAGCGCGAGACAATGTAGCTCAGCAGGTTCACGTCAGGAAACCAAATGCACCGAAGAGACCGTCCCCGTTTTCACGGGGACGGCTGATCTTGCGGTATGATGAAATGCGAGGGAACAATGTGGCGGTGCTACTTGTCCAGCCACACCTTCTGCAGCCACCACCAGCCATTGGCGAGCTGCTTCAGGTCCTTCACATAGGCCTGACTGCCGTTGATGACGGGCGCGAAGTTCAACGGAATGCTGTAGGCGTCGTTGTAGACAATCTCCTGCACCTTGGCATAGAGCGCCGCGCGCTTGGCGGGGTCTGGCTCGCGCCGGGCCTCCGTCAGCATCTTCTGGACGTCCTTGTTGTCGTACCAGGTGAAGAAGGCCTGCGATCCGGCGGTCACGTCGGCCTGGATTGTAGCAAGTTCGTCCGTGTCGTTGATGTCGCTCGTGATGTAGCTGACATAGGCCTGGTAATCGCCCTTGGTGGTCATCGTCCAGGCGGTGCCCACGTCCATCTCGACGATCTCGCTCTTGATGCCGGCAGCTTCCCAGCCCTGCTGCAGGATGGTCGCCACCTGGCGGGACGGCGCGTTGCCGGTATCCACCATGATCTGGATGGGCGTTCCGTCGTAACCTGACGTCTGCACCAGCTCCTTGGCCTTGGCGAGGTCAAAGGGGATGACCGGCACTGAGTCGCTGTGGAAGTTCACCTTGGGCATGTAGGAGTTCGGCACTTCGCCATAGCCGAAGTAGACCGCCTTTAGGATGGCCTCGCGGTCTGCCGCATAGTTGAGCGCCAGTCGGAAATCCTTGTTGTCGAGCGGCTTCTTCTGATGGTTCAGATACACATAGTCGAGCCTGAAGATGGGGGTCGATTCGACCACCAGATTGCTGTCCGATTGGAGCGCCTTGGCCTGGTTGAAAGCCACGGTGGAGATCATGTCGTAGTCGCCGTTACGGAGGCCGAGGACACGCGAATTGCTCTCGGGCACATATTTCAGTTCGACGCCATCAAGATAGGGCAACGGCTTTCCGTCGGCACCCTTGTCCCAGTAATAGGGGTTGGCCTTGAGAACCACGGCCGAGCCGCGCTCATAGCTCTCGACCATGAATGGACCCGCACAGACGGGAGACGTGCCGAACTTTTCCGGGCTCGCCTCATACGCCTTCTTGTTCACGATGCTCGCGGCATAGGCGGACAAGGCCGCGAGTAGCGGCGCATAGGGCTCCTTCAGTTCCACTTTCACGTGCTTGTCGTCGACAACCGTGATGTTCTTCACCGGCTTTAGCACAAAGGCGAGAAACTTCGACGGATCGCTCAGGGTCTTGAGCGTGAAAACCACATCGTCGACCGTGACCGGATCGCCGTTGCTGAATTTCGCGTCACGGATCTTGAATGTATAGGTTAGGCCGTCGGGTGACATCTCCCACGATTCTGCGATGCCCGGACGCAGGCCCCTGCCGGAGTCGTCGGCCTCGACCAGCGCGTCGCATACCTGCTCGATCGCGTAGATCGAACCGTTGTCGCCGGCGATGAAGGGATCAAAGGTCAGCGGCTCATCGGGCCGGGCCATGATCAGCGTGCCACCGCGCTTAATGCCTTCGGCTTGGGCCTCGGGCGAGACAGCCGCCAGTGAAAATGCGGTGAGGATGAATGCGCTGGCGAATAGGGCGTGGCGGCGCCAGCCACCAAAAGACGCAAAAGACTTCCGAAGCGTCATGCCGCTCTCCCTTATGTTCTATTTAGTGATTAAAAAAATGGGCTGAATTCCCCGCAGTCCCGCTTTCAAGTGGTGGAGACTAGTTTGCTAATTTCAGCTTGGCAAGCCGCAGTTCCCTGCATTGTGATGCGACACGAATGCGTCTGGTGTGGGTCAGTATTGCACCGGCGAGCCGCTTGAACACCCGTCACCCCCGGCCTAGGCTGTCCCCCACGGGCGGAATGTAAGGGGGCGTGCCAGTCACGAAGATGCCCGCTGGTCCGGTTCGTGCTGAGGAAAGGCAAGACGTCATGGGAATAGATAAAGAGCGAATCCAGGCCATTCTTGACAAGCACATCGCGCGTGGGGTCGTGGGTGCCTCGCTGGCTATCTCGTTGCCCGCGCAGGAGATCTCACTCCTCACCAGCGGCTTCGCCGACAAGTTCAAGAAAACGCCAATGCGGCCTGACCACACATTCCGCATCGCCAGCTGCACCAAGACCTTCATCGCGACGGGACTGCACATGCTGGTCGAAGATGGTAAAGTCGATCTGGACGAGCCCATCACCCGATGGTTCCCCGACATGCCGAACGCCGCTAAGATGCCGGTGCGCATTCTGCTCAATCACCAGAGCGGCCTGCCGGACTTCGAAACGTCCATGCCCATGATCTCGGACAAGACCTGGGCGGCTGAGGAAATTGTCGATTTCGCCTTTAAACATGGTGTTCAGAAGGAGCCTTGGCATGGCATGGAATATTCCAACACCGGCTATGTCCTCTCCGGCATCATCATCGCGCGGGAGACCGGCAATCCCTATTCGGACCACCTGCGCCAGAGGATCTTCACGCCGCTCGGCATGAAGGATACTTGGGTCGCCACCCACGAAGCGTTTCCCCTTGCGCGCGAGGCGCGCGGCTACATGCATGTCGATCCCGATGGAAAGCCGCAATGGGATATCCAGGGAGCAGGCGACCCGGTCGACGGCCTATGGGATTCTACGGAGTGGTTCCCCATGTCGGGCGCAAATGCGGCGGGTGACATGGTGTCGACGCCGAAGGACGTTGTCACCTTCCTCAACGCGCTGTTCGACGGCAAGATTCTCGGGCCGAAGCAACTCTCCGAAATGAAGGATAATCTCCTACCTGCGCAGTTCCCGGGCTCGAAGGTGGTTGCCAACGGCCACGGCATGCTCGTTTCCCGCTATGGCGATATCGACGTGAAGGGACATCTGGGTCAGATTCCCGGCCATTCCAGCCTCATGGGTCGTGACGAAAAGACCGGCGTCACCGCCATGCTGATCCAGAACTCGGGTGCTGCCGATTTCGAGGCCTTCTTCCTGAACGGCGTCAACGAGCCCTTCGGGGAGATCTTCCATGCCGCGCGCGACATGATCCGATAGCTTTGGCTGTCGCCGGTCCGGCCACTCCGTTACAGGCATGGTTGTTGATTTGCACTGCGAGTTGCCCCCGGACAGGCGCAAGTTTCCACTGAGAAGTGACCCGTATTGATGACTTGTGCGGCCTCAGCGGCCGCGGGTCAAGTAAGGGTTTGCTCGTTTCTGAGTTTTAGCTTTGGCATGTCCGATCGGCAGATTGCCACAAAGTTCCAGCTAAACTGCTAAAAGTACCGACTGATTATGCGACCTGCTAGTCATACAAGCGGTCGCATGTCGGTCGGTCAGTTCAACATAGAAGTCTCTAATCGGTTTGTGACCCCTTCCACAATCTGCTCGGGCGCCCGCCCGCGTCTCGGATTTCTGTCTTATCTCCGCTTCTCCTAAGAGCTACGATGAGCCAGAAATCCTCCCTTCCTCAAGTCACCCGGTTTGTCTCAAAGGCGCTGCCGTCGGACACGCTACTACGTCAGCCAGACGGTCCTTAAACATGGAGCGGGTACATGCCCTGTGCCCCGAGTGCCGGCGGCGGAGATCGAGGCCGCTGTCATTGAGCAGATTCGCGGGATGCTGCGCGCGCCGGAGGTGGTGGTGGCGAGTTGGCGCGCCGCGCAGCCGGAATGTGCAGACTTGCAAGAGGACGAGGTGAGGGAGGCACTGGCAGCACTTGATCCGCTCTGGGCCGAACTCTTTCCCGCGGAGCAGGCACGCATCATTCAGTTGCTGATCAAGCGCGTGGACATCGGCACCAACGGACTGAAGCTGCGGTTCAGGGACAAGGGACTGGCCCAGATGGTTGCGGGGGTCGGCATCATGAATAGCAAGGGCCAGAAGGCACCATGACCGACCAGACCGTTACCGTCACCGTACCTTATGCCATCCGCAAGCGCGGTGGACGGAAGCTTGTCATCACGCCGGACGGGATGGCGGCAGCCCCCACGCCGAGGTCGAGGGTCGACAGCGCCCTGCTCAAAGCCTTGGCACGCGGCTTCCGCTGGCAAAAGATGCTGCGGGAGGGTGACTACCAGACCCTCGAGGAGATCGCTGATGCCGAGAAAATCAACCCGTCTTATGTCAGCCGCCTGCTGCGCATGACGCTGCTGGCACCGGAGATCGTGGAAGCGATACTGGCAGGGCGGCAACCGGAGGGGCTGACGATGTCCAGAGCGATACGACCGTTTGCGCTGGAATGGCAGCGCCAGACGTTTGCCTGAGTCCGCGAACCATTCGTCGTCTAGTCGGCGTGCGACAAGCATATGGCATCGACACTTAACTCGCGCCTGCCCAGACAATGGAACTGCTTCTACTGCCTCACTCTTTGTCGGCGTGCAGCGGGTCCGACCAGCTACGGCCAATGCTGGTAGACACAACAAAACAGAACAAGGCGAATGTTTTTCTCGCTCGACTCTGATCTGCTGCTGTCGATCTCCGCGAAATGCTGCTAATGCTCCGGTGGAGAGCGCCTCATGGATCTTCAAATAGCTGCATCATGAACCGCCCGAAGACGCCTCCCAGTCATTGGGAGGTATCGCCAAGCCAAATGAAGCCGGTCAGAGGCCGGTGCGGGTGACTACCATGCGGCCGTTGTTATCATTGTAAACGTGCACATAGAAGCGGTCGCCACTAAGCATACCTTCTAAGAGGTAGGCGGTGCCGTTGCGATCGCCCGCCAGTGACAACACGTTGGGCTCACCCGCACGGAAACCACGATCAACCCAGGTGCATTTTCCAGCTTGCGCTACCCCCGCTTCGCTTCCCGGCGAAAAGCTGAGGGAAATCGTTGCATTGGACTTGATTGTGGCCACCATCGCGCCACCGCCCTTGCAAATCAGCTGATAACTGCGAGGCGAGGCGTCAGCCGGTACTATAGCCATGATCATGGTCGCGGCGGCGAGGGTAAGCGAAAGCTTGGCGCTGGGCATGTGAGGTCTCCTTAGTTGACTTCGGTTCAACGAGCTCTTTGTAATCTCGTTGGCCATGAAACTAAAGAATGTCTCTTGAACGGGATCAGAGTGCAACATTCATCCGGCGTTCATCGCGAGGAGCCGGCCAAATGCCACCGGAGGGGCTGACGATGGCGAAGGCGATGCGGCCGTTTCCGCTGGAGTAGCGGCGCCAGATTTTCATGTGAATTGAAAGATTGGTGCAGTTGCAGGATTGACGTTCAGGCTCGTTTAAGCGGGAGCGCGCTCTCTCCCGCTAGGTAGATACTGGCGTGGCGATGTTCCCTTCAGGCGCGTGCTTCTTCTTTGGCATGTTCTGATCCTCCTTGATGCCATAAGACATACTTCAAGTCGGACAACTTCAGTGGGGGCGGATCAGCTCTCCGAAAGGAATTTCTGGAAGTTTACATAGTTTAGGTCAGTGCCTGTGATGCCATGGCAGTGATGATCGATCATCGGATTGGTCTATGCTAGTTCAATAGGCATCGCGATACATCGCGCAGATCTCCTCGGGGGACTTTCCCTCCATCATGGCGATCTCCTTGCGTTTCACCGAGACATAGGACGACAGGAACGTTGGCGACATCCACTGGCGCACCGCGGCGCTCGCCTCGAGCCGCGCCAGCGCCTCCTCGAGGCTTGCGGGCAGGGGCACCACGCCGAGCGCCTTCATCTGCTCGGGCGTCAGCTCGCTTGGGTCGCGATCGATTGGGGTGGGCATCGGGAGTTTCGCCCGGATGCCCTCGAGCCCGGCGCGCAGGATGGCGCCGACGACCATGTAGGGGCTCGCCGTTGCATCCGGCGCGCGGAGTTCCATGTTGAAGCCGGACTGACGCCTTGCCGGATCTGCATCGGGTGAGGGGCAGATGCGCACGGCGGCCTCGCGGTTCTGTACGCCGAAGCTGGCATAGCCGCAGGACCAGTGATGGGGCCCGAGCCTGTAGTATGACACGGGGCTTCCCGCCACCAGCGCGCAAATGTCCGGTAGGAACCTCACGAGACCCGCCGCGAAATGCTGCGCCAGCTGCGAGGCTTCCGCCGTGCCACTGGGATCAAAGGCGGCGTTCGATCCGTCCTGAGCGATGAAGCTGAAATGCACGTGGGCGCCGTTGCCCACCGCGTTGGGCGCGGGCTTGGGCGTGAAGGAGGCGCGGTAGCCATGCCGCCTTGCCACTTCGCGGATCACCTCACGCGTCAGCACGGCGCGGTCGCCGGCCATTGTGCCAGCGGCGGGCGCGCTCGACACCTCGTACTGGTTGATGCCGTATTCCGGTTCAATGGTTTCTGGTTCGAGCCCCGCTGCAGCGAGGGCCTCCGCCAGCGCACCGGTAAAGCCTGCAGCGACGCGCATCGCCTCCAGCGATAAGGGTGTCGTCAGCGGCAGGTCCGGACCGCTGAGCAGGAACTCGTGCTCGAAGGCTGCGGTGAAGCGCAGGCCCGTTTCCGCCTCGAAATCTCTGAGCGCCTTCTTCATGAAGCCGCGCGTGCAGCACTCCCAATTGGTGCCGTCATTGAGGTTCGAGTCGCACATGAGGATGTGGAAGGCGGGCGTGCCCGGCCACAGGTCCAGCCGCACCTTCGTCTCAGGTTGGGGCGTCTGGCGCACCTCGGTCATCGGGCCCCAGGGGTTATCCGCGATGTTATCGAATGGCGTCAGCGCCTGGGCGGCCGCCGCCCAACCCAGGCCCTTGTCCATTCGCTTCGGCAGGTCGGCCGCAGGCACGCCGCGGCAGCGCGTGATGCCAACATAGTCACTCCAGCAGAGATAGGCGACGTCGGTTGAAGGTGAGCTCATCCTGTTCTCCACGCTTGCTGAGGCGGCTACCGATTGCGACCGCACCTCGATCTCGGCAGTCATCTCGCCGGTGGTACGGATGCGGCAGTCGTGGCCGTGGTTGATGACCTTCTCGCCGAACTTGATTTGTTTCGGCTTGAGGCTGGTCAGTGAACAGTCACTCACCGGCTCGGGTGTCGCCGATGAGATTGCTCGCGCTTGAGCTTGTGTGAAGGCCGCTAAGGCGCGGAAGCGGAGGATTTGGCACTGGCCGTATGAACCCCCATCGTCGTGCAAAAGGGGTTCGCCATTGATTTTAGAGTGAAGGGTCGTGGGGCCGCCGCCGGGCAGCATTCGAGGGATACCGAAAGATTTAGTGCCTGAGAGAATCTTCGACCCAGTTACAAAATGATTATACCATTCAGTTGATGAAGTGTCAACGCCGGAGTGAATCTGCAGCAGTTTTCCGGAGTAAAAGTGCAGAACGGACGCAAGCAAGAAGGTCCCCGATATCGGGTACTTTCCTGCTTGTTGGGCGT
>Ga0194035_1001558_pt1 | contig 12017 bp, 12 predicted proteins | sample JunL2320m_MetaG_FD_148680 | JGI IMG/M metagenome (GOLD analysis project Ga0194035, IMG submission 148680) | Anoxic zone freshwater microbial communities from boreal shield lake in IISD Experimental Lakes Area, Ontario, Canada - Jun2016-L239-20m | ecosystem: Environmental > Aquatic > Freshwater >...
CCGTTAATGAAATTCAGCACCATCTGGGCGGTAACCTCGGGGGGGTACGCGGATGTGCCGACAGTGTTAGCCACGCCGTGATCTCCGACAAAGACCACTACACGTGGTCGAGTAAATGGCACTGGTGGGCATTTACCTTGAACCCCCGCAGCCCAGATGCTGATTTTTTCGAGTCGCCCTAGTGATCCAGCGGGTTTCGTTAAAATCAATTGCCGCGCTGTTGCCTCTTCGCGTGCGGCTTCATCAGGCAAGCTGACTTCAACACGCATCGGCTCAGTGTCACCCACGGACTTAGCATCTCATTGCGCTGAATTGCTCAAGTGGTGCGGATCAGCAGGGGCGAAAGTGGGCCGCGAGTCAAAGACCGCTCTACGTGATACCCGGCGTAGGGCGTTAAGGATGGGTGCTCCAGCGATAAGGATTAGCGTTACCGTGAGAACTGCCCTTGGAATGTCATAGCCGAGCGAAGTAACTACTGTGAATTTGAACCACGCGACTAGGTTTTCAGCAATCGGTGCCCCGGGGGCGTAGGCGACTGCCGCTGGGAGGTTAGCGGTGAATGGCCAAAGCCAAAGATTTAGAAGTAGCCCGTATGCAAAACTCGCGACCGCTCCATAACCTGCGAGCAGCAGAATTTCGGCGCGTCCGCTGGCTCTTGGGAGCAACCCGGCACCTAGTCCTACCCACGCGGCTCCAAGCATTTGAAATGGCAACCATGGCCCGACCCCGCCGGTGAGAAGGGCCGATGCAAAAAGTGATACGGCGCCAAGGGCAAATCCAAAACCGGGGCCGAGCGCGCGTCCACCGAGCACTAACACCACCCAGATGGGTTCGATGCCGACGGTACCTCCGCCGAGTGGTCGAAGTACTGAAACCACCGCTGCCAGCACCCCGAGCAGGGCGATGGCTTTAGCGTCCATGCCACCGTCGGTAAAAGATGAAACAACAACGGCGAGCATCAGTGGCACGACAATGGCAAATAGCCAGGGTGCGTCGGTGGCATGCGCGGCAACACTCGAAGTTGGTGCGGCAAAAAGCGGCCAGCCGAAGGCAATAATTCCCACGAGTGAAGTCGCCGCAATGGTGGTGATGGATCGCGGTCCAAGCCTTAAGGCCCGTGAATCGCTCATCCGGTGGCCTCACCGGTGATAGCCGCTCTGACCTCGGCCACCGTCAGCCAATTTTCGGGTGCCAAAATCTTCGCGACCTGAGGAGCGAACATGGGTGAGGCCAACACGACTTCGGCCGTAGGCCCGTCTGCGACGATTTCACCCTCGGCTAGCACAATCACCCTCGTTGCAACCTCAGCTGCTAACTCAACATCATGCGTGGCTAGCACAATGCCATGGCCACCGGCCGCTAACTCTCGAAGTATCTTCGCCAAACGTGCTTTGGTCGGATAGTCGAGCCCTCGAGTTGGTTCATCCAGCAGTAGCAGTGGTGGACTGGCGGCCAGCACAATCGCCAAAGCCAGCAGGAGTCGCTGGCCTTCGGAGAGATCACGCGGATGTGTTCCGTCCAAAACCTCCGGCGCGAGTAGTGCCAACAGTGCCCGCGTGGTGCCGGGGTCAACGCTGGCATCGTGGTCGGAGGATCGACACTCGCCGGCAACCGTTGATGCTTCGAGAAGATCTCCTGGGTCTTGCGGCACTAGGCCCACGCAGTGCACCAGTTCGGAGCTCTTAATTTCGCGGGGGTCCTTGCCGTTGGTGCGCACGATGCCCGCACTGGTGGCCCTTAGGCCAACCATGGTGTTCAGCAGGGTTGATTTACCGGCTCCGTTGCGACCCATCAGTGCAACGATCTCACCGCGGCTAATTGTGGTGCTGACATTGCGCAGCGCGGAAACGTCGCCATAACGAACTGTTAGATGGTCGGCAGAAGTTAGTGGCGCTAAGTCACGCTCACCGTTAACGACACGCAGGGGTGCTGGGCGCCCTGTCAGTAATTCGCGCAGGGGCCCAGCGGCGCGCCTGGCATCACGAATAGTCAAAGGGAGTGGGTGCCAACCGGCAAGTCGGCCCAGTTCAACCACGGGGGGTGCGATCGGGGCGTCGCCCATCATTTCACTCGGGGTGCCGCTGATAACTGGGTCGCCGTCACCGGGCACGATCACGACCCGATCGGCGTACTGAACTACGCGCTCTAGTCGGTGCTCTGCCATGACGACAGTGACATTAAGGTCGTGAACCAAGCGTTGCAATGCCGCTAAAACATCTTCTGCGGCACCTGGATCCAGCGCTGAAGTCGGCTCGTCCAGTACGAGTATTTTTGGGTGTGAGGTCAGCACTGCGCCTATTGCTACTCGCTGGCGTTGACCTGCTGACAATGAAAGCAGCGGCCGGTTCCGGAGTTCGACAAGGCCTAGAAGATCTAGGGTCTCTTCAACTCGTCGGCGCATTACATCAGGTGCCAGCCCCAGGCACTCCATACCGTAGGCAAGTTCTTCCTCAACGATGTCGGCAACGAATCCACTCATCGGATCCTGCGGAACGACTCCGACAAGATCGGCAAGTTCACGCGGTGGGTTGACCGCGGTATCGCGCCCATCGACGAGAATTCGACCGGCCAAGGTGCCACCGGTGAAATGCGGCACTAAACCGTTAATGGCTCTGAGCAAGGTGGATTTTCCGCCTCCAGTGCGTCCCACAACCAGTACTAACTCACCTTCGGGGATGTGCAGGTTCACGTCAACCAGCACGGGAGCGGCTGCCCCTGGATAAGTTATTGAAACGTGCTCGAAAGAGATCATGTGCCCACCTTGATTTTATTTTTACTCATTGCTACCCGCGTATCACGGGGCAGCATCGGTGCGGTGAACACCGGGGTTGCAGCAATGATCAGTCCAAGTAACGGCGCGAGCGGAAGTGCTGGCCAAGTAGGGGGATTGCTTGGGGTATCAATACCGGCAAGTGACAGCCAGAGGGAACCTACGAAACTAAATGCAACAACGGCTCCGGCGGTGGCAACCAGCATTTCAGGAATTTCCCACGGGTCAGGTCGGTACCTGGTGCGCACGGCAGCACGTGCCGACATGGTGATTGAGATTATGCACACACTGACGCCGGCGACCAGCATCGGCAAGCCAAGTGCTGCAGGTGAACCCGCGGAAATTAGTGCGTACGCCCCAATGCAAGCAGCGACCAAACCAATTAGAAGCAGCGCAGAATTCAGGCGGCGATTTGCTGCACTTATTGATCCGCGGCGACCATAGCCACGGGAGTCCATTGCAGCCGCTAGGGTCACGGATTTTTCAAGCGCCCCCTCGAAAACCGGCATTGCAGAACCCGCGATGGCGCGGATGCCTTTGGATGGCCGCCCCCGTAGACGGCGAGCGGTTCGCACTCGATCAACGTCGATAACTAACTGCGGAGTAAATGTCATCGCGACCACCACAGTCACCCCGAACTCGTAAAGCGCCGCGGGCACAGATTTAAGCAACCTGGTTGGTGAGGCGAGTGAATTTGCAGCCCCGACGCAGATCAATATGGTGGCAAGCCTCAAGCCGTCGTAGAACGCCAATAGCAAGCTTTCCAAAGTGATGTCACCACCAATTCGAGCCCCGGAGAGCCAAGTTGGTAAAGCCAAGCCCGGTAGCGGCAGCAGAATTGTGGTGCCGAAGGCAGCGCCAAGAATCAATTGCACTGCAACGCGGATGACAATTACTGCAACCCCGAGGCGCACGAAGAACCTGAACGAACGCCCCCATGGTGCATCGGGCTTGCGCGCAGAGACCACCAAGGCCGCCACGGCAATGATGAGTCCTAATAGGAGTGGATTAGTGGTGCGACTGGCCGCGGTTGCTAGCCCGAGTGCCCATATCCACCAGGCTGCGGGATGAAGCCACCTGGGGTTTGTGAAAAGTGATCCGGTCACGAGGCCCGCCTGCGTTGTAACAGCCAAGCGCCAACTAAGCCAAGGGCAATGATCAAGCCAACCGCGATAAGCGGGACGGGGCTGCCTTTTTCGGGTACCGGGGCAGCAGCAACTGCAACCTCACTGACCGCTGGCATCGGTACCGTCAATATGTCTTCATCGCCATCAGGTGAAATTGAGGTGGTGTCTATGGCAATCGCGCATTCCCCAATCGGGTATTCGTCGATTCCGCAGACCAGGCCCTTGTCAACTCGCGGGGTCGCGATTGCCATCAGTGCATCTGCGCCTGATCTGGATTCGGCTATGACCGCGCAGGCACCACGAGCAGGCGGCGGTGATTGACCGTTGGGCGCTGAATTCGATAATCCTGGATCAATAACCATGGCAACTCTGATCTGGCCGGTCGGTTTCGTAACCGTGCCACAAATTCTTTCGAAAGCTAGTTTCGGATCTGTGCGCGGAGGATAGGTGCTACTGCTGGCGTTGGCGGTAACCGCAAAGCGCCAAGCTTGAACGTCGCCGTCAACGGGCACGGTGGACGCGGGGCCAACTTGCGATAAAACCCATTCGCTGCCAGCCACTGTCCAAAAAGTCCAATAGCGGTATGCGGTCTCGGCCCGGGCCGCTGGGGCAAACACCTGAACCGCAAGGCAAATTGCGGTGGTGATCACAGCGGCCCGGGCCAAGATGGGCATTACTGCTGGCTCTGCTGCAGGGTGGTGATGAGGTTTACCCCGCCGAAATTCGTCGCTTTAGCGTTGGTGGCCTTACCGACCATCAGTAATAATCCGAGGGCGCCGGGTGAAGCCTCGCCATCTGGAATCCCGTAAGCGGAAGCATTAGCCGCCAACGTCGAGGTACCTCTGGTTACCGCCTGCTTGCCAGTGGCACTGGCAACGAAACCGAGGATCGCGAATGCAGTTGATGAGAAATCGCTGCCGGCGCCGAATGAATTCGGCAACGCACCGTCCTTCATTATTGCAATTGCGAGATAACTACCTGCATTACTTGCCGTAGTCACACCGCAGGTCGGATTTAAGTTGAGTGTTTGTGATCTGCTGACCAATAGTCCGGCGGAAAGGCCGGTGAATGCCTGGGCGGTTGATTGCGCATTCGCAGCCCCAGGTTTTTGGAAAGCGAGGCCACCGCCGCTTGCGCAGGAGAGTTTTACTGATGCTAGGTACTTGCCAGCCTTGACAATCGCCGAGGCACTGCCACTTGGCTTTAGTGCTTTGACCGCGGCCAGCGCCAATCCGGTCGAACTAGAATCCGAGGGCGATCCGCTAAACCAGGGCCACCCACCATCATTGTTCTGCTGCTTTGCTAACCATGCGGAGGCGGAGCCTGCGCTCGCTGACTGCTTTACGGCAGACAAGGCCGTTAGTGCTAGTGCCGTGGAATTGGTATCAGGGCCGGTGTAGTTAACTGGATCAGACACGTCACAGGCTTTGGTGGTGTCGGGTCGGTAGGCCTGGAAGCTGCCATCAGCGCACTGCTGCTTGAGCAGCCAGGTGATTGCTGCTTTGTTTGGTTTAACGTCATTTGCGACCAACCCCAAAATCGCCAGCGACTGCCGGAAGACCCCGTCATAGGTTGGGTCGCCTGCGCCATAAAGGCCGTTGGTTGCTGTCGTAGCTGTTTTCGCTGTTGTGGTTGTGGCACCGGCTTGGGCGGGGCCAATGTTCGCGGTCAGGGTCAAGCTGCATGCGGCCAGGGCCACGAGTGCGGTGGAAATACGTTTTGACATGGTCACCATTTCTTAGTTGAGCGGTGTTGGATCGGAGCCCACGCCCTATCCGGCCAATGAAAAACCCCCCCTGCATTACTGCAAGAAGGGAGACCGGGTATAGACCCGGGCTCCGTTCCGTTACCTCGACGGGTGGAGCCGCTCGTATCTGCCAGGTACTCCGACTCGCCCAAGTTCTGGGATCACGGTTGCGGGACAGCGCCGGATTCACACCGGACTTCCCCTGGGGTCAAATACGCGGATTCAGTTGTGAGGTGAACATCCCACGTGTTGCACCGGATGTCAATGCCAAACCACCGGGCCGGTAATCGAAGGTCGAAAAGCCACGATTCCACGATGTGCCCCGCCGGCCTCTAGAATGACGGTCTTGGGTTTTTGACACCGATCACCGTGCACGAAAAGGAGTTCACATGGCTTGGTCTTGGCAATACTTGACGGCTGAGGGCGTTGTAGTCGCTGAATTACCCGATACCTCGATGGCTACCGAGTTCCCGTCACAATCTGATGCCGAGACTTGGATTGGCGAGGTGTGGCAAACCTTGCTTGATGCAGGCATTGAGCAGGTTTTGCTGCTCGAAGAAGATCGAATTGTCTACGGCCCCATGGGACTGCGCCCAGAGTAGTAGTGATCTTCGGCTAGATCTTTGGTGCTCCGCCGCGGCGAACCCGTGGTGGTGGCAGTCGCAACCGGCGTAATTGCAAGGTTCGCAAGGTGGCGTAAAGCAGCAAACCTTTGCGATCTGTGGCTTCTGGGAATTCTTTCTTGGCTCTAAGGCTAAGTTGCACTAGCAGCACGACGGTGTCTACCACGATGAGTGCGGTTACCGCGAAGAAGCCGATTGATACCCAACTTTGGATAAACTGGTTTTTAATAAAACCGAGTGCTAGTACTGCAATCGCGATAAATATGAAGAACTCAGCCAGCGTGATTCGGCCATCGACGAAATCGCGGACGAAGGCCCTGGCTGGGCCGCGATCACGTGCGGGGAGGTAACGCTCTTCACCATTTTTCATCCCTTGGCGAGCGCGTGAGCGATATTCTTGGTCACGTTGGCGTGCGGCTTTCTTCGCGGCCTTGGGGTCTTTGGGGATTTTCAACTGGTTCTTGCGGGCGTCTTCAGCCTCACGCCGCGAGGGGGTGGCATGGCCTTTGGAACCGCCAGGCCCGGTTCCGGTGGTTGAACCCGCGGGCGCCGCTGCACGGTCAGTTGACGATGCGCCGGAGGTAGAGTCCTTCTTCTTAAATCCCAACATGATTGCGCAGCCTAGTCGGCCGTAGCAATTGGCCCGGGTAGGGCAAGCATGCGATCAAGTGACACCTTGGCCCACTTGGCGGTTTCGGGGTCGACCTCAATTCGGTTAACCACCTGGCCAGCCACTAGTGACTCCAACACCCAAACCAGGTGCGGTAGGTCAATGCGGTTCATCGTCGAGCAAAAGCACACGGATTTATCAAGATAGGCGATGGTCTTGTCTGGGTTGTCTTGGGCAATCCGTTTAACCAAGTTCAATTCGGTGCCAATTGCCCAGGAGCTACCCGAAGGTGCAGCGGCGATCGTGGAAATGATCTTTTCGGTCGAGCCAACGAAATCTGCCTTTGTGACAACCTCGTAAGTGCACTCGGGATGGACGATAACGCTCACCCCGGGGACGCGGTCGCGAACATCGTCAACACAATCAGCGGTGAATCGACCGTGCACTGAGCAGTGGCCTTTCCAGAGGATGACTTTGGCCGCGTGGAGTTGTTCGGTTGTTAGCCCACCTGATGGTTTACGCGGATCAAAAACCACGCAGTCATCGAGCGAGAGTCCGAGCTCACGAACAGCGGTATTTCGTCCGAGGTGCTGGTCGGGGAGAAAAAGGACTTTCTCACCTTGTTCGAAGGCCCACTGCATGCTGCGTTCTGCGTTACTCGAAGTACATACCGAACCACCGTGGCGGCCGGTAAAAGCTTTAATTGCCGCTGTCGAGTTCATGTAGGTGATGGGGATTGTTACCTCGGCGATACCAGCGGCAGCGAGGTCATCCCAACATTGCTCTACCTGCACGATATTTGCCATATCGGCCATTGAGCAGCCCGCGGCGAGATCGGGCAAGATCACCTGCTGGTTGTCGGCGGTCAGGATATCGGCGCTTTCTGCCATGAAGTGCACGCCGCAAAAAACAATGAATTCAGCCCCAGGATGTGCGGCGGCTTGCTGAGCCAATTTGAATGAGTCGCCGGTTACGTCAGCGAATTGGATTACTTCATTGCGTTGGTAGTGGTGACCCAAGATAAATAGTCGATCGCCTAGGGCGGCCTTCGCGGCTGCTGCGCGGTCAACTAGGTCAGGGTCACTGGCTGCCGGAAGCCCGCCGGGGCACTCGACCCCGCGCTCACTATCTGGATCTGCCGCCTGCCCAAGGAGCAGCAGCGCCAGCGGAGTCGGTTGCGGCTCGTGAAGTAATTCGGTCACCTACCCATTATTCATTACCTAAAGGATATCCTTCACCCACCCGGGCGGTGAACCCGAAGTGGCCGAGGGCTGGGAATAACGCAGCTAGGCGGATCGTTCAGAATGTCGTACACTCTAGTTTGAGGACTTTCCCTTGAGGTTTGGTTTAATCAGGGGACGAACGCTGCTTGGCTCATCGGAGCCGGCACCAACGAAGGGGTAAACATGTCGGCTGACACGACGACCGAGCAGGTCACCACTGAGGGTATCGTCCTGACCGATGCCGCTGCTCTGAAAGTAAAGACCCTCCTTGATGCCGAAGGGCGCGATGATCTCTCCTTGCGGATTGCCGTACAGCCCGGGGGTTGCTCGGGCCTTCGCTATCAGCTTTTCTTTGACGACCGCAGCCTCGACGGTGATGTCGTAAAGGATTACAACGGCGTTGGCGTAGTTACCGACCGCATGAGCTCCCCATACCTTGGCGGTGCCACCATTGATTTCGTCGACACCATCGAAAAGCAAGGGTTTACGATCGATAACCCTAACGCGGGCAGTTCATGCGCCTGCGGAGACTCATTTAGCTAAAGGACTTCAATTGCGAGCTAAAGCCACGGTCATCTTTGATGGTGACTGTGGCTTTTGCACGTGGTGCGCGGGTAAATTAGAGCGCTGGGTCAAGCCGCCGGCGATCATCATCCCTTGGCAGCACGCTGACCTTAATGAACTTGGGGTCTCGCAAACACAGTGTGAAAGTGCGTTGCAGTGGGTACCACGTGATGGTGCACCAGTGGCAGGGGGTCGAGCCATCGCGGCGCTGCTACTAGATTCACCGTGGCCCTGGCGGGCGCTAGGAGCATCACTTTGCCTGCCTGGGTTGGCGCAACTAACAGACCGCGGCTACGAAATTGTCGCCGCAAACCGACACCGGCTACCTGGTTCGACGCCAGCATGCGCTATCTCTAGCCGCTGACAGGTAAGGTCTGCCAACGTGGCTGTCCTAATAACCGGGTCCATCGCGACCGACCATTTAATGACTTTCCCGGGTCGGTTCGCCGATTCACTCGTCGCCGACAAGCTCGACAAGATTTCGTTGTCTTTCTTAGTAGAGGCACTTGAGATTCGCCGTGGGGGAGTGGCAGCCAATATCGCATTCGGCATGGGCTGCCTCGGCTTAAAACCGGTACTAGTTGGGGCGGTCGGCTCCGATTTCAGTGATTACGGTTCCTGGCTGCAACGACATGGCGTCGACACCGACTCGGTCCTGATATCTGATGTGCACCACACTGCACGATTTGTCTGCACCACCGACCTTGAACAAAATCAGATTGCCTCCTTTTATCCAGGCGCGATGTCAGAAGCCCGCAGCATCGAATTGCAGCCGGTAATTGATCGAGTAGGCGCCGCGGACATTGTGCTTATTGGGCCCAATGACCCCGAGGCCATGCTTCGACATACCGAAGAATGCCGTTTTCGAGGTGTCCCATTTGCTGCCGATCCGAGCCAGCAACTTGCTCGTATGGATGGCGATGAGATTCGACCGCTCGTTGAGGGCGCAGCGCTGCTGTTCACCAATGAGTACGAGTCGGCACTTATTCATCAAAAGACCGGCTGGTCGGCGGAGGATATTGCCGCCCGCGTCGAAGTGCGCGTTACCACCCTTGGCCCAGCTGGTGCGCGAATCGAAAGGCGCGGGGAGCCGGCGGTAACCGTTACCTGCCCAGAAGAAGAACTAAAGGCCGATCCAACCGGTGTCGGTGATGCCTTTCGCGCGGGCTTCTTGTCGGGGCAAGCTTGGGGTCTTAGCGATGAACGCAGCGCCCAAATCGGGTCGCTCTTGGCGACGTATGTCATCGAAACAATTGGCACCCAAGAGTATTCGATCGCCCAACGCCACTTCCTCGAGCGGATCGCGAAAACATATGGCGATGATGCGGCCGCAGAGATTGAACCGCATATTTCCTGCCCGCGGCCATAACCGGTTATTACCAAGGCCATGCGGGTAGAACCAGCACCCGGTGATTGGCTGCTGCCTGACCCTGCATTGGCGGAACCGGGCTTTGAGATCGTCGGGCTTGGTGCCGATCTCGCACCCGGCACGGTTTTAAACGCCTATCGAGTGGGCTTGTTCCCGATGCATGTAGATACCGGTGAACTTGGTTGGTGGTCACCTGACCCTAGAGGGATTTTGCGTCTTGCGGGTTTGCGCGTCAGTCAGTCACTTCGAAAATCAATAAGTAATTTCGAGGTCACAATGGATCAGGATTTCACCCAAGTCATGCGCGAATGCGCTGCTGGTCGTCGTGACGGTGCGTGGATAACCGAAGAGTTCATCGAAAGTTACTCAGCCCTGCATCAAATGGGGTGGGCGCATTCGGTCGAGGTGTGGCGCGCGGGTGACCTAGTCGGAGGCTTGTATGGCATTGAGGTTGGGGGAGTTTTCGCGGGGGAGTCGATGTTTCATCGTGAGCGAGACGCTTCAAAGGTCGCCCTTGTTGCGCTCGTGAATAAATTACGAATCTGTGGTGACGACCGATTCATCGATGTGCAATGGTGCACCGATCACCTTGCGAGCCTTGGGGCGATAGAAATTTCGCGCGAGGAGTACTTGCTCGCACTGAAGCAGGCGCTGCTTTTGGAGCCGTGCTTCACCGTTTAGTTCGCCGCGTCGACCATTATTTGAAAAACTAACCCGTCGCCGCCATCATCAACTGGGCTTTCACCTAGGAAAGTCGCATTTTTTATCCGGCACCATGCTGGTACGTCAAATTTGGCTGCTGGATCATCACTTATTAAAGCGATAATGGTGCCGGCCGGCTGCTCCATTGCTGCGCGATTGAGGGCAATGATCGGAAGTGGGCAGCGGCGCCCTCTTTCATCGAGCCAAACTTGTGGGTTCATTAAATATCTGCCCTAACTGCGGCGACAGCACTTGGTAGCACTTCAAGAAAGTTTTCAACAGTTTCGGTGGCGCAACCTAGCGGCAGTGAAATTCGAATATTGCCACCCGTGTAGGCGCTCATGGCAGCTAAAACATGGCTTGGTCGCGCATGGTCGGCAACGCAAGCTGATCCGCTGGCAACGGCAAAGCCTCGTTTATCGAGTTCGGTAACGAGTGCTTCGCCGGATACATAGAGCACGGAGAAATTGAGAATGTGGGGTAGGCGCCAATCTGGATCGCCTAGTACCTCGAAATCGGTAAGCCCGCTGACGATGCCAGCGCGCAGTAGTTCGATATCGGCGTGGGCTTGTTGGGCCAGGGGTACCTGCTCATTCATCAAGGTTTCTAGCGCGGTTGCGGCTCCCACCGCACCAGCGATGTCGGGGAACCCACCAAGCCACCCGCGGTCTGCGTTTATCGGGGGCAGCCAGCGCACATCGCGCCGCACCACCAAGATTGCGACCCCGGCCGGCCCGGCCCAATCACGAGCTCCGGCCGTGAGCATTGACCACCCCTGGGGCAGGGGGATCCGCCCAATGCCTTGGCTGGCATCCATCAAGATCGGCATGCCGGGGTCGGTGGCGGCCACTAGTTCGATGGGCTGGCAGGTGCCGACTTCGGTATTGGCCACCTGCAGGGCGGCAATAGCGGCAGTTGCTGCGGCCTGGTGAAAAGCCTCGGTGTCAATGCGGCCATAGGCATCGACGCCAACTATTTGCGTGGCCGGGCGCACTTCACCTAAATCCAGCAGCGCGGTGGTTTCGACCGAGCCCAAGGCCAGCGGCCCCGGGTAGCCGTCAAGGGCAAAAGCTTGTGCCGCAGCGACACCGGATGTGAAGTAGATCTCCTCGGTGGTAATCGTCATGCCAGCGGCCATAGAGAGGCTGTTTGCGATGCTGCTTCGGGCTGCGTCCAGTAGGGCTCCGGCTTGCCGGCCCGCGTGGTGCAGCCGCCTTGGATCAGCCCAGCCTTGTGCCGCCGCCGCCGCCATCGCGGTCGCTACAACTGTAGGGAGTGGCTG
>Ga0194035_1001560_pt1 | contig 12007 bp, 7 predicted proteins | sample JunL2320m_MetaG_FD_148680 | JGI IMG/M metagenome (GOLD analysis project Ga0194035, IMG submission 148680) | Anoxic zone freshwater microbial communities from boreal shield lake in IISD Experimental Lakes Area, Ontario, Canada - Jun2016-L239-20m | ecosystem: Environmental > Aquatic > Freshwater >...
ACAACAACAACAGCGCTGGCACCACCAACAGCGCTAGCAGCAGCACCGGCAGCAGCAACAGCAGCGCTGGCAGCAGCACTGCTAGCTACGGGTCAGGTATCGAACTCGCAATCACCATCAACAACACCGATACCCGACTCGATCTCAGCAAACTCACCGATCACAACAACCAACCCCTCAGCGCCGAACTCGCCAACACCCTCACCTGCAACCCCACCATCTACGCACTCCTCACGACCAACAACGCAACCACACTGCACCTCACCCGCACCCAACGCCTAGCCAACAGAGCACAACGCAGAGCACTCGCACACAGAGACGGCGGCTGCGTGTTCCCCGGATGCACCAACCCACCCCAATGGACCGACGCACACCACGTCAAACACTGGAACAACGAAGGAACAACAGACCTTTCCAACCTGGCATCACTATGCCGCTACCACCACATGGTCACCCACCGAAACGGCTGGACCATGACCACAACCCCCGACCAATACTTCACCTGGACCACACCCAACGGCCACACCCTCAACTCACAACGCCACCAAAAACAACAACCCAGACCACCCCCATAAGCACAACCCCCGCGGGTGCCCTAGGTTTGACTGACATTTAGCAAGTTCAAACGGGAGCTACTGACATGCCTGAACCGATTTTCCTAGCCCAAGAAGACCGACCCGAACCTCTAGGTATCGCGGGGTTCGAGATCACGGTGCTTGCCGAACAGTCCAAGACCGAGGGCTATGAGATCTTCCTTCAGTCCGGTCCGGCCCAAACCGGCCCTGGTCCCCACGCACACCCATGGGATGAATCCTTCTATGTAGTGAGCGGCACGGTCCTGTGCGGGGTCGGCGATCAGGAATCGCTTGCGAGTGCAGGCACCCTGGTTCATGTTCCCGCCAACACGACTCATTGGTACAGGTTCGGCGAGGACGGTGGAGAAATGGTTTCTATGACCTCTTCTGGCAACGCCTCAAGCATGTACGCAGATCTCTCACAGTCAGACTCAGATAGGTCAAAGTTCGGCGAGATTGCGGGAATGCACGGGCAGGAGTACCGCTAGCTTTCCCTCGATGTCTGAACCACTCACCAAAGACCCAAAGCAGCGGGCGCTAATTCTTGCAGCAGCCCTTGCGATCTTTGCCACTGATCTTGACTTCTTTGCCGTCCAGGCGGCGCTACCCGCAACTGCTGCAGATTTCAACACCACAACCACTGCGCTGCAATGGGTTATCAGTGGCTACATGCTGTCGCTTGCATCATTCTTGATCGTCGGTGGGCGTTTGGCAGACCTTCTGGGTCGAAAGACCTGGTTCTTCATCGGAGCAGGAATTTTTGGGGGAGCGTCCCTTCTCGGCGCACTTGCCATTGGCCCAGAGATGCTGATTGCTGCACGCATCGTTCAGGGTGCAGGTGCGGCCGTGCTCATGCCAGTCTCGGTAGCCGTAGTCACAAACGGGTTCCCTCAGTCACAGACCCAACGGGCCGTGGGCATGGTCTTTGGCATCGCTGCTATTGGTCAGGCACTCGGACCCCTTATCGGTGGCGGGATCACGCAAGTCCTGAACTGGCGTTGGGTTCTAATGATCAACGTGCCAATCATTCTTCTCGTGGTCACTTTGGCAAGAACCTCTGTTGTTCAGAGCCGAGATGAGACAGCATCACGGATCATCGACTGGACGGGGCTCTGCCTCATCGTTGGCTCAATCGCCGCCCTGACCATTGGCATAGATCAAGGCTCAATTTGGGGCTGGCTCTCTCCGCTCACGGTAGGATTCCTGCTCAGTGGATCGGTCGGTTTTTTTGCATTCATTCTGGTTGAGCGCCGGGGAAACCAACCTCTTGTAGATCTTCAACTCTTTCGGATTCGGGAATTCTCCGTCATGATTCTGGCTGGCGCAGTCGGCAATGTTGCTGAAACTGCAATCCTCTTCGTATCAGTAATTTATTTGCAAACCGTTCAGGGACTCTCCCCGCTCACCTCGGGCCTAACGCTCCTCGCTTTCTCAATAGGAGTCACCGTCGCTTCGCAGTTCTCCGGACGCCTCGAGCGGTTTCAGTCCTGGGCCGTCATGAACATCGCCATGCTCCTCGGTGGCCTCGGGGCAATCGGAATGGGCCTCAATTTGGGCAACATAGAACCCTTTTTGGCTTTCTCACTCTTTGCAGGTGCGGGATTTGGCTTGTGCTGGTCATACGCCAGCGTGGTCACGCAGGCCGTGGTACCTCCCGAGAAAGCGGGAGCAGCCTCTGGCGTAGTACTCACCGTCTTGATCGGACTCGGAGGTGTCGGCATTGCCGTGGTCTCTTCGGTCATCGTGACACAGACCGCAGGCCACTCAACAGCAGTTCTGAGCAACGTGCTCGGCGAAGTAGTGGTAGCTGTCGGAGTTGTTTGCCTGCTGTTCGTTCCAATCGTTGCCCTACTGGGGCGAGGGTCAACCGCCCGTGCTTGAAGGCTCAAATACCCGGCACTGTTGACCGCGCAGCGTTCCACAATTTGGAAGGGGCGCACCCGCAACACCACCCTCAACTACTGGCAGCACCAGTGCTGACGGGTATTGCTCCGAGCGAAACACCGTCACCGTGGTCGTTCCATCATCGATTGACTTGAACGTCCAGATCGGCCGGTCTCCACCCGGGGCGCTGATACTCACTCTGATGCGAGACCCTGCACGGAAGGTGTATACAACAGGGAAAATTTGAACTCGAGCCAACGAAGGCTCACCGGCCGTCAGCGGCTGAGCATCCTTTGCTAAGTGTGTCTGACGCGGATCAGTCGCCGTCGAACGCTTTGTGTCGAGCTTGCGGTGCGTTGCTCGAAGCCAACCCGTTTGCACATACATCTCTTTGCCATCAGGACGAACCTCTGACAAGGTCACCTGCAAGTCGGTATTGCGCGCGCTGGCCTCAATGTAGGCATCAAAACTCGATGCTCCGGCAATCATCACATCCGACTCAAGAACACTGGTCGTGTAGCCAAGACCCTTGCCGTCTACGAGTGGTACCCAGTTGTTCGGCTCATCTTTAAAGTTCGCCTTTGGCTTGCCCTCGCTGTTGTCTTGGCTGGTCTCGGGCCGTGCGGCGGGGTCAGCAACATATTGGTCAGACAGGCTGGGGTCATCAGATGTTGGGGCAGTGTCGGTGAGTGATCCATCTGGGCCAGCGAACAACCTTTGAGCTTGCAGATTTGCCGGAGGCCAAGAGTCGAATGTCTGCACATAACCGGGCTGAAGAGAACCTGGGCCTAATGGCCCGCTGCCTACGTCAAGAAGGACTGTCACCATCGGCTCAGCCCGAAACGCTGCTCGCGCCTCTTCCAAACTCGCCATCGAGGAAAGCTTGCTCTGTTGCAAGGGTTCTGCCGGAGCGCCTGAGGCCTGCTCGGCTAGGACACCCGCAATGGCCATCAAGTCGCCGGGCACATTCGGCACACGGTCTGCCACAAACAGATCAAGGAACTCGATCCACCTTGTCAGAATCTGCGGAGCGAGTGCGTCGTTATGCATCCCGTTATAGATCGTGATCCAGAGGTCCGGATTATCAGTCATGCCACTGAGTGCTTCGATCCAATGGCTGTTCAGTTGCTCATCCTGAACACCACCAACGATGAAGGTTGGTACGTCAATGTTTGCAGCCCAAGTAGCAGGAGTGCGGTCATTGAAGAGCACCGGGTCACGGAATTCCAGCTCGGACATGATCTTTAATCCATCTTGTGCCTGACCGTGCAAGACCTGGTTCGCTTTGCACTGCTTATCCCCCTGCTCGATCAGCAACGTCGCCCAACGCTGGCCACCCCCGGGAGCAGCCTTGGCATCATTTTGACGTTCGGTAATCCAGCCTTTAGCAAACCCAGTGTTTTGGATTCCGCCTGGGAAGCCGATGCCGGTGTAGAGGTCATCAGTGGTCGACATCGGAGCTAGAGCGGCTAGGTGTGGCGGGCGTGTTCCACCCACAAAGAGTTGACTAAATCCCGAGTAAGAAATTCCGACCATGCCCACCTTGTTGTGGGCAACCCAAGGCTGCGCCGCCACGGTCTCGACTGCGTCGTAGCCGTCATAAATGGTTGGCAAGCTAAACAGATCAAACGCCCCGCCTGAGCATCCGCTCCCTCGAATCTGCACGCTGACGGTGGCAAACCCGAGTAAGGGTGTGATCAAAGAACCAACCGCAGTTGCGCCCGACGGTGCAAGCGGGTCTGCCTGAGCAGACGGGTCAGCAATCTGAGCCGCCATGCTGCTCAGCAGGTCATGCGGCGGAGCGACCTCATAACCTGAGTACTCGATAACAGTTGGGAACGGACCGTCAGCGAGCGTCTTACCCGCTGGAAGACGCAGGGTCATTGCGATCTCTATGCCGTCGCGCATTTTTATGTAATTGAGTCCCGGGGTAAAGGTTTGGCCGGTGTACTGCGACGTTGCTGGCTTGTCGTCACGGTTCAGGACTGTCACTGGCGCGGTCGATACCTCGCCATCGCCAAAGTCTCCTCGGATTGTGTAGCCCTTCCCAGGTTCAACCTTGTAGAACATGGCAGCCCCGAGCTTGTCCGCCTTCGCAGAGCGAATCGACTTGCCCTGCTCGTTGAACAACTCAACCTTGGCATCTGCAGGAATCCCGATGGCCGAGGCCTGATCGATGCTGCCAATGCCTACGAAACCAGCCGGCGCATTCGCAGTTGCGGCTTCGGTTGGTGCAGCGAGGTTGCTCTCCGTGCATCCGAACAACAACACAGCGGGGGCGGCAACAACGAGTACAAGCTTTCGAAATCTCACAGAATCATCCCCCGTCGAATTCGGTCGCGCTCTCAGAGGCCAAACAGACACTGGACTGTAGCCCACCGCTTGTCAGTGACTACGGCTCTGTCAAGCAGTGCGATCAGCCACTTGGATCAGCCAGTGATGCTCGCCGGACCGAGCAGGGGCGAACCCATGGGGGCTGACTCAGATCCCGATCCTGGTAACGCAAAGGCCGCTAGCCTCCTCAGATGAGTTTTCGTGCATCCATACGCCACCACTCAACTGAGTTCGACCATGGCGACCTGACGGGAACTCAAGTAGGCCGGGATCATGAGCGCTTCGCGTCGATGCGCCGCAACTACCTAGTCAGCCTCTTCGCTATGTATCTCGGCTGGTCCATGGTCAATATGGCAAGTTCGTTTTATGTCTATGACCAGTCAGGTTCGGTAACTGCGACCGGGTTCATCGTGGTTTGTCTCAACTTGCCCGCAGTCCTGCTTCCCGGGGCGGCAACCTCGCTTGCGAGACGGTTCGGGGGGCCCACCATGTGGGTTGCCCAGTTACCGATTTGGTTTCTCCTCACGCTCATACCAGTGGCACTGTCGGCAACGGGGCACTTGAATACCACGAACCTGCTCCTGTACTTCTTGCTCGTTGGTATCGTCTTCGGCCTCACGTCCCCCGCCCCGAGCCTTGTTCGACGAATGATCGCAGCACCGGGTCAGTTGCCAGAGTTCAATGGCCAGGCCTCCCAGGCAGTGGCGCTCTCAACGGTGATCGGCCTGCTCGTGGGCGGGGCTTTGTATACAGCGCTCGGACCAACATGGGTGTTTGCAATCGGTGCAGTCTTGTTGCTGCCCGGGCTTTCCCTTTTCAAATTGACTAAAGAGCCAGTGCCACATTTCGAAGGCGAGGTGGAACGGTTCCGGGGCGTCTTCGAGATTCGCCGCAACAACTCGGGCCTACGGGCTGTCTGCATGTTTACCGGACTGAGCTTCTTAGTCGGGAGCTACGTTGTGACCCTTCCTGCTGTGGCGGAGATCATCGCGAAGGGCGCCGGGATTAAGTCCAGCGCTGGAATCCAGTCGCTCCTCCAGGCAAGTTCGGTGGTTGGCGGACTATTCGTAGTCATGGCTATGCGAAAGGCGCACGGGTCAGTCAGTTGGGCAGTGGTGCAGCGAATCTGCTTCCTGATCGCAGGGGTTGGCCTGTTCTTGATCGCAGTGATTGCATACTGGGACGCAAGCGCACTGATCGTCATCACACTCACCATCCTTGTGCTGATTCCAACAGGCTTCGCTTTGACGCTCGACCAGTCGATTCTTGCAACGCTCATGCAAGCCGGAGCTCCCGCAAAGTCGCGAGCTTCGGTCCTCACGGGTTACGCGCTCATCCCGATGGTTCTCGCCCCAATCGGCCAAGAATTGGTTGGGTGCCTCGCAGACCTCATCTCGGTCTCTGCCGCTCTGATGATCGTGGCGTTGCTCACCCTCTTGCTCGTACTCATCGGCCCACACCTCAGCCTGAGGGAGGCGCTCAACGAGATGACCGATGAGGCTGGCGACGAGTAGGTCCTCAAGGCACAAAACAGGCCTACTCGTGTAGATTCTGCGAATGAGTTTTCGTGCATCCATACGACACCACTCAACTGAGCTCGACCATGGCGACCTGACGGGAACTCAGGTAGGCCGGGATCATGAGCGCTTTGCCGCCATGCGCCGCAACTACATAGTCAGCCTGTTCATTCTTGAGCTCGGCTGGGCCATGATCACCATGGCGAGTTCATTCTTCATCTACGCGCAGTCAGGTTCGGTTGCAGCTACTGGGCTCATCGTTGTTTGCCTCAACCTGCCATCTCTTCTGCTTCCGGGTGCGGCAACTTCCCTTGCCCGACGTTTCGGTGGGCCAACCGTCTGGGTGATGCAAGCAGGTGTCGAATTCACGATCACGTTGATTCCCGTTGCACTTTCTGCCACGGGTCATCTCAACACCACAAACCTGCTCATGTTTTTCCTACTTCTCGGAATCCTCATTGGCCTCTGCGCCCCGTCGGCGGGACTCGTCCGACGAATGATCGCAGCACCGGGTCAGCTGCCAGAGTTCAATGGCCAGGCCGCTCAAGCAGTCGCCCTTGCAACCGTGATCGGCCTACTGGCGGGCGGTGCTGTCTACACCGCTCTTGGCCCGACATGGGTGTTTGCGCTCGGCGCACTCTCTCTACTTCCCGGCTTCTCCCTTCTCAGGTTGACCAAGGAGCCAGTTCAACATATCGACGGCGAGGTGGAACGCTTCCGAGGCGTCTTCGAGATTCGCCGCAATAACCCGGGGCTGCGGGCCGTCTGCATGTTTACGGGCCTGAGCGTCATTATTGCTAGCTACGTAGTCACCCTTCCCGCCCTTGCTCAGATGATTGCCCACGATGCCAAAATGGACTCCAGTGCGGGAATCCAGTCTCTACTTCAGGCAAGTTCGGTGGTTGGTGGACTCTTCGTAGTCATGGCAATGCGAAAGGCACACGGCCGAGTGAGTTGGGGGCTGGTGCAGCGAATTTGTTTCCTCATTGCGGCATCTGGACTTCTCCTGATCGCAGTGATCGTCCACCGAGATGTCAGCCCGTTGATCGTCATTTCGCTGGCAGTCCTTCTGCTGATTCCGATCGGGTTTGCACTCACGCTTGACCAGTCAATATTGGCAACGCTCATGCAGGCAGGGGCGCCCGCAAAGTCACGAGCATCGGTCCTCACGGGGTACGCGCTTATCCCGATGATTATGGCCCCACTCGGCCAAGAACTAATTGGGTTTTTGGCCGACCAATTCTCGGTAACTGCCTCACTCATCATCATTGCCGTGCCGGCGTTACTGCTCGTACTGGTAGGCCCACACCTGAACCTGAGAAAAGCACTCGACGAAGTTTCTGATGAGGCAACCGATTAGAACGAAGTTGGTGACCAAGCCGAAGTGAGTGGCCTAGGGCAGACCAAGTACCTAGGGTGAGCAGGTGACAACAGCATCGAATCAGCCGAAGCCTGCAAGCGAGTCAACCATCCTCGCCAACTCCGCTGCGCAGTCCCGATACAACTTCGAAGACACTGCAGACTTTGATCGAGCACGACGCGGCCTGCTCCAGCAGATCGAGTCCGGAGTCATAAACAGCGAACTGGGTGTTCCCGTTTGGGATCCTTCGCAGTACGAGTTTGTTTCCGGTGAGTCACCAGACTCGGTCAATCCCAGTCTCTGGCGGCAGGCCGCCCTCAACAATATTCACGGACTTTTTGAGGTCGTACCGGGCATCTACCAAGTGCGTGGCTATGACATCTCGAACATCTCGTTCATTCGCAGTGCCACCGGTTGGATCGTGATCGATCCCCTGACTGTTGCAGAGACTGCAGCCGCCGCCCGCGGGTTGATCGACTCGCACTTTGGCCCGCTACCAATTGTTGCGGTGATCTATACGCATAGTCATGCCGACCACTACGGCGGCATTCGCGGCATCGTGACCGATGAAGAAATCGAGTCGGGTCAGATTCGCATCATTGCACCCGAGGGATTTCTTGAGGCCGCTGTGAGCGAGAACGTCACCGCTGGTCCTGCAATGACTCGTCGGGCCATGTACATGTACGGCGTCCTCTTGCCAGTTGGCCCTCTCGGCCACGTCGATGCCGGACTTGGCAAGACCATCCCAATCCTTGGTTCACGTGGCCTGATCGCACCGACTCAGTCGATCACTCAGAGCGGTGAAGTGTTAGAAATCGATGGAGTGCCTATTGAGTTTCAGCTCACACCTGGGACCGAAGCTCCAGCCGAGATGAACTTCTATTTCCCGAGTTACCGCGCGGTGTGCATGGCCGAGAACTGTGCCGCCACGTTGCATAACGTCTACACACCACGAGGCGCAGAGATTCGTGACTCGCTGAGCTGGAGCAAGTACATCGACGATGCAATCGACCTGTTCCTAGACCGCAGCGACGTCGCTTTCGCAAGTCACCATTGGCCTCGCTGGGGTCAAGCAGACATGTTGGCATTCCTGTCCGGACAACGCGACATCTACCGCTATCTGCACGATCAGACCATGCGCTTAGCCAATCATGGGCATACTGCAAACGAAATCGCAGAGATGCTTACTCTGCCCGATGCCATTGCCGACGAATGGTTCAACCGGGACTACTACGGAACAGTGAGCCACAACGTCAAGGCCGTCTATCAGCGATATCTGGGTTGGTTCGATGCTAACCCCGCTCACCTTCACGAGTTGCCGCAAGTGGACGCCGCGAAGAAGCTCGTTGAGTACATGGGTGGCGCTGATGCCGTGCTGCAGCGTGCGACGGAAGACTTCAGCCGCGGTGAGTACCGCTGGGTTGCGCAGGTTGTCAACCATGTCGTCTTTGCTGATCCAACAAATCAATCTGCACGAGAACTTCAGGCCGACGCTTTAGAACAACTCGGATACCAGTCAGAGTCAGGACCGTGGCGGTCGTTCTACCTGACCGGTGCAAGTGAGTTGCGCAACGGCAGCCCTTCCATTCCCGGTCTGCGTGGGGCAGTGAGCCTTGATGTGATGGCAGCTATGACTCCCGAGATGGTGCTCGATAATTGCGCAGTCAAGCTGAACGGAGCGCGTGCAAGCGAACACCAAGTTGAGTTCGAGATTGTGTTCACCGATCGCGAGCAGGCGTTTCACGTTTTCATCGGTAGTGGCACCTTGCGTCATCGCAGAGTGGCCAGTTCCTCTGACGGACCCTCTTCCTCAACTGTGTCCACAACTGTTCACACAACCGTTCAGGAGTTCATCAGTCTCACGAGCGAACTCACCACTGTGGATCAGTCTCTTGAGTCAGGTGCGCTTCGAGTTGACGGCCCGGTTGAGCCGCTAGCCACCTTTGTGTCCCTGCTCGATCAGTTCGATTTGTTCTTCTCGATTATCGAACCCTGATCGGCTGGATCGGCTGACTCGGCTAACTCGCTGGGCCCGGCTGACGCGGCTGGCCCGGCGGGCTCTGCACGCGCTACTGAAAGGCGCTCTTGGAATAGCCACAGGAACGCTGCCCAGACCAGTAGGAGCCAGCCTGTCGCTAGGAGCCATCCTCCCAGCACATCGGTCCCCCAGTGCCGAGCAAGAATCACTCGACTTGGCCCCACAAGTACGCCAACTGTGACGATCACGGCGCTTGCTGCCCGTGACCACCGCTTTGGGAAGATGTACAAGACAATGATTCCGATAGCAACCCAGCCGGCTACACCAGTAAACGTGTGGCCCGAGGGGAACGAGGTGCCGGCTTGTCGAGCTGTGAACTCGCCCCAAGGTGGCCGGTTCCTGCCGACCAGATACTTCACCGAGTTAGAAACAAAGAACCCGAGTTGTGACGAGGCCAATAGGAAGAGGGCCCAGGGCCATCTCTTCGTCATCACCAAAAGGAGCGAAACTAAAAGGACAATGGGTACGGTTCGAGCCCCAGACCCGATCCATGACAGCCAATCCGCCAGAGTCGTCAGCCACTGACTCGATAGTCCAAGGTCTCGGAACCAGGTACTGATCGGCAACTCGCGTGCGTTCATCCAGGATTCCTGAAATGCCACCAGTATTCCGAGCAGAAGACCACAAGCCAGCACAACCACACCGGCGATCGCAAAGCGGGGGGCCTTGCTGCGATCTGGCAGAGCTAGGTACTTGGACTCTTCCATGGGCTGCACGCTCTAAGAATAGAGAAAGCCACATGCAGCGCGGGGACTCTTGGTCTGTGTAACAGGGAGGACCCTAAGTTTCCAGCGCCCAGGCTGCTCGGCCAACTAGCGTCAGAGGCTCAAAGGGGGAATTCATGTCAGCTACGAGAGACTCTCTGCGGAATCTTCGTAAGCGCCGAATTCCCGCGTGGTGGCAGGATGCCAAACTCGGAATCTTTGTTCACTGGACTCCAGCAGCGGTGCCAGCCTTTGCCCCCGTGGACGACGAAATTGGCGACCTGTTGCAGTCCGATCGAGTGAACCCGCTGCAATATGTTCCCTACACCGAGTGGTACGAGAACTCGCTTCGCTTTCCGAATAGCCCAGTATCTCGTCACCATCGGCAAACCTATGGGGATCGCCCGTATACCGAGTTTGCTCGTGACTGGGAGGCGGGCCTTGAGCACTGGGATCCTGCGGAGTGGGCCGCGCAGTTCAGAAATACCGGGGCCCGCTACGTGGTGTTGGTTGCGAAGCACTCTGATGGATATTGCCTATGGCCCACTTCTCACCCCAATCCGATCCGACCAAATTGGCACTGTGAGCGAGATGTGGTGGGTGAATTGGCCGAGGCAGTCCGCTCGGCTGGCATGAGGTTTGGGCTCTATTACTCCGGAGGGTTTGACTGGAGTTTTGATTCCACTCCGGTTGGAACCATGGGCGACGTAGCTAACTCGGTTCCTCAAGGCGAGTACCCCGCTTATGCCGATGCGCAAGTGCGCGAGTTGATCGACCGCTACCAGCCGAGCGTGTTATGGAACGACATTGCGTGGCCCGGGGACCGTGCTCACTTGTGGCAGCTTCTCGAGCATTACTACCGAGTCGTCCCCGATGGAGTCATCAATGATCGGTGGATTCCTTGGAGTCCGCTTATGGGGCTTACAAAATTTGCTGGGATCAGGCGATTGATCGAATCTGGATCTCGAAAGCAGGCCCGCAAGGATGGCGGTCTCATTCCGCCAAAACCACCGTTCTGCGATTATCGCACTCCTGAGTATGTGGTCTTTGATCAGATTCAGAGCAAGCCCTGGGAACTCGTCCGCGGAATGGACCGCAGCTTTGGGCATAACGAGCAGTCAAAGCCGGAACACTTTGTGACCGAGGACGAGTTGCTCTGGCAGTTCACGGACGTTGTTGCCAAGGGTGGGAACTTGCTGCTGAATGTTGGCCCCCGCGGCGTGGATGCACAGATTCCACCGCTGCAGAGCGAACGGCTGTCTTGGCTTGGTGAGTACGTCAGTGCGCAAAAGTCAGCGCTCATCGGAACCCGCCCGTGGATTCTCGCGGCTTCGATGACTCCTGAGGGCTTTGAGGTCCGCTATACGTCAGCGGGTAGCACTGTGTACGCACTGGTTCGTGGCGTCACAACTGCTGGGCCTCCTGCAAACGAGTCGAGCGCGACCATCACGTTGGCCGAGGTTCAAGCCACTCCCGGTACTCGCGTCGAGCTACTCAATGGGAATGTTGTTTCTTGGACCGATGCTCCTGACGGGCTGCGTCTTGAGATCCCAGACACACTGAGCCCGGACCAACCACTCGCGTTAGCCCTACAC
>Ga0194035_1001561_pt1 | contig 11991 bp, 8 predicted proteins | sample JunL2320m_MetaG_FD_148680 | JGI IMG/M metagenome (GOLD analysis project Ga0194035, IMG submission 148680) | Anoxic zone freshwater microbial communities from boreal shield lake in IISD Experimental Lakes Area, Ontario, Canada - Jun2016-L239-20m | ecosystem: Environmental > Aquatic > Freshwater >...
AATTAACTCCAAATGCTGCAAGGTTCGAATCTGCTCCACCGCGTACTTTGTCATCGCGAGTGAGTAGTCGACCGCATCACGATAGGCGTCAATGCCATTGACGGCTAATGAAAACCAAAGCGCCATCCCCCGAGCCCGCCTGGTCAAGTGATACGCCAGATCACTCGGATTGAAATCGTCATCATCCTCGTGAATTACGTCTAAGTACGAAGCGTTTTGTGTGTGTACGGCTTTCGCTAGTCGTGGGTCTCGGTAGATAAGCGCGGCGGAATCAAATGGAGCAAACCACCACTTGTGCGGATCCATCACTAATGAATCTGCAAGTTCAACCCCGTCATAGCGGTACCGCAGATTCCGTGACAACATTCCGGCGCCACCGTATGCGCCATCCACATGGAACCACCAGTCATGCTCCTGCGCCACCTTGGCGACTCCCGCTAAATCATCGATGATGCCAGCATTTGTAGTGCCGGCGGTTGCAACAATTGCTACCACCTCGCCAATTTCCGGATTACTAGCAATTGCTGAGCGAATGTCTTCTTCGGTCATCCGCCCATCTGATGTGGGTACGACTAGCGCATCCATCGAAACGATGTTCAGAGCGCTCTTAATTGATGAGTGCGCTTGATCACTGACCATCACGCGCATTCGCATTTCAGGTAGACCAGCTTCGGTACGCCGGTGACGCGCGGTGTCGCGGGCCACGACAAGTGCAGACAGATTGCCCGCGGAGCCGCCCGAAACGAATACTCCCCCAGCCGAAGCAGGTAAGCCGGCGACATCTGCGAGCACTCGGAGGGCCTGATTCTCAGCAATTACCGCACCCGCAGCCTCGAGCCATGAGCAGCCTTGTAGTGAGGCAGCGGACACCACCATGTCAAAGAGGAGGGCGGCTTTAGTCGGAGCAGCGGGGATGAAAGCAAAGAACCGTGGGCTATCAGAAGACAAAATAGTTTCGGCAAGATGATCCACATAGATATCTAGGACTTCCTTGGCCGGCCGCGGCCCATCGCCGATAAGGCCAGCCATAACCCCTTCAAGTTGCTGACGATCCCCCAGGCCGTCCACCGAAGTGTCGGCCATCGCTAAGCGTTCCCGCACATAGTCAGTGATTAATTCGGTCATCGCCGGATCGAACTTATGCATGCGATCAGCATCGATCGGGAATACCGGCCCAGCAAATACGTCAGGGTTTCTTTCAGGCGACACGGTGGTGGCCTCTCGGTTCGCCGTGGCCAAAACACACGGTGGCGCGCCGTCAGCCCATCTGCCAGCAGGCGCCTTCTGCAGTCTAGCGATCAGTGCCCGGAAAGGCCGAATCGCTCATGTAGTCGCCGCAGGGGCGCCGGGGCCCACCAATTCGCGCGGCCCGCTATGCGCATGAATGCTGGAACTAGCAGGATCCGAACTATGGTGGCGTCGAGCAAGATCGCAACTGTTACCCCAAGACCAAGGATTTTGATGTTGGTTACTGAGGCGGGAATGAAAGCCGCAAAGTTTACCGCCAGCAAGAGCGCCGCGGCAGAGATAATGCCGGCTGATCTTTGTAATCCAAGGGCCACCGAAGTGGTGTTATCACCGGTGCGGTCGTACTCCTCTTTTATGCGCGATAACAGGAAGACTTCGTAGTCCATCGAAAGTCCGAATGCCACGATTGCGGTGAGCACCACAGTTGACGTATCGATCGTGCCAGTAATGATGGAGTCACCAACCAACCACGTGAGGTGGCCGTCTTGGAATATCCAAACCATCACACCGATAGCGGCCGACAAACTCAAAATATTTAGGATCACCGCTTTAATTGGCAGCAAAATGCTGCCCGTGAACATGAACAGCAAAATCAGCACCGTGATAAGTACCCAACCGAGCGCCCACGGAAGCACGCGCAGGATGCCCTGTTGCGAGTCGGTGTATTGAGCCGCGAACCCGCCTATTTGCACCCCTGAGATTGGAGGTGGCACCGCACGTAATTGCGCAATTACAATTTCGGATTCAGGGCTTCGGGGTCGCTGCGTAGATGTTGCAATCAGCCTGGAGGTATCACCCGAAGTTAATGTGCTCCGGCCGGTCGATTCACCGACCCGCTCACCAGCTACGAACATGCCCGCTGGCGAATCCACCCCCTCGACCGTCGCCACCTTTGAAAGGGCCGCGGCGTAAGGCGCAATAACTTCTGCACCTAACGCACCCGGCACCATTACATCAATCGGGGCACGGCCCAGCCCTGGAAAGTTGTTGGTGATAGCTGCCGAGTCAAGTACTGCAATATTGGATTGTGGCAGTGCCCGCTCATCTATTTGACCGAACTTGGCACCTACCGCCGGCCACGCCAACAGCATCAATACCGCCGTGCAACCAATCACCACCGGCCAAGGCCTGCGCATTATCGCTCGCGCCAATGTTGCCCATCGGGCCCCACGATTTGGTTTATCAAGTGACCGGCGAATGCGAAGTGAGTTGATACGCGGGCCAAGTAATCCAAGCACGGCTGGCAGCACTATTACTGCCCCGAAGACGGCGAAGGCCACAACCGAGATACCGCCGAAGGCAAATGAGCGCAAGAAGAATTGCGGGAAGAAAAGCAGGGCCGCCAGCGTCAACGCAACGGTCAGGCCCGAGAAAACTACAGTTCGGCCGGCACTGGCTACGGTGCGTGCTACCGCAGCACTAACCTCTTTGCCACTTGCTAATTCTTCACGGAATCGGCTCACAACTAGTAGCGAGTAGTCGATCCCCAAGCCAAGGCCCAAACCGGTGACTAAATTCAGGGCAAATACCGAAACATCCGTTAGATAAGTCAGCAGATAAAGAACGAAGAAACTTCCGAAAATTGATGCTAGACCCACGAGCAAGGGCATCCCCGCGGCAACCATGCTGCCAAAAACAATCAACAGCAGGATGATGGTAAGCGGGATAGCAATCGACTCTGAACGCGCCAAATCTGAACTAATTTGCCCGGTGATCGCTTGACTCACCGCCGCCGAGCCACCCAAGTAGACCGCCGTTGACCCTAAGTCAACTGTGTCGATGATGCCTCTTACTTCATCGGTGATCACACTACCCGCGACAACACTCGTCGGATCGTAAGTCACCAGCAGGACTCCCCCATTGCCATCGGAACTTTTGAGGGTCGGGTTCAGCGTTAGCCAATAGGAAGTCACCCGCTTCACACCGGTAAGGGCAGATATCTGATCGCCGATCGACTTGCCGAGGGCAGCGAACTCGAGATCATCAGCAGGTGCCGTGCCTTTGAGCGCAACGATAAGATCCGCACCGGGTGAATCGAAATCCTCCTGGAGGATTTTCTCCGCGGCGGCAGAATCAGATCCCGGGTCATTAAAGCCGCCGCTATCAAGTTTTGGGATCACCCCAAAGCCGACGATCGCGAAGAGGACGACGCCGATCAAAGATGAGATGAATACCAGCAGGCGCCAGCGATAAACGCTCGCACCAAGCCGCTCGAACACCGCGTAAACCCTTTCGACATAGAGGGGCCCAGTCTAACTGGCCAAATATATGTAACACTTTGTTCACTTCATAGTTCAGGAGGCTAAACCCAGTGACCACCAAACGGATCTTGGCGAGCAGCGGCGGTTTCGTCTCCACCCCTGGGCTCTGGGGGGTGCTGCGCCCGGGCGGCATCATGCTCGAGGCGCTGCGTCTAACAGGTAAAGATCGCCCGCGGGTGTGCCTGGTGCTAACAGCAGCCGGAGACAGCCCCGAATACCTCGCTGGCATGTACTCAGCCCTCGCCGACTCCGGGTGCGAGGTTGACCACCTAGCGCTATTTACCCAGCCGAACCGGCCAGTTGCCGAAGCTATCGGGCGAGCTGACCTCGTGTGGGTCGGTGGCGGCAGCGTCGCTAATTTACTTGCTTTATGGACTTTGCACGGGGTGGACGAAGCCATGCGCGATGCTTGGGACGCCGGCACCATTTTGGCTGGAGTAAGTGCTGGATCAATCTGCTGGCACGTTGGTGGGCCAACTGACTCATTCGGCCCGAAGTTGCAGGTTGTCACCAATGGCCTGGGCCTGCTCCCCTACGGCAACGGGGTGCACTACGACTCTGAGGTTGAACGCCGCCCACTCTTACATGAACTGGTGAAAACTCAGGCGCTGCCAACTTCATATGCAACCGACGACGGCGTAGGGATTCTCTACGAAGGCATCGAACCGGTTGCCGTTATCTCGGATAAACCAAGTGCACCTGAAACTGGGCCAGCCGCTTACCGCGTCGAACTTGTTGACGGGCAGCTAATCGAAACCCGTTTGGCTATTGGCCCGATTCCTTCGAGTTAGAACCCCTGGTGCCGAGTGCTCCACGAAGCAATACCAAAATGCCAATAATGAAGGCGATAGCACCCATATAAGACCAGAAGATTTCACCGGTCATGGGGCTGCCCTTTAATGAACCAAGACCTTGGAAGAACCAGACCACCCCGACCAGCATGATCAAGATGCCACCGGCCACTACCCAAAGATTTAGCTTCTTCACGCCATTACCTCCTCTAACTTTTACGCGAACCTACGCCTGCAGCAGTTTCCAATACCAGTAGGGCACCCAGGCGCACGGTCCGTGCATCCGGTGAATCAATCGTGGCATCAATTTCAGTGACATCAAGGGACGTCACGCGGGTGTCTGCGCCGGCAAGATAAGCCACCTGCCTTAACTCATCAGCACTAATACCCCCCGGGGCCGCGGCCGGGCAGGCCGGTACTACCGCCCGGTCACACACATCCACATCTAGATCAACGTGGATCGGGCCACCGGCAGCACCGGCAATTTCTAGTGCCTCGGCCATAACACCTGCCATCGATCGATTTCGCAGTGATGCGCGACTGATAACAGTGATCCCATATTCGCGTGCGCGCGCCGCGTACTCCGGTGAGTTTGAATAATCAGCGATGCCAATTTGGACAACCCTCGCACCAGCTAGCCCGGCCTCAATCAACCTTCTAACAGGTGACCCATTGCTCTCGCCATCGCGTAAATCATGATGGGCATCTAGGGTTACCAAACCTGCTTGCGCGATTTTCTCGCCCCAAACCCCAAGCGCCACCGAATAGGTAATGGAGTTGTCGCCGCCAAGGGCCACCAGAAATCCATGGTGTGGGTTTGAATGCGCCAAGTGAGTCATCACGCGCTTTTCACCAGCTGGCCCATCCGGATCCTCAATATCTCCAGCATCGACCAGGCGCAATGAGGCCAGATCGATTTCGTGCTCGGTTGAGTAAGTGGAGTATCGACGCAGTGCTTCCCGTACGGCCGCGGGCGTCGAGTTTGCCCCGGTCGGGCTGATCGAAGTGCGCCACGCTGGCACCCCAACCAAAGTAAGATCGGCATTGCGCTCGCTGCTCGACACAAACAAGTCACCCGCCCGCGGCCAGCGTGGATCAGCTGACAGCGTTGGCGAGGTCATGCCAGCCACTGATTCATCCCGAGCCTTCTTTCATTCCGATTCGCCTTGAAAGTTCGACGGCCGCCCGAAGAGCAATTGCCGCAAGCCTAGAGCGTTGCGCCGCTGATGCCCCACCATCGGGGAAGGTAAGGCCGATTGACGCCACCGGGCGTCGATTATGGTCGCGTACCGCCACCGCAACTGACGAAAAACCCGAGGTGACCATTCCACGCTCTTGGGAGTAGCCAAGATTTCGTTCCTCCTGCAATAGCCGGCGCAACTCCGGTAATGACATTGGGCCAATACCCGTGCGATCAACAAACGCGCTGCGGTTCGGAAACAATGCCCGCACCTGCGCGGTCGGCAACTGTGCCAACATGGCCCGGCCAGATGCCGTCAAAGATGCGGGTAGGCGAACCCCAACTTCAGCGACGATGGTGATCGGACGCTTAGTGGATTCCCTCAATAAATACAGAGTTTCTCGGCCGTGCAGGACTCCAAGATGGGCGGCTAGTGGGGTGGAATTGCCCGCCTGCGCAACTAGCCTAAGAAGCACCGGACGAGCCAAGCGCTCAAGTGGCTCGTGGCGTAGGTAGGCCGCACCGATTTCAAATGCGGTGACCCCGAGCCCCCAGCGCTGCTCCTCGGGGAAGTGCACGACGAAGCCCTCGTTCTCCATCGCCGTTAGCAGGTGATACGTCGAAGATCTTGGTAATCCAAGTGCGACCCCTAGCGCAGCGGCGGTTACCGGTCCCGGGGCTTGGGCGAGTACCCGAAGGACGCCCATAGCTCGAGTGGCCGCGGGGGCATTTCCGGACATCTGACTCCAGAATCTCGTATTTCAGACAATCAACTAGCTCAAGATAGCGCGCATCGAGGCCGATGGGAGTCAAATAAGGGGGTGACTATTTACTCTCCCAGCGGTCCCCGGCCGGTTCGCGCACCCACCGGCGCCACCTTGACCGCACGCGGCTGGCAGCAAGAGGCAGCTTTGCGGATGCTGCAAAACAACCTTGACCCCGACGTAGCCGAGCACCCCGATGAACTAGTTGTTTACGGCGGCACCGGTAAGGCGGCGCGTAACTGGGCCAGTTTTGATGCTTTGGTGCGCACCCTCACCAATTTGAAGGCCGACGAAACCATGCTCGTGCAATCTGGCAAACCAGTCGGTGTGATGCAAACCCACGAGTGGGCACCGCGGGTACTCATAGCAAATTCGAACTTAGTCGGCGACTGGGCAAATTGGCCAGAGTTTCGCCGCCTAGAACATCTTGGACTAATGATGTACGGGCAGATGACCGCTGGCTCCTGGATCTACATCGGCACCCAAGGTATTTTGCAGGGCACCTATGAAACTTTTGCAGCTGTTGCCGAGAAGAGATTCGGCGGCACCCTGGCGGGTACCCTCACCGTTACCGCCGGTTGCGGTGGCATGGGTGGTGCCCAACCCCTTGCCGTCACCATGAATGAAGGCGTCTGCCTAGTCATCGACATCGATGGCACCCGCTTACGGCGCCGGGTCGAAACCCGCTATCTCGACGAGATTGCCAACAACCTCGACGATGCCATTGATAGTGCACTTGCAGCGAAAGCTCAGCGCAAAGCCCTCTCCATCGGGTTGGTCGGAAATGCGGCCACGATCTTGCCGGAGTTACTTCGCCGCGACATTCCGATTGATATCGTCACCGACCAGACATCAGCCCATGACCCACTTTTCTACATACCCGAAGATATTGATTTCGATGATGCCCATGAATATGCGGATAAGAAGCCCGAGGAATTTACCGAACGAGCCCAAGCATCCATGGCCAAGCACGTAGAAGCGATGGTTGGCTTCATGGAAAAAGGATCCGAGGTATTTGACTACGGTAATTCCATTCGCGATGAAGCCCGGAAGGGCGGTTACAAGCGCGCCTTCGCATTCCCTGGGTTTATCCCTGCTTATATCCGCCCGCTATTTTGCGAGGGCAAGGGCCCATTTCGTTGGGTTGCCCTTTCTGGGGATCCCAAGGACATTCACCGCACCGACCGCGCGGTACTTGACCTGTTCCCCGATAACGACCACCTACGTCGTTGGATCACCATGGCCCAAGAGCGCGTCGCCTTCCAAGGTTTGCCTGCAAGGATTTGCTGGCTAGGTTACGGCGAGCGCGACAAAGCGGGGCTGGCCTTCAACGACCTAGTTGCCAGCGGTGAAGTTTCCGCACCGATTGTTATCGGCCGCGACCATCTTGATTGCGGATCCGTAGCATCGCCCTACCGGGAAACCGAGTCGATGCTCGACGGCTCAGATGCGATTGCCGACTGGCCACTACTAAATGCCATGGTAAATATTTCCTCCGGCGCTTCGTGGGTTTCAATTCATCATGGCGGAGGTGTTGGCATTGGCCGGTCTATCCACGCTGGCCAGGTTAGTGTCGCCGATGGCACTGCGCTAGCCGCCCAAAAGCTCGCGCGAGTACTGACCAATGACCCGGGTATGGGAGTTATCCGCCACGTGGATGCCGGCTACGACCTTGCGTTAGATGTCGCCCGCGAACGCCACGTTCACATCCCAATGCTCGACACCGAGCCGGATTCCGAGTAATCACGGTGACCACGGTCGCACTTACTAACATCGGTTCACTCGTCACTAACGACGAGACTCTGGGAGTTGGCCCCCTCGGCCTTTTGAAAGATGCTGCACTTGTCTTCGAGGGGGAACATATTTCGTGGGTTGGGCCCACCGCCCAAGCGCCGGCCACCGATCAGCAAATAGACCTCGCCGGCAGGGCTGTAGTGCCTGGGTTCGTCGATAGTCACGCGCATCTAATGTTTGCCGGTGAGCGCTCGGCTGAGTTCGCCGCGCGAATGGCCGGTGGTAAATACGAGGCTGGTGGTATCCAAAGCACGGTTACCAAGACCCGCAGTGCCACCGATAGCGAACTTGAAAGAAATCTTTTGCGGTTAGTCGATGAACTACACCGATCTGGTATCACCACCTTTGAGACTAAGTCCGGCTACGGCCTGACCACGGTGGACGAAGCCCGCGCTCTGAAGATTGCCAACCGCCTAACACCGGAGACCACTTTTTTGGGCGCCCACGTGGTGCCGGTGGAGTTCGCCGATGACCCCGGCGGCTACGTCGAGTTAGTAACGGGAGACATGCTCGACGCCTGCGCCCCAAACGCCAAGTGGATCGACGTCTTTTGTGACCGAGGTGCATTCGATGGCGATCAAGCCCGAGCGATTCTGAAGGCTGGCAAGGCACGTGGGCTGCTGGCGCGGGTCCACGCCAACCAATTGCAGGCCGGGCCTGGTGTAGCTGTGGCTGTTGAAATGGATGCTGCTTCGGCAGACCACTGCACCTATCTAACCGATACCGATATTGAACTTCTCGCCGGAAGCAACACCGTTGCAACGCTACTGCCCGGCGCAGAGTTCTCCACTCGCTCCCCTTATCCAGACGCCAGGCAGCTACTTGATGCCGGCGCAACCGTGGCCATAGCCACAGATTGCAACCCGGGTTCAAGCTTCACCACATCAATGCCATTTTGCATTGCCCTTGCGGTTCGCGATATGTACTTAACCCCGGATGAAGCCGTGTGGTCCGCGACCTTAGGAGGTGCCCGCGCCCTGCGCCGGACCGATATCGGCAAACTCACGGTGGGCGCTCGCGCCGACATTCTCGCCCTCAATGCCCCTTCGCACTTGCACCTGGCTTACCGCCCCGGAGTCGATCTGACACATCAGGTCTGGATCGGCGGCAAAGCGCATAGAGTCGCATCATGAAGACGGTCACGATCGGCACCAGCGGAATCACCATGGGAATCACAATGGGAATCACAATGGAAGACGTGATCGCCGTTGCCAGGCAGCAAGCCGCAATCTCGATCTCCGAAGCGGCCCTCGACGCCATGGCACAAAGTCGAAAGCAGATCGAAGCCCTTGCTGCGTCTAACTCCCCGGTGTATGGGGTATCAACCGGCTTCGGTGCACTTGCCCAACGCCATATCCCCGCCGAATCGCGCACCCAACTACAACGTTCACTTATCCGCTCACATGCGGCCGGCACCGGCGCACCCGTTGAGCGTGAAGTCGTGCGCGCCACCATGACGTTGCGCCTTAAGACGCTCGCATCAGGCCGCACTGGCGCACGACCGATCGTGGCGCAGACAATCGCGTCTCTACTTAATGCCGGCATCACACCGGTTGTCTACGAATACGGGTCACTTGGCTGTAGCGGTGATCTCGCACCACTTGCCCACTGCGCCCTGGTCTTGATGGGTGAAGGTGAGGCCACCGACGCAAACGGGCTAGCACGCCCCGTAACTGAGTTACTCGCCGAAGCGGGAATCACCCCACTTGAATTACAGGAAAAAGAAGGCCTGGCACTTATCAACGGCACCGATGGCATGCTCGGCATGCTCATCATGGCCATCGCCGATCTTGAGCACCTTTGCGATATGGCCGACCTAGCCGCTGCAATGAGCGTTGAAGGACTACTCGGTACCGATGCAGTATTTCGCCCCGAACTGCATTTCCCTTTGCGCCCGCACCCAGGCCAGGCCTTAAGTGCCGCGCGCATGTATTCCGCCCTAAAGGGCTCGGGCATTGTCGCATCCCATCTGGAAAATGATGACCGTGTGCAGGATGCCTACTCACTCCGATGCGCCCCTCAGGTGACCGGAGCCGTACGCGACACCATCTCGCACGCGCGCACTGTTGCCGAACGTGAACTGCAGGCTCAAATAGACAACCCCGTGGTACTAGACGACGGAACCGTATCCAGTAACGGTAACTTCCACGGTGCTCCCGTTGGGTATGTCCTAGATTTCCTGGCAATCGCGGCCGCCGATCTTGGATCTATCTCCGAACGGCGCACCGACCGCATGCTTGATAAGAACCGCTCCCACGGCCTGCCATCATTCCTAGCCCATGATCCTGGTGTTGACTCCGGCTTGATGATCGCCCAATACACCCAAGCCGGCTTGGTCTCGGAAAACAAGAGGCTTGCGGTGCCAGCGAGTGTTGACTCCATCCCAAGTTCGGCAATGCAAGAAGATCACGTTTCAATGGGGTGGCATGCCGCCCGAAAGTTACGCACCGCCGTCGACAATCTAACCGCCATCATCGCAATAGAGCTCATGACCGCAGCTCGTGCCATTGAGTTGCGGGCACCCCTTGAGCCGGCTCCTCGAACGGCCCGCGTGATCGCCGAGTTACGTGAAAGTGTCCCCGGGCCCGGCCCGGATCGATTCCTCTCACCAGAAATTGCAGCAACCGTCACCTACCTAAAGACCGCCGACGCAACGACGGCCTGAACCAACCACCCCGCGTGGCACGGAAGGTAGTGGCCCGAGAGTGAGTGCCGCGTTTTTTACTTACCGGCCAAAGAATCTACTGATGCGACCGCTCATCCGCTTTCCAAAGTTCTTGGTGCGCTTCCAGGCGTTCTGAGCTCCTCGGCGAATACGCTGCCCGCTGGTCTTCATGGTCTTCCACGAATACTGATTTAGCTCTGGGGCTGTGTATTCCTGTTTCGTCTGTTCAGAAACTTGAGAGGTCGGATCATGGTGCTTGCCTGCTTGTTCAGCCGTTGACTTTCGGCCTGCGGCACGAACCTGTGCAAGATCAAGTTGCGGCCTAGCCACTTTTTCATGTATCGGATCGGCGGTTACCTCTGTCGGCGCCGGCTCATCAGGCGCCGGCTTACCAATCTCTGGTTTAAGCCCGGGCATAGTTATTTCCTGATTAATCGAATTCGGTTGCTTCCTCGGGATCTTACGTGGACCGCCGATGACACCTTGCTCCTTTTCGGCAGGGGCTGTAAGAAGATCATTTGCCTTGTCAAACGCAGCATCGACCGCACCCCTTGTACTGGCGTCAGCCTGATCGATGACAGCACCATGCGCTTTTTCGTCAAGGTTTTCCATTTTCGAAATTTCATCATGTGCAGTATCAACAAGGCCCGTCGTATTTCCCGCGATTGAATCTCGTGCGGTGTTGGCAGTTTCGTCGATTTTTTCGGAAACCGCGTCAGCTCCCGGAACTGGCAATGCACCCAGCACAGAGTTCGCACCAGCATGAACTGTGTCGACCACGTTATTGGCTTGTTCTGAGACTGCATTTGCTATGGGCGCCACCGTGTCGACTGCCTGGTGACCAACCGAGGCAACATCGTTGGCAACGTCAGCAACCGGCTTCATTGCCGAGGCAGTGTGATCGGCTATGGAATTGACCACCGATGAACCCGTTACCGCACCCGCGAGACCATCTTTTATGTCGTCACCGAACTGACTTTGGACCGCTGACAAGACGTGCTTAGCGCCCCCGGTCATATCACCCTTAAATGCTCCAGCGTCGGGTCCATGAAAGTCCATAACCGAGTCATGAACTTCGTGAAAACGCCCAGTCCTGCCATCTGAGCCGTGCTCTAAACTTCGTCCTTCTTGAGCCAAAATGGCCCTGTCAGCGCCTTCATGTGTGGCGGCGCCAACGATGTTTCCGCCAGCCTGAACGCCTTTCCCGATGACACTTGCTGTCGATGAGACCGCGAAGCCGGCACCGGTTGCACTCAAGGCCGCGTCAGTGATGCCTTGGGCTGCCCCA
>Ga0194035_1001563_pt1 | contig 11988 bp, 10 predicted proteins | sample JunL2320m_MetaG_FD_148680 | JGI IMG/M metagenome (GOLD analysis project Ga0194035, IMG submission 148680) | Anoxic zone freshwater microbial communities from boreal shield lake in IISD Experimental Lakes Area, Ontario, Canada - Jun2016-L239-20m | ecosystem: Environmental > Aquatic > Freshwater >...
ATGCAAAACCATGCCTGAAAAGGACAGACTCTTTGTCTGCACGGGCGGTGGGCCTGGCATCATGGAAGCGGCCAATCGTGGCGCTCATGATGCAGGAGGATTGAGCGTTGGATTGAACATTGCTCTGCCCTTTGAGCAAGAGCCCAACCCCTACATCACCAAGGAGTTGAGTTTTAGATTTCATTATTTTGCGCTTCGAAAGATGCATTTCATGATGAGAGCGAAGGCACTGGTGGCCTTTCCTGGTGGTTTTGGAACCCTTGATGAACTCTTTGAAACTCTCACCCTCATTCAATGTAAAAAATCAAGTCCCGTGCCCATTATTTTGTTTGGCAAGAGTTACTGGAACAAAGTCTTTCATCCAGAAATTTTAGTTGAAGAAGGTGCCGTCTCTGAAGAGGATTTGCACTACTTCAACTATGTTGATGATGTCCAAAGTGCCTGGAAAATCATCAAAGATTTTTATCTGAACGGAGTCCCCAAGCCAAGCTAGAACCGCTGGTCACGGCTGCACTGACACACCAAAACAAACCCTTGACACCAATCAAGGTACCCACCATGCCAAAAAGCATGGGCATGAAAACGCTTGACGCATTCACCATCATCAACCTTACCCCCAAGGCCTCGCCTTGTCGGTGCTCAGGGGTGATTTGATGCATCGTGCTCATCAACATGGGTTGAACTGCACCCAAAAAGAGACCTAAAACACCAGAACAAATCGCCATCATCCAAGCGGCATTTAAAAATGAATACACACCCATCATGACCCCGGTCATGAACATGGAAATGGTCATGATTTGCCATTCCGTCAAACGCTGCGCGATTGCAGGCAAAACAAACCGAATGAGTGCTGCACACAGAGCAAATACACCCATGATCGTGCCAATGGCGGACGCGCTGATGCCCCGCTCATGACCTAAGAGAGGCACCACAAACGTATGCACATCCCAGCAAGAGGACATGAACAAATTCACATACAACAATCTCCTGAGCATGGCAATGCCCAGCAAATCCCAAACCGATTCACTGCGATCTCTTGGCGCACTTTCTTGGGGCTCCTTAGAGACTTCATGGCGAACACCAAACCAAGCCATCAAAGGCAAAATGGCCAAGAAAATAAAAGCAGCCTGATACCCCATGTAATCTATCAAGACGCCGGCACAAAAGGGTCCGATAAAGTTGGAGATGGCCGGCCCAATGGCCAACCAACTGAAGGCCAACTTCAATTCAGCGTGGTCCTTGGAGATGCGGCCGACATGCCGCTGCAATGAAATCATCGTGGCACCAGTTGCACCCCCTGACAACAAACAGGCCAAACACAAAGCAGGAAAGTTTTGAAATACCGCGGCCGAGGCGGCACCCAAGCTGGCCACAGACATACCAAGAAGCATGGGCAGCTTTAATCCATGCCGGTCGGCAAAACGCCCGGCTGGCAGCGCCAAAAAAATCTGTGTGACTGAAAATAACGCCAACATGATGCCCACCTCTAATGCGGAGCTCCCATCTCTGAGCGCCATCAACGGTCCGGCCAAGCGCAAACCCGTCATGCACCCATGAACACACACTTGAGCACAAATCATGCGAATCAGTTGCGCCCTCATTCATCGTCCTCTTGGGCGGGCAATAAAAGGGCCACCTCGCTCTCGGGTATGGACTCCACGCCCTTCAATACCCGCCTCATTTGCCGGCCCCTCGTGTCTGCCTTGTCCAAGGTGTCTGCCGCCTTTTGGACCTGCTCTCTGACCTTGGAGACCCATTCCCCGTAGCGTTCAAACTCTGTTTTGACCGCTCCAAGCACCCGCCACACTTGAGAAGCTTGTTCCTCAAGTGCCAAGGTTCTAAAGCCCATTTGCAAACTGTTTAGCATGGCCAATAAGGTTGTGGGGCCAGCCAAAGTCACGCGGTACTCACGCTGAAGCGTGTCCATCAAACCTGGCAGGCGAAGCACCTCTGCATACAGGCCTTCAACTGGCAAAAAGAGAATTGCAAAATCGGTGGTGAAGGGCGGGGCCAAATAATTCTCAGAAATGCTTTTGGCCTCGGCTTTGATTCGAGTCTCCAACGCTTTGCTGGCCAATTCGGCCGCCACTGCATCTGCTTGGTCTCTTGCGTCCAGGAGCCTTTCGTAATCATCTCGAGGAAACTTGGCATCGATGGGCAACCATACCGTCTCTGAGGCCTCTCCACGACCGGGAAATTTGATGGCAAAGTCCACGCGTTGGTTGCTTCTAGGTCGAGTCTCTACTTGTTTGGCATACTGCTCTTGGGTCAAGACTTGCTCGAGCAAGGACTCGAGTTGGGCCTCACCGAAAATACCCCGAGACTTCACATTGGTCAAAACCCTTTGTAGATCTCCCACTCCCTTGGCCAACGTTTGCATGTGCCCCAAACCTTGGTGCACTTGATCAAGGCGGTCTGCGACTTGTTTAAAACTCTCTGAGAGCCTGAGCTCCAAGGTCGATTGTAATTTCTCATCAACGGTCTTTCTCATCTCATCGAGCTTGGCCGCGTTGTTGAGTTGGAGCTGTTGGAGTTGATGATCCAAGGTGGAGCGCACCTCTAACATGCGTTGCGAGTTGCTTTGGCTCAGTGAGTGAATTTGCGTGTGCAAAGAATCACTCAAGCCCTTTTGCAAAACACTCAACTGTTCGGTTTGACCGCTTTGAAAAAGACTGAAGTTTTGCGTCAACTCTTGCCTGGACAAGCGAGAAGACTCATTGACTTCAAAACGGACGTCGCGTTCGAGTTTTTCAATTTTTTCTTCAAGTGCCTTTAATTGGTTCACGAGGGATTGATCTTTGGGTGCTTGGGAAGACTTCAAAATCAAATACAGCAGCATCACTGCCGTTGCAATGGGCAAGACATACGAGGTGAAATCAACCATGGCTTGGGGCATTCAAGGCTCAAGCACCTGCGGATTCAAAGGGGTGATGGCCTTTCGGTGAGCAAAGAATTCAATCAAATTATCGGCCGCTAAATTTGACATCTTCAAACGGGTTTGAATGGTCGAGCTTGCAATGTGTGGGGTGAGGACCACCTTTTTCAAATTCAAAAGTCTAGGATTGATCTTGGGCTCGCCTTCAAACACATCCAATGCAAAGCCACCCAAATGCCCGCTTTGCAAAGCGTCTACCAGGGCATCTTCATCAATCAAGCCGCCTCTGGCAATATTGATCAGATGAGCGCCCGGCTTCATCATTGCCAACTCACGCGCTCCAATCATGTGATGTGACTGCGCGCTGTAAGGGAGCACCAACATCACGTGATCCGATTGCGCCAAAAGATCAGCCAATTCGACCCAAGTGGCTCCGAGAGCGCTTTCAGTTGCCACGGGCAGTTGAGTGCGGTTGTGGTAAATCACCTTCATGTCAAAACCCTTTGACGCACGCTTGGCCACAGCTTGCCCAATTCTGCCCATGCCAATGATCCCCAGTGTCGAGCCATGCACGTCTTGACCCGCCAATAAATCAAACCGCCACTGCGTCCACTGTTGATCGCGCAAAAAGTGCTCGCTCTCCACCATTCGACGAGCACAAGCCATCAGTAGAGCGAAGCCAAAATCCGCGGTCGTTTGCGTGAGCACATCTGGCGTGTTGGTCGCAAGCACGCCCGCACGGGTCATGCCCTCAAGATCGAAGTTGTTGAAACCAACGGCCATATTGGCACATATTTTTAAACTCCCACAGGCCTTTAAAAGCGCCTCATTGATCAAGTCCGAGCCGGTGGTGAGCATGCCATCGCTTTGGGCAGCTTTGGCCACGTAGTGCTCCTGCAAGACCACTTCATCGGCTTGATTGTGAATGACCTCAAAATGCGATTGCAGTCTCTCAATCACCTGGGGGAAATTCGGTCTGGGAATATAAATTTTGGGCTTTGTGTTCACAGTGGATGCTTTAATGGATTAATCATGATGGCGCTCGGATTGAAGGATCGGGGTCGACTGAGGACCCCTTGAAAGGGGTGGATGGGAGCTTAACGCATGAGCCAAAAGACACCAGCGCCTCCCACATAGCCCACCAAGGCTTTGAAAGTGAAGCTTCTCAAATACCATGCGAATTTTAAACCCTCTTGACCCATGGCAACAATGCCAGCAGCAGAGCCCAATATAAGCAATGAGCCCCCAGTGCCCGCGCAGTAAGCCAGAAAGAGCCACAAGCTGTGGTCCAAAGGGTAAACACTTAGGCTGAACATGTTCATGCTTGCGCTCACCAAGGGGATGTTATCCAAAAAAGCACTCAATAGGCCAAGGGCAAAGATTTGATTGAACTCTTGGCCAAGATAGTCGTGCATGAATTTTGACAAGTGTGCCAAAACACCTGCTTCGTGCAGCAAGTCCATGCACAGCAAAATGCCCAAAATGAAAACAATCGAGGGCCAGTCAATTTTAAAAAAAGCGCTGATGAGGCGAGTGTGAGACTTTGCTGCTACTTCGGGTGTTTCTCGCAACTTGGCTTTTGACAACCAAGGATCCACCACACAGGCCAGGGCAAGCAAACACAGCACCGCCACCATTGCGGGAGGCCAGTTCGTCAGATGCGCAAGCACTGGGATCATGAGCATCAAAACCAACCCCATGGACAAGACGAGATGCTCAAATCTCCCATGTCCCGTTAAGCCTGAGTCAGATCTTGGCAAGGGAGATCTCAGCTGTGAGGCACGTGAACCCATGAAAAGACGCGTGCAAAGTAAAAGAGGCAAAAGGCAATTGAGCACGGCTGCAACAAAGCCCCCTTGGATCAAACCCAAGGGCGAGACCATGCCGGCAATCCAAAGCATTGTGGTTGTCACGTCACCAATGGGAGACCATGCGCCGCCCGCGTTGGAGGCCAAAACAACCATGCTCACCAAGGTCCATTGCCGATCCCGCTCTAGGTGTCGCGCCTTGATGATCGCCAACATGACCAGAGTGGAGGTCATGTTATCAATCACTGCACTCAAAAAGAAGGTCACCCAAGTGATGCGCCACAACTCTTGAAGAGCACTGTCGTGCAAGAGCCATTTTTGCAAAAGAACAAACCCGCCGTTCTCACGGATCCATTCAACCAAGATCATCACAGCCAACAAAAAAAGAACAATTTGCGAGGTTTTTTCAGCCGAATTTACAAGCGCCTTGAGTGTTTCTGAAAACGTCGGCTCGGTGCTTGCGTACAAGCCCCAAAGCAATACGGCCCCGCCCAAAGCCAAAAGCGTTCGGTCCCATTGCAACCACTCCTCCAACACGATGGCCATGTAGATGAGTAAAAAGAATGTTGCGATGAGCCACAGCATGGTCACACACGGCCCGCAAAGAACGTTTCATTCTTCAAACCTAGCCCATTGGACTTTCTGCATGGAAAAAAGATCATTGCAAAGGCGACTCAATTTCAAAGACTTGCCGCAAGTAGGCCAAGTATTTTTCATCGGTACACATGTTCTTGGAAGGTGTGTCGGACAGTTTGGCCACAGGTTGCCCATTGCAATGAACCATCTTGATCACGATTTGCAAGGGCTCGTAACCCAAATCATTGGTTAAATTGGTGCCAATGCCAAAAGCCAATTGACAGCGGCCTTTGAACTGGTGATAAAGTTCAATGGTTTTGGGCACAGTCAAGCCATCGCTGAAAATCAGTATCTTTGTTTTTGGATCCACGCGATTTTTCTTGTAATGGGCAATCATGCGTTCGCCCCAAGCAAATGGATCGCCACTGTCGTGCCTTGCGCCGTCAAAAAGTTTGCAAAAATAAAGATCAAAGTCCCTTAAAAAGGGCTCGATGCCGTAGACGTCCGACAAGGCAATGCCCAAGTCGCCTCGGTACTCTCTGGCCCAAGACTCAAAGCCAAAGACTTGGCTGTCTCTTAACCGAGGGCCCAAAGCTTGGCAGGCTTGAAGGTACTCGTGGGCCATGGTGCCCAAAGGGGTCAAGTTCAATTGTTTGGCGAAAAAGACATTGGACGTCCCTGCCAATTGCCCCTTCGCTCCAGAACCTAAGTCACGGCTCAAGGTCTTTAAAATTTCCAACTGCCAATCTTTAGAAAATCGCCGTCTTGTCCCATAGTCTGCGATCTTTAGATCTGACAAATTGGGGCCTTTGAGCAACTCGATCTTTTCTTGCACCAGCGCTCGACCTCTTTTGAATTCAGGCTTAGGGTACAAGCTCTTGAAGGCCACTTCATTGACAATGGCCAAGACAGGAATTTCAAACAAAATGGTGTGAAGCCACGGCCCATTGATCACGATCTCCAATTCCCCGTGGTCCAACGGGGTGACGGTGATGTATTTTTCGTTTAAGCGAAACAGTCCCAAAAAATCCACAAAATCACTCTTGATGAACCTCAAACCCCTGAGCCATTGAAGCTCATCTTCAAGAAAGTCAATCGTGCACAAGTGCTTGATTTCATCACGTATCTCTTGAGCCAGATGGGCCAATTTGATGCCAGGATTTCTGCATTTGAATCGATACTCGACATTGGCACCAGGAAACTGATGCAAGACCGCTTGCATCATGGTGAACTTGTACAAATCAGTATCTAATAGACTGGTAATGATCATGGGTGTTTCAAACGCAATGAATGTTCTTAATTTTTAGAACCCGACTCGCACCAGTCGGGTTATCCATCGATTGTCTCGTCATCTAACCAAGTCGTAAAAGCATCGGCACTCAAACGAGGTGTGCCAAAAGAGTTGATCAACTGGGCGTTATCTGGCCAGCCAAGGCTCATGCCACAGATCAGTTTTTCATGTTCACTCGCGCCAATATGCGACATGATAACCTCAGAAAACGAATTCCACGCCGCTTGGGGACAGGTGCCAAGCCCACGGCCCTTGGCGGCCAGCATCAAGTTTTGTAAAAACATCCCATAATCAATCAAAGCCCCGCCCTCAAGGGAGCGGTGCGCGGTAAAGAAAAGACCCACTGGCGCTCCAAAAAACTCAAAGTTTTTGCGGTGCTGTTGATGCATTTTTTCTTTCTCGCCTCTTTCAATCCCTAAGAGAGAGTAAAGTCCCCAACCGTTTTCTCTTCTTCGCTCAAGAAAGGGCGACACCCACTCCTTTGGGTAATACGCGTAATGGGGCTTGTAGAGCTGCGCTTTTTGCGGATTCAAAAACAACTCGTCATGCAATGCGCATACCTTTTGCACCAAAATTCGTTTCAATTCTCCCTGAAGGACATAGACCTTCCAGGGCTGCATATTGGACCCCGAGGGCGCCTTGGCAGCCACGTCCAGCACCTCAGTGAGGCACGATCTTGGCACAGGTTTATCCACGTAAGCTCTCACAGAGTGTCTGGAGCAAATGAGTTCGTCCAGTAAATTTTTGCGTGCATTCATCTGAGTGTTTCTAGTGCGTGCTTGAATGCTTCGCTCAATGCATGGGGTCGAAGGCTCACGGGTTCTACATACACGTGTACAAATTTACCCTGGGCGCTGGGGTGCTCTTTCTCGCCTTGAAAGATCCCTATGTCGTAATGCACGCTGGTCTTACCGACATGCACAACCTTGAGCCCGGCAACCACAGCCTGGGGATAAGCGATGGGAGAGAAGTAATTGCACTGCGAGTGAACGACCAAACCGACGAACGGATTTTTAGCACTCTTGAGCAACTCATTTTCCAACAACCATTGATTCACAATCGTATCCATCCAAGCGTAATAGATGACGTTGTTGACGTGACCATACACATCGTTGTCCATCCAACGCGTGGTGATCGGAATGCAAAAAGGATAAAAACTGCGCAAATTTGCAGTGTCTTGGGAATCAGATCTGTTCATTTGGTTCAATGTTTAAGACGACCAACCAGGTTCATGACTGTGCGCCTTGCCTTTGCCAAAGAAGCCAAGATGCATAGCCCGAGGCGAACGTATTCATTTGAATTTGGGCGGTTTCTTGCATATCATGGCCATAGCCTCCAGCCATCACAAACGCCAAAGGCAAGCCTCGCTCTCTTGCCCATTGAAAAACCGACTCATCTCTGGATCTTAAACCATCCACGCTCAAGGACAAGCGGCCCAGTCGATCGCCTTTGTAGGGATCGGCACCCGCCAAATAGAATACAAAATTGGGCTCAAAACGCGACTCCAGCACGTCAAGAGAGTGCGCCAAAGCCCCTAGGTAGTCCTCGTCTTGCGTACCATCGGCCAGCTCCACATCCAGGTCACTTTTCTCCTTTTCAAAAGGGAAATTCTTGGCCCCATGTAGCGACAAGGTAAAGACGGTGCTGTCTTTGGCAAAAATTCTCGCACTGCCATTGCCTTGGTGCACATCCAAATCAATGATGGCCACCCTAAAAGGCTTTGAGCTGACTCTGTGGTGCTCAACTTGAATGACTCTGGTGGCAACGGCCACATCGTTGAACACACAAAAGCCTCCCCCTTGGTCTGCATAAGCGTGATGGGTGCCGCCAGCCAAATTGGCACCGATCCCCTCCTTGAGGGCTTGCCTGGCGGCTTGAATGGTCGCACCCGTAGAGCACCTGGCGCGCTCGACCATCCCCAATGACCAAGGAAACCCAATCGCTTTTTGAATCTGCGCAGGCACGGTTCCGGCAAAGACTTGCTCGATGTAACGGGGTAAATGCACCAAGGCCAATTCACCCTGCGTGGCAGGCTTTGACTCGATCAGATCAATGAAACCCATCTCTTGGCTCACCCTCGTCTTTAAGAGCTCGTACTTGCTCATTGGGAAACGATGGCCCAAAGGCAAGGTTTGCAATTGAGTCCCTGCAAAAAAGATCTTCAAAGAATTAAACCAATAAAAACAATGACTTAGCTAGCATTCACGCCATGCCTATGGCTGTATATTGTGTCACAGCACCAAGCAAAACGCCCAAACCAAAGAGTTTCCCTTTTTATTAGAGGGTCTACTCTAATATGGTGCATTGCAACAATAATGCCTTGAAATTTATTTTCTCGACTCTATACTCCATATATGTTGCAACGCATCATTGATTAAAAAGTTTTGAGTTGCCAAGTTTCATTGCCTATTTATTTTTCATTACCCTAAGGAGTTCACCATGTTAACTGTCGAACAAATCACATCTGCTCAAAAAAATAACTTGAATGTTTTTTTTGGCTTCACTGAAACCGCTTTTTCTGGCGTAGAGAAGTTGGTGGAGCTCAATTTGGCTGCTGCCAAAGCTGCTTTCAGCGAAAACGTTCACCACGTACAGTCCATGATTTCTATCAAAGACCCAGCAGAAATCGTGGCTCTTCAGTCGTCCTTTTATCAGCCGATTGCTGAAAAAAGCGCTGCTTACAGCCGCCATGTTTATGAGATCGCGACGAGCACAAGCTCAGAGTTGTCAAAATCTATTGAAAGTAATACTCAAGAAACTCAACAAGCTTTCATGTCCATGATGGACGGTGCAACTAAAAACGCACCCCAAGGCACAGAGGCTGCTGTGGCCATGTTCAAAAACGCAATGACTGCCAGCCAAAACGCAATGGATACGGCTCAAAAGGCCATCAAACAAGTGACTGAAACTGCAGAGGCCAATATTCAAGCCGCAGTGAGCTCGGCCACTTCTGCCACCAAAGCGACTAAAAAACGCACAGCTGCTTAAGCGGGAGGTGCCGCAGGCACCTTTGCGTTAACGCGCGCCCCCATGAAACAGACTGCCTTGGTGCAGTCTGTTTCTTTTTCAGGGGAACTGTTTTTGCAACAAGATTTTCAACTGAGGCAGTGCCTTCGTCATCGCCACACGGCCTGCCTCAATCGAGCGTTTTCTTTCGCTAAACGCTGCCGAGCCAATCCCACTTAGTGCAGGTTTGACCACCAAGTCGGCCTCCTTGAGCTCAAAATCACTGAGGCTCTTGCCCATGATGCTGAAGGTTTGCAACAAGATTTGTAACATGCCATCGGCTTTGTTGGCCTCTAGGGGCGTTGAAATATCCACTGCAAGCACAATGTCTGCGCCCATTTGTTTTGCAAACCTCACAGGCACAGGGGCCACCAAACCTCCATCGACATATTCTTTGCCTCCAATTTGTACAGGCTGAAACACAGCAGGTACAGCACTAGAGGCACGAACGGCAGTGGCTGCATCGCCTCGTTGAAACAAGATTGACTCTCCAGAATGCAAATCGGTTGCGACCACACCCAATGGAATTTTCATCTCCTCGATCTTTTTAATGTCTAAATTTTGCGTCATGTATTTGGCCAAGGCATCTCCCCGCATCATGCCTCTAGAAATCAAGGGGACTGTCCAATCGGTCAAAGCAGACTCGTCCATGCTTTCTGACAATTTAAGCAACTGTGAAGCGTTTTTTCCACTGGTGTAAAAAGCGGCCACGACACTGCCCGCAGAAGTTCCAACCACCAACTGAGGCTGAATACCCGCCTCTTCAAGCACCTGCAACACACCGACATGCGCAAATCCCCTGGCCGCACCACCGCCCAAGGCCAGGCCTAGTTTTATAGGCCGCTTGGGCGTTAAAGCATCTCTTCTCTCGCTCTCCTCTTGCATGGAGCCAGGCAGACTGGGTTTGCCATTGACGCCAAGAGGCACCTGGGTGCTAGAGCAAGAGACCAACACCAAACTCAAAAAACAGCATGCCAAAAAAACACATCGATCTCGAAGCACTGAAACACAAAACAAAAACATGAAAACGCCTTATGTCACAAGCAAAAAGAAAAGGAAAAAATCCACCATTGCCTTCATAAATTTCATCAACTTGGTGTTTAATAGACCTGTTGAATGCATACGAAAGATTTACAAATGATTTTAGTGCGTTTCCTGCCGCTTGGGGTCATTCGAATCACAAAATAAGCATTTTTAGGCCTCTAAAATACCTGTTGAGCTTTTTATCAATGTCCATCCCTCAAACCTTTATTCAAGACCTGTTAGCCCGCGTGGACATTGTCGACGTGGTGGGTAAACACGTTCAACTGAAAAAAGGTGGCGCCAATTTTGTAGGCCTATGTCCCTTTCACAACGAAAAGTCCCCCTCCTTTTCTGTCAGCCCCACCAAACAGTTCTTTCATTGTTTTGGTTGCGGTAAAACTGGAAACGCAGTTGGATTTTTAATGGAGCACGCGGGCATGCATTTTGTAGAAGCCGTTAAAGATTTGGCACAAAGTTATGGCTTGGTGGTGCCTGAAACAGACTTCTCCCCTGAAGACAGGGTCAAGGCCTTGGAGAATCAAAAAAAACAACTCTCCATCGTGGACTTGCTAGAAACTGCAAGCTTGAGCTACAAAAAAAATCTCAAAGACTCCACAAAAGCGATCAACTACCTCAAACAAAGGGGCTTGTCGGGTGAAGTTGCCAAACTCTTTGGTCTGGGGTACGCACTCGATGAATGGACGGGCTTGGCTCATGTATTTGAGCAGTACAGCTCGGCCGACCTTGTTGAGGCTGGCTTGGTGATAGAGAACAAAGAGGATCCAGCGCAAGAAAAGCGCTACGATCGTTTTAGAGATCGAATCATATTTCCCATTCGAAACATCAAAGGCGAATGCATCGGCTTTGGCGGCCGTGTCATGGGCAACGGCACGCCCAAATATTTAAACTCTCCCGAAACGCCCGTGTTTTCTAAGGGCAAGGAGCTTTATGGTCTCTTTGAAGCTCGACAACACCTCAAAGAAAAGGGCCATGCGATCGTGACAGAGGGCTATATGGATGTGGTCGCACTGGCACAACTGGGCGTGCCCAATGCTGTCGCAACGCTTGGCACAGCTTGCACGCCGGACCACATCACAAAACTATTTCGTTTCACCGACACCATCGTCTTTAGCTTCGATGGCGATCAAGCGGGCAGGCGTGCGGCCAAAAAAGCACTGGAAGTCTCTTTGCCCTTTGCCAAAGACACAAGAAGTTTGAAGTTCTTGTTTCTGCCCCCAGAACACGATCCAGACAGTTACATCCGAGAAATGGGTGTGGATGCGTTTTCAAGACTTGTCTCGAGTTCAACACCCTTGAGTCAATTTTTATTGGACATTGCCAGGAGTGGGTGCGATTTGTCAACAGCAGAAGGACGATCTTTGTTGGCCGCTCAAGCCCTTCCTTTGTGG
>Ga0194035_1001565_pt1 | contig 11980 bp, 11 predicted proteins | sample JunL2320m_MetaG_FD_148680 | JGI IMG/M metagenome (GOLD analysis project Ga0194035, IMG submission 148680) | Anoxic zone freshwater microbial communities from boreal shield lake in IISD Experimental Lakes Area, Ontario, Canada - Jun2016-L239-20m | ecosystem: Environmental > Aquatic > Freshwater >...
CGAAAAAGAAGGATAAGAAGTACGAATCGAAGCCAAACCCTGCCCCGAAGCCGACTCCAAAGCCTGAACCGCCAACGCCGCCAGACCCGCCGACACCACCAGACGACGGCGGCGGCGGCGTAACCCCTGGCTGACCGGCGGGGCTACTGCTACCGTCAGCGCTGATGGCTAAAGAAGAAAAAGTCGAGTTCGAAGGCGACGTCGTTGAGGCGCTGCCTAACGCAATGTTTCGCGTCAAACTCGACAATGGGCACCTAGTCCTCGGCCACGTGGCTGGCAAGATGCGCCGCTATCGAATTCGCATCCTTCCCGGCGACCGCGTACGGGTCGAAGTATCTCCATACGACCTCGACCGCGCGCGGATCGTCTACCGCCACCGTTAGCCAAGCAAAGTGAGCGAACGCTCGCTGATCAGCGCTTTCGAACAGCTTTTCCGCCAACGCGGCGAGCGCACTGTGCAGTGGATCGGCGACGACTGCGCCGTAGTTCGCTCAAAAAAGTACGCGGTCACGAGCGTCGACTCTGTCGTCGACGGCATCCACTTCCGCCTCGACAACCCGCGCGTCGCCGTTGCCGACATCGGCCACCGTGCCCTCGCCTCAGCGCTCTCCGACCTTGCAGCGATGGGCTCAGAGCCAGGCGAGGCTTACTTGGCGCTCGGGGTCCCTGATCAACTGACCGAAGCCGACGTGCTGAAGCTCGCGGCCGCGGTCGAGGCGCTAGCGGAACGTACAGGAGTAACGATCGCTGGCGGCGACCTAGTCCGCTCACCTACCCTTTTCTGCTCAGTCACCGTTGTTGGCTGGACCGACGACAGCACGCAGCTGATCGGCCGTGATGGGGCTCAGCCCGGCGACGGGGTCTACGTCAGCGGCCCACTCGGAGGCGCCGCCGCTGGCCTTGCGCTCCTAGAAGGGAACGCGCCAAGGACGCTCCAGAGTCCAGAGGCAGAGGCTTTGATCGCCGCCCACCTTAGGCCTGAGCCGCGCTTCGACTGCGCCGCTGCGCTGCGCCGCGCGGGAGCCCACGCGCTGATCGACATCTCCGACGGCTTGGCCAGCGACGCAGCCGAGATAGCGCGACGCAGCGCGGTCACACTTGAGCTGCAGCTAGCGCTGATTCCGCTCGCAGACGGTGTCGTAAAGGTCGCTAGCGAGCTAGGACTTGATCCAGCACAGTTCGCTGCCAGCGGCGGCGAGGACTTCGAACTCTGCGCCTGCTTGCCTGATTCAGCCAGCGCAAAGGTCGATCACTTAACGCGGATCGGCACCATTAAGGCAGGCCCGCCGCAGGCGCTACTGCTGGACTGCGAGGGGCAGGCGCTCGACCTGCACGGCTACGAACACACGATCGGCGGAAGCGATTCAGCGCCGCCGGGCGGACTCAACCCCGCCAAGTGAACCTGGGCCGGCATAACTGGCCGGGCCTCTAACCGTGATCGGCTGGCTCGGCGCCGACTCGCTATGAAACGCTCGCAGCAACGCTGCGGCTGCCGCTCCAGCAACCACCGACCAACCGAGCGCGGCGATTAGCGGGGGCGTACCACCGATCAGTGAGAGAACCGCAAACCAAGCCAACTGGGCCGGAGAAAGTGCCAGCTGCTCACAGTAGACAGCGGCAACGAGCAGCACGGGTACGAAGCTGATTAGCACGAAGAAGATTGACCAGCGGCGGCGCAGCGGCCGCTCGCGCGCACCGATTAGAAGCCAAATGTTGACCGGTAGCACGAGAAGGAGCGCTGCGTACGGGTTGAATATCCAGATCACCACTGCGGCTAGGGATGCAACAACGACAGGCGCCAGCGACGCGCCTGGCTGATCGCTGCTATCGCTGACCTCTAGCTTGCGGTTAATCATCGGCCTCGCAAGTGCAGCGGCCAGCACGAAGATCACGACAGCACTTATCACGGCTCCCGCCGCGGACGTTCCAAAGGGCAATGACCCTGGCGGCGCAGGCGGCGCCGTCGCATCGATCGCACTGAACAGTCCTAGCGCTCGCAAGAAGATCGCTGCCAGCGCAAACGGCAGTGTGACACCGAGCACCCACAGGAGCCAGCGAGAGACCGGGGAGCGTTCGCGTCTTAATCTCGCGAGCGCATCGGCTGCAGTCAGCATCGCGGGCAGCAGTAGCACTGCCACCAGCAACCTGATCGCCCAAAGCGGCAACACCTTGCGCGTGATCACAAGATCGAGCGAGGGACTCTCCGAGCCGATCGCGTGACCCTGATCTAGCGCTGTCAACGTGCGCAGCGTCGCCCGGCCAAAACCCTGCAGGCGCGTGGCATCGACGCTGGCGTCGGCGGCCGGTGGCAGCTCGCCGCTAGCCGACAGCATCACGGCTGGGATTCCTGCTGCCACAACAGGGCCCTGCTGACCAACTGTCACCGGCCAGGCGAAGCGCGCTAGTTCGCTTCGGGCCAGCGGTGAGGCGGCCTTCAGGCCGGTCTCTGCGCGAAGCGCAGTTGCCACCGTTCGCGACAGCTGAAGCGGAGTTGCCCCCGGAGCGGATGCCCAGCCGACGACTAGGCGGTCGGTCGTTGCTGGCCCCGCCAGGTCGCCAAGAATCAGCAGCGCGTCAACCGGTCTCCCCAACTTTCTAACTAGTGCCCGGATCCCGGCTTGCCCACCGGTCGAGCCGCTGACAGATGCGAAGGTGACACTGCGCCGCGGGCGCGATAGCGCAACAGCTCGGGCGATCTCCAGCAGCGCAGCGGTACCTGAAAGCGACGCGGCAGATTTCGGAGCCAAAGCATCGCGGGCAGCGACGACAACTACTTGGGCGCCGGGCGCCGAGCCAGGTAGCTGTGCTTCGACGTTGACGAGGTTGCGCTCACCATCAACCGTCGCAGCGTCGGTGACGACGCTTCTTCTAACTTCGACCTTCCCCAAGACTGCCTGAAGTTCGCTAGTAACTCGCCGCGCCAAGGCCTGATCGCCGGCGCTGCCGGGGCGCCGCCGCGGATATTGCTGAGCAAGATTGTTCAACATTCGCGCCGCACGCGGACCATCGAAGGCTGCCGGCACTAGCTGCGAGCGCAGCGGAGCGGGCCGATTCTCAAGCGAGAAGGCAACGACGATTAGAGCGAACAGCAGCGGGATCAATGCTGCTCGATAGATGCGCGGGTCTAGCATTGCTGAATAGGGAGGGTAAAGCGCATAGGCTCCCAGAGGCAGATGACAGAGCAGCCAGCACGAATTCTGCTCGTTGACGACGAGCAATCGATACAGGAGCTCCTCTCCTTTCCCTTGCGTCAGGACGGCTACGACGTGGTCCAAGCAGCCGACGGCCGCGAAGGGTTGGACCTTTTTCGCCAATCCCACTTTGATCTCGTAGTACTCGACGTGATGATGCCGAGGATGGATGGATTTGAGCTCTGCCAACGACTGCGAGCGCGTAGCACTGTGCCGATCATCATGTTGACCGCCAAATCGGAAGAGGTCGACAAGATAGTTGGGCTTGAGATTGGCGCCGACGACTACATCACTAAACCCTTCTCAGTGCGCGAATTCCGCAGCCGCGTCAAAGCACTGCTGCGGCGCTCGAGCATTGCTAGCGAGGTTGGGGATGATCCAGGGCAACTGATCACCAACCACGAGATGCAGATTGATCCGCTGAAGCGCCGAGTCACCGTCAGCGGCGAGCAGTCCGAACTGACCTTCGTTGAATTCGAGATCTTGAGCGCGATGGCTACAAGTCCTGGCCGCGTCTGGAGCCGCGATCAATTGCTGCGGCAAGTCTGGGGTAACAGCGATTACCGCGACCCCCGCACCGTTGATGTGCACATCCGCCACCTGCGCGAGAAGCTCGAAGTCGACAGCGGCGAACCGGCTTACATCCTTACGGTGCGCGGTGTCGGCTACCGATTCCGCGAGCCTGCCTGATGGGGATCCGCCAGCCCCAATCGATTGCCAACCGCTTGGCGCTGCTCTTCTTCGCGATCACGTTCGGCGCGATGGCAATCGTCTATGTCGGAGTTGTGCCGCAGCTGGAGTCCAGCCTGACCAGCGAACGATCGGCGCTGCTGGCCGCAAATGCCAGCCTTTACAGCGGACCGATCAACGCCAAGTTGACGAGCTCGGCCCCCGTCGACGAGATCGACATGGCGATACGGGCCGCGGCCGATAAGGCAAACGCACGCGTAACACTCGTCGGTGTGGGCAAGAGCGGCGGCGGAGCGGCGCCGTTCGTAAAGTCGGACTCTGACCTGCGCAGCTCTATTGGCAGCCTCGCTTTCCCGGCAGCGCTAGAGGCAATCAGCTCCGGCAGAACAGCTACAGCGATTGAGTCGGTCGCCTCGGGCCGAGTTGCTGAAGCGGCCCTACCGCTCTTCTCGAAAGATCCGCAGACCGGTCGCCGCGTGCTCGGCGACGTGTTGATCTTCTCGGCTCCGCTAGGCGACGTTGAACGCAACGTAACGCTGGTCCGTAACCGAATCTTGTTGGCTGGCGTGATCGCCTTAGTGATCGCACTGTTCGGCGGATACATGGTCGCGCTGTCGTTCGGTCGCCGCGTGGCGCGGCTCGAAGAGACGGCTCGTCAGGTCGCTGACGGCGACCTCTCGGCACGCTTCGTCGTCGATAACGATGATGAGTTAGGGCGACTCGCCGCTGCATTGGAAGCGATGCAGACGCAGCTGGCAGAGTTAGACAGCGCGCGACGGCGCTTCATCGCTACGGCATCGCATGAGCTGCGTACCCCGATTTTCTCGCTCAGCGGATTCGTTGAGTTGCTCGAAAGCGAAGAGCTCGATGAGCCGACCCGCGAGCGGTTTCTCGGACAGCTCCGTGATGGAGTCACGCGGCTCGAGAAGCTGACGACAGACCTGCTTGACCTATCGAGGATCGATGCCGGAGCAGTTGAGCTGAGCCGCGAGAGCGCCGACCTAGGCGAACTAGCAACCGACGTAGCCAATGAGTTCGTTCCAGCGCTGGCAAGCCACGATTCGAAGTTGGAGGTGCGGCTCGCCGCGCAGCCAGTAATCGCGTCCTGCGATACCGAGCGGCTTTCGCAGGTCGTGCGGATTCTGATCGACAATGCCGTCGCACACACGCCGAAAGGGACCGACGTCATCGTCGCAACAAGTTCACGCGGCAAACACTCGCGGATTGCAGTCACCGATTTTGGCGAAGGAATCCCGCGCGGCGATCTGGAACGCGCCTTTGAGCCCTTTTACACCTCCGATGGAACTCGCGGCGCCGGTCTAGGTCTAGCGATCGCCCATGAACTAATTGAGCGGATGGGTGGCACGTTGGCCGTCGAAAGCGCGCCTGGGCGAACAACATTCGCGCTCGAGCTACCCGCTTAACCGCGCACTAGATCGGCCACGGCCCCAGCAATCTGCAGGTAGTCTGACTGCGTGACCCAGACTCCATTCGTACTCGTTTCAAACCGTGGGCCGGTGACCTTCGACGACGACGGGCAGATTAGCCGTGGCGGCGGTGGCCTCGTAACCGCACTGACAGGTCTGATCTCACACCGCAAAGCTGTCTGGGTCGCCAGCGCGATGTCAGATGGCGACATCGCACGATCAGAGGAGGCTGGTGGCAAAGCGTTCAGCGTCCGTTCACCGCTCGGCGGCGAGTACGAGGTGCGCTTGGTCGCCAGTGAGCCTGAGGCCTTCGATCGCTTCTACAACATCTTCGCTAACCCAATGCTCTGGTTCATCCAGCATTACCTCTGGGACATCTCCAACGCGCCGGATGTTCGCCAGTCGGAGATCGACGCATTCGAAGAGGGCTACAAGGTCGTCAACGACGATCTAGCGGCCGCCGTGATCGAGGAGATCGCCGGCAAGCCAGACCCCGTCGTGATGGTTCACGATTACCACCTCTACACACTGCCAGCGACCGTCCGCAAGGCCCGCCCCGATGTTTTCCTTCACCACTTCATCCACATTCCTTGGCCGCAGTCGGATGCCTGGCGAGTACTCCCAACCGAGATCCGCGACGAGCTCTACCAAGGCCTGTTGGCAAACGACATCATCGGCTTCCACACTCAGGCCTACCGCCGAAACTTCATCCAGTGCTGCCGCGACCTGCTCGACCTTGAGGTCGACTTCGAGCGCGGCATCGTCCACCACGACGGCCGCGAGATCTGGATCCGCGCCTACCCGTTGCCGATCGACGCCGAGTCAACCGAGAAAGTCGGCAGCTCACCGCGAACCTTGGAGTTGGAAGCAGAACTAGAACGCCGCCGCCGCGAACATCTGATCCTGCGCGTTGACCGCGCCGATCTCTCGAAGAATGTGCTGCGTGGATTTACAGCCTTCGACCTCTTCCTCGATCAGCACCCTGAGTTCCGTGAGCACGTCTCATTCATCGCGCAGCTGATGCCATCGCGAACCGACGTGCCGGAATACGCTGAGTACCTCGAGAAGATCGAGGCCCTGGTTGCCGTCGTCAACCTTCGCCACGGCACGCCTGACTGGATGCCGATCCAGCTGAAGCTGCGCGACGACCTCGAGGAAGCGATGGCTTCGTACCGCCAGTACGACGTGCTGCTAGTCAACGCGATGTTCGATGGCATGAACCTTGTCGCCAAGGAAGGCCCGCTCGTCAACCAGCGCGATGGCGTCTCGATCCTCTCTGAGAACACCGGCGCGCACGAGGAGCTAGGCGAGTTTGCGCTGAGCGTCAACCCATTCAATATTCAGGAGCTGGCCGACGCAATCCACACTGCACTAACGATGTCACCGCAGGAACGTGAGAGGCGAATCGGCGGCCTGAAGCAGATCGTCACAGCGCGTAATCCAGGCGACTGGGTTGATGACCAGCTTGAGGACATTCGCTCCAAGGCAGCGGCCAACGACGAAGCCGCGAAGTAGCTGCGCCGCTAGGGCCAGCCAAACTCTCTCGCTGGCGCGCTGCTCGCAGTGGGCGGCGAAGCTGACCCGGATTCGACAGGGGTCGACGCTGGAGGCTCACTACGCCTGCCCTGTCGCGGTGCGCTAGCGGCGCGGTGGCGGTGGCGATGGCGGCGTCGACGGGCTTTCTTCGGCGCTTTCTTGGAGTGAGCTCTGTGAGGCAGTTCCCGATGACGTTTAGCCGCAGCGGGGCGCTGCTTCTCAGCGCGGCCGCCGTCCCGGGGCACCTGCGGGCTACTTGCCGCGATCAGCGGATGCGGCGTCGGATCGGGGATCACTGGCGACTCGTGGTGTAGCCGCGGCAGACCGAAGACGAGCCCAATTAAGGCCGCCACGGAGCCGAGCTGAAGTGCGCGTCGCAGCGGCGGGCGGTTGAAGGAATCGTTCATAACCCCCATAGCTACGGGGCAGAGCTGGCTCGCCCCCTGCTATCGTCGCGCCTCGAATGGTCGCCCCTGCCCCAACCTACGATCTGATGCTGATGCTCGACCCCAAGGCCGAGCCGGCAACGCGTACGAAGATTCGTGGCGAAGTTAAAGCGATGATCGAAGCTGGCGGCTCGATCATTGGTGACCACGACTACGGCAAGCGCAAGATGGCCTTTGAGATCAATCACGAAGTCAACTCCGAATATGACCTCGTCCAGTTCCACGGACCAAACAGCGTCCTTGAGCAGCTCCAGCGAACGCTCCGCATCACGGATGGCGTCGTGCGCTTTCGGATCATCAAGCTCCGTGCTGGTGTTGGCGATCCTCCGGATCTACGCCAGGAACCTGCAGCCGCCGAAGTCGCACCAGACGTGATCGCCGAAGAAGAGGTAGTGGCCGAGGAGATTGTCGCCGAAGTCGAAGAGGCAATCGTCGAAGAGGCCGCAGTGGAAGCCGAAGCGGAAGCCGAAATTGTGGCCGAAGTGGAAGCTGAAGTTGGCGATAGCGCCGCGCCGGCCGCTGAATAGCGCCGTCAGATTTACGAATCGCAACGCGACCGTAAGACAAGTGCGCAAATTGCGACTTGATCGCTGACCGGCGCCGAGCAGCGCTTTAGACTCGCGGCTCGACCGCAAGATATTGAAATGGGCGTCATGAGCGCCCAGCGAAAGGACCAACCACCATGGCCGCCTCAAACATCAACCGAGTAATCATCACCGGCAACCTGACCGCAGATCCAGAGCTCCGCTCGCTTCCAAGCGGCAACTCGCTCTGCAAGCTTCGCGTCGCCTGCAACACGCGGCGTAAGGACGGCGCGTCCGGCGAATGGGTCGACAAGCCAAACTACTTCGATGTAACGGTCTGGGGTGCGCAAGGCGAAAACTGCGTCAAGTACTTGGCCAAGGGTCGCGGCGTCGCCGTTGATGGACGGCTCGAGTGGCGCGAATGGGAACAGGACACCCCAGAAGGTAAGAAGAAGCGTCAAGCGGTCGACATCATCGCTGACAGCGTTCAGTTCTTAAGCGGCCCACGCGATGATGCCAGCGGAGGGCAAGGCGGCTTCACGCCGGCCTCCGATGTGCCGACCGACAGCAGCGATTTTGCCGCTGCCCCGGCTGGCGCTTCGCCGGCGGCCGCTGGCGAAGACGACATTCCGTTCTAAGCAGCTAAGCCGGTAATCGGCGCTAAGGCGCTACTCTTTGGCGCGCAGCGGCGTTTTTCACGCCGCTGTGCGAAACTTTGATGACGCGCACCCCTTGGTGCGCGTTTCCACGAAGAACAACAGTCTGAGAGAGCGCAGTGGCCAAGAAGAAAGAAACAAATTCAGCACGCCGCAAGGACAAGAAGCCCGGCCTAGGAATTGGCCGTCGTAAGTCATGCGCGTGCTGCAAGGACAAGATCGTCCACATCGACTACAAGGATGTGCCACTGCTGAAGCGTTTTACCTCTGAGCGCGGCAAGATTCGCTCACGTGGAATGACAGGCCTCTGCCGTCGTCACCAGACGCAGCTAGCCGAAGCGGTAAAGCGTTCACGTGAACTAGCACTGGTTCCTTACGCTTCGGAGCCGACCAACGAAGGCACGCGCCCACGCCGTGGCCGCGACCGCGACAGAGACCGCGACTGATGCCCGAAGCAATCCTCTTGGAAGACGTCGCCAACCTTGGCGGCAAGGGCTCGGTCGTCAACGTTTCGAAGGGTTACATGCGTAACTTCCTGCTGCCGCGCAAACTCGCGCAGCCTGCAACAAAATCACTGATCGCTGCAGCCGAAGCGTCCACCAAAGCAGCAGCAGCCGAGCGAGCGCAGGCCGGTGAAGAGTCACAGGAGCTTGCTGAGCTGCTCTCCAAGACGACGTTGACGATTGCGGCGCAGGCCGGCGAAGACGGTCGCCTCTTCGGCTCGATTACGACTCAAGATATTGCCGATGCGATCCTCGAAGCTCGCGGTGTTGAGCTCGACAAGCGCAAGATTCGCCTCGATGAGCCGATCAAGCAGACCGGCAGCCACAACGTCGAGATTGAACTCGACGGCGGCGTCAAGGCAACGGTCAAGACGATCGTCGCCGAGCAGTAGTCGCGGAGCCACCCCCGATTAAGCAGATCTTCGCAACAACTTGCCGCCAAATGCGGCAAGAGCGCGTGCACGACACCCGACCCCGTTGGTAGCTTCGAACGTCAATGGCTACGACCGCTCAACCGCCGGGATCGGCGGCAGATCCACAGCAGGCGCTACCGCCGCATTCAATCGAGTCGGAGCAGGCGATCCTAGGCGCGATCATGCTCTCCGAAAAGGCTCACTACGCCTACGTCGTCGAGGAAGAGATAAAAGCCAGCGACTTCTACCGCACACGGCACCGAGTGATCTTCGAGGCGCTACTGGGGCTCTTTGACCGTGCCAGTGAGATAGACGTCCTGACAGTCACCGAAGAGCTCAAGTCGATCGGCAAACTTGAAGAAGCCGGCGGCGAAGAAGCCATCCAATCGCTAGTTACCGCCGTGCCTGCTGTAGGCAACCTGCGTCGCTACGCCGAGATTGTCCGAGAAACCGCCCACCTTCGGCGCCTCCTAGACACCTCTTACAAGATTCAATCGAGCGTCTACTCGCGTGATGGCGACCCTCAGCAGATCGTAGACGAGGCCGAGCGCTCGATCCTCGAGATCCGCATGGGTGAAAGCGGGCAGGACTTCAAACCGGTCGGTGACGTACTCCAGCACGAGCTGCAGCGCTGGGATGAGCTCGCCAAACGCGGTGAGTCGATCACTGGAATCCCATCCGGCTTCGCCGACCTAGATCAGATCACCGGCGGCTTCCAACCTGGCAACCTGATCATCATCGCCGCACGGCCATCGATGGGTAAGTCGGCTCTGGTAACCAACATCGCTGAGAACGTCGCGCTCGACAAGCGGAACCCACGCGCCGTTGCTCTCTTCTCGCTCGAGATGTCGGAAGGTGAACTAGCGCAACGCTTCATCGCGTCGAAGGCAACTATTAAGGGCGACGACCTTCGTAAAGGACGGGTGCGCGAAGAGAAGTGGAAGCGCGTCCTCAATGCGGCCGGTGAATATGAGCGCTCGAAGCTATTCGTTGACGACTCATCAGATATCGGACTGCTCGATATCCGGGCGAAGGCGCGTCGACTCCACCAGAGCCTGCACGACGAGGGAGGCCTTGGACTGATCATCATCGACTACCTGCAGCTGATGCGCGCCGACACGCGCTACGACAGCCGCGTACAGCAGGTTGGTGAGATGAGCCGTGGTCTGAAGATTCTCGCTCGCGAGCTGAAGGTCCCGGTTATCGCGCTATCGCAGCTTTCGCGCGGCGTTGAGTCACGGACCGACAAGAAGCCGATGCTCTCCGACCTGCGTGAATCGGGTCAGATCGAGCAGGACGCCGACCTCGTGATGTTCATCTACCGGGACGAGTACTACAACCGCGAAGAGTCTGAAGATCCTGGCGTGAGCGAGATCATCATCGCGAAGCACAGGAACGGCGGGCTGGGCGACGTCAAGCTGACCTTCCAGCATGAATATCCACGCTTCCGAAATATCGCGGTCGACGCAGCGTGAGTGGTTACGCCTGCAAAGACTGTGAGGATTCCGGCTGGCTGGACGCACCGGATGGCAACGCCGTCGTGCCCTGCCATTGCCGTGACCAGCTTGTTGCAGGCCGCCGCTCCCGAGCGCTTTCAGGCGTAATCCCGCGGCGATACCAAGGTGCTTCGGTCGATCGCCCACCGATCAGCTTGATGCCAACAGCTCAAGTAGACCTAGTCCGCGCCTACATCCGCGACCTAGAGAAGCAGCTGGACCAAGGTCGCGGATTGTGGTTCTTCGGTGATGTGGGAACCGGCAAGACAACGCTGGCAATGCTTGTCTCGCAGACCGCCATTGAGGCACGCCGCAGCGTTGCGATCTACTCACTCCCGCGCCTGCTGGCAGAAATCCGTGGCACCTTCGAAGATGACGCCGACGGAAGCTACGTTGACCTACTCGACCGGCTCGCCGAGATAGACCTCCTGCAGATCGACGACCTCGGCGCCGAGAAAACCAGTGATTGGGTCCTAGAGCAGCTCTATTCGATAATTAACTCGCGCTACGAAGCACAACGGTCGATCATCATCACGACCAACCTGGAGCGCGATCAGTTGGCCGAGCAGATCGGCGAGCGGACGGTCTCGCGGCTAGAAGAGATCTGCGAACTGTGCCCACTATTTGGCACGGACCAACGCCGTTTTGAAGCCGTCGACATGCGCGATAAGGATCAGCCGGCGGCGCCAGACCTACGTCTGGCCTAACGCCTCGTAGACTGCACCGCTGATGCCAGGGATCGTTGTAGTAGGAGCCCAGTGGGGCGATGAAGGAAAAGGCAAGATCGTCGATCTGCTGGCGGAGCGATCTAAAATTGTGGCGCGCTTCCAAGGAGGGAACAACGCCGGTCACACGATCGTCCACGGTGACGACGTCTGGAAGTTCCACCTAATCCCCTCCGGGATTCTCTACCCCGACACGCTCTGCGTGATCGGCAACGGCGTTGTCGTCGACCCCGGCGTGTTGACAGGCGAGCTAGACGGCCTGCGCGAACGCGGCGTCGACGTGAGCAACTTCCGCCTTAGCGCCAACGCCCATCTGATCATGCCCTACCACCTGATGCTCGACCAGGCCGGAGAGGCGCAGTGCTTTGTCGGC
>Ga0194035_1001566_pt1 | contig 11946 bp, 8 predicted proteins | sample JunL2320m_MetaG_FD_148680 | JGI IMG/M metagenome (GOLD analysis project Ga0194035, IMG submission 148680) | Anoxic zone freshwater microbial communities from boreal shield lake in IISD Experimental Lakes Area, Ontario, Canada - Jun2016-L239-20m | ecosystem: Environmental > Aquatic > Freshwater >...
GGTAAAAACCAAGCCATAAAAAGCCCGCCGTTGTGTGCTTTCCAAAATTGACTGCCCAGAAGAACCGCTGCGGTACAGCTCATCAGCGTTCCTAGGTTTTTCGGCATCGGCCAGAGCGAAAGTGTTACCGACATGGCAACAAATGCCGCGATGACGGGCAAGCGAAAGACAGCATCGTTGTAGGGAAGTGACCAGAATCCCTCGAGTGAAACTTCATTCGGAAAAATCCATCCAAACATCTGTCGCAACTGACTTACGAAAATGATGGTGTTTGGAGATGTCACCCAGAGAACCCCCACGAGCAACAGCAGCATCAATGTGACACCCGTTGCAAATCGCCTCACGCCGCGTTCCCAATAAAAACCACACCACAGTGGCAGCAGAAAGACAGGATAGTAGATGGTGCCGATGGCCAAGCCAATGAGCGATCCAGCCACGACGGGACGTCGATAACTGGCGATGGCCCACACGATAAGAGCAGCAGGAAGCACATGGTCGACCCGACCGGTCATGATCGCCGTGTAAGGCAGCAAGAGATAGAGCACGCCAGCAGCAATCCCGAGTCGAACATTCTCAAAATGCCTCCATCCAATCAAGACCATGCCGACAACGATTGCGAGGTGTGAAAGAATAGCCATCACTCGTGCAGTGGCCGTGTGTACGCTCCGGCGAGTTGCATCCGTCACAGGAACCGGATCCGACACGTCGCTGTCGGGAGAAAAAATTCTCTGGGTTGAAATTTTTGGAAGCAAAAACAGAAGTGGGTATCCAGGCCCGAGACGTGCGAGTTGATCGACGTCGAGTTGTGGATCACGAGCCTCGAGCTTGTCGGCAGCCTGGGCCCCGGCAAGATCGTCCCGTTGCGGTCGCGTCGTCACTACGTTGGCTAAGAGAAAGAGTAAGAGTGAGATGCCCAAAAAGATGAGTCCACCGGTCGAAAGGTTTGGATCCAGAAGTGGGCGTCGAACCATGAGGGAATCAAAAAGCATTCGCGCGGTGAAGAGACCGCAGATGGAGAAAATCCAGATAAATCCCAATTGCTGCGCCGATGACGAAGCCTTGTAGCCGCCATATTCAACGGCGAGAAGTCCTGGTGCCAAAAGGATGAGCAACAGAAGATCGAGATTACGGATGCTCCAAAGTCGGTTGAATTTAAAAAAAAGTGCAATCGACAGAAGGCTCGACAGATAAAACCATGTCGTTGGATTCACGCGATAATAATGGAAGAGAATATCGCTCATCGCTGAAAAGTATCTCAGTGCACGATCAAAAATGCTGGATCAAAACGCCTTCTCTTCGCCGGTGCAATACCGCGTCCAAAAAGTTTCTAGGATACCCAGCGTGAACGCTTCAGGAAACGTGGAGGCCTTTCATGGGCCGTCAGAAGAGACCACCCTACAGAAAATGCTTCTCAAAAGTTGAAACAATTCCTGTTGCAGTTTCGGCAACGAAATGGATCAACACCTCGTTTGTCATATTAAAACGGCCAGATCAACGGTGCAAGAAATACGGTGACGGCCATGACAATGAGATTCAAAGGGCCTCCAAAACGCATGTAGTCACTAAAACGGTAACCACCTGGCCCGTAAATCATCAGATTTGTCTGATACCCCATCGGTGTCGCAAACCCACAGCTCGCAGCCACAGTGATGGCGAAGACAAAAGGCATCGGATTCACGTTCATATTCACCGCAGTTTGCCACGCAATTGGAAACACAAGCACTGCCGCGGCGTTGTTGCTCATTAATTCTGTAAAGAGCATTGCCACAAAATAGATTGCAGCGAGAACCACGTAGGGATGATCGCCAGCGAGCGAGATCGTGCAATGAGCCACACTCTCGGCAAGACCGGTTTTGCTTATTGCACGTGCCAGTCCAAAACTCGACGCAATCAAAATTAAAGACTCCCACTCAATCGCCTTTCTTGCGTCGTTGCTCGAAATGCACCTACTGACAACAACGAGGCAGGCCGCAGCCATCGCCGCAGTGACCATCGATACCAATTCCAGCGTAGCGGCGAGCACCATGGCGACGAGAATCGTAAATGCGATCCATGCGTAGTCATGTCGGGGCGGAGTGGATCCAGCAATCTCGCTCACAAGATAAAAGTCGCGACTCGTGCGTTGACGCTCAATGAATTCCGGAGTTGCTTCGACAAGTACCGTGTCCCCGGGCAACAGCGAAACATCACCGATTTTCATGTTCAGACGTTCGCCGTTGCGAGCAACGGCAATCACCACAGCATTGTACGTTGATCGAAATCGGCTCTGTCGAATCGTACGCCCCACTACCGGACAGGTGTTTGAAACAACCGCTTCGACAAGCACTCGCTCGGCGCGCGGTCCATCAAGTTCGAAAACCTGATCGGTCGCTGGTCGAAGGCCTCGAATTTTCTGCAGCTCAACGACTGAATCGACGACACCGACGAATACCAATCGGTCTTGAGATTCGAGTCGTTCGGTCGGTGGCACAGCGGCGATCACATGACCGCCACGGTCAATTTCCATAAGAAAAAGTCCGTCGAGTCCTCGGAGTCCGGCTTGTTCGATTGTGCGACCAATCAGAGGGCTCTTTTCCTCAACCAACATTTCCAAGGAATACTCTCGGGGATCATCGTATTCACTCATCACAGGCCGTCGATCGGGCAAAAGTCTCTTGGAAGCTACGATGAGGTAGACCAGTCCTACAGCAAAAAGAGGTATGCCAAGCCATGTGATCTCAAACATCCCCAGGCCTTTGCCTGTTTTTTCTAAAACAAGCCCACTGACTACCACATTGGTACTGGTGCCGATCAGCGTGCAGAGCCCGCCAAGCACGACGGCACTGTTCATTGGCATCAGTAGCTTTGAAACACTCAAGCGATGTTTTTTAGCCCAATCGCGAATGGCAGGAACCATGAGTGCAACAACTGGAGTGTTGTTCATAAACGCCGACAAAATGCCCGGGCCGACCATAGTACGCAGTTGCGCCGAAGCGATCGACGTCGGTCGGCCGAGCACCCGATCAACCACGAGGGAAAGCGCTCCAGTGCGTTCGACGGAAGCAGCCACAATAAAAAGGGCGGCAACAGTGAGCATTCCCTCGTTGCTCATCCCTTTAAACGCCTCATCAGGCGTAATAATTCCAACAGCCATCAACACAACGACGCTTCCGAGCATTACGAGGTCTGGAGCTCGTTGAAGAAACAGTAAAAGCAGAATCACGACCGTCACGACTGATCCGGTAACAATGGCCGGCAGCCGCGGATCGAGTGAGAGGAGATCAATTGATGGCATGGAAAAATAGTTCTTTGAAGTTGACGCGTTGAAGAATCACAGTGGCCCAGAGTTCACGAAACGCAAACGTATCCAACGCAGAGGGATCCGATGATCAGAATGCCTTATGATTTTTTGCAACAGTATTAAAATTATTAAAAACGAGACAATTCAATAATTTTTGAGGATCTCCAAGAATCAGAAGATATGAAAATATTTCAAAGAGGTGCAATCCGAATATTTTTTGAGAGTTGAATGACGAATATCTCACAAAAGCGCAGATGTTCTTCATGGCCTGTGTTGATTATGATTGTGCGATTCACTCAATGTCCAAGTCACCATCAAAAGAGAGTTACAACTTATGATCGATGAACTGCTTGCAGGGAATAAGCGATTTGTTGCCGGCGAATTTAAGCGCAACGAGCTTTATTACGAGTCACTTGCGCAGCAACAGACGCCAAAAGTGCTCTGGATAGGCTGTTCTGATTCACGCGTGAGCGAAGAGGTGATCACCGGGTCGCGGCCGGGCACCATTTTTGTGCATAGAAATGTTGCCAACATTGTGGCCTTTAACGACGTAAATATTTCCGCAATTCTTGAGTATGGCGTCGTTCACTTGAAGATCGAGGACATCATTGTCTGTGGTCATACTCGTTGTGGCGGTATTCAGGCGATCGAAGATGGGGTGCATGAGAACTACATAGCAGATTGGCTTTGCATTGCATCAGGAGCGAAAGACCGAGCCGACAAAATTGCCAGTGAAAATAATCTTAGTCGAGAACAAAAACTCGAAGTGCTTTCCGCCGAGAACGTGAAATTGCAGATCAAACACCTGCAGAATCTTGCGCTGTTAAAGAACATGCGAAAAAAGGGACCGACTCCAAGAATCCACGGATGGGTTTACCGAATTGAGACGGGCGTTATCGATGTGCTCGTCGATGGATGTACCGGGAAAAGTTTCCCCGACATCCCCGGTTTGTCGTAAATCCAACTGCTTCAGAAACCACTGATGTTCAATTATTGATTTGCATGCTTTGTTTCGATCAATACAACACACCGGAAGCCGACGTGATTGGTCGCGCTTTCCACATCCTGCTTTCCGCGTCCTCCTGGAACATAGCGGCGGCAGTAGACATCACTGCAGAGATAACTTCCCCCTCGCTGCACCCGTTTGGGAGTTCCGGGTTCAGCAGGATCGTGGCTCGAATCGGGTCCTTTAGGATTTCGGAGTTCTTTTAAAAAGTAGGCATCGGGACGATACCAGTCAGCGCACCATTCCCAGACGTTTCCAGACATATCAAAAAGTCCGTAAGCGTTGGACGGAAAAGAACCAACCGGTGCAGCCGCGACATAACCGTCAGCTCGCGAATTTGAATCTGGAAAGGATCCCTGCCAGATATTCGCTTGCCATCGTGGCGTTCCAGGTTTGTCATCGCCCCAGCAAAATTCCTTTTGATCGAATCCCCCGCGTGCCGCGCGTTCCCACTGCGCCTCGGTAGGCAACAACTTTCCAGCCCATGTGGCATAGGCGACGGCATCTGCCCACGCCACCTGTAAAACAGGATGACGCTCGCGCCCCTCAATCGAACTTTTCGGTCCTTCGGGATGTTTCCACGAAGCTCCCTTTACCCATTGCCACCACTGCGTGTGGTTATCAAGCGAAACAGGACCTTCCGAAGGTGTAAAAACGATTGAGCCAGGTTCGAGTTGGCTCGCCTTGAGATTGGGAAACTGAACGGGATCAATTGGACGCTCGGCAAGCGTGACGTAACCCGTCTGATCAACAAAATGGGCGAACTGTTCGTTGGTAACTTCCGTGGCATCCATCCAGAAACAATCAACCCAAATTCGACGCTTCGGAAGTGCATCCGAAAATTCTTCTTGGCCCATCGTGAACCAACCTTCAGGGATTTGCACCATGTTCTCAAGAAGTGGCTGGGAGTCGGGTCGACTGATTTGTTTCGCTGGATCGATCGCGTTGGCGTCTGGAGTGTTCAACGCGCGTGGCGCGCTTTCGACCAGAGTATCTTTGGCGAGTTCCGTTGACGGAGTGTGAACGACAAGAGACGGCGCGCTTGGAGTGTGATCAACGTGCCGACTGGATGGACTGCATCCGGTAAGAGCGATCGTACAACCAAACAGGAGCAGCAATGGAGTGTGATGATTGAACAGCTTCATGAGGTTTGGAGATCCCCGCGCAACACAGTGATTCGAAACAAAGCGGCTACATTTCATCGATCGGAAATGGCTGGCCGGTATTATCCTGAGCGGTCTTGCGCGCTTTGAGGAGTTGTGAACGAAGGTTCTTGAACAGTTCGGCGGAGTTCGGGTCGGCATGAATGCTTCGAAGTTCCTGTGGATCGTTTTTGAGATCAAAGAGTTCCCAATCGCCAATCGAGTCATACCAAATAAGCTTGTGCTGATCGGTTCGAATTCCGTAGTGGCTTGGTACGCGATGCGGTTGCGGGAACTCGTAATAGTGATAGTAGACGCTCGATCGCCAGTCGACAGGATTCTTGCCTTGCATCAGAGGCAGAAGACTTTTTCCCTGCATTTCTGCAGGCGTTGTCGCGTGTGCAATGTCAAGAAAGGTTTGAGCAAAATCAAGATTCTGGACAAGATGATCGTCGAGAGAGCCGGGTGTTATCACACCTGGCCAGCGTGCCACCAGTGGCATTCGGAGCGACTCCTCGTACATCCAGCGTTTGTCGTACCAGCCGTGTTCTCCCAAATAAAACCCCTGATCGCTGGAATAAATCACGAGCGTATTTTTTGCGAGGCCGCTGGCATCGAGGAAATCGAGCAACCGACCAATGTTGCGGTCCACTCCGGCAACACACCTCAGATAATTGGAGACATATCGCTGATAGTTCCAGCGAACAAGAGCCTCTCCACTGAGCTGAGCTTTCTTCATCGCTTCGTTTTCAGATCGAAAAGCCCCCTCGTATCGTTCCCGTTGCGTAGGCGTGAGATTCTTGGGGGACACCAGTGCGAGATCGAGTGCAGTCATGTGATGCGCGATCGTCATTTCCTGTTCTGCCGCACCGCGAGCACGTCCAGCGTAGTCATCAAAGAGAGTTGAAGGCTCAGGAAAACTTTCACCTCGAAAAAGATCGAGTTCCTCTGGACCCGGGGCCCATTCCCGATGGGGCGCTTTGTGCTGACACATCAACAGAAAGGGTTTTGATGAATCGCGATTTTTCGTAATCCATTCCAAGGAAAGATCGGTGATGATATCGGTCGTATAGCCTTCAACGATTCGCTTTTGATTGGAACCCCGAGGTGTTTTTGATTGAGAGAGCAGTTCGGGGTTGTAGTACGACCCTTGACCAGGCAGAACGTCCCAGTGATCGAATCCCGTTGGATCGCTTACCAAGTGCCACTTTCCGATGATCGCAGTCTGATAGCCGACTTTTTGAAGAAGTTTTGGAAAAGTTGTCTGAGAGCCATCAAAGCGACTTTGATTGTCGATGAATCCGTTTTTGTGGCTGTGCCGGCCTGTCAGGATGACCGCTCGAGATGGGCCGCAAATGGAATTGGTGACAAAACAATTTTTGAAAAGCATTCCTTCACGGGCAATGCGATCAATATTTGGCGTCTGAATCAACTTTGAGCCATACGCTGAAATGGCGCTTATGGCATGGTCGTCGGTAAAAATAAAGAGAATATTGGGTTGCACATTCACGCTGGATTCGGCATCCGCAGCGTCAAGCCGAGATCTTGTGCCGATTGCAAGAACGATTGCACACACAATCGCGACAATCTTTCCGGAGCGCCAGTTCGTAGAACGTATGAATGTTTTCATAGGATGAAAATGCGTGCTTAGAAAAAATAAGATTCCTTGAAAACTGCCAGTCAATTCACAAGGCTAGATCCGTCACGCGGTCAATCGCAACTCGCACGTTTGTGAAACGAAGTTTTTAGTCTGCCTCACAATGGTTTGAGTCATTTTCAGAACGTCGTTCACGGAACTCTGCGGCCGTCATTCATCCGTCGCCTCTCGTTGCCACGAGCACCCCTCGGTGAAGTGCTGTGGGTATCAGGGGCATCACTGTAAAGCCGAGTCTTTCAAGTCGCGATCCAATCTCGGACGTCGAATAAATGCGCCCCTGCGTCACGCTCATGAGAAGTGCAGAATATTCTGCCGCCGCGAGTGGGCCGCACTTGTCGGGATTTAAAAACATGTCGTGAACAAGAATGCGACCATGAGACGGCAGCGACTCTGCGCTTCTGATCAGAAGACGGTCGACATCGACAAGATCCCAGTCATGCAAAACATTTGAAAAAAGATGCGTGTCGCAGTCGGCTGGCCAAGGATCGGTGAACATATCGCCGCTGACAACATCGATCCGCGTGCAAAGTGATGCAGAGGAAATAGTCCGACGAGCAATTGCATCGATCGGGGAGGCTTCAAAAACCACTGCGTTGAGTGCTGCATTGGCCTCTACGAGAGCGACGCTATAAACGCCAGAACCCCCTGCGATATCGAGCAGCCGTTTTGAACTGGCGAGATTGACTGCACGCGAAAGCGCTGGCCCGAGTACGCGACCCCTGCAATCCATGGCAGCTGTGAACGATTCAGAAAATGATTCTGTTTTCATGGCAGCGTGCCAATCGGCTTCGCCTTCCTTCCCCGGCCAGTTTGCGGGCTTGCCGGTACGAAGCACTTTGAGAAAGTCATGCACGCCCTGTCGATCGGCCATGCTGTTGTAATAGCTCCGAGCGTCGTAAGGAGACTTGCAAGTGAGAAACTCTCGAGCAAGTTCCGTGACACAGTACGTGCCACGCGTGTCGCAGGTTACTAGGCTATTGGCTGCAAAAAGCGTCAGCATGACATCGGTTGGACGCTCGTGCAGCGAGAGACCGCTGCAAATTGTTTTGGCATCAGCCGGCGAACGTTCAAGCCACGAAAAGAAATCAAGATGAGCGATCGCTGCTCCGAGCAAATCAACGGCAGCAAGTGAATCTCGATATCGATAGAGAGCGGATGGATCGGTCAAAGGAATTTGCAGCGGAATCTCCTTTAGTACATACGATGTGTGGGCTTTTTACGTTCTGTGGACGGGTGATGGATTGTGTGTCAGCACCTTCGCAGGATCGTTCGACACGAAAAATCTTCTAAAGTCTACGAAGCATCGGTGAGATGGAACAGCAACGCATAACAGTGTGTCATAAAGTTCAATGTTACAGCCGGAGGGCATTTCATGAAAAAGTCGGTTGTGCGAAAGCAAATACAGACCCGGTGCATCAGACAATTGAGAACGGCCTTTTTTCAAACGATTCACATTGCAATTGTACGCCTCTGCGTGATTGCAGCGATTCTCCTTGTGTTCAGGCAAGAAGAGGAAGTGTGCGCATGCGAGCAGGCGAGTATGGATGGCGTGAGCGCCTCGAGCGTGGAGCCCGTGTATCCGGTATTGATACGGAGTGAACATGCACCGCTTCTCCGTGTGGTTGTGGAAGTTGAACAAGGAACGAACGTGCGAGTGAAGTCGTTTGTGATCACGCTGAATGGAACCGATGATGAAAATGACCTTGAGTCGCTCTCCGTATTTTCCTGCGGCGACGCCAATGAGTTTTCAGCATTCACACCGTTTGGTGAGGTTGCGATGCCTGCGGCAACGGTTACGTTTCAGGGGGCGCAGATTTTGAAGCCTGGCAAAAACGTGTGGTGGGTGGCGGGGTGCGTAAAGCCGACGGCCAATCTCGCACATCGAATTTCCGCGCAGTGCAGCTCAATCGAAACCACCGTCGGCACACTCACGCCACACAACAATTCGCCTCGTGGCCATCGAATTGGCGTTGCTATTCGTAAACACAACGACGACGGCGTTCACACCTACAGAATCCCGGCGCTTGCTACGTCGGCGAAAAAAACACTGCTTTGCGTCTACGACATGCGTCGGAGAACGGGACGTGATCTTCAGGAAGATATCGACATTGGGCTTAGTCGTAGCGTCGACGCAGGACAAACCTGGGAACCGGCGAAAGTCATCATGGATATGGGGGAATACGGTGGCTTGCCGCAGCAACAAAATGGCTGCAGCGATCCGGGACTCATTGTTGATCATCACACGGGCGAAGTGTTTTGCTTTGCTGTTTGGATGCATGGCAAGCCTGGAAAACATCAATGGAGCGCTGACGGATCTGAGGCCGGGTATGAGATCGGAAAAAGTGCGCAGTTTCTGATGGTTTCTTCGAAGGACGACGGACTCACCTGGTCGAAGCCTGAGAATCTGACAACAACTTTGAAAAAAGAGGCGTGGTGGCTTTTTGCGCCGGCACCACAGCAGGGCATTCAACTCGCCGACGGCACGCTCGTCATGCCGTCGCAAGGTCGAAACGAAGAGGGCAAAGAATTTTCAACGATTATGAGCAGTGAGGATCATGGAAAAACATGGACGGTAGGTGCTCCAGCCTACGTTGGTGGAAGTGAGTGTCAGGTGGTGCAATGCGGAGATGGCTCGCTCATGCTTAATATGCGGAATGAAAAGGAACGATTTCGAGCCGTCTTTACGACACAAGACCTTGGTGAAACGTGGCGGCCCCATGCGACCAATCGAAACACGCTCATCGAACCGAACTGTAACGGCAGTCTCCTGCGTCTCGATTACGACCAAGACGGTCAGAAAAAACGAGCATTGTTGTTCGCCAATCCCCACACGCAGAAAGCTCGCACGCACCAAACGCTGCAGATCAGCTTCGACGATGGAAATTCGTGGCCGCAATCGCACCATCTGTTGTTGGATGAAGGCCTAGGGGCTGGCTATCCGAGTCTGACTCGAGTGGACAACGAGCATATAGGAATTGTCTACGAAGGCAGTCAATCGCACCTTGTGTTTGAAAAGATCAGGCTCGAAAAACTGCTCAACCCAGAATCCATTCAGGAAAAAATCTCCCCATAAACGGTCCTCTGAATTCATTCGTCGTACAAACGCTGTAGCGAGTTCAGGTTCCAAGCCACGGCATGACAATTTCGAGCCACGATGGTCGGCAAAACGTGGCGCAGCAGGTAGACGAAACGGGTCGCAGGCAGATATGCCAGCGCCTAAAGAAACCCATGTTTTGCAGGGGTTTACTGCATTACACAACAGTGTGCACAATTATCCAGTATCCCCGGCAGGGCTCGAACCTGCAACCTTCGGCTTCGGTTCGGCTTCGGAGGCCAACGCTCTATCCAATTGAGCTACGGAGACTTTTAAAATGGATGCCAATAACACTCAGCACTGTTGTACGAGATGCATCTCTAGAAGAGAGAGTCTAGCAACACGGAACCGAGTTCATAATGCAAATGCATCACACTGGTGAACCGTGCAAGACAATTGAGCCATGGTGATTGCAGCGGCAGCGCGTACAAGAAGGCGACCGACACCAGCATCTCAGGCGGATCGACGCAGCGGCGAGGATGATTGAGAGGTGTGAGGTCGTCCAATGAAAGCGTGTGGACCGTCCATTCGAATCGTTGAATTCGCTGCAGATTGTCGCGATTGACGCAACGCCTTCAGTTGACGGTATCTCGGCAGGTATGCCCCAAACTGCATGAGTGCCACAAACCGTCCGACAAGCATGGGAAAGATTGCTTGCGGTGCCGAGGCAAGAGAGTGCCGCACGAATTCCAACAGATGACTCACAAGGGAAAAAAGGATCGGCAGCAATGAAAGGCCCGAAAGAGATCTCCAAAAAAATCGTTCTGCGTGCAAGCCCTGCAGAAATGAGTTGCTACGAGCAGGTTCTGTCTCCGGCGCAAGAACGTAACTGAGGTGTTCTCGTACGGTCCGATATCCAGCGTGAGAAAGCGACACTCCCATGTCGACATCCGCATACGTGGTGCCGCATGTTGTCGAAAATCCTGGTCCTACACCATCGAAACAGCGGGTTCTCCAGAAGCCGACCTCCAAGAGGGGAGCAGAGGCGATTACAGAATCTTTCGTAATCGGTTTTCCTTGTGGCGGTACCACCACGCTACGTCGTCCGCCTCGCGAGTAGCGAACGCCAGCGGAAACGACACGCGTGCGATCGGTGAAAGACAACCCGATCGGTACAACAGCACCAACGTCATCGAATACAAAATGCTCCATGGCCGCGTCGGTCCATCCCTCAGTTGCTCGCCAGCCACTGGAAAGTACATGCACAAATTCTGCTGATGACGATGCAATTCCGAGATTGATGCAACCGACCAACCCGCAACCAACGGGCGCACGTACGAAGCGTACCTCGTCACGAATGTTCCATGGGTCATCGTATTCGCAGCCAAGCACAACGATAATTTCACTCTCTGCAGGTCTGTTTTCAAGAACCGAGATGAGCGTCTGTTCCAAAGCCGCCACATCATCTGGCGCTGGAATCACGATCGAAAGAGTGGCCATGATGGATACCCCACAGAAACGCGTTTCAACGATGACGGCCTTTGCGACGAATGCACGAGAGGGCAACCTGTGTCTGCTAGAAACCGCTGTAAAATGTGATCGGCATCACAGGTCATCGAGATGAGTGCTCTTGTTGAGATTTTCACTCGGATCACACTCCGTGTTCACGCTCATTCGTTCCCGCAGGAGAACTTGTCCGCAGATTGTCTTTTACCAAGCGTCAGTCTTGAGGGTCTGCGCCGAGACCACTTGTCTCATGTGCATCGTTAGGTGTTCGTCAGGCTGCAGCGCGATGCGGTTGCTGTTCGTTGAAAAGATTCATGGTTT
>Ga0194035_1001567_pt1 | contig 11944 bp, 5 predicted proteins | sample JunL2320m_MetaG_FD_148680 | JGI IMG/M metagenome (GOLD analysis project Ga0194035, IMG submission 148680) | Anoxic zone freshwater microbial communities from boreal shield lake in IISD Experimental Lakes Area, Ontario, Canada - Jun2016-L239-20m | ecosystem: Environmental > Aquatic > Freshwater >...
GGACGGGACGGCTCCGGCTCGGCGTGCCACGATCGTGCGGTATCCCAGAGGGCACGGCAGCGGGCCTGCGATCTCTGATGGTCGTAATGCTTTGGCAGTTCGTGCATGAGGGATCCTGGATCGTGGCAACACGTGGCGTATCGGATCAAAATGTAGCCGAATCGAGCAACCTGCCGCCAGCGATCCTCTCGAAATGAACGTGGTTTTGCAGAAAAAGACTCGGCTGACGTAGCCTTTGTGGACGAGGCCCGCAGGGGTGTGGCCCGTCGGTTTCCGACGACGCTTTGTGCCTCACCTCTCTCGCTTTCGGACTCCATAAACTCTGACATGAATTCTTCATGATTCATCCATGAACCCTCCATTGATTGATCCGACGAATCAGCCCCAGTTGCCTCCCTCCACGCCATCCCGCATCGTGCTCATTGGGCGTGCGGCTGGCAACGATCTGGTGCTACGGCATCCAGGTGTCTCGGCTCGGCACGCCCGCGTGATCGTGGCACCTGACGGCCTGTGGCTGGAGGATCTCGGCAGCCGAAACGGCACGTGTGTCGGCTCGCCCCCGCAGCGGATCACCCGCGAGCCAATCCATCTCGACGACACGATTACGCTAGGCAATTGTGTGCTGCCGGCCACGGCACTCCGCGACTTGTTGCAGCGCACCCAGCCGCGTCGGACGGATGCAGTGAGCATCGATTTGGAATCGGCTGGAATGGTCACATTCGGACGGCGGGCCGGGGCTCAAGTGGCCATCCACCAGCCCATCGCCTCGGCGATGCATGCGTCAGTGAGCGTCGATCGCGGCCGCGTGATCGTGCGCGATCTGGGCAGTATGAGCGGCACGTTTGTGGACGGCAACCGGATCCAGCGGCCCGTTCAGATTGGGCCGGGCGCCATCGTGCAGATGGCCGACCAACGCTACCGGCTTTCCGATGACGCACGATTCCTGGAACCACTCCTCGGCGGCAGCTGCGATATGATCGAAGCGCAGGGCGTGGCCGTGGAGGCCTCGGGCAGGCGATTGCTCGAAAGCGTATCGCTTGTCGTGCAGCCGGGCGAACTGATTGCCATCATGGGGCCCAGCGGCGCCGGCAAGAGCACGCTGCTCTCAGCGCTCAACGGCCAGCTCGTGCCTAGTGCCGGCCAAGTTACCATCGGCGGCCTCGACCTGCACGCCCACTACGAACTGTTCCGGGGCCGGATTGGCTATGTGCCTCAAGACGATATTTTGCACGCCGACCTCACAGTTTGGCAGGCGCTTTGGTATGCCGCAAGGCTTCGGTTGCCGCACGACACCACCAACGATGAGATCGCCTCCCGCATCGGGGGAGTGATCGCACAACTCGGACTGCAAGGCACCGAGCAGACGCGGGTTGGCGACCAACGTAAGCGTGGCGTGAGCGGCGGCCAGCGGAAGCGGGTCAACCTTGCGATGGAGTTGCTCACCGACCCCCCAATCCTCGTACTCGACGAGCCTACCTCGGGGCTCTCCAGCACCGACGCCCTCTGCGTTATTGAGTTGCTCCGGAGCCTGGCCGATGCAGGCAAAACGATTCTGGTGACGATTCATCAGCCCAGCTTGGAAACGTTTATCAAATTTGACGCCGTGGCGGTGATCGCCCGCGACGCTTCCACGAATCAGATCGGACGGCTGGCGTGGTTTGGCCGAGCGTGGCCCGACTCGGTCACGTTCTTTGAACCGACCGCGGCCGCCGGCATCCTGCCCGCAAACGTAGATGGCATGTTGCGAGGTCTCGCCACACGGCCGGTCATTGAGTGGGTGCGGCAGTGGAACCAATCCATTGCCAAAACAATTTGGGTCGACCGCCGCACCAGCGGTGTTGGGGCCGTGGATAGGAAGCGGGCACGGCCGTCGGCCCGCGCTCCCGCCAGATGCATGCAGTGGTTGACGCTCGTCAAGCGAACGCTCAATGTGAAGGCCGCCGACGGCTGGAATACCGCAGTCCTCCTTCTGCAGGCTCCCATTGTGGCCCTCCTCATCGGGGCTGTATTTTCCAAGGTGCTGCGCACTCCCCCTACGCTTGCGATGTGGCCAAAGGCCGGAGTCGATATGGCCACGACCGTGTTTGTGACCTCGCTTGCAGCCATTTGGTTTGGCTGTTCGAGCACGGCACGCGAAATCGTCTCCGAGTGGCCCATCTATCGCCGCGAGCGGATGGCGGGGCTCTCGATCCTGTCCTATGTGACTTCAAAGATGACAGTGCTGCTGGGGATTGCGGCGGTGCAGTGCGGCCTGTTGCTCGGCATCGTGGGCTGGTCGTGCCAGCTATCCAGTTCGTGGCTGCCTCTCTTTTTTGTGCTCTACGCTGCGGCACTCGCTGGAGGCGCTTTGGGCCTTTTCATTTCTGCGTTGCTTCGCACATCCGAAGCCGCAGCCGCTGTCTTACCGATGATGCTTTTACCGATGATCGTGCTGGGCGGTATTTTGGTTCCCTTGGCGGATCTGCCAAAGCTCACGCAACCGCTTGCCGCGGCGATGCCATCGCGTTGGGCGTTTGAGGGGATGGTGGTGCGAGAAGCCAACGCCCGCCCAAGAGTCCGCAAGCCCGAGCACCCGCAGCAGCCCAGTCTGCCAACCTCGACATCGGCAGGACAAACGGGCCAATTCGTGCTGGTGGCTGGCAGTCGCAGCAACGGTTTTATCTTGCCCGGCCGACAACGGATGGCCGAGGCCATGGAAGACGCAGCGGCAGAGGCCTCCCGGCAGATGCAACAGATGGAACGCACCGTCGAGCATCGCGCAAAAGCCATGAAGGAGCAGATGCAAGCCGAATCAGAAAAAAAGGTTTTAGCCGCGGAGGCCGACTTGGAGCGACGCTCCGCCACGATGAGCAGAACGATAAACGCAGCAATGGAAAAGCGATTCAAGGAGGCCACCGACTCCCTCGAGCAGCGGCTGCGCGAGATGCAGCAGAGCATGGAGTCGCAGCGGATGCAGATGGAAAAGAAACTGGATGGCACCATGGATGAACTCCGTGGCTCGATGGGGGCGGCGATGGGGAGCGTGGTGCCCCCTTCTGCGGCTGCGTTGCAGGGGGACATTGACATGGCCGAACGATTTTTCTCCCGGGACTCCCTCCGGAGCCCGGAGGGAGTCCCACTGATCGTGCTGGGAGGGATGTTTGCCCTCGGGATTGTGGGCACAGGCGTGGCCCTGGCGTGGCGCGACGCCAGAGGCCGCTCTCCATCGCGAAGAAAGTGAACGTGTCTGCATCGGTTCTGAGGCGGCCCATGGCAATCAGGCGCGTCACTGATTTGTGAAAATAGATACACTTGCCGTATTCTTTTCTATTGGTTTCTTTCAGCTTTTTACTGAGCCCACCATTCGCAGGCACACGCTGCGGCGCAATGGAATGCACGACGACCAACCACCACCGGCGGATCTGGATGTGCCGGCGACGGTTGTGGCTACGACACACATTGCCGTCAACCGGCGGATAGGCCGTGGGGGATTGGGCGATGTCTACACAGCAAGCGATTGCGCCACCGGCCGCGAACTGGCCGTTAAATTTCTCAACAGTTGGGCAGTGGGCGAGGAGTCCTGCCGGAGAAACTTTGAATTTGAGGCGATGGTCACAAGCCAGCTCGAGCACCCAAACATCGTGCCTGTTTATGTAACGGGGGCCACGCCCGACGGCAAGCCGTTCTACGCCATGCGCTTGATTCCTGGCCGCACGCTGGCTGCGGCAATCGTGGAGCTTCACGATCGAATGCAGCAGGGCGATGCCGCTGGGCGGGCCACCAGATACCGGGAGTTGCTGGGACAGTTTGCGCTTGTCTGCAAGGCCATTGCCTACGCTCACGATCGGGGCGTGATTCACCGCGACATCAAGCCGGCCAATGTGATGCTCGGTCGGTTCGGGGAGGTGGTTGTTCTCGACTGGGGCTTGGCGGCTCGAATCAACCGCGATATCCGTGCTGACTCCAACGGCGAGCGATCTCTTGTAATGCCTACGATGGAGTTGGGCTCGCAGCCAGCCGGGAAGCGGGGCATCTCTGGGACGCCGGCGTTTATGAGCCCCGAGCAACACGACGGGGGCCGCCCGGTTGGCGTTGCCAGCGATGTGTATGGGCTGGGTGCGACACTCTACTATCTTCTCACAGGCCAGCCCCCTTTTGACGGCGATGTGGCCGCGATCCGGGAGCACGCGCTGGCCGGACATATTCTACCACCGTCGCGAGTGAAGCGTGGCGTATCGGGTGCGCTTGAAGCTGTGTGCCTGCGGGCAATGGCACGCGATCCAGTCGATCGCTACGAAACGCCTCTCGATATGGCCCGCGATGTGGACAGCTATTTGGCCGACCTGCCCGTAAAGGCTTACCGCGAGCCGCTGCTGAGAAAGATAGCCCGCTGGACGCGTCGTCATCGCACGTTCACGCAGATGAGCGTGGGCGCCTTGGTCTTGCTGCTGCTCACTGCCGGAACTGCCTCTGTGCTGCTGCAGCGAATGGCCACCGACGAATACCGCGCCCGACAGACCGCTTTGCTCATGGCGGCAAAACTTGCGGCGAGTGCTGCGGCCCTACAGATCGACGCGCGTTGGCGGATTCTGGAACACGAGGCCAGCAATCCCGATCTGGTGGCTTCGCTCGCTTCGGTCGCCACGATGCCCACGACTCCACCGACTGGTTTGAAGCAATGGGCCTCGATCCAAGCGACGGTCGACAGGATGGCTGCCCGCAATAAAGAAATGGTCGAGGCCGAGAGTTGGGTCGTGTGCGATGCCAAAGGGGTGCAGGTGGCACGATCGCCGATGGCCGACACCATTGGCCAGTCGTTTGCGCATCGCGACTATTTTCATGGCGGCAGTGGCGATCTTCCAACAGGCGTAGCCGCCGCGCCACTCAAGGAGGTGCATCGCTCCACTGTCTATCAGAGCACAGCCACCGGCAAGCTGAAGGTGGCATTTTCTGCGCCCATCTGGAGCGGACGGCCGGAGATTGCTGGAGAGGACGGAAAGTGCTTAGGGGTGCTCATTATGGCGTTTGATGTGGGCGTGCTGTTTCACTCGATCGATGCGATTGGCGGTTGGAATGCATCGCGCCAATCGTTCAGCGTCGCGGTCATCGATCTGCGCGACGACAGCATCGATGGCTCTCCGCAGAGCGGCCTTGTGCTGGAGAATCCCGATCTTCTGGGCACTCAGATACCCTCGCATTCGCAACTGCAACACACCCGCGCTCCTAGGGAAATCGTGGAGCGGTTGAAGGCAGTCTCGCTGCAAGAGCCCGACAGCACATCGCCTTCTCGTGGACGCACTCAGCCCTCTCCTGCGTTCGATGCCCAGCTCCCGGCGATCGCAGGCGCTGAGCCGATCCTGATCGTGGGCCGACCGGTGCATCTGGCCAACGTCGGCTGGGCCGTCATCGTGCACGAGCGGGATTCGCACGCAACGTCGCCTGCGAGGGCTGACTCACAGTAGTCGAGGAGATCGGCCCGTCGAAGTTTGCGGTAGAGCCGCGAAATAGTAGTATCTAGATGCTTCGATGAAATTGGTTTTCTAGACGTGCCGAGCACCATTCCGCGTGACCGTAGGGTTCCTGCATGCCACTTCGAAAATGCTTTGTTCTGCTCTTTTTGCTTGCGGGATGCATTGGCATCGCCGTGAGCGGATGCCGCAGGCTCCCCGAAGTGCCGCCGCCGATTGCCCCAACGGATGTTTCGTTCACCGAAGAGCCGATCACGATCGACGGCAAGCTAGACGACAAGGCGTGGGAAGAAGCTGTTGTCATCGACAACTTTTCGATGCCGTGGCTGGGCAAGGGTAACAAGCCAGCGTCTGCGGCAACCCGCGCCAAGATTCTCTGGGATCGCGAGAATCTCTACGTCTGTGCCGACATGGACGATGCCGATCTCTATGCCAGCATCACTGAACACGACGGCAACACTTGGGAGAACGATGTCTTCGAAGTCTTTTTGAAACCGTCGTCCGTCAAGCCAGCCTATTACGAATTTCACGTGACTCCCGCCAACACGCAGTTTGATCTTTTTCTGCCGCGGCGAGGCCATGTCGCCCGATTCAAGAAAATCGGTGATTTTGGACTCGAGTCGGCCGTCTCGCTGCGTGGAACCCTCGGAAACTGGTCCGACAAGGACAACGGCTGGTCGGTCGAATTGCGGATCCCGTGGGAAAGTCTCATGCGTACAGGGGGTCGGCCTGCGGTTGGGGACACGTGGATGTTTGCCCTGTGCCGTTACGATTTTGATATCGACCGCGAACAACCGGAGCTTTCCACGTGTGCGCCGCTTACGCGGCTCAATTTCCATGCGCACGAAGATTTTGCCACGCTCCGCTTTGTGGGCGCATCATTAAGCACCTCCGTTTCGTCGAGCACCTCCGTACGGCCTTACGGCATTCCCGCACTGGTGCCCGTCACAACGTCGAAGGTCGTCGGTTCTCCCGATCCGCCACTGCCCTATACGGTCCAGCGGATGCACCCACTGGCGAAAATATCGGGACCGATCACCGTGGCCCATCAGCCGAAGAGCGACCTTTTGCTCTACGTCACCGAGCCGTGGTCTTACCAACCCTCGTCGGTGATGCGGATGCGAGACGACCCGAGTGCATTCGAGCCAGAGACACTTTTAAAAGCAGACGGCAGTGTGCATTACTCGATCGTATTTCACCCGCAGTTTGCTGGAAACGGCTACGTCTATATCGGCTCGAACGGGCCAGTGAAGGCCGACGCTCCTGCGTCAGATAGCACGCTTGCAAACGGCAAGCAGAACGACAAAACCAAACGCCAGATAGAGCCCGAGAAGCCTCGGAAGATGACCCGAATCACGCGGTATCGCATTGACCGCGAACCGCCCTATACATTTCACGCCGATTCGGCTGAGGTGGTGATCGAGTGGGATTCTGACGGCCATAACGGGGGGGATATGGCGTTCGGGCCAGACGGCATGATGTATGTCACATCGGGTGACGGCACAAGCGACTCCGACGCCGACCTGGCTGGGCAGGACCTCACCCGATTGCGATCGAAACTGTTGCGAATCGACGTTGACCATCCGGATGAAACCACGCCGGGCGACGGGCGGGCCTACTCGGTTCCAATCGACAATCCGTTTGTCGGCACGGAAAACGTGCGGCCGGAGACGTGGGCCTATGGCCTTAGAAATCCATGGCGGCTGACAATCGATCAGATGACTGGGCAGATCTGGGTTGCCAATAACGGCCAAGATCTCTGGGAGCAGATTTATCTCATCAAACGCGGTGCAAACTACGGATGGAGCGTCGTGGAAGGCAGCCATCCGTTTGCCCTCGAACGCACGGTGGGCCCAGACCCGATCTCGAAGCCCGTCGCGGAGCATTCCCACGCCGACGCACGTTCGCTCACCGGGGGTATTGTGTACACAGGCGAGCAACTCCCAGACCTCAAAGGCGCCTACCTCTATGGCGATTATTCGACTGGTCGTATCTGGGGGATGCGGCACGACGGCGACACGGTCACGTGGCACGAACTCATTGCAGACACCACACTTCAAATTACCAGCTTCGGCACCGATTCACGCGGCGAAATCATGATCACCGATCATCGGCCTGGCCTCGAAGGCGGGTTCTATCGGCTGATTCCCACGCCGCCGGTCACCACAACGCCGCCGCCGTTTCCGCAGACGCTCTCTGCCAGTGGCCTATTCGCCTCGGTGGCCTCGCACACAATGGCCCCCGGTGTGATTCCCTATGCGGTGAACTCGCCGCTCTGGAGCGATGGCACGCACAAGGCTAGGTTCTTCTCGCTGCCGCCAACGATGCGAGTGAATGGGCTGGATGTACCAGCAACAATCGACGTTACCAGCTCCAAAGGCTGGATATTTCCCGAGGGCACCGTGCTCGTGAAGTCATTTGCGATTGATTCGGAGGAGGGCAACCCAGCCACCCGCAAGTGGATCGAGACGAGGTTCATGATGAAGGAGTCTGGCGAATGGGCCGGCTACAGCTACGAGTGGAACGACGGACAAACCGATGCCGTACTCGTCGATTCGACCGGCAAAGACCGCGATTTTGAAATTCGTACGGCCGACCTTGCAAACCACGCCAACGGCATCCGAACGCAGTCGTGGCACTATCCATCGCGAACCGAATGCATGATTTGCCACAGCCGCGCCACGAATTTTGTTCTGGGGCTCTGCACCGTTCAGCTCAACAGAGACTTCGACTACAAAGCGGTTCTGGGCCAGGGACATGCAAACGACAACCAACTGCGCACGCTCGAGCATCTTGGTGTGCTACGGGTAAACTGGTGGAGCGACGCTTACGGCTGGCTTCTCGATCAGGCGAGAGGGAAAAACATCGACGAGAAGGATGTCCACGCGTGGGCGAGCGGGCAGACGACTTCGCTGGACGCCGACGCGGGCTCATTTGGCAACCGCCGGTCGACCATGCTTGCAAAATCACCGGCTCACACTAACCACCTCGTGGATCCCTACGATGCCTCGCAGGACCTCGGCGCTCGGGCCCGCTCTTATATGCAGTCCAACTGCTCGTCGTGCCACATCTTTGCTGGAGGTGGCAACGCGGCAATTGATTTGGAATTCCTGACTGCCTTCGGCACAACGCCAATTGAAAAAACAAACGCTATCGACAAGCAACCCATGCACCACACGTTTGGTCTCCCCAATGCCAAAATCATTGCTGCCGGAGATCCAGAGCGGTCTGTGCTGCTTTGCCGCGTGGCCCGCAGAGGCCCCGGGCAGATGCCTCAACTGGCCACCTCCATCGTAGACCAGCGGGCCGTGGAGTTGCTCCGCGAGTGGATTGAATCGATACCGCCGCCAGCAGAAGAACTCTCACAGAACCAATCCAACCCTCCACGATGACACACGCAATCGCCTTCATATGGTTGCCTTTAAATGTTGTGTGAATAGAAAGGCTCCGTAGAATGCTCGAACATGATCTTCCGACACCATGCCTCGTGCTGGATGGAGCGATGGTGCGTCAGAATGTGCAGCGGTTGGCCGCGTACGCCGCCTCGCATGGTATCTCGGTGCGGCCGCATACAAAAACACACAAGAGCGTTGAGCTCGCACGGTTGCAATTGGCTGCGGGTGCCGGCGGCCTGACGGTGGCGAAGGTGGGCGAGGCATATGCTATGGCGTCAGCGTTTGACGCACGGCCAGCCAACATCTTCATGGCCTATCCGGCGGTCGATCGGCATCGCACGACGCGACTGGCTGAACTGGCTCGCTCGGCGAGCGTGCAAGTGGCCGTCGACACCGAAGCGTCTCTGTGTGCCATCGGCGAGTCGGCCCTCGCAGCCGGCACAACGATCGGCCTCTTGGTTGATCTGGATGTGGGGATGGGCCGCACCGGCGTGCCAACAGGCCAGGCGCTGGTAGATCTGGCGCACTGCGTGGAACGCACCGGTGGCGTGCGACTGGATGGTATTTTCTTCTATCCGGGCCAGATCTGGTCGCTCCCACAGGATCAGGCGGCGGCATTGGCAGCCGTTGCCAGCAAGCTTCAGGAGGCAATAGACCTCTTCGATCGCCACGGACTGTGTCGCACGAGGGTGTCTGGGGGTTCGACACCCACCGCGTATCAATCCCACCTCGTGCCACAGATGACGGAGATCCGTCCGGGCACCTATATCTACAACGACATGAACACCGTCCGCGCCGGCTTTTGTACGCTCGAGCAGTGTGCTGCCACGATCGTCTGCACCGTGGTCAGCAACGCTGTCACCAATCAAATAATTTTGGATGGTGGCAGCAAGACATTGACCAGCGACCGTTGCGTGCCAGCCCCTGAAAGCGGCCACGGCCATATTGTTGAGTATCCCGACGCGACGATTACCAAACTCTCTGAGGAGCACGGTCAGGTCGATGTGTCGCGGTGCCAGACGCGGCCGCAAGTGGGTGAGCGGGTGCGTGTGATTCCAAACCACATCTGCCCGTGCATCAACCTTCAGGATGCGGTCTGGTGGAGAGAGTCTGGCGGCATTCACCGCGTTACGATTGATGCCCGCGGCGAGCTCTCCTGACTCATTGTTTTGCCCACCAGATCGACGGGACGAGGCAGCGTTCAACGTGGAAGAGACGACGAAGGAGTTAGGACCTAAGGGCTCACTGTCCTTGGCGAAGGCCATCTGCCGGTGCATCCCGTGAATGCCAAGGTGCCCTCGAAGAGCCGAGGGCTGGTGCTATTCTATGTGCTGCTGCATGTCATTCTGGTTCCTAGCCACCGCCCAACTGAGGAGACGTATTCAATCGTGGAGGGCGAGGCCACAATCATCTTCGCGCGGTCGCGCACAACCCGAAAAAGGGCGACTGTGTGTAACTGCCACCCTGGTACGTGAACGGTAATAGAACATAGGGATCCGGACATTGTCGCCATTCTGATCTGCGCAACTCCACCCAACCGCTCACACTGCACGCTACGACTCACTTTGAAATCCATCGTCTAGGAGCACATCACCATGCACGCACTCACCATGAAAGAACTACAGCGGTTCGAGGTTCCCGCTCGTTCGCTGGCCGTCTGGTGGCTCGGCCAGATGAGCTTCATCCTCAAAAGCCCCGCCGGAAAGATCATGGCGATCGATCCCTACCTCAGCAACTCTTGTAGACAAGCAGCGATGGAAGGCGGCTTCGACATGGATCGGCAGACGCCGCCGCCCATGGCGGCAAGCGACCTCGTGGGAATCGATCTCTACCTGCTCACGCACTCCCATCAAGACCATCTGGATCCCGACACGCTCCGGCCCTATCTTCAGGCCGGAGGTAGAGGACCATTCGTAGCGCCTGCCGAGACTGTTGAAAAACTCTGCCACCACGGCGTGCATGCCAGCGCTATCGAGATGACTTGGCCCAATCACTGCACACTGGTGGGCGATCTGACGATCCGAGCCACGTTTGCCATTCCCTATAGCGGCGACGATCTCACGCATGTCGGGTATCTCGTCGGCGTCGCGGGAGGCCCAGTTTTCTACTTCACAGGCGACACCGCCTACCACGAAATACTGGGCGTTGCGGCCGGCCCCCACAGGCCGGATGTGCTGGTCGCCGTGATCAATGGCGGCTTTCGCAACATGGGCCCCTACGAGGCCGCGCGACTGGCAAAGGAACTGGATGTAAAACGGGTCATCCCATGCCACCACGACCTCTTTCACGACAACATGGTGCCACCCCAAATGCTGCGGACAAACCTCATGATGTATGGCATAGGCGACCGGTATTGCTTGCTGGAACATGCCAAGCCGTTTGTCTACACCTGCGAACACCTCTGAACAGAGGCTTTCGCACCCCACGCCTTGCCATCGATTGCATTCCCAAGGATCCACTCCCGCAATCCTATGCTCCCTTCGGAGGCATCCCGCATGAAGGACCTGTTTGATATTTCGGGCCGCCGGGCCATGGTGACCGAGCCTTTGGTCTTAGATTCGACCTCGGAATTCTTAAAACATCAGCCAACCGGATTGCAGAATTGTCCTAACAAGCATCAGCAATCCCAACCGTACCAGACACTCTCACAACAACGTCGCGTGCGAAAGAGATTCATGCGCGAGGAATCGATGCGGCATAGAGGACGGTGTCTGTGTGAAAGCCTGCTGTGGCTAGGGACTGTGGCATCATTCTTCTTGCCATCTCCAGCGACAGCCAAGGGACCGGCAGTACTGGACCCGCGGTATGGTCTCGAACTTTTTGCCAGCCAGCCCGACATCGTCACCCCGATCGGCGCAACGTTTGATGCCCGTGGCCGACTGCTCGTAATCGAGTCGCACACCCACTTCACTCCGGAAGATTACGCCGGGCCCAAACACGACCGGCTGCGAATCATTGAAGATACCGATGGCGACGGCCGGGCCGACCGATTCCGAACGTTCTTCGACGGCATGCAGTTTGCGATGGGTGTGCGACGCGGGCCCGACGACTGGGTCTATGTTGTCACCCGCAACGAGGTCTTTCGCATTCGGGATACCGATG
>Ga0194035_1001569_pt1 | contig 11938 bp, 9 predicted proteins | sample JunL2320m_MetaG_FD_148680 | JGI IMG/M metagenome (GOLD analysis project Ga0194035, IMG submission 148680) | Anoxic zone freshwater microbial communities from boreal shield lake in IISD Experimental Lakes Area, Ontario, Canada - Jun2016-L239-20m | ecosystem: Environmental > Aquatic > Freshwater >...
AAGTTGATGGCGCACAGGTGATGAAGCCGATGCCTGATCTTGACGCGTTATTGGAGCGCGCAAATGCGCACGGGGTTTTTGGCACCAAAATGCGGTCGGTAATCAAATTAGCAAACCCGACGGGTGTTGATGCAGTGGTGGGTCAGCAGTTCGAGGTGGGTCGCCAAATTCTTGCCGCGGGCTTGGTGCCGATTATTGAGCCCGAGGTGGATATCAACAGTGCGCAGAAAGCAGCTGCCGAAGCCTTGCTGAAGCCTGCGCTTCTCGCTGAGCTTGACCAACTCGCCCCCGATCAGCACGTCATGTTGAAGCTCACCTTGCCGGAGGCCGATGACTTCTATTCGAACTTGATCGTTCACCCCCGCGTGCTCCGCGTTGTTGCCCTTTCGGGCGGCTACTCGCGTACCGGTGCGAATGCCCGCCTGGCACTTAATCACGGTATGACAGCGAGCTTCTCACGAGCCCTTACCGAAGGCCTTTCGGCTCAGCAAAGTGATGCTGAATTCAACTCGGCTCTTGATGCCTCGATCGGTAGTATTTTTGCGGCGTCCATTACTTGATCGCATCATTTAGCCGGAGAAATTTGTGTTCAGGAAGTCTCCGTGTTGGTCAAAGTTCCAAGTGGTAATCCAAGTTCGATTTCGGCGCCGCGGCGTGACCAGGTGGTTACTTGCTGACTCGTAACTGAGTCACTGTGGGCTACCTCCTGCAGGTGGAGACCATCAAGAAGTGAAAGAATGCGCCAGGCCGCGGCTACCGGATCAGGGCAGGTCATTGAGCCGGCCTGCACCCCGCCTTCGATGATGCCGCAGATTAATTGTTGCCAAGCTTCATTGAGCCGTTGCGATATTCGTCTAAGTTCAGGGCGCCTAGCGGCTTCAGCCCAGGCATCGAGCCAAAGCTGCATCCCCGAATTCCCGTCAGAGCGGGTATAGGAGTCGAAGAAGTATCGCAGTTGATCCAGTGGATCTTGGCCCTGCTCCACCAAGTTGCTGGTTGCGAGCAGGTCGGCACCGGCCGACCGTTCGAAGGCTTCGGCGATGAGTTCATCCATTGAGGTCATGTAGTGGTGGATGAGGCCGCTGGAGGCACCAAGTTCGGCCGCGACGTCGCGGACGGTGGTGGCGGCGATGCCCTGCCTTTGAATAACGGCCAAGGTGGCGGTGATTATCGCCTCACGCCGGTCGTCCGGGTTCATCCTGGCCATAGAGACAGGTTAGACGCTATTGCGCAAATGTCCAATAAGTGCCTAGGATGAACCACCGCCAAGTCAAGGAGCGCGATTATGCGAACAACACCTTTCCACCCGCGCTTGGTCGAGTTGAGCCAAACTCAGATGTGGGGCAATTGGTCTGGATACCTGTCGGCGGTTCGATATGACCTTTCAAGCAAGCACGAGTATTTCGGGGTTCGAAATGCCGCTGGCTTCTTTGATACTTCCCCCCTTTATAAATACTGGATTCGCGGGAGAGATGCTGAACTCTTGTGCTCATTCGCATTTGCGCGTGATATCCGCACCCTCAAGATGGGGCGTGCTCAGTACACCATCTGGTGCGATGATGACGGGTTTGTCATGGAGGATGGGGTTCTTTTTCGCTTTGCGTCTGACGAATTCCTGCTCACCGCGGCCGAGCCCAACATGGGCTACTTGAAACAATTAAGTCGCCTGTATGACGTCGAGATAGTCGATGCAAGCGAAGATTATGCTTCACTCGCAATCCAAGGCCCACGATCGCGCGACATCCTTGAAGCACTTACACCCGACATTTCAAGCCTTCGCTACTTCGGATTCGCTGAGACAAAAATTGCCAACACTCCTGTCACGATCAGTCGCACCGGGTTCAGCGGAGACCTTGGCTATGAGGTGATCATTCCGGTTGCGGAGGCCTTACCGGTCCTTGATGCCATTCTCGAGGCCGGCCAACCGCACGGGCTACGCCCATATGGTGATGAAGCACTTGGAATGACCCGCATCGAGGCCGGCTTGCCGCTTATTGGCTTTGAGTTCAACTCCAGTCGCTACGCCTGGACCGCGGACGACCGTTTCACCCCCGATGAGCTCGGCCTCGGCTGGCTCCTGAAAGGTATCGAGGATGACAGCCGACCGTTCATCGGTCGCAATTCGATATTACGGGAGCGTGCCGAGGGCACTTCCCGGTGGAGCACCGTCGGCATAACCGTGTCATGGAGCGACTTCTTTGAACTGTTCGATTCGCGCGGGCAGCTGGCTGTCCCCGATGAAGTTCCGGTGTCGTGGGAGTCAATGCTCTACAACGACAAAGATAAGCGCATTGGATACGCCACCAGCTTCATGTATTCGCCTGTGCTCCAGTGCCACATCGGCATTGCCCGTGTCAACCCTAAGTACGCCGAACCTGGTACCGAGATTTACATTGAACAAACAGTGAACCACGAATACATCAACGTGCGGGCCACCGTCACGACCATGCCTTTCTACAGCCCCGAGAGGAAGACGGCCTGACATGTCGGACATCTTTAGCTACGACGCGATCGTTATTGGTGGGGGCCACAACGGCCTGACTAATGCGGCCTATCTTGCCAAAGCTGGTAAGAAGGTTCTGGTCCTTGAGCAGCGAAATTTCGTAGGTGGTGCCGCGATCACCGAGGAGTTACGACCCGGCTACCAGTTCACAACTTTCTCCTACGCCCTTAGCCTCCTGCGCCCAGAAATTATTCAGGAACTTGATCTAGTGCGTTACGGATTCATGCCGCTGCTCATGCGCTCACATTTTGCCCCCATGGAAAACGGTGACTATTTCCTGCTCGGTCCAGACGCGGGCCTAAATCGTCAAGAAATTGCGCGGCACTCGAAAGCCGACGTTGATGGTATGGAGCGCTTTGAGCATGATACCGCACGCGTACGCAAATTTATTCGGCCACTGTTTGACTCCATTCCGCCAAACCTCTTTAGCGATGACCCCGCCGACGCCGAGAAAATGGCGTGGTTGCTCAAGCATCTAGGCACCGGCAACAAGAAAGTAATCCACGACACTGTCCGGCTACTTACCGGCAGCATCGCAGACTTTTGTGATGATTATCTTGAGTCCGAAATCATTAAAGCCACGATCTGCTCGGCCGCTTGCGTGGGAATCAAGTTGGGCCCAATGTCACCTGGTAGCGGGCTGAACTGGCTGTACCTGTCAATGGGTGAGCATGACGGTGTCGGCGGCTCATGGTCCTTCCACAAGGGCGGTAACGGCGGCTTCACGCAGGTGTTGGCCCGCGCGGCCACCGCTTACGGCGCGGAGATTCGGCTGGATTCCCACGTTGATCACCTCATAACCGAAAAAGGCGAGGTGAAGGGTGTTGCCCTCCGGGACGGAACTGAATTCCGTGCCCCAACCGTGGTGAGTTCACTTGACCCTCGGCGCACCTTCTTGGAAATAGCCGATCCACGTGAGCTCCCTGCTGATTTAGTCGACACTATTCAGCGGTTCCGTTTTCAAGGGGTCGCCTCGAAGGTGAACTTCGCCCTCGACGGGCTCCCGGAGTACCCCGCGCTCAGTAGTCGCACCGATCAGTACCTCGGGTTCATCAATGTTGCTCCGACCGTGGAATACATGGAGCGGGCCTACGACGCCGCGAAGTACGGAGGGTACTCCGAACACCCTTATATAGATGCGTGCATTCAATCGTTAGTTGACCCTGACATGGCACCCCCTGGTAAGCATGTGATGTCGTGCTTTGTGATGTACACCCCACATGAGCTCAAAGGAACCACCTGGCAGGCGGAGCGGGAGAATATGGCCGATCGCGTACAGGCGACACTCCAAAGTTTCTTCCCGAACTTCAATGACTTGGTACTTCAGCGCGAAGTCGTCACGCCAGACATCATTGAAGCCAAGACCGGACTCTCAGAGGGCAATATCTATGCGGGAGAGTTCTTCGCTCATCAGATGTATTTCTTCCGTCCGGCACCCGGCTACAGCGACTACCGCACACCGATCCATGGTTACTACCAATGCGGGTCAGGTACCCACCCCGGAGGTTGCGTGATCGGTGCACCGGGGCGGTTGGCAAGCCAACAGGTACTTAAAGATATGGGCGGACCGAAAGAGTAGTAAATGCATTAACTGAGCACTCGGCTACGGTCTGGGTCATAGAACGGACGTAACTGGAGGCGAGCTGAATACCGCTCACCTGCGACCACCACTTCAAACCCGTCCTCGGCAAGCCAGTCGGCGGTGACCCCATCGGGATTGTCGATGGTGGCAAGGCCGACCGAAGCACCTAAGGTTGGGCCAAATCCGCCTACCTGCAGGTAGCCGACCCAGTTACCGTCTTTGAGCACCGGCTCGCTTCCGTGAAGTAGTGGCTCTGGTGAGTCCAGTAAAAGGCAAACCAATCTGCTGGTTCGATCAGCACGAAGTGCGACGAGGGCAGCCTTGCCGCGAAAATCAGTTGGCTTATCCCAGGCAACCGCAAAGGCAAGACCGGCCGAGACCGGGGTGTCGGTGTTGTCAATATCTATTCCGTAGTCTCGGTAGCCTTTCTCTAAACGCAAACTGTGGAGTGCTCCGAGCCCAACCGGTCGCAGCCCGAGGTCTTGGCCCGCGGCTTCGAGGGTCTGCCAAACCGAAACGGCTTGGTCCGATGGAATGTAGAGCTCATAGCCGAGCTCACCCACATAGGTAACCCGCAGCACCAAGATTCTGGAGTACCCGATCTCAATTTCTCGCCCGGTCAAATAAGGGAAGCCCTCGTTTGAGAGGTCATCGGGGCTCACTCGCTCGAGCAATTCACGGGACTTTGGTCCTTGCACCGTCAATATGACGAACCCGGCGGTGACATCAGTGATAGTTGCGAATTCGCCCGCATGAATTTCATCGAGAAGCATCCGCTCAACGCGGCGATGTGTGACATCGGAGACCACCACCATGAACTTCTCTTCGCCGAGCCGGGTAACGGTGAGATCAGCTTCAATCCCGCCGCGGTCGTTGCACCATTGGGTGTAGACCACACGGCCAATTGCACCGACAACTTCGTTGGCGCTCAGGCGATCCAAGATGGTCGCAGCGCTTGGCCCTTGAACGAGGAACTTTGACATCAAGGTCATGTCCATGACGCCGACATTCTCGCGAACGGTTTTGTGTTCGCTAGCTATCCAGGGTGTCCAATGACCACGCTCCCAGGTCCAGGGTACTTCAGGATTCTCACCGGTAGGTGAAAACCATTCGGGGAACTCCCAACCGGCAGATACCCCGAAGTAGGCGCCGGCTTTCTCCCAAGTCTCATGAAGTGGCGACCGGCGAATGCCACGGGCGGTGTGTTGATGAAAGGTGGGGAAGGAGCCGTCACCGAACAGCACACCAAGTTGCTCAACTGTCCGCTCTGTCCGAAAGCGGAGAGAGTTCTCAAAGGGTAGGGCCCGCTCAATGCTGAAGGCCGCGATATCAACCGGGCATATGCCATCGACAATCCAACTGGCCATGACATTTCCGATGCCCCCGCCCATCAAAATCCCGACCGAGTTCAGGCCGGCAGCAACAAAGAGACCGTCTACTTCGGGGGCCGGGCCCAGCAACGGCAGTACATCCGCGGTGAAACTTTCTGGTCCACAGAAGAAGGTGCGAATTCCGGCTTCCGAAAGACTGGGGATGCGGGCCATCGCTTTCTCCAGATGCGGAGTCATGCGATCCCAATCCGGAGGGATGGTGCCGAAAGCAAAATCCTCCGGGGCCTGCTTCGGGTGCCAAGGTGCAGCAACCGGCTCGAAGAGCCCAACCAGCATGCCGTCTCCCTCCTCGCGGAAGTACCCGTAGCATTCAAGATCTTCGATAATGGGGAGATCGCGATGTACACCCGCCATCGGTTCGGTAAGAAGGTAGTAGTGCTCGGCCGCCTGAAGTGGTACGTCGATTCCAGCTTTTCGAGCTAACTGCCGGGTCCAAAGACCAGCACAGAGTACGACGGTGTCGGCCTCTACGTCGCCGACACTGGTTGTGACTCCGGTAATTCTGCGCCCGGTGCGAGTGAAGCCGGTAACTGAAATCCCTTCAATGATCGTGGCACCTCCCATGCGCGCACCCTTGGCCATCGAGGTTGCTACTCCAACCGGGTCGGCGCGGCCTTCGTCGACAACATAGGAGGCCCCGATTAAGTCATCGACGCGAGCCAACGGGAAGAGTTCACTCACCTCGCGAGGTGAAATGATTTCATTTGGTACCCCGTAGCCAACCTGAAAGTCGCGTTCGCGAAGTAGGGTTTCGAATCGGGCAGGGTTGGTCGCAACTGAAAGGTGGCCTACCGGGCGGAAGCCGGTCGAGTGACCGGTCTCGGCCTCGAGCTTTGAGTACAGGTCGCGCGAATAACGTGCCATCCAAAGTGAGGTGTCATCGTGATATCCGGCGCTGGTGATTAAACCTGCGGCGTGCCAAGTGGTACCGGCCGTTAGTTGATCCTTCTCAATTAGGAGCACATCTTTTACGCCGAGCTTGGTTAGGTGGTACGCGATTGAGCAACCAATGACCCCGCCGCCAACAATTACAACTTGTGCTCGAGCGGGTAGTGCCTGTGACACTGGATCTCCTAATTTAGATTGCTGCAGGGGAATTAATTGGTCAAACGTTACCGGTGAATGAGCCGAAACTTACATCCCCGCCATCGTTTTTGCCCAACCTGCGGTAGATGAGCCAACCGATGATGACAGCTCCCAGTGAAGCTACAAGAATCAAAGTCGCAAGCGCGTTCAATGCCGGAGTGGGTGCGGCCCGCGCGGTGCTGTAGATACGCATGGATGTGGTTTCGGTACTCATATCCGAAGATAAGTAACGCACAATGACAAAGTTATCCAGGACATCAGCGAATACCAGAATTGCGCTCACCAAGATCGCAGGTGAAAGCATCGGGAGTAGAACGCGTTTGACGGCCCCTAGCGCAGAAGCACCTAGGTCGCGAGCCGCTTCCTCATATTGGGAACCAATTGTCAAAAGTCGCGCGCGAACAATGACAACCGGATAAGAAAGTTGGAAGGTGACGAGGCCAACTATCTGTGCGGTGGTACCAAGGCCGAATGGGGTTGTCAGCATGGTGATGAGGAACAGCAGACCGATTGCTAGTGCTATTTCGGGTATCACAAAAGAGAGTAAAACGGCGAAGTTTGCTCCAGTTGGTATGCGGCCGCGCCACCTGTCGAGTGCAAGAGCCAAACAAACTCCCAGTGGCACAGTGATAGCGGTCGCGATCAAAGCTAACAAGATGGTGTGAAGGAGAGCGTTTCGTAAGGATGGGTCATTCAAGATGGATCCATTTGGATCCCAGGTGTACCAGCGCAGTGAGAATCCTTGCCACACGCTGCGAGAACGCCCGGCGTTGAAGGAGAAGAGCACAGCTATCGCGACTGGCACTAGTGCCCAGAGCAGGTAGACCACGGTGATGGTGGCTAGGCCGTGTGCCTTGGGAGTCATGCTAATTTTGCGGTTCATGAGCGTGCCTCAGCTGTCGAGGTACTGCGCGTGTACCAGATCATTGGCGCCGCGAGCACCACTAGCAACACCAAAATGAGCGCGGCGGCCTGCCCTGATTGCCCGGGGGAGGAAATCGACGTATTAATTAGGCTGCCGATCATTGAAGTCTCGGGTGATCCAGATAGCAGTTCGGTGGTGAAGTAGTCACCCATCATGGGTAAGGAAATCAATAACGTACCTGCTGCAATGCCGGGAGTACTCATCGGCAGGATTACGCGCTTGAATACGTCGAATCCACCCGCACCCAAGTCTCGTGCGGCCTCAAGCAGGCTCGGACTAATTCGGTCAAGTGCGGCGAACAATGGGAGGATCATGTAGGGCACATAGCCGTAGATCAAACCCATGACGACCGTGTACCACTTTCCCGCAAGCCAATTTACCTCGATCGGCAAGAGGCCACCTAGTGACAAAATATTGTTAACTATGCCGTCGGTCTGCAATAGGTTCACCCAAGCGAGCATCCGCATCATGTAGCTGATCCAAAATGGAGCGACAAGTAAGGTCAAAACCAAAGCCTTGCGCCGGCCTGCATACTTCGCCGTGAAATAGGCAACAGGGAAAGCAATCAGCAAACTGATTACCACAGCAATTAGCACGAAGCCAATGGTTCGCATGACCGGCGGGAGATAGAAATTATCCGGGCCAAATAGCCGTTCAAATACGACAGCGACTTGGGTGAAGCGCCAATCAAGCGGGTTCCAGGCCGGGACGGGGTTTCGAAACAGTGGATCGATCGAACCGAAAGCGGTACAGAGCAGAACATAAAACGGGACAACTAGGAAAAAAAACATCCATGCGACTGCGGGCAGGCCAAGTATTGGCCAGGTTAGCCGTTGAACCCCCTTGCTCAACAGGGTCAGCCTGCCTTGAACTGCTGCCAGATGGCCGAGTACTTCGCCTCAGTTTCAGGAGGCAATTCAAGGGTGCGATAACCGGTTTTGAAGTATCCGGGTAAAACAACGGCTTCCTTGAGCGTCGCGGGGATCACGCCGTCACTAACGAGACTTTCTGCCGTGATGGAAACCTGGGGTGGTTGATAGCCGGTGTACATGAAGTTGCCCATCGCGGTGGCCTGATCCAGTATGTGATTTATGAATAAATGGGCAAGTACCGGGCTCTGGCCACCCTTTAGCGTGACCATGGTGTCGTTATTTACCAAGCCTTTTCCGTCTTTAGGGAACCAGTAACGCAGGATATCCGGCGAGACTCCTTCGGGCAGGTAGTTGACGGCCATGATTAGGTCGCCGGACCAAGCCTGCGAAATATCTAATCGCCCTTCCGGGATATCCGTGTAACCGGAAATCGTGACCCGGGGCTTGGTCGCAGCATTCATTTCAAGCATCGCATCGCGTGCCGCATTCAGTAATGCATCATCATCGGTGTTCACATTCGTACCACCATTGCGCATTAAGGTCATGCCGATCACTTCGCGATAGTCGTCAAGCACCGCTATATGCTCGCGGTACTTTGCATCCCAGAAGACGTCATACGGATTCGCCAGAGCTGGTATGTCTTCGCTCACGCGGTCAGTGCGCCAGCCGATACCGGTTGTGTAAAGGGTGTATGGGGCCGTGTATTGCCAACCTAAGTCATAGAAAGGATCTAGGAACTCCGGGTAAACGTTCGCGATGTTGGGAATATAGCTATGTTGCAACGGGCGGATTAAGCCACCGGTAACCAGCTTTCCAATTGAGTCATAGCTCGGGAAGTAGATGTCGAATGCGGAGCCAGCATTTCGAATTTTGGTTAGCGCCTCCTGGGTGTCGTTGAAGGTCGATAGTTCAACTTTGACTCCGGAGTCTGCGTACTTCTTCTCAAAGGTCTTGATCGCCTCTGGATCTAAATAATCGGGATAGTTATAAAGGCGGAGCACCCCGTTTTTTTCCGGCTTGAGCCCGGATGCGATCGGCTCGTTACCCGGGGCAATAGGCCACCTGACGGGATTGTCCGGTGAGGCGATCTGGAGGGTGGTTGGCGCAATTGCTGCTCCCGAGGCGCCCGCTCCAGAGGCGGCTGTGGTAGTAGCGTCGCTGGCGCGCGCGCAGGCTCCAAGGGCCATGGCTCCAGGGACAGCAAGGAGTGAGGTTTGTAGCAATCGACGCCTTGTCAAGGCCGCCTTGGAGTTGTCCCTGGAGTGGACACCTGGCTGGGCACCTGGCTTTCTTGGCATCGATACTCCTTGTCGGATAGCGGCGTGAGACCTAGACTGACTGACCATTCAGCATTACGCAAGCACTTCGGGATAAGTTGTGTCCAAATCTTATGCAGGTTTCGAGTAAAGGGCAGTTCCGCCCGGATAAGGGATGATGAAAATGCGTCAACTGCCACACTTGAGCGGAAAATTCTGAAATGGCTGGTGGAGCCATTGAATTGGTGAACCTGACAAAATCCTATGGTGAGGTTGAAGCCGTACGTGGTATCAGCATTGTCATTCCCGAGGGTGAATTCTTCTCTTTGCTCGGGCCATCTGGTTGTGGCAAGACCTCCACCCTTCGAATGATCGCGGGATTCGAGGAGCCGACCTCGGGTAGCATAATTTGCGATGGCGTTGACATGTCAACGGTGCCGGCGAATCAGCGCCCGGTAAATACGGTTTTCCAAAACTACGCACTTTTCCCATTTATGACGGTTGCTGAAAACGTCGGGTTCGGACTGAAGTACGTAAATTTGAGCAAGCAGGAGATAAAGTCGAAAATTGGTGCGGCCCTCGACCTAGTTCGAATGGGTGAATATGCCCGACGCAAGCCGGCTCAGTTATCGGGCGGCCAGCAACAACGGGTGGCCCTGGCTCGAGCCCTCATCCTCGGCCCAAAGGTACTGCTATTAGATGAACCACTTGGGGCACTAGATGCCAAACTCCGCAAAACTTTGCAAGTCGAACTAAAATCCCTGCAGGAGTCCGTTGGTATTACATTCGTTTACGTCACACATGACCAAGAGGAAGCCCTAACCATGAGCGATCGAATTGCGGTAATGGCTGCCGGTAAAGTTGAGCAACTCGGTTCGCCAACAGAAGTTTACGAGAACCCACAAACTGCGTATGTCGCGGACTTCCTTGGGAGCGCGAATGTTGTCAACGTGGAAGTCATTGGGCCAGGGTCATCTGGTCGAACTGCATTTCGCTTAGGGTCTGCCACACTTGAAGCCTCTGGGCCCACGATGGTCCCGGGCCCAGGCACTTTGGTAATTCGACCGGAGCGCATTTACCTTGATCAGACCGCTGATGACGCTATTGCGATTTCAGCTACCGTTGAACGCACCGTTTATTTGGGTGCAATGTCGGACGTAGTCGTGCGGTTGGAGTCCGGGCAGGAGTTAGTAGTTCGCAAGCCGAGTGAATTGTCCGGAAACCATCACCGTGGTGAAAAAGTTATGGTTCACCTGCGCCCAAATGCAATGCGTTTGGTTCCAGCTGGTGCTCTGACGGCCGCTACTGTGAAAGATTAAAACAAGACATACAGCTTGCGGATAGTCTCGTGAATATCCCAGGTGCCCTTCCAGCCAACCGGTACCAGAAAAGTGACACCCGGCCCTGCTAAGAATGATTCACCTTCATCCGGGTTCACGGTCATGCTGCCCGATAAAATATGGACAAATTCGTTTTGCTCCAGGCTCCAATAGGACGGGCCCGCGGTGCACTCCCAGATGCCGGCCTCGGAGCTATTTTCACCGGACCACATCGTGTGCCCGGATGTCTGCATGGGGGCACCGGTGGCCTCTGCGAGTGGCCCCCAGTCTTCGAGGTCTGTTACCTCGTTAGCTGCTTGAATCATCGGTGCGGTAATCAATGGTCCACCTTTTCGATTTGAGAGCTCGGTGCCGCGGCCTTTATGGGTGATAGTGGTTGCCCAAGGTACCCACGGGCAACCATGGTCACAAATTGATAGATCGCATCCTCGGCTGGCGATAGTGGCCCGGCTTCGGCGAGACCCGACGATAGCCCGCGGTGCACGGATTCGCAGGCGTTCCAATCCTCACGGTTTGTAATATCCCAAAAGTCAACCGCATACGCAGGATCAAATGCCGGTAAGGCGATTGCTTCAGGTGGGAAAGCCCAAGTGCACTCTACCCAGGTGCGATCGGCCGAGAGCGGGATTGCCCGGTGAGTCATTATGTAATCGGGATGCAAACTGATTAACAGATTTGGGAACACACCGATGTAGTCGATGCGCCGAAGCTCAGTTGGGGACAGGTTTGGGATCGGAAGTCCATCACTATGGCCATCAAGAGACATCGTGGTCGCGTGCTCACGAAGGTCTTGCCAGCCACCCACCCAAGAACCAAGTGTTGGGGCCCAGTTTTCTCCGCTTTCGGGCGGGCTTACTTGGCAAAGTTCAGGGTGGATTGAGGTGCAGTGGTAGCACTCTTGGTAGTTCTCGAAGATGATTTTCCAGTTTGCTTCAATGATGTACTCATGTGTTGCCATCACGGTTAGATTCTCGGGCTGGTAA
>Ga0194035_1001571_pt1 | contig 11922 bp, 11 predicted proteins | sample JunL2320m_MetaG_FD_148680 | JGI IMG/M metagenome (GOLD analysis project Ga0194035, IMG submission 148680) | Anoxic zone freshwater microbial communities from boreal shield lake in IISD Experimental Lakes Area, Ontario, Canada - Jun2016-L239-20m | ecosystem: Environmental > Aquatic > Freshwater >...
ACAGCAGGAGCAAGCTGGTAACACGGTTTCTGTACCTGATGTTGCTGCCAGTTTCCAGGAAGCGGTGGTTGATGTTCTTACCCAGAAAGCTTTCGCTGCTTGTCAAGAAACCGGAATAGATCACCTGGTAATCGGTGGCGGGGTCGCTGCCAACAGTAGATTGCGTGCGTTGGCATTAGAGCGTGCCGCTATCCGTGGGGTTTCGGTTCGGATCCCGCGGCCGGGGTTATGTACCGATAACGGCGCCATGATCGCCGCGCTTGGATCGCGTTTGTTAATGCGTGGCGCGACCCCTTCTGACCTTTCCTTCTCAACTACCTCAGTGCTACCGATCGAAACGGTTGTGCTCAATGGACTTGGTTGAACGTTCCGCAATCAAAGTCATCGACGGAGGTCTTTCCACCCAACTCGAGGCAATGGGCTACGACATTTCTGGCCCGCTGTGGACCGGCCGGGCGTTGTTGGAAAACCCGAAAGCGATCGAAGGTGCGCATCGAGCATTTGTCGATGCGGGCGCTGATGTATTAATCACCGCGAGCTATCAGGTTTCACGCACCGGATTTGTCGCTGCGGGTCTAAGTGCAGGCGATGCGGATAGGTGCCTGCTGAAGAGTATTGAGTTAGCTCGGGCTGCTGGTGCAACCTCGACAATAGTCGCGGCGAGTGTGGGGCCCTATGGTGCAATCAGCCACGATGGCGCGGAGTATCGAGGTAACTACGGGCTTAGTGTCAAGCAACTTAGGGAATTTCATCGACCCCGTATTGAAATCCTTGCCAGCGGCGTTCCGGATGTACTGGCGATAGAAACTATCCCCGATATTCGCGAGGTTGAAGCGATTGCGGACATTCTCATTGATTTCCCGAACCTGCCGGCTTGGATTACTTTCGCTGCGGCCGATGGCAGCCAAACCTGTGCGGGGCAACCGATTGAAGCTGCTATCGAGGTAGCTGCTGGGATCGCCAGCGTGCAGTTGGTGGGCATCAACTGCACAGCGCCACAGTTCGTTCCAGAATTGCTGGGGCGGATCACCTCGACTACCGATAAGGCAGTTATCGCCTACCCCAATGCTGGTGGGGTGTGGTCGGCCCAAACCCAGGCTTGGCAGCAGGTGCCGGTAGCTTCCGCCGCGACCGCCGCAGCCAAGTGGGTGGAGTTGGGGGCCACCTGGATTGGGGGCTGCTGTGGCACAGGTGCCTCCCAGATCTCCGCGATTCGGGCGGCGGTATTCAAGCGCAGTTGAGCCACCCCGCTTGTGGTCACCGGTGTTGTTGGCGGGGGCTACCGGATTGGCGCAGGAAACTTCTTAGATCCCTTGGTTTTAGGGCGGGCGTGTTTTACTATCGAAAGGTGCCCGCTTGGGCATTGGCCCGTGAAACGATTGGAGCATGAAATGCCAAATACTGATATTGCTACCCCAGTAAGTTCAGCGCCAACTGATCGGCTCGCGCTCGGTGTTGGTTGGGTACGCCCCGGTGTGGCCGGTATCGGCGGCACCCTAAACCCCTCGAGCGAATTAGCCGCCGGCGGGTATTGTGATCCGAACTCATGTTTTGAGGGTAAGGAAGAGTAGCAACTCACTACTCAACGAAGAAGTTCACACCTTCCAACGAAGTAATAAATCACAACGAGAAGAATGGGAGCACTAAATGCCCAGTATTGATGTTGCTACCCCAGTTAGTTCAGCGCCGACTGATCGGCTCGCGCTCGGTGTTGGTTGGGTACGGCCGGGTGTGGCCGGTATCGGCGGCACCCTAAACCTCTCTTCGCTTCCCACCCCTGCGGCTCGTTGTTTAAGTAGTTGCTTTGAGGGTAATGAGGAGTAGCACCGTTCCCTACCACTAGGTGGGGTGCCTAACCCCTGATGCTGGCCCCTGACCGCTCTCGGCCTGGGGCCAGTTGTTTGCGGTAGTGAACTCGAACACCCCAAGTAGTAGCAGCCGAACCTACGTCGCACAGGTAGCCCCGTTACCCCTGCGGGCATTTCCGCACTTGGGGAAGTTTTCCTAAGCCCTTGGTTTTAGGGCGGGAGTGTTTTACCCTTATCTACAGATGCCCGTTTGGGTATTGGCCCGTTGACTTATTGGAGCATCAGATGCCAAATATTGATATTGCCACCCCAGCTAGTTCAGCGCCAACTGATCGGCTCGCGCTCGGTGTTGGTTGGGTACGGCCGGGTGTGGCCGGTATCGGCGGCACCCTAAACCCCGCCGGCTACTGTGATGTGCCTTCACCTGCGTGTGCGGCTTTCTGTTTTGAAGGTAATGAAGAGTAGCACCGTTCCCTACCACTAGGTGGGGTGTTTAAACCCTGTTGCTGGCCCCTGACCGCTGTTGGCCCGGGGCCAGTTTGGTTTTTGTCGGGCACATCTGCAGGAGATATTGCGGAAATTCGCACCTGGGCCCGAGGCCATGAGCCCGACGCTGCGGCCGACTGGCTCCGGGCCCCCGAACGAGACCTGCTGGCACTCAAGTTGACAGAGTGCTAACGGACCCGTAATGTTCGGTCTGGCACTCCCCACCGGGGACTGCCAACTATCAGCCACTCCCGCAAGGGAGCCATCCAACTCCTTCGGAGGGACGCCACAGTGTCGGTCTCCATCAAGCCGCTCGAGGATCGCATCTTGGTCCAAACCCTAGAAGCCGAGCAGACCACTGCTTCTGGCCTCGTTATCCCAGACACCGCCAAGGAAAAGCCCCAAGAGGGCAAGGTAATGGCGGTTGGCCCGGGTCGTTTCGACGAGGACGGTGCCAAGCGGATCCCGCTCGACATCAAGGTCGGCGACGTAGTCATCTACAGCAAGTACGGCGGCACCGAAGTCAAGTACAACAATGAGGAGTACTTGATCCTCTCGGCCCGCGACGTACTGGCAATCGTCGAGAAGTAGTTCGACCAAAGCATCGTCTTTGACGTAAGCCGCCCCGGTCACCGGTAGTACCGGGTGCCGGGGCGCTTACGTTAGAAGGTCGCAGCACCTAAAGCACCAATAACTCCATTACACCACCTTTAACCCTCGCTCTTCCAAACCAGCAACGAAGGAAACCAATGGCCAAGATCCTGGAATTCGACGAGGACGCCCGCCGCAGTCTCGAGCGTGGAGTTAACGCCCTCGCCGATGCCGTTCGCGTAACACTCGGCCCACGTGGCCGTAACGTCGTCATCGACAAGAAGTGGGGTGCGCCGACGATAACCAATGACGGCGTCACCATCGCACGTGAGATTGAACTCGAGGATCCATACGAGAACCTTGGCGCGCAGTTGGCCAAGGAGGTCGCGACCAAGACCAACGACGTTGCCGGTGATGGCACCACCACGGCCACCGTGCTCGCACAGGCCATGGTTCGCGAAGGTCTCAAAATGGTTGCCGCTGGCGCCTCGCCACTTGATATCAAGCGCGGTATCGACAAGGCCGTCATCGCGATGACCGACAAGCTCATCTCGATCTCGCGCCCGGTCGCCGGCAAGGATGAAATTGCAAATGTTGCGACCATCTCGTCACAGGATCGTGAGATTGGTGAACTTATCGCTGATGCTTTCGACAAGGTTGGCAAGGATGGCGTGATTTCGGTTGAAGAGTCGAGCACCACCTCGATGGAACTCGAGTTCACCGAGGGTATGCAGTTCGATAAGGGCTATATCTCGCCCTACTTTGTTACCGACGCTGAGCGCATGGAAGCTGTGATCGAAGACGGCCGGGTGCTGTTGGTACAGAACAAGATTTCCAGTGTTCAGGAACTATTGCCGCTCCTAGAGAAGGTTGTCCAGGCAGGTAAGCCACTGCTGATCATCGCCGAAGATGTCGACGGTGAGGCACTTTCGACCCTGGTGGTTAACCGCATTCGCGGTACTTTCTCTTCGGTCGCGGTAAAGGCCCCGGCCTTTGGTGATCGGCGCAAGGCCATGTTGCAAGATCTTGCAGCTCTAACCGGCGCAACCGTGGTAACCCCCGAGGTTGGCCTGAAGCTTGACCAGGTTGGCCTTGAGGTTCTTGGTTCAGCTCGCCGGATCGTAGTTACCAAGGACAACACCACCATCGTTGATGGCGGCGGCGACCATGCACTGGTTGCTGATCGGGTTGCCCAGATTCGTAATGAGATCGAGAACACTGATTCGGATTGGGATCGCGAGAAGCTGCAGGAGCGGTTAGCCAAACTTGGTGGCGGCGTTGTTGTGATCAAGGTTGGTGCCCACACAGAGGTTGAACTCAAAGAGAAGAAGCACCGCATTGAAGACGCAGTGTCTGCAACGCGTGCAGCTATCGAAGAGGGCATTGTCTCTGGCGGCGGTACCGCGTTGGTGCAAGCATCGGCCTGTCTTGAGGGTGACCTCGGGCTAACCGGCGACCAAGCCACCGGGGTAGGTATTGTGCGCCGCTCAACGAGTGAGCCGCTGCGCTGGATCGCCGAGAATGCGGGCGAGCAGGGCTATGTCGTGGTTGCCAAGGTTGCCGAACTACCTGTTGGCCACGGACTGAACGCGGCAACAGGGGAGTACGTGGACTTGATGGCGGCCGGTGTTATCGACCCGGTCAAGGTAACCAGGTCGGCGCTACAGAATGCGGCCTCAATTGCCGCGATGTTACTAACCACCGAAGCGCTAGTTGTTGAAAAGCGCGAGGAGCAACCGGCTGCTCAAGGTGGCGGCCACGGTGGCCACGGCCACAGTCACTAGAATCAAATAAAGTAGGGGCGCCGCGCATTGCGCGGCGCCCCTACTTTATTTGCAGGCCATTTGAAGGTGGCTATGAAGCCACCCTGCGCCGGGCGTAGATGACTTCACGGTCTTCCTCAGAAAGTCCGCCCCATACGCCATATGGCTCGCGCACCTGAAGTGCATGCTCGGCGCACTTAACCTTGATGGGGCAACTGCCGCAGATAGCTTTTGCGGCTTTTTCTCTGGAATTGCGGGCCGGGCCACGCTCACCGTCGGGATGGAAGAAGGCTGATGGGTCCTCACCGCGGCAGGCAGCGAACAACTGCCAGTCCCAAAAATCACTATTCGGGCCGGGAAGCCGGGAAAAATCAGCCATTTCAATCTCCAAGTGAGTAGGTGTTCTTACTATACAAAGCGGTCATAAGTTAGTCAAGGTCCCACCGTGAACATAGTTTGAAGCGTTCGGGAATTTAGCGTAAAGATGGGAGGGTAGCTCAAAACTAAATCGATTTGATAGGGGGATGTGGTGGGTTTCACACTGCGAATTCCATGATCATCATGGAGAATGGCGTGTGGAAAATTCTGTCCCAGGCCAGGCGCTGGGGCTAACCGTGGCGGCGGTTGCTCGGCGCCTAGGGATTGCTCCGGCGACTTTACGGACTTGGGATCGCCGCTACGGCCTCGGACCAGCGGAGCACCAGGTGGGGGCCCACCGCCGTTACTCGGCGGCAGATCTAGCCCGGCTTGAGCAGGTTCGGCGCCTAATTAACACTGGGGTGACAATCGGTGATGCGGCGCAGATGGTGCTGGCCGCGGAGCGGGATTTGCAACTGCAATCCGCTGCGGTGCCAAAACAGGTGCCAAAACAGGTGCCAAAACAGGTACCGGCGAATAGCGCGACGCGTACCGAATTTAACCAATTGGTACCGAGCCAGACAGCACGGGGGTTAGCGAGGGCAGCGGACTCCTTGGATTCAGCGGCCTGCCGCGAAATCATCACGGCTTCCTTTGAACAACGGGGTGTGGTCTGGACCTGGGACTCCCTGATCACGCCGCTTCTAATTGGCCTCGGGGACCGCTGGCATGCAACCGGGCGTGGCGTTGAAGTCGAACACGCTTTGACCCAGGTAATTGAGTTTTGTCTTGGATCGGTAGCCGGGCAGCTGCGTACCCCAATAAATGTGCGGCCGGTGCTACTGGCCGCTGCGCCAGAGGAACTCCATGCGCTAACCCTAAATGCACTGGCCAGCGCATTAGCTGAGCGGCAAATTGACGTTGTTATGTTAGGGCAGCGGGTGCCCTCCGATGCGCTATTTGCCGCCGTGCAGCGTTTAGGCCCGTCGGTAGTCTTTGTCTGGTCCCAAGCCGCGGTAACTGGCCATCCAGCCCACCTGACAGACCTGCGGAAAATCCGCCCAGCGCCAGCTCTCTTAGCAGGGGGCCCGGGATGGCCTGAGTCGATGCCCCCCGGCGTAATCCGAGTCCTTCACTTAGCCGAGGCGGTGTCCACAATCGCGCGGATAGTGGGCGAGTAGCCTTCGGGTATGTCGACACAAGGGTTGCCGGAGAAATTCGCTTATCTGGGCCTCACTTTCGACGATGTTTTGCTCTTACCCGCGCAATCTGATGTGGTACCGAGTGAAGTGGATACCACCTCGCGAGTTACTCGAAATATCAGTGTGCGGGTGCCGCTCGTATCCAGTGCCATGGATACCGTGACTGAAGCGCGCATGGCGATCGCGATGGCGCGCAGTGGTGGCGTAGGGGTACTGCACCGCAACTTGCCAATAGAAGAGCAAGCTACTCAGGTTGACCTAGTTAAGCGCTCCGAAGCCGGCATGGTCACCAATCCGATCGTATGTTCGCCAAATGATTCACTCGCCGATGTTGATCGACTCTGCGGGCGCTACCGCATTTCGGGTGTGCCTGTTGTTGACGACGCCGGAGTGCTTGTCGGCATCGTCACCAATCGTGATATGCGTTTCGAAGAAGACATGGGTAGGCCGGCGTATGAAGTAATGACGCGCATGCCGCTGGTGACAGCTCAGGTGGGTATCTCACCGGAAGCCGCACTGCAGCTCCTTGCGACCCGAAAGGTCGAAAAACTCCCGCTCATTGACTCCGATGGCCGCCTGCGCGGGCTCTTCACGGTCAAGGATTTCGTCAAGAGCGACAAATACCCGTTGGCCACCAAAGATTCAGGTGGTCGGTTGGTGGTGGGGGCGGCTATCGGTGTGGGTGACGACGCCGATAAACGAGCGCGCGCCCTGGTTGAAGCCGGTGTTGACTTTCTCATTGTCGACACCGCGCACGGTCATTCGCGAGCGGTCATCGACATGGTTCGCCTACTAAAGCGCGAGACTTCAATTGATATCGTCGGCGGAAACGTTGCCACCCGAGCTGGAGCGCAAGCACTGATCGACGCAGGTGCCGACGGAATCAAGGTTGGCGTTGGCCCCGGTTCAATTTGCACCACCCGTGTGGTCGCTGGCGTTGGAGTCCCGCAGGTTTCAGCCATTTATGAAGCATCATTAGCTGCCGGCCCAGCCGGAGTGCCCGTGATTGGCGATGGAGGTTTGCAATACTCCGGAGACATTGCAAAAGCACTGGTCGCCGGGGCCGACACCGTGATGCTCGGGTCATTGTTGGCTGGTTGTGATGAAGCTCCGGGTGATGTCGTTTTCGTAAATGGCAAGCAGTTCAAGTCATACCGCGGCATGGGTTCACTGGGCGCGATGCAATCACGTGGGCAAGCCCGTTCCTACAGCAAAGATAGGTATTTTCAGGACGATGTATTGAGCGATGACAAATTGGTGCCCGAAGGCATTGAAGGGGTTGTCGCATACCGGGGTCCTCTCAGTGCGGTCGCGCACCAATTAGTGGGTGGTCTGCGCGCTGCGATGGGTTACTCGGGTGCGGCCACAATTCCCGAATTACACGAAAAGGGATCCTTCGTCCGTATTACCGCAGCAGGCTTACGCGAGAGTCACCCACATGATGTCGAAATGACGATCGAAGCCCCTAACTACTCCAGCCGATAGGACTCAAGTGACCGATATTCAAATCGGTGGCGCCAAGCGTGCCCGCCGTGCCTACTCATTTGATGAAGTTGCAATTGCACCGAGTAGGCGGACGCGCGACCCCCAGGAAGTTTCTACGACCTGGACTATTGACGCCTACCGATTCGCGTTGCCCTTTATTGCTGCGCCGATGGATTCAATCGTCAGCCCGGCTTCGGCACAAACCCTAAATGGCCTAGGGATGCTTGCGGCCCTAAACCTAGAAGGCCTGTGGGGGCGCTACGCGGATCCATCAGCATTGCTCGAGGAGATCAAGCAGCTACCAGAAGCCGATGTCACCTCGCGGATGCAAGATATTTATGCAGCCGCCCCTGTTGATCCTGATTTGGTCACGCAGCGGGTAATGCAGATGAAGCAGGCGGGTGTCACGGTTGCTGTCTCGGTCAGCCCCCAGAGCACCGCCGATCTAGCACCAAGAGCCGCAGCTGCCGGGGCCGACATCATTCTCATCAGAGGCACCACCGTGTCGGCCGAACATGTATCGGGGGCGGGCGAGCCGCTAAATTTGAAGGAGTTTATCCACCAATTGGATGTGCCGGTGATTGTTGGTGGGTGTGCGACTTATCAAGCGGCGTTGCATTTAATGCGCACCGGTGCAGCTGGAGTACTCGTTGGATTTGGCGGGGGTTCTTCTATGACAACTTCGGATGTCTTGGGTGTTCGGGTCCCGATGGCAAGTGCGGTCGCTGATGTGGCTGCTGCTCGTCGCGACTATCTGGACGAATCCGGTGGCAGATATGTGCATGTCGTTGCCGATGGATCCATGGGCCAAAGTGGTGACATCGTGCGAGCATTCGCATGTGGTGCCGATGCCGCCATGCTTGGCTCGGTGCTGGCTCGTGCGACCGATGCTCCAGGTGGCGGGGCACACTGGGGTGCCGAAGCTTGGCATGGCCAACTACCTCGCGGTCAGCGTAATTTACTGACGCAGGTCGGCACCTTTGCCGAAGTTCTTAATGGGCCATCGACCCATGCGGCCGGTGCCATGAACATTGCTGGCGCCCTGAGAAAAGCGATGGCTACAACGGGGTATAGCGATCTTAAGGAGTTTCAAAGGGTTGAAATGGTTGTCACGGCCTGAGGGGATGCCGATGAGTGTTGCTGTTGGGGTTGAAATGGAGCCCGCTGTCATCCAGCGGTTGCTCGCGCATGCGGCCGTTGGAACCAACCCCGAACGACGTGAGGTAATTGCACCTTTTACCGGGGCTGTCCTTTATTCAATGCCGATATCTACCGAAGTCGATGTAGCTGCTTGTGTCGCCACCGCGCGCAAGGCCCAAGGCTGGTGGGCTCAGCGCCCGGTTCAAGAACGTGCTCGCATCTTCTTGAAGTTCCACGACTTAGTCATGCAGCGACGCGATGAGGGCCTAGACATCATTCAGCGTGAGACGGGTAAAGCCCGGCGCGACGCCATGGAAGAAATCCTTGATGTGCTGATCGTCGCTCGGCACTACGCGCGTGATGCGGTGCGCTTAATGAGACCGGTGCGCCATCGAGGTGTGCTTCCTGTGATCGTTGGGGTTCTGGAGTTGCGACATCCCAAGGGCGTAGTTGGCATTATTTCGCCGTGGAACTACCCGCTCACCTTGGCTGCGAGCGATGCTATCCCGGCACTATTGGCCGGTAATGCCGTGGTGCTGAAGCCAGATGCGCAAACGTCCTTGACCGCCCTTTGGGTTGTTGATTTGATGATTGAGGCTGGGGTCCCAGAATCGGTGATTCGCGTTGTCACTGGCGATGGTCAAGTTGTTGGGCCGATGGTAATCGATCGAGTGGATTATGTGATGTTCACCGGTTCGACTCAGGTGGGCCGCGAGGTGGCACGGCGGTGTGGTGAAAGACTTATCGGTTGCTCACTGGAGTTGGGCGGCAAAAACGCGATGATCATTCGCGCCGATGTAGACGTTGCGCGCGCAGCTGAGATAGCGGTGCGTGCCTGTTTTGCCAATGCCGGTCAACTTTGTGTCTCGATTGAACGGATGTATATCCATGAAGAAGTAATGCAGCCATTCCTGGATTTATTCTTGCCGCGCGTTGCCGCGATGCGGATGGTTGCTGAGATCGGTTGGGGTGCCGATATGGGTTCACTTATTTCACAGCGGCAGTTAGATCGAGTGCAGGTGCACCTTGCCGACGCCATTGCGCATGGTGCTCGGGTGCTTGTTGGTGGGCGGGCGCGGCCCGAGGTGGGCCCGTACTACCTAGAGCCAACGGTCTTGGCTGGAGTCACCGAGGATATGGAGTTATGCCGCGACGAAACTTTTGGCCCGGTGGTCGCGGTTTACCCATTTAGCTCCGATGAGCAGGCGGTTGCTATGGCTAACGACACCTTCTACGGGTTAAATGCATCGGTCCTAACCCGCGACACCTATGCGGGACACAAAATTGCCGCTCAGCTCAAGGCGGGCACCGTAAATATTAATGAGGGTTACGCCGCCGCCTGGGGCAGTGTTCGCGCCCCCATGGGTGGGATGGGCGATTCTGGGCTGGGGCGCCGCCACGGCAGCGAGGGTTTCTTGCAATACACCGAGGCGCAAACCATCGCGACGCAACGGGTATTTGGTTTCGGTGCCCCGTTCGGGTGGTCAAATGAGCGCTGGGGTGGCACCCTTGCGAATGCGGTTGGAGCCATGAAGAAGTTTGGATTCAAGTAGTACCCTCGGAGGAAGGCGCCCAAATGCCCGGTAGTGAAATGGATTTCGATGTCGTCATCATCGGGTCGGGTTTCGGCGGCTCCGTCTCCGCCTTGCGCTTGGTTGAAAAGGGCTACCGGGTCGGTGTCCTGGAAGCTGGCCGCCGATTTGATGAAACTACCTACCCCAAGAATTCATGGCACCTATCGCGGTTCCTGTGGGCCCCAAAGTTGGGCCTGACGGGGCTGCAACGCATACATGTACTCAAGGATGTGGTTGTACTAGCCGGGGCCGGAGTCGGCGGCGGCAGCTTGAACTATGCGAATACCTTGTACGTGCCGGGCAAGCAATACTTCACGGACCCGCAGTGGGTGGGCATCACTGACTGGGCCGATGAGTTGACACCTTTCTACGATCAAGCGGCCCGAATGCTTGGGGTTACCGAGAACCCGACAATGACTCCTAGCGACGTGATCATGAAGGCTGTTGCCGACGACATGGGAGTGGGACACACCTTTCGGCTCACTCCGGTTGGTGTCTATTTCGGCTCCGGCCACGGTGTTACCAGCCCCGACCCCTTCTTTGGCGGCGTCGGCCCAGAACGCACCGGGTGCATTGAATGCGGTGAGTGCATGACCGGGTGTCGACACGGTGCCAAAAACACGTTACCTAAAAACTACTTAGGGCTTGCAGAATTAGCCGGCGCAAGGGTGCACCCGCTTACAACCGTGACAGGTATTACTGAGCGCGCCGGTGGTGGATATGAAGTAACTACCGTTCGGACCGGGCTCCATTTAGGTAAGCGCACCAGGTCATTTAGTGCCGCCCATGTGATCATGGCCGCGGGCACATTTAATACCCAGAAGTTATTGCACCAAATGAGTGATTCGGGTAAATTGCCGCGCCTATCGAAGAGGCTGGGCCGCTTATCGCGGACTAATTCAGAATCAATTCTCGGTGCCGTTGCAAAGTCTCTAGACTCCGACTACACGCAAGGGGTCGCCATTACTTCGAGTTGGTATCCGGACCCAAATACCCACGTCGAACCCGTTCGTTATGGCAAGGGCTCGAATTCAATGGGGCTATTGCAGTCGGTCATCACTGTTCCGCAATTAGGTAGAGCCCGCTGGCAGACCTGGGCCGGTGAACTCGTTCGGCAACGGCGCAATGTGGCTTCATTGCTTAATGTGCGCCACTGGAGTGAACGAGCGGTTATCTCATTGGTGATGCAACCGGTCGATAACTCGCTAACCATTGTCGGCAAAAAATCACGTTTTGGCCGTTGGCACCTAACCACCAAAAAAGAGGAATCCAATCCGGCGCCTACTTACTTGCCGTTGGCCCATGAGGTGATCAAGCGGGTTGCCGAAAAAATCGGTGGGGTTCCAGGTAGCAGTGTGTTCGAAAACTTTGATGCCGCGGTGACAGCGCACTTCGTTGGCGGTTGCGTAATCGGTGCCGATGATGAACACGGGGTGATTGATGCTTACCATCGGGTTTTTGGTCACCCGGGTCTGCATGTCGTTGATGGCGCTGCCATCACCGCAAATCTTGGCGT
>Ga0194035_1001573_pt1 | contig 11910 bp, 11 predicted proteins | sample JunL2320m_MetaG_FD_148680 | JGI IMG/M metagenome (GOLD analysis project Ga0194035, IMG submission 148680) | Anoxic zone freshwater microbial communities from boreal shield lake in IISD Experimental Lakes Area, Ontario, Canada - Jun2016-L239-20m | ecosystem: Environmental > Aquatic > Freshwater >...
GGCGTACTCGGTCTTAAAGATCTGATTCTTGCCATCTGGGGCAGCGGTAAATGTGCCGTAGCGACCGAAGTGGCGCTCAACCTGCCAGGCGATCCGATCGGCTACCCAGACCTCCGCCTCGCCGATCGGCTCACCGAGCTGCCAGTCAGCGCGGTTGGCGTATAGCCGTGGATTGAAGTCCGTGGGCCTAGTGAAATCGTGCTCAGCTTTTGTTGCATAAGCGACCTTGGCGCGCATCCTTGAAAGCCGAAAGACGCGTACTGCCTCGCGCTCGTGTGAGCGGCCAACGAGGTAGAACTGTCCCCCCTGAAAGAGCAGTTGATAGGGATCCACTTTGCGCTTTGCCCACTCGCCACGGTCCATCGTGAAGTACTCAAAGGTGATCGTCTTGCGACGAGTGATGGCGGTATCCACCTTGACTAGGCGCTGAGAGAGATCGTGGCCACCGGCTGATGCCGTGATGCCGAGCGCCACGGCCTGTTGGTGGGGCGCGCGCATCGGGCTGGGAAGGCCCCAGGTGATTTGCTGCAGCGCGAGGCGCAACGGCTCGGCGTAGGCGAACTCACCATCGAGCAGCGAGAGGGCTGTCTGGAGTGCCGCTAGCTCGGAGTCGGTGAACTTGACCGGGGGGAGGAAGAAGTTCTCCGGCGGCAGCGTGTAGTTCTCCTGCTCGGCAAGTCCATCTGAAGGCCGTTCGACAGAGAGGCTGATCCCCAGTGACTCAAGCTCAGCGCGGTCGGCGTAGAAACGGCGCGCGAAAGCGTCTTCGTTCATCGTGCTGTAGCCCTCTACCGAACTGCGGATCTCGGGTGCCGTAACCGGCCGGCGCTCGGCCATTAGGTACGAAATCAGCGACAGCTGACGGATGAGCTTCTCTGTGTCCTTCGCCATGCGGGTCCAAAGAGAATAGAAGGCAAGGCACTACCGCTGCGGTCAAGGAGAGTGTTTCGCCCCGCAGTTTGCGGGTTTTCAGGCGACTTGGCGGTCGCCAAAGAACGCTCCGCCACCAATCGTGCGATCAAATCGCGACCACTGGGCACCCTCGGCCAGCTCCTTTTCAAGGCGATCGAAGGAGCCCAAACGGCCGCCGAGGTTGTCGATCATGTGCACGAGCGTGGCCTCTCGCGTCGATGGCAGGACGGGGCTACCGTGTTCAAGCTGGCCGTGATGGGAGAGGATTATGTGTAGCAGCGCCTGAGCGGTCTCTGGACCAAACCCGTTGATCTCCTCAATCTCGCGACGGATGCGGTAGTAGCCCAGTGGGATCTCGCCTTGGAGACGACCAGCGTCGGTGAGGTCGATGTTCTGGGGATCCTGCGTGTAGGCCTCTAGCTTTCCGATGTCGTGGAGCAACGCGCCGGTGAGCGCTAGGTCACGGTTGATGCCGGGAAAGGTCGCGCTGATCGCAGCGACACAGTCGGCGACCTGGAGCGAGTGATCGAGCAGGCCGTGGCGGTAGGCGTGGTGGTTGAACTTGGCAGCCGGCGCGTCACGAAATTGGGGCCAGATGTCGGAGTCCTCACCGAGGATGCGATTGAGCAGGTCGGCCAGCGAAGGATCTTGAACCGAGGCGATGAGTTCGCGCAGACCGGCGACCATCTCGTCCAGCGCTCGAGTCGGGCCGTCAAGCAGATCCTCCAGCGCGTATTGGGAGGGATCAGCGATCTCGATCTCGGCGATCGTAAGTTGTGGACCGTAAGGCTCTTTGACCGCGTAGCGCCCGGTCACGCGGGCCACGGTTCCAGCCACGAAGAGTTCAGCTAACTCCGATGTTCCATCCCACATCACCCCGGCAACAGCGCCCGTGCGGTCGGCCAAGACCATCTTTAGGAACTCATCCCCATCCTTCTTGCGGCGCACCTCGATCTCGCGCACAAGCAGGATTTGGTCTACCGATTGACCACTTTGTAGCTCCCGTACGAACATGGGATCGAAGATAGAGACGGCTGCGGACGGGTCGCGCCGCGGCCGTGGTTAGCTGCGGGAAGTCTTCGCGTTGGGGTTGGGCGCCAAGCTATCTTGGCGCGTCAACGCTTCTGCGCCAAACGGCAATCTGGACAACTTCCCCGCAGGACAACGTCATGGCCAGCGACCTCGTAGTCGAGCTGCTTGGCGAGGCTGTAAATCGCGGCTTCGAGGCCATCGTCTTCAAATGGCGTCACGCGGCCGCAGTGGTCGCAGACGAGATGGTGATGGTGGTGGCCGTTGGGATAGGCAGGCTCATAGCGAACGGTGCCCTCGCCTGAGTCGAGTCGGCCAAGCAGTCCTAGTTCATCCAACACCTCCAACGCACGGTAGACGCTCGCCAGCCCGACGCTGCTTCCCTGCTCACGCAAGCGATCTGCGATTTCGCGAGCACTGAGACAGCAGTCCTGCCTAGCCAGCAGATCTACAACGGCCAGTCGCGCGGCGCCACTTCGGTAACCGGCCCGAGTAAGTGCGGCCCTCGCGTGCTCGTCCCACGCAGTGGCGCCAGGGTGGGAGTCGTGCGTGTGGCTGTGTGCGCTCATCTTCGGGTGATTGTAGAGGGCTACCCACCGTTCGCCACCAGCCTTCTCTTCTTAAGAGTGGCGCCCGGATGAGTGTTTTGTGGGGGGTCTGCGTACTTACCCTGAGATATTCAGGGTTTGGGAGCACACCCCCTGCGGGGCGGAGCTTCAACCGATCGCCTCTCCTGACTCCTGAGGCTGCGATGATCTGCGGATGCCGAACATCGGACCTCTCGAGATCGCGATAGTCGTTTTTATTATCTTCCTGATCTTGGGCCCACGGGGGATCAGGCGGATGGGTGGCCGTGCTGGAAAGCGGCTCAAACAGACAGGCGACGCGGCATTGGAAGCCGGCCAAGATGCCAAGCAGTCATTTGCCCAAGAGTCGACCGGCGAGGGCGCGGCAGCTCAAGTCGGAAGAGCGGCGCGAACTGCCGGTGAAGGGGCGGTTGATGCCGGACGCGGACTGCGCGCAGGGCTGACCGCTGAAGAGGGTGCTGAACTCTCCGATGAAGGCGTCGGAGCAAAGGCTCAAAAGCTCGGGGAGCGCGTTCGAAGCGCTGGCGACGCCGTCGTTGAAGAGGGCCGTGGACTGCGTTCGGGACTTACAGATGGAGATCCCGACCCAACCGCCCCGAAAGCCGACGGCGACGCGCCGCCGGCCGCGTAACCAGCCGCTCCTTACAACCTGGCCCTGCCGACTACCCGATCTGCAGCAGGTCGACCACGAAGACGAGCGTCTCGTTGGGCTTGATCGGCCCTTGCCCCTGGTCTCCGTAGCCAAGATCGGGCGGGATCACGAGCATGCGACGTCCGCCAACCTTCATGCCAGCTACGCCCTGATCCCAGCCAGCAATAACCTCCTGGGCGCCTAGCGTAAAGACGAATGGTTCGCCACGCGGAAAGGAAGAGTCAAAGGTCTTCTGGTCGCTAAAAGCGGCGCCGACATAGTTAACTGAAACGCTGTCGCCGTCCTTAGCAACGGGACCGGTGCCGATCTTTAAGTCCTTGATCACCAACGTCTTGGGAGCGGCGCCAGCCGGGAAGGGGATCGCAGGATCGGGAGCCGGAGCGCTGGTTGTGGGAGTCGGAGCCGCGGCTGGATCGGGGGTGCTAGTCGCTGCCTCAGTTGTGTCAACGGCCACGGTGTCGGCTGGCGTAGTTGATGAGTCTGTCGAGGCCAGGTCGCTGGAGCTACTGCCACAAGCGGTGAACGCGAGGGCTGCAAGGGTGGCTGTGAGGACTGCGAAGTTTCTTAGGTTCATCGTTGAAACCTTACTTTGGGATCGCCGGCCCTGCGCCGACGCCCACCGCGCCCAACAGTTCATAGGACTCCACTAAAGCCTGTTTCGCCGCACGTGGCAGCCGTTTGATCCTCGCCTCTTCGCGCCGTGCCGCACTGGCATCGGCCATCGGCAGCGCGGCAGCGAGCGCGACCGGCAGGTGACTGGCCGTATATCGCCCGCCACGGCCGGCCGCATGCTCAGCGACGCGGCGTGTCACGTCGGTCGTCCAACCGGTGTAAAGCGAACCATCGCCGCAGCGAAGTAGGTAGACCCAAGCGTCAGGAGAGGTCGTCATCACTGCTGAGAGCGTACGCCGCCACGGCTTGCGAACTCGAAACTGACACCAGTCAGCTCTTGGGAGACCTCCCACAGGCTGCTTGCTGATGCTTGGTCGTTGGCACCAGCGCTGCAACCAACGAGCTTGGGGTGGCCGCGCATCTCACCCGGGCCACTGGGGCCAATGTAGGAGCCTCCGGGGAGATCGGCCACCGTAGCCGCGTAAAGAGTCGGCAGTGCACCAGCGTCAGCGCTCTGGGCTACCACTCGGTTGAGCACTTTCATAGTGGCGACCTCAAGCGAGTTAGACGGGCCAGCCGACTGGAGATTGGTCGCTGCATAGCCGGGGTGAGCGGCGACCGCCTTTAGCGTTAGTCCAGCAGCCCTTGCCCTGCGATCGAGCTCGAAGGTGAAGAGCAGGTTTGCCAGCTTGGACTGCCCATAGGCCGACCAGCGCTTATAGGAGCGCTCGCTCTGGAGATCATCAAGGCGGATCTTGCCGATCCGATGAGCGCCGCTGCTAACCGTCACTACCCGTGACGACGAGCGGGCGTTTAGTGAGCCAAGAAGCAGGCCAGTCAACGCAAAGTGGCCTAGGTGGTTGGTGCCGATCTGCATCTCAAAACCATCCACTGTGGTGCTTCGCGGCGGAGCCATTATGCCCGCATTGTTAATCAGCAGATCGAGCCCATCGTGCTCATCGATGAAAGCGGCGGCGAACTCGCGTACCGATCCGAGATCGGCGAGATCAAGGCGGGCGACAGTGACCTTGGCTGCGGGGACCGTAGTGCGAATCTCACGCTCGGCGCTCGCGCCCTTCTCCGTATTACGGCAGGCGAGGATAACTTGGGCACCGGCACGCGACAGCTCGCGCGCTGCAATCAAGCCGATCCCACTGTTGGCTCCGGTTACTACTGCTAGGCGGCCATCTTGGGAAGCAATATCGGCGGTGGTCCACTTCTGTGACATCTGCGAGGCCTCCCGGTAGCGTAACCGTCAGTAAGTGTCGTCAAGGACGGTAGCTGACTAGAAGCCAACACCGTCACTGATGCGGTTGAGAGGACTCGAACCTCCACGGGGTTGCCCCCACAGGCACCTGAAGCCTGCGCGTCTACCAATTCCGCCACAACCGCTCGATCCGCGACGATAGCGCACCGGCCGCAGAGTGCTCATACCGGTGCGTCGTTGCCTCCTAGCTGCCTCTGAAGCCGTCTGCTTGGTACCGTCTATAGCCGTTGGCGCGCCGCTATCGTCCAGGGGACTAGGACGCCGCCCTCTCACGGCGGAAACCGGGGTTCGAATCCCCGTAGCGGTATTTGAAGTACCTCGACCCAACACTCACAGCTTGAGGAGTGGGTCGTGGCTCTTCCCGGAGCTGAATATCCGTGCTAGGTTCGCAGCATGCGCTCTGAAGTCGTCGGCACAATTCTCCCCCGCCTCGAGGTCTACCTAGAGCCCGGCGAGTCAATCATCTCTGAAGCTGGTGAGGCCGCTTGGCTAGATCACCACATCACCGTACGCACCGCTGCCACAGGGATCGGCGGCGCTGGCGGAGGACTCTCAGGAGCGTTTAGCGTCGCTAAGCGCGCAGTAGGCGGTTCGAGCATCTTCATGAGCGAATACGGTGCTGAGGGCGGTACCGGAATGATCGCCTTTGGAACCCACGTCCCCGGCGAGATCCTGCCGATGACCGCCGTGGAAGGCCAATCACACATGGTCCACTCCTACGGCTTCTTAGCCGGTGAGCCGTCGATCTCGGTAACCGCAGGCTTTCAGAAGAAGATCGGTGCTGGAGTCTTGGGCGGCGCGGGATTGATTTTGCAAAAGATTGAAGGCTCAGGGCAGTGGTGGGTCGAGCTCTCCGGCGAGATCAAAGAGCTTGATCTTCCAGCTGGATACAAGCTTCGTGTCCATCCCGGTCACCTTGGAATGTTTGAGTCAGGCGTGCAGTTTAACCTCGTCACGATCAAGGGCATCAAGAATAAGTTCTTTGGCCAAGGCCTCTTCTTCGCCGAGCTCACCGGACCAGGCAAGGTCTGGCTCCAGAGCCTTTCGATGTCCTCACTTGCGCAGTCGCTGCAGCCGTTTCTAAGCACCGATGACAGCAAGGGCGGTCTAATCGGCACCGTGATCAAGGCCGCAACTTAGCCCAAGCTCCGGGCGCCGACCTACTAACCTGCTCTCGTTGACGGCCACCCGGCCACGCACCTCATGCGAACGCTGCTGATCGACAACTACGACTCCTACACCTTTAACCTCTTCCACCTGCTCGGAGAGGTCAACGGCGAGGAGCCGCTCGTAGTTCGTAATGACGCAGCTACTTGGGAAGAGCTGCGCGCCTTGGAGTTCGACAACGTTGTTATCTCCCCCGGCCCAGGTCGCCCTCAGCACATCCGCGACGTCGGTGTCTCGCTGGCCGTCTTGGAGCATTCAACCGTCCCAGTCTTGGGCGTCTGCCTCGGCCATCAAGCACTTGCCCATGTGATGGGAGGGGTTGTCGACTACGCGCCTGAGGTTATGCACGGGCGCCTTAGCCCCGTCCATCACGATGGGATAGGGCTCTTTGCCGACCTGCCCAATCCCTTTACGGCCGTGCGCTATCACTCGCTAGTGGTGCGTGATGTACCGCCCGAGCTCAAGGTCAGCGCACGGACGGCAGACGGCGTAGTAATGGCCCTCGAACACCGTGAGCGCCCACTATGGGGAGTTCAATTTCATCCCGAATCAGTCTGCACCGCGGACGGTAGGCTCCTAATCGAAAACTTCCGCTCCCTTACGATCGCGCATGCCGCAGACGCTCGGCGCATCCACAGACGTAGACGTAGCCGTGACAAGGAGGCAGTGGCTCAAGCCGTGCCACAACCACCTAGCGCCGATGTGACAGTCCTACACAGACGCCTAGGGTCGTGGAGCGAGCCAGAGCATGTCTTTAGCGCTCACTACGCCAGTCTCGACCACGTCGCGTGGCTCGACAGTGCTCGTGTCGAGCCAGGGCTCGCGCGCTTCTCCTTTATCGCCACACCGCAAGGCCCGCTCGGGCGGCTCTTGCACTACGACGCGGAGAGCCGCTGCCTGCGCGTTGAGCGCAAGGATGGTGAGACCCAGCATCTCCCAGAGAGCGTGCTGGACTACTGCGCGCGGGAACTCAAGCGACTACATGCCGATGGGCCCAAGCTCCCGTTTGACTTCATCGGCGGATTCGTCGGCTACCTCGGCTACGAACTTCGCCGCGAGTGTGGCGCCGAGAGTGCGCGCAGCGGCCCACTGCCCGACGCAGGACTGCTCTTCTGCGATCGGGTAATTGCCTTTGATCACTCAGAGCGCCGTATTCATCTACTCGCCCTCGCCGACGCCAATGGCCTCGCTAGCGCGCAGCAGTGGCTGTCGCTGATGGCCGAGACGATTAATGACCTCGCCGACCAGCCTGAGAGTGGCGGCGACATGGCTAGCGATTCGATGGTCGAAGATCGCCCTGAGATCGTCTTCACTCTGCGCGATAACCACGACGCCTACCTCGATCACATCGCCGCCTGCCACCAAGCGATCCACGAAGGCGAAAGTTATGAGGTCTGCCTGACGACCGAGCTGGTTTCGGCGACTGTCATCGACCCAGTCGATGCCTACGGCGCGCTGCGAATAGCTAATCCAGCTCCACACGCTGCGCTGCTACGTTTGGGCGAACTATCGGTCCTGAGCTCATCTCCCGAGGGCTTCCTACGGATCGATCGCGACGGTGTCGTGGAGTCCAAGCCAATCAAGGGAACTGCGCCTCGCGGCTTAGATGACGACCAGGACGCCCACCTCGCAAGAGTTCTCCAAGGCGACGAGAAGTCACGCGCCGAGAATTTGATGATCGCCGATCTAGTCCGAAACGACATCGGCCGTGTCTGTGAGCTGGGCAGCGTCCACGTTCCAGAGCTGATGGTTGTCGAGAGCTATGCCACGGTTCACCAACTGGTCTCGCGGGTCCGTGGTCGGTTGCGCGAGGGACTTAATGCAGTCGATGCGGTACGTGCCTGTTTCCCTGCTGGCTCGATGACCGGTGCGCCGAAGCTGCGCACTATGGAGATCATCGACACACTCGAGGACCGTCCACGCGGGATCTATTCGGGCGCCCTGGGATACCTCTCTGTGAACGCTACGGCCGACCTCAGCGTCGTGATCCGGACGATCGTCGCGACCGCCGAGCAGACTTCGATCGGCTCGGGAGGTGCGATCTTGGCCGCGTCAGATCCAGAGTCAGAGTTCAGCGAGATGCTGCTAAAAGCTCAGCCGATGCTCGCCGCTCTTGGCGCGACACTTAAAAACTCCAGCGCCCTGCCTCTGGCTACCTCGTGACCGGACTCTCTAGCTTTGACTTCCGAGCAGGAGCCTGGCTAGAGACCTCCGATGGAGGTTCGCAAGCCGGGGCGGAGGAACAGATACTTCAGACGTCACTGATCGATGCCGAGGTCGCTGACTCGTGGCTTATGGTCGAAGGCAGAGTCCGTGGCCTCGACCGACACTGGGCCAGATTTGCAGCCAGTTGCCAAGAGATTGGCCTTGATCGCCAGTCATTAGTGGATGCTTGGGCCGCCCTACCGGCGGTGCTGCCATCCCCGGGAGAGTGGTTCCCCCGCCTAGAGCTGCGCCAAGGCAGCGAGTTGTGGCTCCTGCTGCGCCCCGCGCCCAAAGTGCAGAAGACCGTTACGGCATGGATCCGCGGCGCTCACGACCCGCGCGTAATGCCACGCCGCAAGGGTCCTGAGCTTGGCCTCTTGGGATCTCTGCGAGCCGAGGCCATCGCACACGGTGGCCAGGAGGCCGTCCTTGTCGACCGCGACGGCTACCTGCTCGAAGGCGCTTACTCCTCTCTGCTGTGGTGGGAGGGCGAGACGCTGTGTGCCGTCAGCGACGAGGCCCCGATTCTTGGCGGCGTCACACGGGGACTGCTCTTGGATCTCGCCACAGAAGCTGGCGTGGCGATTCGCTATGCACGGCCACGCCCCGAGGACATTGCCGACTGCGAGGCGTGGCTGGTTAGCGCACTTCACGGAGTGCGCTCCGTGACAGCCTGGGTCGACGGTGGCCCTCCCGCTGGGGAGATCGTCCGCGCGACGACTTGGCAGGCGCGCCTCGAAGCACTTATGAGTTAACTGGCTGGAAGTCAGAGACCGAGCGCACTAAGAGCGCTCGCTAGGGCGTTTTGGTCGAGCGCTGATTCACTGACTCCTAGCGTCACACGCTGACCCCCACGCCCCCAGTTGGCGATAGCCAGGTCCAGCGCCTCGATCGCTACATCAGCCTCACTGGCCAACTCCGCGCTGCGGCGCTCAAGCAGGGTCGTATCGCCGATACCGAAGATACGCTTGGCGGCCGCCGTCGTATCGTCATCAGCGCCGCCCAAGATAAGCGTCTCGCCGCGCATCTCATAGCGGCCGAGGCGGCCGAGGCTAACGAGTAAGTCATAGCGTGCCGCGCGGTGAAAGCCGGGTAGAGCAAGGCGCTCGAAGACGCGAGAGAAGCGCCGACCGGGCGTCCATGCTTCCTCGCCAGCGAAGGCTTGTGCCTGCGAGCCGGAGCGCTGGGCCCACGCCCGGTAGGCCTCGATCGTCTGTGACCCTCGAGCGGGGTCGTGGGCTGAGCGTGGCCCAGTAGCGATAGTTTCGAGTGAGGGAATATCTCCTGAGGCCCACGTCACCCGGGCGCCACTGATCGCCTCAAATGGATCTCCAACATCGAGCGGCGAGAGATAGGCGATCAGGAATGCGAGCCAGGTCGCCTCCTCAATGTCTGTACTAGTCGCGACCTCGAGATATAGGCCGGGAGGATCGGTGGCAAGTTGGGCTAGGCGTCCAGAGGCGAGTGCGATCTCATGGGCGAGGCGCTGGGCATCGGCAGTCGACCTGACTCCGATAGCGAGACCGCAGTGGTATCCGTCATCAGCGGCACGCTCGAGCTGCTGGACTTTGACCGAGGCCCTGGCGCGGGACGGCGCTCGAGCGGCCCTAGGAACCCGAGGCGTGGTTTGGCTGGGGCTTGCACCTTTTGCCTTACTGCGCGACTTGCCTTGAAAGGCGAGATTGGGATCGTCCTCCGCACAGATCGGACAGTTGTGAATTAGGCGGTTATGGCGGCAGAAGCTCGGCACCAAGGAGGAGTGTAGAAGCCGCGGTAGTGCAACGCGTGAGGCTAGATGGTGATCACCCAAACGGCCGGGTCGACCCTACGCAAGCGCTCTAGCAAGGGGGTCAGCTACCAAACCCTGAATATCTCAGGCCAGCTACGCACACCCCCCCAAGGCAGCGGGGGCGAGGCGACTATTTAAGGCGCCACGCCGGATTGGGCCTCGGCCAGTGGTAGCACCGGGAGCCGATAGCCGGCCTCGCGAGCACGTTGGGCTCCGCGTCTGCGCTCCTTGCCCAACTCATAGAGGTAGTCATCAAAATCGACCTGCATCGTGTGACGCTTGGACTTGACGTAACGCTTGAACATCCGCTCACGATCGCTTGCAATCTCTGATCGCATTTCGGCCACAGCAGGTAGCGCGTATTCGCCCCGAAGGTAAGCAGCAACCCACTGCGACTGCGCTTCAGCCAACGGCATGATCGCTCCGAGCGGCTGGAGTAAGGCGATGAAGAAGACGTTGTTGATCGCGGGATCAAAGCAGCGCCGGTAGAGCGGCAGATCGTTGTCGGGAGCGCTAATAAACCCCTCGTCGAAGAAGGGGAAAGTCACCTTATAGCCGGTGCAGTAGACGACGATGTCAGCCTCAACACTTGAGCCGTCGACGAAGTAAACGCGGTCACCATCTAGGCGCTCAATGTTGGCCTTTGGCTTCACCGTGCCGTGGGCAATCCGATCCAAGATACGGCTAGAAATCGTCGGATGTGCCTCGCCGAGGCGGTGGTCTGGCTTTGGTAGCCCGTAGTTCTCAACCTTGCCAACACTGAGCCGCATTACGGTCTCAAAGAAGCGCATGCGCAGCGCCCACGGCAGCCGCGGATCGGAAACTAGCTGGTCCACAGGTTTGCCAAAGACATACTTTGGGATCACGTAAGCGCCGCGCCGCGCAGCCAGATATACCTCGGCACCGACGTATGAGGCGTCGACGGCGATATCCATTGCGCTGTTGCCCATTCCCAAGATGACCACGCGCTTGTCACGAAATGTCTCAGGGTCGGTGTACTCGTGGGCATGCATCTGAATGCCTGCAAAGCTCTCCGAACCAGGGAAGGCTGGCTCGGGCCAACGGGGGTCCCAGTGGTGACCGTTAGCAACTAGAAGAGCGTCGTAGAGTCGACTCTCGCCAGCGCAGGTGACTTCCCAAGCCCCATCGTCGCGTCGTACTGCGTGCTCGATGGAACTCTCAAATTTAATTTTGTCGCGAATCCCAAAGTGATCTACGTAACCGTCGAAGTACTCTGCGATCTGGCTGTGGTGAGGGAAGTCTGGATAGGACTTCGGCATCGGAAAGTCCGAGTACTCCATGCGCTCACGAGAGGTGTTGATGTGTAGCGTCTTATATGCCGCCGACATACCGTTCTTGTTGGCAAAGACCCAGTTGCCACCGATGCGATCGGAGCTCTCGTAACAGTCGAACTCGATGCCCCGCTCGTGGAGAGCCTTCGCGGCTGCGATCCCTGACGATCCGGCTCCAATGATGGCGGCTGTTGGTAGGGAGATCGACATTCTTGGGTGGAATCCTCAAAAAGACAGTGACTACGGACGGCCACGAAGCTTACAGAGGCGTCATCTCCGCCTTAACTCAGCCTACGATCGCCTCGCGCGCCGCAACTGCCAGCGCATCAGCGCGCTCGTTGTGCTCAACGCCAGCATGGCCCTTGACCTGAACCCAAGAGACGTCGTGGTTGGACACT
>Ga0194035_1001576_pt1 | contig 11896 bp, 10 predicted proteins | sample JunL2320m_MetaG_FD_148680 | JGI IMG/M metagenome (GOLD analysis project Ga0194035, IMG submission 148680) | Anoxic zone freshwater microbial communities from boreal shield lake in IISD Experimental Lakes Area, Ontario, Canada - Jun2016-L239-20m | ecosystem: Environmental > Aquatic > Freshwater >...
CTGAGGTCATCGAGCAGCGTCGGATCGCGCTTCGTCAGGGGCCGCGGGCCGCCACCGTCACGGCGCATCCGGCCGGCCGAAAGTGCCGGCCCATCGAGGTCCTTCAGGCCACGCTCGATCGTGCTGCGTGCCAGCCCGCTGATCTCCGAGACCGCCACCAAGCCACCCCATCCGGCAGCCCGCGTCTCGCTCGCAGCAAACAATCGACGGCCGCGCTCGTCCCGCTTCGAGCCGTCCGCATCCCACCGTCGCCCGATCGCTTGTTTGTCTATCATCCTAAAAACCGCAGTTGTCGTTGCTCTGGCACGTTGATCTGTAGCGTGGTTAGACCTCTGGTTGCATCACGCGGGCGCGACAAGTCGCGGCGGCGGGCGTAGCGGGCGGCCTTCGAGGAACTTTTGGAAGGCTCTGGCGAGGATGGCGGTCCAGATTTGCCCTCGCTTCAACTGCTCCGCACTTTCGACGAGGCGGCGCAAGAACGTCGCCACGGCGCGCAGCGCGCGGGCGACATGTCCGGCTTTGGCGTGCGAGCTGGCGATGGTGATCGTCGTCTGTCGCGCATGCTTTGTCCGCGAAGCGACCGCGTGCAGCAACAATGGCCGGCTGGTGACGGCTTCCAGATGCCTGTCGGGCTCGGCCAGTCTCGAGAAAATGTTCCACCAGTTGTAAATAAGCGCGACGAGCCGCGCGCTGAGGCGGCACCGCGCCAGATCGTGCGTGGTGAACCCGCCCCAGCCCCACTGGTTCTTCAGCTCGTCGAAAATATTCTCGTCGTCGCCGCGATCCCGGTACAGTTGGCCGAAACTTTCGATCGGCGCCTCCAGCGTCGTCGCCAGAACCTGGTATTCGTAAAGCTCGCCGCCCGGGGCGATGTCGGCGAAACACAATTGTTGCTGACCATGCTGGTTCTTCGCCGATGTCGCCAGCCCTCCCGTCACGGGCCGCCGCAGCACGATCACGCGGCGTTGCCGGCCCCAGCCTTCGAGCCGGACCTCGCTCTCCCTCGCCCCCCAGCCCTGGCCCGCGTCGACCCATTCGTCGCGCGGTGACAGGCGCGCGATCATGCGTTTGACGTTGGACGTCAGCCGCAACTTGAACAGATATGGCAAATCGCGCTGTTCGGCCTCGCGCATAATCGCTTCGTTGCCGAAGCCCGCGTCGCCGCGCACCAGCGCCGGCCATTGATCCCGCGGCGTGCGGTCGAACCAGGCCCACAGGCCCGGCGCCGAATAGTTCGATGCGTGCTGATTGCCGGCGCGCACATCGACATCGATGATGAGACGCGTCCCCGCCATCGCGAAGGTGTGGTACGTGTGACTAGGACGCCCCGGCTTCTTCGGATTGTAGCCGACCACCGCGCCTTGTTGGTGGCCGTAGAGCGGCTTCACCGTCGTATCCATGTCGAGAACCCACGGCTCGGCGAGAAGCGCCGCCGTGCAATGATCGAGATGCCCCTGCAGCCATGTCGAGCTCTCCGCCTCGCCCATCGCCGCGAAGCCGCGGCGCACCGAGTCCTCGCTGACAATCTTCTTCATGTCGAGAAGTTCCGGAAGCACGCCATCGCCGCGCAACGCCGCGATATGCGCGTAATGTTTGTGCCCCGACAGGATCGACAACATCGCCGTGCCGAAGACATCGCGTTTCCCCGGTGCATTCCCGCTGGTGTAACGCAGCGGGCAATCGGCGATGAAGGCGTCGAATAGACCCGCCGTTTTCAGAAAATCGACGAAGAAAGGCAATTGCCCGAGCGGCGTCAGACTGGCCCCTTCGTCCCATTTGATCCGAACGGGACCGCCGAAACTGTCGAGGCTAACGCCCGGCGGCGCGCCACGCTCTACAACCGTAGTTTGATCACCCGGAAGGTGAGGCCTGGAGAGTGCGAGATCGTTGGTCATGCCCCTGAATTTGCGCGAGTTTCAAACAGACGGGAATTGCACAACTGCCGTTTTTAGGATAACCGCCCCCTGCCCTGTCCTGCCCCCGGCGACGGCGTCGTGGGCCGTCTGGAAATTGTACGGGGCCGCCCCGAACGAACCGCTATGCTTACCCCGCTTGGGCGCTGGGCTTCCGGTCGTTCGAGTTTTTTGACCAAACGGGCCCTCGCCGGAGGAATACTCATAAAGCAAGAAGCGTTCCGAAGAAGATCTACCGCACTGCAGCAATCCGGCCGCGATAGGCTTGCCGCAACGCAAGAGGGCGATGCGCATTGCGGGCGGCTGCATCCCACATCAGGCGCGGATCGAAGGCTTCGGCAGCAACGATGGTGACGAAGACCACGGCGCAGAAGGCGAGCGCGCCCGAGCCAGGCTCGATGGTCACCACGCGGCCGAACTGGACCAGCGCACCCAGGAGCGATTCCATGAAGATGTCGACCATCGACCAACGCCCGACCCAGGCGACGATGTAGTAGAGCGTCGTGCGCTGGCGCAGGAGAACCGACGCCCCGCGCTCGGTCGTCACCATCATGGTGGCGCCCAGCATGACCGCGAGCCCGATCAGCTTGAACATCGGCACCAGGATGCTGGCGAAGAAGACGAGCAGCGCCAGGGGATACATCTTCGACGCCAGCAGCTCCTCGACACCGCCCAGGATGGTGCTGGGCTGCCCGGCGCCGCCCTGCATGACGGTGAGCACGGGATAGATGTTGGCCGGGACGTAGAGGACAGCGGCGGCGATCACGAGCGCCCAGGTTCGTTGCAGGCTGTAGGGCTTGCGGGCGTGCAACGGGGCGCCGCAACGCGGACACCGGGGGGCGTGGTCGCCACCGTGCTCCGGCGGCACCGAGACCAGGCCGCAGCTCTCGCATCCCACCGCCTCGGGGCGAAAATCGAGGCGCGCTGGTGTAGCGACCGGTGGTGGCATCGGCGCATGGGTCTGGCCGCTGCGCTCGATCCCCTCCCAGACGGCATGGGGGTCGAGCGCGGTCTCCGCCCAGACGATCACGATCGAGTAGAGGCCGAGGGCGTAGACGGCGGGGCCGATCTCGATGTTCACCAGGTCGCCGAGCTTGGTGTAGGCCACGAACACGCCCAGCAGCAGGACTTCGAGCATCGCCCAGGTCTTCATGTAGCGGACGACGCGGAAGACGCCGCGCAGGTTCGGCGGCGGTGTGGGCAGCTTGAGACCGACCAACACGTAGATGATGCCCACGAGCCTGATCAGCGGCGCAGCGACGGTGGTGAGCGCGACGGCAGCCGCCAGCGGCCACAGACCGCGCGCGACCAGCTCGATCGGCCCCGAGGCCAGTGTCGTCGAGTGCACGATGCCGGCCGTCGATACCTTCATCAGCATGGCCAGCCACAGAATGGCGAACAGCACCAAAGCCGCGATGTTGAGGGCCAAGCTGCGATCGAACGGATCCGCCCGGGTGAGACGCAGGACGGTGCCGCACCTGACGCAGTCCGAGCGCATGTCGGCGCCGAGCGCCGGCACGATCTGGAACAGGCCGCAACCTGGGCACTCGCGAAGCTCCGGCGCCGTCACCGGCGCCTCGGCCGCGGGCGGCAGGGCGGCGGCACGCAGCATCTACGGCTGCAACAAGGCGGCGACCCCGTCGGCGAGTTCGCCCACGGCATCGCTGATCGCCGCCACCTGACCCGTCACGTCCGGCGTCGGCGGCTGACGGGAAATGGCAAAGTTACGTGACGCCGAGCGCCGGGGCCGGTTGAACTCCACGGCCGCCTGGGCCAGCAGGATGAGCATGCCGGCCTTGTCGGTATCGAGGCGCTGGATGTTGATGCCGAGCACGGCGTTGGGGTCGGCGTTGATGGCGCCACTTTCGCTATAGATCTTGCTGTTGGGAAGGCGCTGCGACAGCTCGACGACGAGGACACGGCCGAGCAGCGCCCCCAGGGACTCGCCCCACCAGTTGTTGGCCATTACGCCGAGCTTGTAGTCCTCGGAGGAGCGCACGATCTCCTTGCGGTCGAGATAGCTGGCGAGGCCGATATCGCGCAACTGGACCACCCGCGGGCCGGCCGGGAAGGTCGGACCGGGCCGGACGGCGACGGTGTAGAGAACCGGATCGGGCGAGGCGCCGCAGGCGCCCACGAGGGCCGGCACTGCGATGGCAGACAGGCGGCGGCGGCCCAGCATCATGTCGATCATTCCTTGCCGGTGTTTGTGCGACCCTTGATCAGGGCCTCGGGATGCCGCGCCAGGAGATCGCTCAAGGCACGGATGGAGCGCGCCGTCTCGGTGATCTGCGGCATCAGACGATCGATATCGCGGAGAAACTTCGACTGGTCGCCATAACCCTTGTCGAGCGAGCCGATCAGACGGTTCGCCTTGGTGAGCGAATCCTGGAGCTGCACCGCGATGTCGGGCAGCCGCTTGAGCGCCGGCGTGGCCCCGTCGTCGAGCTTGCGCAGGACATCCTGAGCTTCGACCATCGTGCTCTCGAGTGCCGCCAACGTCTTCTTGAGTTGCGGTCCGTTGACGATGCCGTCCAGGCCCTTGAACGACCCCGCCAGGCTTCGGCCGATCTGGTCGAAGTCGATGCGATTGATCTTGGACAGGAGTTCGTTGGCCGACCGCGTGATGCTGTCGAAGCCGCCGACTTCCGACGACGGCACGACGTAGAGATTGCCGTCCACCTCGAGTTCGGCCGGCGGGGCGTCCGGCATCATCTCGAGCGCCACGATCTTCTGTCCGGTGATCAGGCTCGGCGCCTGCAGGGTGGCACGCAATCCACGCTTGACCATCTCGGCGGCAAGCGCGCCCGGAGCAAGCCCCTGGGCGGCGGAAATGCCCGTGATGCGGTCAGCTTCGATCCGGTAATGCACCGGCGCCACGATCCGGTCCTGTTTCGGCTGGTAGACGAGCGACACGTCGGTGACTTCACCGACCTTGAGACCATAGAGCGTCACATCGGCACCGACCGAGAGACCGGCGACGGATCCGGAAAAATTCGACACGAGTTGCAGCTGACGGCCGAACCCCGCCGATTTCGCCACTTCCTGGCTGGCATAGAGCGGAAAATGGAAATGCTGGGGCGCGACGGGAGATTTCGGATAGGAAGAGGTGTCGAAGGCGATGCCGCCCAACAACACAGCCCGAAGGGACTCGAACTGCACATCGACGCCGCCCGACGTGAGCTTGATCGAAATGCCCGAGGCGTTCCAGAACAGCGTGTCCTCAAACACATACTTGTCATAGGGCTCGCGCACGAAGGCGTGGATGATGACGTCGCTGGCAAGATCGCCGACATGCCAGCCGAGGACGGTGCCGACTTCGAGGTCGCGGAAGTAGACCGGCGAGCCCAGGCTGATCGAGCCCAAGCGCTTGCTGTTCAGCCGGTAGGTAGTGCCCTTGGTCGAAGCCTGGAGGACGGGTGGGTCTCGCTCACCGGTGAAGCTACGCTGTGACGCGCCCTTCTTTTTCGTCGGCCGCATGCCGATGTAGGAGCCGGATAGCAGCGTATCGAGGCCGGTGACGTTGCCGGCGAAGAGCTGAGGCTTGACCACCCAGAAGATCGTCTGGTCGGTCAGCAGGGCCTCGGCCTCGCGCACCGTTTCGACCGTCACGATCACGTGTGAGAGGTCCGGCGCGATGGCGATGGTCTTCACCGTTCCCATCACAACGTTCCGGTACTTGAGCTGGGATTGGCCAGCCGTCAGGCCGGCCGCGGAATCGAAGGCGATAGTGATGGTCGGGCCGCGCTGGGAAAACGTGTCCCAGGCCAGCCAGGCGGCGATCAGGCCGGTGAGAATCGGAATGATCCAGACCAGGGGAATGCGGCGCCGGCGATGCGCTTCCGCTGTCGGTAGGTTTGCCGGCTCAATGTGGGCGGTCATCGTCCCCTCTCCTTGCTCAAAACTCCAAAAGTCGAGAAAGCATAGAGTTTTCGGCGCCGCAGCCATACCGTCATCGGCATGATCCCGCTTCTGTCCGCCCTCGGCTCGGCAAACCAATTCCATGGCCGGACGACGTTTTGCGCAGGGCCGGCTGCGAGGCACTCGTTCCGCGCCAGCAGCTCCTGGTCCACCGTCCCCGTCACGTAGGCCAGGATGCGCGCCCAATCCATTCCGAGCCCTCTGCCCTGTCCTGCCCCCGGCGACGGCGTCGTGGGCCGTCTGGAAATTGTACGGAGCCACCTCAGGCATTGCTATCCGGCCCCACCCAACTCATTGGTTTCTCGGCCGTTTCTATTTTTTGACCTCACGACGCTAGCAGCCTGTCGGACTGAGTTCTCCAAGCGAGACCTGCACGTTTTTTCATCGGTTTCGAGGCGCGGCAAGCACCGGAGCGGGTTTCAGGGGCCAGGATAGGTTTATAGTGCTCGGTGCACGCCTGGCTCGGCCCCCGACATGCGTGTAGGGGCGTCAATCTCCTTGATCACGCGTATCCGAGCGCGAACATCCGCTTGATGTTCCACGCCATGGTCACAAGGCTCCATTCGCCGCGCGCCTTGTCGAGTCCGCGCAACAGGAACTGACGGAATCCGAGTACCGATTTGATGATGCCGAAGACCGGTTCCGGCGTCTGCTTGCGCAAGGCGTAGAGCGCCCTGCCTTCCGGCGTCCTCAAGCGATGCGCCATGGCTTCGACCGGCGTCGGATTGTGTGGTGCCTGCGGCGTCATCGCAAAACGTTCGGCCAGCGGCGGATGATGTTTTTGCCGGCCCATGGCGATCAACGGATCGATGCCCGCCTTGTCACAGGCCGCGACATTGGCGGCGCTGTAATAGCCGCTATCGGCCAGCAGGGTTTCAACTTTGCCCATTTCCTCGGGCAACGCTGCGATCTTGCCCAGCATCGGCTCCATCTGCTGCTTGTCGTTGGGCGCCTGAACCACCTCGGTCGCCACCACCAGCAGGCTGCCCACCGCCACCGCCGCCTGCGCGTTGTAGCATTGCTCGAAGCCGCCGCCGGCGACCGGCATGATGCGCGAGTCTTCGTCGGTGAGGTTGATCTGGTCGGTCGGACGCGCCCCTTCGACAGGCGGCGCCGGCGGCTGACCGCCGGGCTTCTTGCCGGTGGACGCCGTCTTGGCCGCGCGTGCCGAGAGCTTTTCGGCGTGTTCGGCCTGCTCGCGCTCGAACCGCTCCTTGGCGCGAGCCTCGATGCGGGCGCGCGCTTCGGCAAGCTTTTGCAGGCGCTCCTCGCGCCGCGACAGTTCGTCGGGGATCGACATACCGTCGGGGATATCGGCCGTGTCGGCGGCTTCCGCCTTGGCCAAAAGATCGGCGACTTCGGCCTTCAATTGCGCCTCGATCTTGCCGATGTGCTCATACGAAAGCGCGCTGTGCCGGCTGGCGTTGGCATGGACCTTGGTGCCGTCGAGCCCGACCGTGCCGAGCTTCAGCAGGCCCATCTCGCGCGCCACCTGCAGGACTTGAACGAAAAGCCTGGCGATGTCGCTGAGAAAGCGCCGCCGGAACGCAGCGATCGTGGCGTGGTCGGGATGTTCGTTGGCCGCAATGAAGCGGAATGCCACCGAATCGTAGGTCGCGCGCTCCAGCTTACGGCTCGAAAACACCCCCGTCGCGTAACCGTAAACCAAAACACCGAGCAGAAGGCGCGGGTGATACGACGCCGAACCCGAGCCCCGATAGCTGCCGCTCATCGTGCGCAAATCCAGCCCGTCGACCACCTCGACGACAAACCGCGCCAGATGTCGTTGCGGAAGCCACTCGTCGACCGACGGCGGAAGAAGAAAACCCGTCTGGCGGTCGATCGGCCGGAAATTGCTCATCGAAGGCACGCTCGCGTCATCGGATTAAACCAATGCTGCGATTCTACGCTACTCGGAGGCGCGCGTTAAGTCCGACAGGCTGCTAGAGCGCACTGGGAGTGGTTGTTGCAGAAGGCACATCGCCGCGACTGGAGCGTGATGATTCCAAGTGCATCCGGCGTCGAGGCCGGAGCCGCGCCTCTTGGCTTCGCTCGAGAAAGGCTCCGTTCGGGCCTTTCGTGAGCAGGTTTGATTAGCGCTTCGGACCGCCACCGGGCCAGACCGGGCTTTTTGCAAGGTAGGGCCATCCGGCCGGCGCAGCCGAAGCGGCGATAGCGTCGGTGACAGAAAGAGAGGAATCCCACTTCGCCGCAACGAAGCGCATGCCACTAATGGTACCACCTGCTTCGGACGCGAGATGAAGCATGGGTGGTGCCATTTTTTCCGGGCGAATCAACTGACTGCGTTCCATGGACCCGTCGTCCGGCACCATCGGCGTGTCAGTCGGCCCTCCGGGCACTACGACATTGACCGTTATGCCAGTTCCCTCCAGTTCCCCCGCCAGGCTGGTACTCCAGGCTTCCAGACCGGACTTGGCCGGGCCATAAGGCGAAAAGCCCGGGTTGAGCATGGTAAAATAGCTGGTGGTGACGTTGATGATCCGCCCGAACTTCTGGGCACGCATGCTCGCCACCGCAGCGTGCGCCATGTTGAAGGGTCCGGACAGATTTACCGCCATGAAGCGGGCCCAGAGCTCTGGCGAAATATCCTCAATCTGCACAACACGGCGCATATGGTCAGTGCGGACCGTGGACATTCCCATCGCTGCATTATTCACCAGCACATCGAGCCGGCCGAAATGAGCGATGGTGCGGGCGACGCTGTCGCGGCAGGCAGCGGGATCCGACACGTCCAGGGGCAGCGCGATGGTGCGAGCAGCGCCCAGTTCGCCATGAAGTCGAATCACGCCCTGCTCAGACGTGTCGCAGAGTGCCACGCGCATTCCAGCACCGACAAAGGCGCGCGCGAGGGATTGGCCGATCCCGCCAGCAGCGCCGGTAATAAGCGCGATGCGATTGGTGAGGTCAGGTGCGGACATGCGGCTTACGCATCAAGTGATGGCACCTTCCCTGCATTCGAGCAAAGAAACTAACCTTCGACGTCAGTGATAGGCAAGCTTCCGGTAGCCCTCCGCAGCGACGGCGTCGCAGTACTGGCGATAGGCAGGGTGTCCGCCGCTGTAGCGCATGATCCGAGGCCTCTGCTTGCCTTCTACGTTGCGGTTTACACCCGTCATCCAGGAGCCGACTTCATTCATCAGCTGGCCTTGGCCGAGGGCCAGGACGTGATCGGTCCATTCGTTGACGGCGGACGGCGTGGCCTCGATGCGCCTCAGCCCTCGCTCGGTCGCGAACCGGATCACGCCGGTGACCCACTCGACGCTGTATTCCGCGGTGCGCGTGTAATTGCTGAGCCCGGCGTGCGGACCCATCGCCATAAGGAAATTCGGAAACCCTGCCGCGAAGACGCCAAGATAGGTCTGCGGGCCCTCCTTCCACGCCTCCTTGAGTCGCACGCCGTCGACGCCGCGAATATCGATCCGGTCAAAGGCACCGGTAATGGAATCAAAGCCAGTCGCGTAGATGATGATGTCGAACTCGCGCTCTCGCTCCGACGTCCGGATGCCGTGCGGAGTGATGCCCTCTATCGGCGTCTCGTTGACGTCGACCAGCTCGACGTTCGGCTGGTTGTAGACCTCGTAATAGCCGCCTTCGAGGGGGATCCGGCGCGTGCCGAAACCGTGGTTCTTAGGGATCAGCTTCTCGGCGACGACGGGATCGTTGACCCGTTCGCGGATCTTGCGCGCGGCAAACTCGGAGGCGAGCGCGTTAGCCTCGCGGTCGATCAGCATATCGCTGAAATTCCCCTGCCATTGGCCAAAACCGGGCGTGCGGTATAACTTTTCCCAGAAGGCTTCGCGGTCCTCGGGTGTCACCTCTAGCGTCTTGCGCGGATCCGGACCATGGACGTAGCAACCCGGCGTATCGCGGCAGCGCGCCAGGATCTCGGGGTAGCGGGCGCGAATCTCGCGCATCTCCTCCGGGGTGATTTTGCTGTTGTTCAGCGGAAAGCACCAGTTGGGGGTGCGCTGAAACACGGTCAGGTGACCGACCGTCTTGGCGATCGTCTGGATCGTCTGCACCGCGGTTGCGCCGGTACCGATGATGCCGACCCGCTTGCCGGCGAACTCAATGCCGTCCTTCGGCCAGCGCTGGGTGTGGCACGACTGGCCAGTGAAGCTGTCGATGCCGGGAATGGTCGGCATCACGGCCGCCGAGAGAACGCCGATCGCGCTGACGAGAAAGCGCGTCGAATGGCGCGCGCCGCTCTCCAGCGCAAGCTCCCAGCTGCGCGTCTCCTCGCGCCAGTGCGCGGCGACGACGCGGCTGTTGAATTGGATGTCGCGCCGCAAGTCGAATTTGTCGGCGACGTGGTTGAGGTAGCGCTCGGTGTGGGGTTGGGCCGAAAAGTGCTCTTCCCACTCCCATTCCTCGAGGAGCTCCTTCGAGAACGAGTAGCCGTACGTCCAACTTTCTGAATCGAAGCGTGCGCCCGGATAGCGGTTCCAGTACCAAGTGCCGCCGACCGCGCTGCCCGTTTCGAAGATGCGGACCCGCAAGCCGAGTTCGCGCAACCTGTAAAGTTGATAGAGACCGGCGACGCCTGCGCCGATGACGACGGCGTCGAACTCCGGGTCGATACCCGTACGTGCCTCGTGCTGGACCGCCGACACCGTATCCATGATTTCCTCCTTCGTCTGATCGGACCCGTGAGGTCGCCAGAAATAATGCTGTCTCATCTAGTCCGAAACGTCTCGGCAATCTACCATCGCATCACCAAAGGGAAGGCTCGATGGAATTGCGGGCCTCGATCCTGCACAGCAGAAATATGGAGGAACCCGTGGCTCTGCCCCAAGACATCCGGCCGGTAAACAGCGAACTGTCCGATTCGATCACGCGATCATCGGAAATCCCCTGGATCGAGACCAAGCCGGGCCAAGCTTGGACGAAGGTCCTGTGGGTCGGGCAGGAGTCGGGCCGGTGGGCCGTTCTCCTGAAGTGGAGGAAGGGCTACGTCGCGCCTCCTCACAAGCACCTTTCGGCAGCATTTGCCTTCGTTCTGTCCGGCAAGCTGCAGGTTCGCAACGCTGTCTATGGACCGGGCGATTTCCTGCATGAAGTGAACGGCATGGTCCACGGTGCGACGACCGCCCTCGAGGATACCGAATACCTGTTCTTCTGCGATGGACCTGTTCTCTTCTTCGACAAGGACGAGTTCACTGGCTATCGCGGCTGGGAACAGGTTCTGCGTATGCAGCAGGCGGCAATGTCGACGACGTAGGGAAGTCTCCACCCGATCGGGACAGCTCAACGCGCCCGAACGCGGATACTCTCGTGTTGTCCAACCCCATGCAGCTGTTTGCACAAGGCTTCGTATCGGTGTCCACTTCGCCGGGACCACTTCAGCCAACATGGCCTCGATCAGATGGGAAGGAGACAAGAGGTGACTCAAGGCCTGTCGCGCTGGGATTCGTCGGCACCGATCCGATATCCAGATCCCAACATCATCGTGCTCGATCCGCGCTTCCAGCCCGTATGGCCAAAAAACTGATCCGGCCGCAGTGCCATCACGCCGCCTCACGATGATAGTAGCGCAGAAGCCCGCCCAATCGTTCGCGACACTGCACCGGTCCCTCGCGGCCGCGGTCCGTGTTCCGAGGAAACAGCAGGATGTTGCCCTTCCCCTGGTGGTTCCGCTCGGTGTGGAAATGGTCGACGTATTCGCTCAGCGCCCGTCGCAACGAGCGCTCGCCGAACAGGATCACCTTCGACAGGCACTCCTCCTTGACCGATCTGACCCAGCGCTCTGCGTAGGCATTCAGGTTCGGGCTGCGTGCCGGCAGCGCCAGCGGCTTAAGCCGCGGCTTAAGCCACGGCTTTCACCTGGTCATTTCTGTGCCAGCAACTTCTCCAGCGCTGCGTTCTTTTGCATTGAACCGTTCGACGAACCGACCCAATACGCCACGACACTGGAGGCCATGCCGGCAAGCGTCCCCAGCAACAAGGTAACGATGTCGCGCTGGTTGGCAGGCACCTCCTCCCGGATGACCAACCACAGCATGACGGCGAAGCCCACCAGCACGATGGCCGACACCAGGCCG